>Ga0302326_10015365_pt1 | contig 16112 bp, 5 predicted proteins | sample Palsa_T0_3_FD_202264 | JGI IMG/M metagenome (GOLD analysis project Ga0302326, IMG submission 202264) | Peat permafrost microbial communities from Stordalen Mire near Abisko, Sweden - Palsa_T0_3 | ecosystem: Environmental > Terrestrial > Soil > Palsa > Peat permafrost | place: Sweden: Abisko... | reverse complement strand
GGCTCATTTACAGGGACTTGACCGGGCAACTCAGAGAGAACCGCAGGCCGATGAGGTTCGAGAGCAGTTGAGCCGGCTTCTGGGCAACCCTTTTTTCAGCCATAGCAAGCGCTTTCCGACCTTCCTCCGCTTTGTAGTGGAACAAACTCTGGCCGGGGAATCGGAGAACATCAAGGAACGCACTCTGGGAATTGAGATTTTTGGCCGAGATGCGGAATACGACACAGCCTCCGATCCAATCGTGCGCGTCACAGCGGCGGAGATTCGTAAGCGCGTGGCCCAGTATTATCAGGATCCAACCCACGATCAGGAATTGCGCATCGCCCTGCCCTCGGGATCGTATATCCCGCAGTTCCACTGGCCCAAAGGCGCCGACGATCCCGTCCTGAAAGAGATGGCTGTGGCCGCGGCAGAAGATGCCGCGCCTGGCGAAACCCTCCGCTCGCAGCACCCTGTGTTCGCTCGCCGCCACTCTCCGCTTGTCCTCATCGTTGCCTGCATCGTTGCCGTGGTACTGTCGGTGGGCGCAGTCCTGCTGTGGCAGGCAACGCACCGTTCCGCGCTCGACTTTTTCTGGGGACCCGTGCTCAACACAGATGACCCCGTGCTCCTCTGCATTGCCGACCAACTGCAGTACTCGAGCATTGTTCTTCGCGATGCCGCTCAGCCGGCTCATCAGATCACCTTGAGCGACAAGTTGACGGCAATCGTCATCGACGACGTCTACGCCACCATTAAAATCGCGGGAGTTCTCCAGTCCAGAGGAAAGCGCTATTCACTCAAGGGCGAGGGCGCAACCAATCTCGCAGACCTGCGCAACGGACCAACGGTCTTTATCGGGGCTCTGGATAACGCATGGACGCTTCGGCTGACCAACCAGCTGCGCTATCACTTTGCCAACGATGCCCAGATGACCAGGATGAGCATTGTGGATAGCACGAATCCGTCGCAGACTCAATGGGTGCTGGACCGGTCCGTCCAGCTGGCTACGAACAACTACCGGGATTACGCCATCGTTGCGCGCTTCACAGACAGCGACACGGGCAAACTGGCCGTCGTGGTAGCCGGCATTGGCCGCGGCGGCACCATCGCGGCTGGGGAGTTCCTGACCGATCCTGCGGAGCTGGCCCAGTTGCAGAGAAAAGCACAGGCCGCCAGTGACAAGAAGAACATGGAGATCGTATTAAGTACCCAGATCATCGATGGAGAGCCCGGCTCCCCGAAGATGGAAGCCGCCTACTTCTGGTAGTGAACTGCTCGAAGTGCCTGGTGAATTTGGGTCAGTCCCTGCCCTGGATTCTGTTGAGGCCGCGTTCATGAATTGAGTATGAGGCCGCAGATTTGTCCCACGCCAAAACTCCATCCAGAACAAATCGCGTCTGACTGTCGAATATGGTTGTAGCTTCTTGACTGTAGTCGAAATTGTAGCGGTCAAAGCACCCAAAAGCCACAAGGATCAACAGGGCACGGGTCGCAGGCGCTAAGCTGCTCTATAATAAGCACTTATTTTCACCCAATTTCAACAGGTTTCCATAAGCGATCTGATCTGCTTTGGGAGCAGATAGAGCCACCTATGTAAGTTATTTACAATCAACGATTTGAAGAGAGGATGCCTTTGGATATTTTGGCGTTTGGAGTTCTCACTACATGCAGTTTTGAAGAATATTCGCGGGATTTGTGATGGGGTCGCCGTGAACCTGATTTTGGCTTTTTCCTCCGAATCGTTTTTCGAGCTCCGGCACAGCAGTCACCGTCACCGCAACCATGACCGGCGCGGGAACCGTGCTCCCGACCGGCGTTGTAAACTTCCTCGACGGCACGACCAGCCTGGGCTGTGGAACATGGAACGCGCGCGGCGCGATCAACTTCGTCATCAGATAGCTCTCCGTGGCCAAACACCCGATCACCGGTTCCTGCGCAGCCAGTGCATGCTACCTCGAGTTCACTCAGCGCCGGTGACATTCGCCATCACTGTACCATAATTCAAGCTGGTTCAGGCAGGTGCCGGCCATCCCCGCCGGCGCCTGCCGAGGGTGCCTGATTCAATGACCTTTGAGTCGTACCCGGCTGCTTCAAGAAGCGGGGCAAGTCGACGAGGCAACTTGAACTGCTAACAATAGTAGTTTCTGGAATTTCCAGCGGCACTTGAATCATTGGGAATCTCGATACCTCGTGATATGCTCCCCGTAGTGAGCGATGGTCGATCAAGCCAATGGCGGTCGTGTTTACCGTTTCGGCATCTTCGAAGTCTCAGCCGAGCCTCGGGAGCTTTTGCGGCATGGACGCCGGATCAAGCTGCAGGACCAGCCTCTTGAATTGCTACTGCTTCTTCTGGAACGTCCTGGGGAGATCGTCGATCGAGAGTCTCTTCGGCAGGGTCTTTGGGCGGAAGACACGTTTGTCGATTTCGGGCAAAGTCTGAGCACCGCGGTTACCAAGCTCCGGCAGGCGCTCGGGGACGATGCGAACAATCCCCGATTTATCGAGACTGTTCCACGCCGCGGCTACAGATTCGTTGCTCCTGTAGCGATAATCGCTGACACACCTCAAGTGGACCGGACGGAACCGCCAGCCAGGCCGGTTCCTCATGCCGGGGAATCGCGACATGGGGCTCGATGGGCTCTTTCGAAGTTCACCCGGACTCAGAGAATCGTATTTTTCTCCGTGGCGCCTGCGCTGCTGATCGCTGGAGTCTTGGCAATTCTTGTCTACCAGCAGAGAACAGCGGTCGTGCTGGCAGCGAAAGATACCATCGTTCTGGCGGATTTTGAGAACACCACCGGGGAACCGATCTTCAACGACACGCTGCGAGAGGCGCTCACGGTCGGGCTTGCTCAATCGCCGGTGATTCACGTCCTGTCCGATCGAAAAGCCGCAGTTGTCTTCAAACAGATGGGTCATTCGCCGGACGACCGCATCTCGGGACGGGTTGCCGTCGAGTTATGCAAGCGCGTGGGCAGCAAGGTAGCTGTGCAAGGCTCGGTCTCCAGCCTTGGGACCACCTATCTGATCGGTCTGGCCGCGATCCGCTGCGATACCGGCAAGCCCATCGACCACGAACAGGCGGAGGCGGCCCAGCGAGGGGAAGTGGTCGATGCGCTGGGAAGAGTTACCTCCAAACTGAGAGCGCGGTTGGGAGAGTCGCTTCCCTCGATCCAGAAGTACAACGCTCCATTGGAGCAGGCAACTACGTCGTCCCTCGACGCACTCAACGCCTATGGTCTGGCGCTGTCAACCTGGGATGCAAAGGGCGACCTGGCATCTCTCCCTTACTTCAAGCGGGCAATTGAACTGGACCCGGACTTTGCCATGGCATACGGAGGACTGGCGACGGTCTACAACAACATTGGCCAGGCCGACCTTGCGCGTGAAAGCACCATCAAAGCCTACAACCTGAGAGGGCGAGTAACAGAGTCGGAGAGGGCTTCGATCGAAGCTCGATATTACCTCTACGTGACGGAGGAGGTTGACAAGGCCGCTGAGGTCTACGCGTCGCTGGCTCGGGATTATCCTGATTCCGCGGGCTCGCTGAACCATCTTGGCACCACGGACCTGAGGCTGGGGCGCAACGAGCAGGCCGTCGGCGATTTTCGCAAGGCATTGCTCGTGGATCCCACCAGAGCCATCACGTATGGCAATCTCGCGCTTGCACTGTTGCGCTTCAACCGGATTCAGGAAGCGAAGCAAGTGTTGGCCGAGGCCGATCGACGAGGGCTCCGCACCGGCTACTGGCTGCGCATCAACTACTGGCTGGCCTTCCTCGATGGCAACCGCGACGAGATGCAGCGCTCTCTGGATCAGTCCTCTGGCTTTCCAGGGGCCAGTCCGACGCTTCTGTCGGAATCCGCGGACACCGAGGCGCTCAGCGGTCACTTCGACAAGGGGCTTTCGTTGTCACTGTCGGTGGCAGAGCAGATGGAGCAGGCGGGCGACAAGGAGTCGGCGGCCAGCGTGCTGGCACAGGCGGCGGTTCGCGAAGCAGAGGCCGGATATTTCGACAAAGCGCGTTCGCTGAGCCAGCAGGCAAGACGACTGAGCGACGCCAAAGTGATCGCAACGTCCAGCGCGCTCGTATCGGCGCTGATTGGCGACTCCAAGGACGCATTAGCCCTTATCGGAACTTTGGACAAACAGTATCCGAATGGCACGTTCGTCCAGAATTATTGGCTTCCCGTGATTCGGGCGGAGATCGAGCTTCGGCAAGGCGGCGGAGCAAAGGCAGCGAGCCTGCTGGCCGTGGCCCAACCTCTCGATCCATCGGTTGCGGACGGATTTTCCATCAGCCCACTCTTCCCGTCTTATGTCCTTGGCCAGGCTTATCTTGCGGCCGGCGACGGCAACAAAGCCGGTGACGCATTTCAAAACCTGATCGACCATCGCGGCATGGTGCTGAACTCGCCGCTTGCAGCGCTCGCCTGGCTTGGCCGCGGCCGCGCTTACGCCCTGGCAGGACGTCCGGCCGAGGCACTGCAGGCTTACGAGGAGTTTTTCAACACGTGGGTGGATGCGGACCCCGGAATCCCGCTGTTGCGCCAGGCTCGGACGGAAGCGGATCGATTGAAGACCGGGTTGCAATCTTCTCGGGGTCCCTAAACACCACGCTGCGGCAGTCAATTCCAGCATCAATGCGCATCGCTCAGATTTCGCGCATGGGTTTCCGGGTGCGTCGGTATCCGGGATCGCAGTTCAACTGCCGCTGTATCTGATTGATTCAAAATACATTCATAGTTCATGTTCATTTTAGGACCAGTTCCTTTGACTCTGGGATGCGTTCGGGCTATCAAGTTACCATCGCAGTTGGAGACTTCCCCCGCAGAGGTCCTTATGCACAGCCGCTTCCTCGAATTGGCGAAAATGACCGTAATTCTCCTCTCAGTCTCGGGGGCGCATGCCGGTTCCGCGCAAGCACCAGCCGCCGCACCCGGCGTGCAGACCAATCGCCCCGCTGACGCGAGCGGCGCACCGGGAAGAGTTACTGGCAAGACACCCGGCGCGGTGCTCGACGGCACGGCGAGCCTGGTCAACCACTATGACCCGGGCAAAATGCTTCGCCTGGCCTTCGTCCTCGCGCCGCCCCATCCGGCCGAGGAGGAGCAATTCCTTGAGGATTTGCAGAACAAGCAGTCGCCCCTGTTCCATCAGTTTCTAAGCCCGGAAGAATGGAACGCCCGCTTTGGCCCCTCAGCCGAGGATGAGCAGGCAGTGGTCGATTGGGCCACCAGCCAGGGCCTGACCATCACGCGCCGCTACCCAAACCGCTTGATTGTGGATGTGGAAGCGCAGGCAGGGGCGATCGAAAAGGCGTTGGGAGTGACCATGAACCAATACCGGCTACCGGTGGAGGACGGTCAGGATGAGGGGCGCATCGTGTTTTCAAACGACCGCGATCCCGTGCTTCCTTCCAGGTTGAGCGAAGTCGTCGAGTCGGTTCAGGGGTTGAACTCGATTGAACTGATGAAGCCGGCAAGCAGCAACGGCGCAGATGTGCCGCAACCGGACTATGTTCCGGGGCCGGCAATCCAGGAGTTGGAGCCTTTCAAGGCCGATGCCCACCCCGAGCCCGGATCAGGCCCGACCAGTCGACAAATGGACCTGACGCCGGAGGTGACGCCTCCCAACTCCAATTACTGGACTCCGGCGTTTGCTTATTCCAGCCAGGTCTACGATTACCAGGCGCTCATGAATCTCGGCCATTGCTGCAATCCCCTGCATAACCCTTCGCAGTCGCCGATCCAGACATCGATCGCAATTGCCGCATTCGGCGATGTGCAACCCAGCGATGTATCGGCATTCGTGACACAGTTCAACCTCGCCAGCAATCTTCTCAGGTACGCGGTCGATGGGACCTATGTCTGCGCCCCGGTTCAGCCCCTCCCAATAGGTCCTGACGGCAACTGCGGGGAAGCCAGCCTGGATACCGAGTGGGCGCTGACCACGGCAAACAGCGTGACGACAGCCGCCAGCACCGCCGAGCTCTTTATCTACGAGGGCGTGAACAGCCAGAATGCAGCCGTCGTCGACGTTTACAACGCCATCGCGAACGCCAATCAAGCTCGCGTGATGAGCACCAGCTGGGGCTGTGCGGAGGACCCTAACTCGGGAACCAACGGCTGCACCGCTGACACCATGAGGGCGCGGGACGACATCTTCAAGAGCATGGTCGGCCAGGGCTGGACTCTTGTGGCCGCCACCGGCGATAAGGGAGCGACCGCGAATTGCGACAATAACCTGCATGTGCAATTCCCATCGTCGTCTCCCTACGTGATCGCCGTCGGCGGTACCTCGTTGAACGAAGGCCCGGTCAGTTCCAACTATGAAGTTGCTTGGACGGGATTGACCGCACCGGGATCCTGCACGAAAAACAACGGCGGCAGCACCGGTGGATTCAGCGAGTATTGGCCGGTCCCAAGCTCCCAGGCCTACCTGGGTTTTGCAAGGCGCGCGGTACCGGACATTGCGTTGGATGCGTTCCATTTCCACGATGTCTACGTTGCGGGAGCGTGGTACTACTTTGGCGGCACCAGCGTGGCCGGACCCATGATGGCCGGATTCTTCGCGCAGGCGAACTCCTACCTGCTCAGCCTGGGAAACCTATGCGGCGCCAGCGGCACTTCTCCCTGTGCCCCGCTCGGCGATCCGCACGCTGTACTCTATGACGAAGTCCGCGACAACGACGGCGACCACAATCCCTACTACGATATTCTCTCCGGCTGCAACTCAAACGACATTACGGCGCTCTATGGCCTGACCCCCTTCTGTGCCGGGCCTGGATATGACGAGGTGACCGGCCTGGGTTCGGCAAACATGCTGCAACTGGCCTGGGCCATCAACTGGCGCATCGCGGCCGCCTCTGGCCGCCCCAATGTCACCTTCACCGGCCCCAAGACGAACAAGTGGTACAACACCAACCAGACCGTCAAATTCAAGATCAACGACGATGCCGGCGGGAAGCCGGGCATTCAAGGCACCGGGATTGCGGGCTTCTCGCAAGGGTGGGACAAAGTCCCCAACGACCCCGCGGCCGAACCGCATGGCGGCTCGGGCAACCTCTTCTATAGCGGACCGCAATTCCCCAATGCCACCACCGGATGCCTATCGATAACGGGAGCGGGGGGCTGCGAGGGCCAATTGAGTCAGGGATGCCATACTGCATACATCCATGGCTGGAACAATCAAGGGGAGACGACCGCCGGAACCGGCACCGAGGCCTACGGACCCATTTGCTACGACACCGTGCCGCCCACCGTCACGGCCAGAGCGAGCCCAGCCCCCAATGGACAGGGCTGGAGTAATAAGCCGACCACTGTGACCATCGTTGCCACAGATCCAGGCGGGAAGGATGCGTCGGGGATACAAGGTATCCTGTATGCAGTCAACGCAGCCTGCGGACCGCATGTGGCGGGGACGCTCAACCTGTGCAAGGCTTACAGCGAACCCATCTCATTCACCAAAGACGGAATCTACACCGTCGAGTACTATACCATCGACAAAGCGGGTAACGATGACACAGGCCAATTCGACTACATTCGTGTGATGCTTGACCAGACCCCACCTGTGACCACGGCACAAATATACGGAACCCTCAGCGGCGGCGTGTATGTTTCAACGGTCTACCTTACGATGCAGGTAACGGACAATCTCAGCGACGCTCTGTATACCTATTACCAGCTCGATGGCGGACCCGCTCAAGGTTACGACCCCGGCTCCGACCCGCTGAACCACATCCCTGTCACGGCGGTCGGCAGTCACACCTTCAAATACTGGAGCATCGACCTCGCGGGCAACGAGGAGGCAGCCCATACTCTGTCGTTCACCATCGCCAAAGGAACTGCAACAACGCTTACCGTGTCGCCCAACCCGGCGCTGTTCGGACAAACTGTCACGATCAAGGCCACTATCACCGATCCGCTCTCTGGGACCACGCCGACGGGCACGCTCAAGTTCCTGAACGGCACAACCGTCATCGCCTTTGTCACTCTCGTGAACGGCACGGCCACGATTACCGATGGCTCTTTCCCAAAGGGCAGCAACGCTCTCACGGCAGCTTACCAGGGCGCAACCGGCTTCCCGGCCAGCACCTCGGCGGTGGTCACTGAAGTGGTGCAGTCGAAAGAACAGGCCACCACCACGCTAAAGTCCTCCGCGAACCCATCGTCTTCAGGCAAGCCGGTCACGTTTACCGCGCAGGTGACGGCTTCCGTCTCCGGCATCCCAACGGGCAGCGTCATCTTCAAGGATGGGAGCATCGTGATCGGATCGGGGACCTTGGGCGCAGCTACGCCGATGACAGCGACTTTCACCACTTCGGCGCTCTCCACCGGAACGCATTCGATTACCGCGTTCTACGACGGCAGCACGACTTACGCCCCCAGCACCTCTGCGTTGCTCTCGCAGAAAGTCGAATAACGTCGCCGCGGTGAACTGAGTTGATCGGCATTTTGCGCCTTGGGGATTGTTCGCAGTGTGCCGCGCCGAAATTCCATTGGCTCAGAAAATGCTCTGCTTTCCGGAATGGAGAAGTCTCAAAATGAGTGAGTCTTGCCCAAACGCGCAAAGCGGAAGTGCCAAGCGTCCGAAAAGGGAATGCAGAGCCGACGCCCGGCAACGGACTTGCATTTCTCATTGTTCCGCTGGACAGAAACGCAAACGAATTTAGCGCTGTAGTCGATTTTGTAGCGGTCAATGCACCCGAGCGCCACAAGATTGCACGAAGCCTGTCAGAGCCGCTTCTCTCGGCGGCAATGACGTCACCGACCCCGCCGCCGATGGACCCGTCGGGTCAGTTTCACTCAGTGAGGCCATCTGCCTTAGATTCGTTCAAAGGGGCGCGGTCACCTAGTCGCACACTTGCACGCAGGATCGCGCTGCCCAGTATCTTCCTCACCGTGTTCACTGCGACATCCGTTTTTGCAGCGATGTCGCGCAGGGAAGCACCTTCGTCGCGAAGTCTTCTGACCTTCGTCACAGCTTGTGATCGTCTTCCGCCTTCGGACGACCGCCGACTCGGCCCTGAGCCCTGACACGCTGCAGTCCTGCGACTGTACGCTCACTCAGCTGGACGCTTGGCAACGGCCGCCAGGATGCCGATCACAGCTTCCTTGAAGATGCCGGTGCTGTCGAGATACTGCGCGGCGGCGCTGGAATATCGTTGACATCCCGACTCATGGAGCGATAGGTTTGGACCTGATCAATTTCCATTTTTCGCCTCCCCGTTTCGCGGGTTCGCAGTGCCACGCTCGATGGGAACCGGAATAGGTCATTCGCATATCGACGCATGCGCGGAGATGCCTTGCTCCTCGCCGGCATGGCATTTCAATTGCTTCCCAGCTTCGTCCGAGGATTCCAGCCGAGGCTACATCCTGAGGTCGCAATGGAGCTGCGCTTCTTCTGCGTTCCCGAAAGTTTCCCCACGGCACTGATGCGTTTTTGGCGGCTCGTGGCCGCTCTGGCCATGGTCTTATCCGGCTCGGTCCTGGCGCAGACCGCCGCGCCCAGGCGCGTGACCCAGCCGATCGATGAAACCCGGCTCGTTGCGCTCAAGGGCCACGTGCGCCCCGCAGCCAAAGCTGCCAATGATCTCGGCCCGGTCGACGACGCTGAGCCGGTGGGCCAGATCATGCTGCTGCTCTCACGCACCCCTGAGCAGGAGAGTCAACTGACCACGCTGCTCGATCAGTTTCACAATCCTCACGCGAGGAACTATCACAAGTGGCTCACGCCCGCTGAGTTCGGCCGCCGTTTTGAACCCGCCCCCGAAGACGTTGCCGCGGTTGCGACCTGGCTCCGCAGCAAGGGGCTCGCCGTGATCGAGATTCCACCCTCGAACACGCACATCACATTTGCCGCAACCGCCGGCCAGTTGCGCGACGTCTTCCATGTCGATATCCATCGCCTGAGTGTGAACGGCGAAGAGCACATGGCAGCGGTCAACGAGCCACAGATTCCTGCCGCGCTGGAGCCGGTGATCGCCGGGCTGCACAAGCTGGACGACTTCAACGCCAGGCCGCAGCACAAAGACGTGGGAACGTTCACGTTGGATTCGAAGACAGGCCATTACAAGCGCGTGGATGCGGCCCCAGGCGGGCCGGTCACGCCGGACTACAGCACCGGGCTGCATAACCTGATCGGGCCGCAGGATTTCTACACCATCTACAACGAGAACCCGCTGCTGACGTCTGGAATCACCGGCGCAGGCCAGACCATTGCCGTGATTGAGCAAACCGCCATCGAGCCGGCAGACGTCAACGCCTTCCGGACAGAGTTTGGACTGCCGGCCTATCCGGCGACTCCGAATGCGACCCAGGGCGGCGTCAACTACATCCTGGGCACGGGCAGCGGAGTGGGCGGCGACGCTGCGTGCTCGGTTCCCGAGGCCCCCTCGGCGTACAACGAGGACGAGGGAGAGGCTGACATCGACGTGCAGTGGGCCGGCGCGGTGGCGCCCAACGCCATTGTCGACTTTGTGGCCTGCGGCGGCGGCAGTCAGTTTGGCGAGGGCGTCGACACCGCCGCACAGCACGTGGTCAATTATTTATCGAGCACGGTGAGCGCGGTAAGCGAGAGCTACGGCAATTGCGAGTCGGGGATGGAACCTACAGAGATCCTTTTTTACAGCAACCTCTGGGAGCAGGCCGCGGCAGAGGGCATCACCGCCATCGTGTCCTCGGGAGACAACGGAACCACAGCCTGCGACCAGGGAGGTTACACCGTTGGACACAACCCATCAGTCAATGGGCTGGCCAGCTCTGCCTGGAACATCGCGGCCGGCGGAACCGACTTTGGCGACGACTACGAGACGGCCGGCTTTACGAAGGAGCCGGCATCCACCTGGTGGGGACCCGACACCCCCGAAGACGGCTCGGCGCTGAGCTACATCCCGGAGATCGCGTGGGGCAGCTATTGCGCCAATTCGCTGGTGTCGTCCTATTTCGATTTCACCGGCAACACGCAGTATGGGACCACCCCGGAAGCGCTGTGCAACAGCGCGACCCTCCAGAACGAGGGCTTCCTGCAGGCGGCAGGCGGCAGCGGCGGCGTGAGCACGGTGACTCCCGCTCCCGGCTTTCAAAATGTCTACGGGGTTGGCCTTTACTCGGGCTCAACCACATGGCGCACGCTGCCCGACATCTCTCTCTACGCTTCCTGGGGCCCGTGGAATCACGCCCTGCTGTTCTGCAATTCTGACGCGGCATCCTGCGCCGTCAGCCCGGCCAATCTTCCCGCAGCCGGCGGCACATCCTTTGTCGCTCCGCAACTGGCCGGCATGATGGCCCTCATCAACCAGAAGACCGGCGCGCGCCAGGGCCAGGCGGATTACACGCTCTACAACCTGGCGGCGCAAGAATATGGGACGCCGGGTGCGCCCAACACCGCCAATTTGGCCAACTGCTCGGGATCTGCCAAAGGCGCAGCCGTGGGGGCGTCGTGCATCTTTCGCGACATCGCCGCCGACACGCCCAGCCTGCAGGGAGGAACGACCGCCAGCAGCAACGTGCAGGCGTGCGATTCAACTCTTATTTCCGACTGCCTCGTCACAACAGCGGGCGATCTATACGGGCTGACAACCGTGCCTGGGTCTTCCACCACGCTTGGTTACTACGCCGGCGCGGGTTACGACCTGACCACCGGCCTGGGCAGCGTGAACTTCTACAACCTGGTGGAGAACTGGACCAGCCTCGGCGCCGGCTATGCCACCTTGACAGTCGTGACCTCCAGCGCGCAAAGCATTCTGCCCAGCACAGGCAGCGCCACGCTCACGGTCACTGTCACGCTCACCGGCCGTGGCGGATCCAGAGCGCCCACAGGGACCGTGCAGATTTTCAAGAATTCGACATCGGGAACGCTGCTGTCGACGCAGACGGTCTCAGGCAGCTGCACAGGCGCCGGCGCAACGCTCACATGCAGCGGAACCGCATCGCTGGCGGTCAACGCGTCGGGGCTGCAGTCGGGACCCAATGTCTTTGTGGCGCACTATGAGGGCGACGCCGGCAACGATGCTCCGTCTACCTCCGCTCCGTTCACTGAAGAGGTCGCGCTGCCTGCGTCGCATTTCGGCATTACCGCTGCCACCGCCATCGGCGAAGGCGTGCCCTTCACCATGACTGTGACTGCGCTCGATCTCAATGGATTCGTTGCGGTCGGCTACAACGGCACGGTCAGTTTCAAGAGCTCCGATCCGAAGTTTGTCAATCCGGGTCAACTGACACTGGTCAAAGGGGTGGGCCAAACCACAGTCACGCTGCAGACGCTGGGAACGCAAACCGTCACGGCCACCGATACCGTAACCACCAGCCTTACCAGCACGGGGAGTCTCGTGGTCGGCCCGGGCCCCGCGGCCAGCCTGAAGGTGACCGCGCCTGCCGCAGAGCCCGCAAGCAAGATATTCACCATCACGGTGACGGCGCTCGACGCATACGGCGCCCAGGCCACAAGCTACTCGAGCTACCTCGATGTCGGCGGCACCGACCCCAACACCCAGGTTCTGTCCAGTACCAAAATCACCGGGGGAGTGGGCCAGTTCCAGTTCCAGCTCTTTGCGATCGGAACGCAGATGGTCTCATTCACCGACTACGAGAACAGCGCGCTGACGGGCACGTCGAGCGGGATCGCAGTGACCGTGCCCAACTTGGTGGTGACCACGGCTGTGGATAACGATGCCGACTATTCGGATTGTTCCACGCAGGCCACGCCGGGAACCGGGACGGATGCCAGCTGCAATCTGCACGATGCTCTGGCCTACATACTTGCATGGGGCGTGCCGGCGAACATCAGCTTCAGCTCCACTGTTTTCGGCGCCGCGCATTCTGCGGCTCAAAACACCATCACGCTGGCCGCCGGCACACTCGACGTGCCCGGCAATGTTTCCATCACCGGCGCCACGGCCGGATCGGGCGCCTCGCTCAGGAACCTGGTGACCATTAACGGCGCCAACCAGGGTTCTGTCTTCTCAGTCGACTCGGGCGCGACCGGCGTGAGCATCGGTTCACTGAACATCACCGGCGGACAAGGCGGCAGCGCGGGCGGCGGCATCCTCAATGCCGGCACGCTCACCGTGAACAACTGCAACATTACCGGCAACGCGGCCACCTCGACGGTCAGCGGCACCGCTACGGCCGGCGGCGGCATCTCCAACACGGGCACATTGACCGTGACCAACAGCCTCATCTCCGGCAACACGGTCTCGGCGGTGGGCGCAGTGGCCAAAGGCGGCGGCATCGACAACGAGGGCGACCTCACCCTGACAAACACGACCGTTACCGGCAATTCGGTCAAGGCCGGCGGCAGTGGATCAGGCGGGGGCATTTATACGAGCGGCTCAACCGGAAACTATGCCCTGGTGCTCAACAGCACCATTTCGGGCAACACTTCGGATGGACAGGGTGGCGGGCTTACGTCGAACTTCTATGTGGTGCTGGCCAACGCCATCGTCGCCGGGAACACGCAGGCAAGCGGCACTGACATCGTGAATACCGGCGCGACATTTGTTGACTCGGGCGGCAATATTGAGAGCGCCACCGGCCTCGGCCTTGCTCCGCTGGGCAACTACGGCGGCCCTACACAAACCATGCCGCCTTTTCCCGGAAGCGCGGCCATCTGCGCCGGCACGGCCAGCAATGCAAGTGGCGTTGTCGCCGACCAGCGCGGGTTCCCGCGCACCACCACCTATCCCAGCGGCACTTGCGTGGACTCGGGCGCTGTACAGACCAACTACGCGCTCACATTCACAAGGCAGCCTCCTTCGACCGCGTACATCGGCCAGGCGCTGTCGCCGGCGCCAATTGTCGGGCTCAAGGAGAGTGGCGCAGTGGCCGCGGGCGCAACCAGCGCCATCACGATGACCGACAGCGCTTCGCTGCTCGGTGGAACCCACACAGCCAATCTGGCAACAGGCTCTGCCGCGTTCAACAATCTCGTGGTCTCCGCGGCCACCACCAACGACACGTTAACCGCAACCCTCGCGCTCGCTCCGTCGCTTAATCTGACCGCGCAGGCCAGCACCAGGGTCACGGTCAGCCCGGTGCCCGCCGCGCTGACCTCACCCGCGCCGGGCAGCACGCTTGCCGGTCCCAGCGTCACCTTCACCTGGACTCCCGGATCGGGTGTGACTCAGTACGATCTGCACGTGGGCACAACGGGAGTGGGAGCCACGAACATTTTTGCGGGAATCGTCACGGGTCAGAGCAAGACGCTGGCGGGGATTCCAACCACCGGAGGCATGCTCTATGTGCGCCTCTACTCGATGATTGCCGGAGTGTGGCAGTACGTCGACTACACCTATACGGAAGCCAGCCCCGCCGCCCCTGCAGTCATGACGTCTCCCGCGCCTGGCAGCATGCTGATGGGAAATACGGTCACCTTCTCGTGGACGACAGGATCGCAGGTCACTCAGTACGACCTGCACGTGGGCACAACGGGAGTGGGAGCCACGAACATTTTTGCGGGAGTCGTCACGGGTCCGAGCAAGAGCGTGACGAAGATTCCGATTACCGGGGGCATGCTCTACGTGCGCCTCTACTCAATGATCGCCGGGGTGTGGCAGTACGCCGACTACACCTATACGATCGCGAGCCCCGCGCCCGCAGCCATGACGTCTCCCACACCTGGCGGGACGCTGAACGGCGCCACCGTCGTCTTCTCGTGGACGGCGGGAGGGCAGGTCACCCAGTACGATCTGCACGTGGGCACAACGGCAGCGGGCTCCTCAAACATTTTCTCGGGAATCGTCAGCGGTCAAAGCAAGAGCGTGACGAAGATTCCGATCACCGGGGGCATGCTCTACGTGCGCCTCTACTCGATGATTGCCGGGGTGTGGCAGTACGCCGACTACACCTATACGATCGCCAGCCCCGCGCCCGCTACCATGTCGTCTCCCACGTCCGGCAGCACGCTTACGGGATCCACAGTGGCCTTCTCGTGGACGTCGGGAGGCCAGGTAACCTTGTACGATCTGCACGTGGGCACAACGGGAGTGGGTTCCACAAACATCTTCGTGGGTACGGTCTCCGGCCAAAGCGTGAGCGTGTCCGGGATTCCGGTCACTGGAGGCACGCTGTATGTACGCCTTTACTCCCTGATCGACGGAGCATGGCAGTTCGTCGATTACACCTATCCAGTGCAATAGAGGATTCAGGAGAGTGGTTCTTCCGGCGGCGGGAGGGTAGCCCCGGTCCCGGGGAGGAGAAGCTGGTTAGCTACAACGATGGGTGCCCCCTGTACCTCGCCTTTGGGGACCGGGGATGGAGACCGATTTCGGCATAGGAGAAGGGCGTCTCGCCTGAGGTCGACACCGGCATGTACGGCTGCCGGAGCTACGACTCGTTTGGCAGCCGGCCGTCGGAGGCCATGTCGACCAAGCGCTGCACGGGCTCGCCTTTGCCGCTGCAAAGTTCGGCGAGCTACAATGCGGCCAACAACCGGATGACGTCGATGACCAATGGACGCCGATCGCACCGGTTTACGATGTGGCGGGCAATGTGATCAACGACGGCATTAACGCTTATGTCTACGATGCAGAGGGCAGGCTCTGCGCCGCGGAGAACATTTTGGCAGGATCGGCGACCCAGTATGTCTATGACGCCGCTGGCACGCGCGTGGCAAAGGGCACGATTTCCACTTGGCCGACTCTGGGAAGCACCTGCGCCGCGCCTACCACCGCCAATGGGTTTACGCTCACCAATGAGTATCTACTCGACCAAGCAGGAGAGCAAGTCACGGAAATCAACAGCACGAACACGGGAACTTGGGGCTGGGCGCACTCTAACGTATGGGCCGGTGCGCAGCTGGATGCGACATACGATATGGATGCCAGCTTGATTCCTGCTGCCCCGGCGTTGCACTTTCATCTCGCGGACCCCCTGGGCACTCGCCGGGTACAGCTCGCTGCGAACGGGGCAATTGAAGAAACGTGCCAGTCGCTGCCTTTTGGCGACGGACTTAACTGTCCTCTCGGCAATCCGATCACCGGTGTCGTGCCGCCCACAGCCGACGATGCTACTGAGAACCATTTCACCGGCAAAGAACGTGACTCAGAATCAGGGAACGACTACTTCGGGGCCAGGTACTATGCCAGCAGCATGGGAAGGTGGATGAGCCCCGACCCATCGCAACTTGTT
>Ga0302326_10015362_pt1 | contig 16114 bp, 12 predicted proteins | sample Palsa_T0_3_FD_202264 | JGI IMG/M metagenome (GOLD analysis project Ga0302326, IMG submission 202264) | Peat permafrost microbial communities from Stordalen Mire near Abisko, Sweden - Palsa_T0_3 | ecosystem: Environmental > Terrestrial > Soil > Palsa > Peat permafrost | place: Sweden: Abisko... | reverse complement strand
TCGGATCGACGTCAAGCCGAGCAGCACGGTCGTCACCGCGGCGCTGCTCTCCTCCGAAGGACGGCTCGGCGACGGCGTCGCGATGGCCCAGGAGGTGCTGGCGAACCCCGGCACCGATCGGCTGGCCCAGGCGATCGCCGGCGTCCTCGTCGGACACGATCTCGCCGTCAGCGGGGATCCAGCCACCGCGCTGGAGGTTCTGGACAAGGTGCAGCGCAACGCGAAAGACGTCGAGTCGGAGTGGCCAAGGGCCGCCGTCGCGGCGGCTGCCGCGTTCTACGCGGCCGAGCAATGGCCGGCTCGGATCGGAGCGCTGCGACGCCGCCATGCTGAGCTGCGAACCGCGGGCGACGATGCACGCGCGTCGCTCTGCGAGCTGGCGCTGGCCCACCTGGCGGTGCCGTCGGGCGATCTCGATGACGCCCGCCGCTACGCCGAGGACGCGATCGCTCGTCTGGCGTTCGCCGATCCGCGCGCGATGGCCCCGGCGGCATACGCCAAGATCGCCGAGGCGCATGCGATCGCGGGTCGAGTGGAAGCGGCACGAGCGGCCCTGCGACGCGCTCACGAGATGCTCGAGCGAGCCCCGACGCATCCCCATCCCGTGGTCCGTCATGGTGTCCACCTCGCAAATGCGGCGGTCCTGGCGGCGGAGGGGGATCCTGGCGCGGCCCAGGCCGGCGCGCTGGAGGCCGCGACCGAGGCGGGCGAGGCCATCCTCAACGAGGCCGAACTGCTGCATCTGTTCCTGCGCGTCGGCGGAGCTGCCGACCGAGTGGCGACACGTCTGCAGGAGATCGCGACGGCCACCGGTGCCGGTATGGCCGAGCTCTACGCGCGCCAGGCGACGGCGGCGCGCGACGGCGACGGGATCGAGTTGCTGGAGGTGGCGAATGCGTTCGAGCGAATCGGGGCCCGGATCCTTGCGGCGGAGGCGGCCGCGCAAGCCGGCGTCGCCCTGGCCGCCGGCACCAGCGTCGACGCACGGCGACGAGCCGAGGCATACGCCGCCCGGCTCGTCCGCGCCTGCGGTGCGAACGGACTCACGGCGGTCTCCACGATGCACCTGTCGGCGCTCACGGCCCGCGAGCAAGAGGCGGCGAGACTTGTCGCCCGGGGCCTGACCAACGCCGAGATAGCGGCGCGGATGTCGCTGTCGGTCCGCACCGTCGAGTCGTACATCTACCGCGCCACCACGAAGCTCGGCGTCAACGATCGCAGCGCGCTGGCCGGGCTGCTGGCCGGACCGCGCAACTAACGGCTAGATTCGCGGTAGGGTCCCGAGCGTGGGTGGAGCTCGGGTCCGGGCCGTTGCACTGTTCATCGTCGTCGCGCTGTCGGTGCTCGCGGCGACGGGGTCAGCCGCGCCCGCCACCAAAAGTCCATTCGCGGTGAAGTCTGCGTCGTTGACCCAGGACGGTCAGCGGCTGCAGTGGACGGTGGCGCTCGACCACGTCTTCTCCGGCGCGGGCCTGCGCCACGACCACCGGTCGCTCTGCCTGTTACTCGGGACAACCCGCTCGGGCTCGGCCCCCACGGAGCTGTGCGTGGCGCCACCCCGTTCGGGTCGCGGCACGCTCAGGCTGCAACTGGACCGCGTCGTCGACGGGCGCATCCGCCTGGGTAAGACGATCGCGGCGACGATCGCCCGCCCGAGCGCCAGCGCGCTGACCGCGAGCTTCACCCCCAGCGCCGTCGGACTGAGCTACCGATCGCTGCGCTGGCAGGTGAGCAGCGCGCTGGGCGCACCCGCCTGCGTAGCGGCCGGCGCGCCGTGCTCACTGCAGTATCCGGCTAAGCCGGCACTTGCCCGCCTGCACACGCCAAAGCTGGTCGGCTGCGTGGCACGTGGCTCATCGCTGGTCTTCAACGGCTCGTCGAAACGGCGTGAGATCGCGCTCGCGTTCGACGACGGGCCATGGAACGATCCGCCGACGATCGACTTCGTCAACCTGCTCGCCCGGTACCACGCGCCGGCGACATTCTTCGAGATCGGCGACCAGATCTCCACCTACGATCGGACCGGGTCGGTCGAGCGCAAGATGCTCGCCGACGGGGACATGATCGGCGACCACACGTGGACGCACCCGGACATGGTCGGGCTCTCGCCCGCCGCGCAGACCTCTCAGCTGCAGCTGACCGCGGCCGCGATCCGCCGAGCCACCGGCTTCACGCCGTGCCTGTGGCGGCCGCCCTACGGGGACATCAGCGGCCAGCTCGACTCGCTGGCCCGATCGCTCGGCTTTTTGACCATCTACTGGGACATCGACCCGCGCGACTGGTCATTGCCCGGCGTTGCCGAGATCGAGAACAACGTGATCGACAACGCCCACAACGGCGCGATCGCCGAGATGCACTTCGGCGGCGGTCCCAGGCAGGAGACGCTGGCGGCGCTGCCCGACATCATCACCACCCTGCGCCATCGCGGCTACAGGTTCGTGACGGTCGCCCAGATGCTCGGGCTGCGGATGATCTACCGCTAGTAGATATCCGCAGCCCCTGTGGCGCGCTCAGTGACCGAGGTCCTGGGCGAGCGCGCTCAGATTCGGGTAGCCAAGTCCGGCACCCGGGTTGTAGACCGTCCCGGGAGTTCCCGAGTAGTAGATGTTGTCGTTGCTCGTTCCGCGCTGATTCAGCGGCGTCAGCGGCGAGTTCGGCCGCGTCGCCGCGGCGTAGATCGTCGGGTTCCAGAATCCGACGCGGTGTCCCACTGCCGAGTCGATGACCGCCGTCGAGCCGTTGAACTGTGGCGCCACGAAGCTCGTGCCGCCCCAGCCACCCTGCAGCACCGGCTGAGCCGGATCGGCGGTGGCGAACGACGGCTCGTACAGCAGGTAGCCGCTCAACGGGTCGGCATCGGCCGATAGGTCCGGTTCGGCGCGGCCCGAGCCGCCGCCGGAGACGACCGGCGGGGTCGGATTGAAGCTCCAGGCCGACGGCTCGGTGATGCCATCGGCGTTGTTGTAGTCGGTCGGCGTCAGGTAGGGAACGGCGCTGAAGGCGCTCGTACCCGGCACGCCATGCTGATACGACGGCGTCGGGTAGTTGACGCTGAACCCGCCGCCGCTGCCGACAACGTCGTTGTCCACGACATCGGTCAAGGATCCCTGACCGGTCGTGACCATCCATGGCCACAGGTAGTCCCAACCCCAGATCCGCTGCGCCGGGTTGGAGGCATAGGCGGATTGACCGGTCGCAATGTTCAGCGCGACCCCTTTCCACGGCAGCGTCGTGCCACCGGAGGAGGTGATGTACGGGCTGTCGCCCGGGGTATCGACCGACAGGTTCGTCGTGCCGAGGTCTTCGGAGGCGTCGTACGCTGCCGCGTCGCCGCTGGAGACGAACGCCGACTGCCCCTGCGCGGCGAACTCCAGGAAGGCCTCATCGAACGCCGCCTCGTACGCCGGCGTTTCCTCACCCGAGGCGACGGCCGCCGCGACGATCGTCTCGGACTCGCCCCAGCTCGACGAGACGCTGTCGGCGAGGTTGTCGCTGGCCGCGTCGAAGAACGCGTCGGCGAAGCCGGAGTCCGTGTTCGGAGCCTGGTAGACGATCACGTTGGCGTCCGGAGCGACGCCGCCCGACTGCTCGACGTCGAGGTCGGTCTCACCACTGCCACTGGCGTCGCTGGGCGCGCCCGGGCCGCCGTCGACGTTATTGACGGTCACTGTCCTCGTCGGAGTCGTGCTCGGCAGATGCGCGACGTGCGTCCAGAAATACTGCGGGGCGCCCGGATCCAGCGCCGCCAAGGTGACGATCCCGATCGTCTGGCCCTGCCCCGCCGCGCCACCCGCATAGAGCGAGTTCAGTCCGTAGTTGGAGGCGAAGTTCTGCGGCAGGTTGCACCCGTCCGGCAGGCCGGCGAACGTCTCGCAGTCGGAACTGCTGCTGCCCTGCGGACTGGCCGTGGTGCGGCCGGCGTGCAGCGCACTGCTGGTGAACGGCGCGTAGTTCGAGAGTCCGAGAATCGCGAGCACGTCACCGGCGAACTGTCCGGGGAGCTCCGGGGACTGGCCGGTGCCGTGCACGGTCTGAGCGGGGATATTGCCAAAGGCGCCGTGGCCGTGCCACGCTGGAACGTGGTACTGGTGCTGCTGGACCGAAAGGGCCTGGTCGAACTCGCCGGCCGTCCCGTTGGCCACGATGTCGACCTGATCGGCAGCAACCGTGGTCGTGATCCCGAACTGCGACAGGTAGCTGCGCAACTGGCCGATCGCCCCGGGGACGCCGCCATACTGGGCAGCGAACTGCGGCACCGACAGGAAGCTGTGGATCCCCTGCTCGACGCTGGCCTCGAGCTGGCTCTCGTTCTGCTCACGCATGATGAACGAGACCGTCTCCGGAGTGTTCGGAGGAGTGGTGCCGAACACACTTGAGCCCGGCAGCGCCGCGACGTTCACGCCCTGCGGGACTTTCTGCATCGGACTCGCCGCGGATGCGGCCGACGCTCCCACCACCAGAAGGAGGCAGACGCTCACGACGATCGTCGCGAGCCGGACGGCGGACCTACGAGTCATTGGCATCTCCCATTCGGCAGTACGCTCAGCCCCTCAGGGCGCGGCATGCTACAGCGGTGTCGGCGACGGTGCCGCAGTCAAATCGCCGGCGTCGGATCACTGACACTCAAAACCGGCGCAATGCCTCGGGCGTGAGCTCAGCGAGCGACGTCAACCCCGACAGGCCGAGCGTCAGGTCGAACTCGGCGATGAAGTTGCGCATGACGTCACGCGCCCCGGCCTCCCCCGCGAGCGCCAGACCGTAGAGGTACGGACGGCCGATCAGCACCGCGTCGGCGCCGAGCGCCAACGCCTTGAACACATCGGCGCCGGTGCGCACGCCGGAATCCAGCAGTAGCCGGCAACGCCCGTCGACCACCGGCGCGATCTCGACGAGCGCGTCCAGTGATCCGATCGCGCCATCGACCTGGCGGCCGCCGTGGTTGGAGACGACGATCCCGTCGACCCCGGCATCGAGCGCCTGGCGGGCATCGTCGGGATGCTGGATCCCCTTCAGCAGGATCGGCAGCTTCGTCCGCGACCGCAACGTCTCGATGTCGGCCCAGGTCAGCGAAGGCCGCGAGTAGATGTCCAGGAACGTCTGCACGGCCGTGCGGGGCTCGGGCGAGCGGAGGTTGTCCAGCAACCGGCCGGGGAACCGCCGGCTGATCGAGTACAGGGTCCGCAGCGCCGCCAGCGACGGCTTGACGTCGACGGCGGGGTCGGCGCCGGCGTCCGCGGCGGCCGCTATCCGCTCGCGGACGATCTCCATGAAACGGCTGTCGGCGGTGTACTGCGCGAGCCCCTGCCCGCGCGCGAACGGCAGCGACCCGAGGTTCAGATCCAACGGCCGCCAACCGAGCATCGTCGTGTCGAGCGTCACCACGACCGCCTCCGAGCCGACCGCCTCGGCCCGCGCCAGGAAGCTGTCGACCAACCCGTCGTCGGTTGACCAGTACAGCTGAAACCATCTCGGCGCGTCTCCCATCGCCGCCGCGCACGCCTCCATCGACGCGCACGCCTGGCTGGTGAACACGTACGGGACACCGACCGCCGCCGCCGCCCGCGCGATCGCGAGATCCGCGTCAGCGTCGAGCAGCTCGGCGGCCCCGACCGGCCCGAACAGCACCGGTGCCGGCAGCGTGCGCCCGAACAGCTCGACGGTCAGATCACGCCGCGAGACATCGCGCAACATCCGCGGCACGATCTTGTAGCGCTCGAACGCCTCACGGTTGGCGCGCATCGTCGCGCCCTCCCCCGCGCCGCCCGCCGCATAGGCCCACCCGAGTTTGCGAGCGTGCCGTCTCGCGCGGCGCTCGAGCGTGGCGAAATCCGTCGGTACGGCGGGCGTGCGGCCCTGCACCCCGGCGCGGAAGATCTCGTTCTGGCGGATCCGGCCGGGGCCGGGGATGATCGGCTGTCGTGGCGGCATCGCGTCGGCCGGGAGCCTACTTGCGCGGAAGGGGCCACTGTTGCGAAATCGCCACGGGGTTGCCGACGCGCACGTGGCAGGATGAGGGGATGGACGTACAGAGCGCTCCGCACGGGGAGGTTGAAGATGTCGGTTGAGACGCGACCGCTGTCCACACCGGTCTCTGACACGCCATCCGCATACGTGCGCGAACCCGACGGAATCCACCCGCCGCTGGATTACCCGCCGTACAAGTCAACGGCGCTGCGCCACCCGAAGCAAGCGCTCGTCTACCTCCCGCACACGATCACCGAGATCACCGGGCCGGCGGTGCAGGCGACGCTCGAGGTGACCCCGGCCGACGCCGATCTCACCGCCCAGCACGACGGCCAGCCGATCGGCGAGCGGATCATCGTGTTCGGACGCGTGTTCGACACCGAGGGCAAGCCGCTGCGCGACACGCTGGTCGAGGTCTGGCAGGCCAACGCCGCGGGCCGCTACCGCCACCAGTCAGACATTTGGCCGGCGCCGCTGGATCCGAACTTCTCCGGCGCCGGGCGGTGCGTCACCGACGACCAGGGGCGCTATCGGTTCACGACGATCAAGCCAGGCCCGTACCCGTGGGGAAATCATTACAACGCCTGGCGTCCGGCGCACATTCACTTCTCGCTGCTCGGCCGCGCGTTCGCACAGCGGCTGGTGACCCAGATGTACTTCCCCGGCGACCCGTTCTTCGCGTATGACCCGATCTTCAACTCGGTCGATGACCCGCGCGCACGGGAGCGGATGATCGCCCGGTTCCGGATCCACGAGACCGTCCCGAACTGGGCGCAGGCCTACGAGTTCGACCTGTATCTGCGTGGCCCCGCGGCCGCGGTGTTCGAGGAGGCCGGATGATCTTCGACCCGACCCCGTCGCAGACGGTCGGCCCGTACTTCTCGATCGGTCTGCCGTGGCCCGAGGGGCCGCACGCGGTGCCGCCGTCGACGCCGGGCGTGATCACGATCGCCGGCACCGTCTACGACGGGGCCGGCGAGCCCATCCCGGATCATCTGCTGGAGTTCTGGCAGCCCGATGGCGACGGTCGCTTCGCCGACCGGTTCTGCCACGGCGGCCCCTCGGAGCTGCCGGGCTTCCGCGGCTTCGCGCGCTGCGGCACCGAGCTCGGCGACGGCACCTACGAATTGCTCACGGTCAAGCCCGGCTCCACGCCCGGTCCGTCCGGTTCGCTGCAGGCGCCGCACATCGCGGTCACGGTGATGGCCCGCGGGATGCTCGACCGCTGCGTGACGCGGATCTACTTCGCCGACGAGGAACGCGCCAACGCGCTTGACCCGGTGCTCGCGCGGGTGCCTCCGGAGCGCCGCGCGACCTTGCTGGCGCGGCTGTCGGCCGCCAGCGCCTACCGGTTCGATATCCGGATTCAGGGCCCCCCTACGCACGAGACGGTGTTCTTCGCGATCTGATGCTCGACTCGATCTACGCTCACACCCCGATCGCTGACCTCGTCACCGAACGCGCCTGGGTGCAGGCGATGCTCGACGTCGAGTCGGCGCTGACGATGGCGCTTGAGTCGATGGACGAGATCCCGCCTGATCCGGCGCGCCGGATCGCCGAGGCCTGCAACGTCGAGCGTTACGACGTCGACTCGCTGGCCAGGCAGGCGGCGCTGCACGCGACGCCCGTCGTCGGCCTGGTGCAGGCGCTGCGTGAACAGGTACCGGAGTCCGACCGGCCCTACGTGCACGTCGGCGCCACCAGCCAGGACATCGTCGACACGGCGCTGATGCTGATCGCCAAGCGGGCGCTGACACCGTTGCTGGCGACCAGCGAGGCGGCGGCATGGACCCTGTTCGGGCTCGCTCAGGAGCACCGCCACACACCGATGATCGCCCGGACGCTGCTGCGCCAGGCTTTGCCGATCACGTTCGGGCTGCGCGCCGCGATCTGGCTCGACGGGATCGACTCGGCGCGGGCGCGACTGCGGACCGTTCAGGAGACGGGCCTCGCCGTGCAGATGGGCGGCGCCGTCGGCGGGCGCGCGCCGGAGCTGGGCACGCGCGTCGCGCTCGAGCTGGGCCTCGCCGATCCGGTGATCGGCTGGAGCGCCACACGCGTGCGCACCGCCGAGCTGGCGAGCGCGCTCGGCGTGCTGTCGGGCGTGTTCGGCAAGGTCGCCCGCGATGTGACGCTGCTCGCCCAGGACGAGATCGGCGAGGTCTCCGAGGGCGCCGACGGAGACGGCGGCGGCTCGAGCTCGATGGCGCACAAGCGCAATCCCGTCGCGGCGGTCTCGACGCTCGCGTGCACGCGACGGGTGCCAGGACTGGTCGCGACCGTGCTGGCCGGGATGGAGACCGAGCACGAGCGGGCGGCCGGCGCCTGGCAGGCCGAGTGGGGGACGCTCGCCGACCTGTTGACGCTGACCGGATCGGCCGCGAGCTGGACCGGCGCACTGGTGAAGGGGCTCCGTGTCGACACCGCTCGGATGGCCGCGAACCTGCGCAAGGCGGTCGCCGGCGACCAGCCGCCGCCGGCCGGAATCGACGAACTGATCGACCGGGCGCTCGCGGCCCACATCTCGCCGGCGGTCGAGCCGGGCGGATTCACGACCGAGCGGCCGGTCGGCCCAGCGCCGCAGCCTGCGGGCGAGCGGCCGGGTGAGGCCGACGTCCGCGCGTCGCGCCGCGACGTGATCTCGTGACCGACGCGGTCAAGCTCCACCACGCGCTCGACGGACTCGTCGACGGACCGGCGCTGCTGCTCGGCGGCTCACTCGGGACGACGCTTGAGATGTGGGAACCACAGCGGGCTGCGCTTGAGCCGATCGCGCAGCTCGTCCGTTTCGACCACCGCGGCCACGGCCGCTCGCCGGTGCCGGCCGGTCCGTACCGGATCGACGACCTCGGCCACGACGTGTTGCGGCTGATGGACGATCTGCAGCTCGAACGAGCCAACTACTGCGGGCTGTCGATCGGCGGGATGGTCGGCCAGTGGTTGGCGATCAACGCGCCCGAGCGCCTGGACCGGCTGATCCTGATCTGCACCGCCGCATTCCTGCCGCCCGCCGACCCGTGGCTGGAGCGCGCCGCCACGGTCCGCAGCGCCGGCACGCCCGAGGTGATCGCTGACGTGGTTGTCGCGCGATGGTTCACCGAACCGTTCGCCGACACGCATCCCGAGACGGTGGCGCGCCATCGCGCGATGATCGCCGCGACCGACCCGGGCGGCTACGCGGCGTGCTGTGAGGCGATCGCGGCGATGGATCTGCGCGCCGGGCTGCCATCGGTGACGACGCCGACGCTCGTGCTCTCCGGCGCACAGGACCCGTCGATCCCGCCCTCGCACGGCCGGGCGATCGCCGACGCGATCCCGGGCTCGCGCTACGAACTGCTCGACCCGGCGGCGCACCTGGCCACCGTCGAGCGCGCCGACGCCGTCACCGAGCTGGTCATCGGGTTCCTGGAATGAGCGACGACAATTACGAGGCGGGGATGGAGGTGCGCCGTGAGGTGCTCGGCGACGCCCACGTCGACCGTGCGGTGGCACGTACGACCGACTTCACCCGGGACTTCCAGGAGTACATCACCCGGGTCGCCTGGGGGTCGGTCTGGACCCGGCCGGGGCTTGACCGACGCACCCGGTCGGCGATCACGCTGACGGCGCTGACCGCGCTCGGCCGCGAGGGCGAGCTCGAAATCCACGTCCGCGGCGCTCTACGCAACGGCCTGACCCCGGACGAGATCTCCGAGATCCTGATCCACACCTCGGTCTACGCGGGCGTGCCCGCCGCCAACGCGGCGTTTGCGATCGCGCAGCGGGTGATCGCTTCGGAGGCCGCCGGGGCCGAGGCCGAGGTCGACCGGGCGAGCCCGCGCGACGCCGATTGACGGCCCCGGCCGTCGGGTCAGCTGTCGAAGCCGAGCCCCAGCCGGTCAAGCGTCCCGAGCCAGAGGCCGCGGCGGCCCTCACGGCGATCGGCCGCGGCGAGCCGGTTGCGCGTCAACGCGATCACGGCCGAGCGGACCGGCTCGGGTGGGAACGGGACCGGCTTGCGGCGGACGAACTTCAGGCTTGTCGCCTCGGTCTGACGGCCGTCGAGCAGGTCGAGCGCCACCTGCGCGCCCCAGCGGGTCGAGCCGACGCCGAGGCCGGTGTAGCCGACCGCGTAGGAGACACGTCCGTCAAGCGCGGTGCCGAAGAACACGCTGAACCGGCTGCAGGTGTCAATCGCGCCGCCCCAGCGGTGGGTGAAGCGCAGTCCGTCGAGCTGCGGGAAGGTCGTGAAGAAGTGCTGCGACAGCGTCGCGAACGTCGGCTGGTGATCATCGAGCCGGTCGGCGACCGGACCGCCGTAGCGGTAGACGGCGTCGTAGCCGCCGAACAGGATCCGGTTGTCGCGCGTCAGCCGGTAGTAGTGAAACTGGTTGGACATGTCGCCGATCCCCTGGCGATGCGACCAGCCGATTTCCGACAGCTGCGCGTCGGACAGCGGCTCGGTCATCAGCGCGTAGTCGTAGACGGGCGCGATGAAATGGCGCAGCGTCCCGAGCAGCGGTGGGTAGGCGCTGGTCCCGAGCAGCACGCGGCGGGCGCGGACCGCGCCGGCCGTGGCCGACACACGGACGCCGGCGCCCTCGAGGCCCAGCCCGTGCACCGGGCTGTGCTCGAACACGCGCACGCCGGCGTCGACCGCTGCGCGTCGCAGACCGTCGCCGAGCTTGCCCGGATGCACGATCGCGGTTGTGTCCTTGAGCCAGAGCCCACCCAGGTAGGTCGGGGAGCGGACCTCGGCGCGGACCGCCTCGGCGTCGAGCACGATCACGTCGTGGCCGAAGCGGCGCTCGAGCTCTGCGTCCTCCTCGAGGCTCTCGGCCTGATAGGGCTCGAGCGCAACGTCGAGCGAGCCGGTCGCCTCGTACTCGCAGTCGATGCTGTGTCGTTCCAGGTCAGCGCGCAGACCCACGAAGTTCTCGGCGCCGAGCCGCTCCAGCACCGGCATCTCACGCTCGAACCGGCTCAGGCCGTTGATCAGCCCGTGCGTGAGCGATGCGTCGAGGAAGCCGCCGTTGCGCCCGCTGGCGCCCTCGCCGCAGCGCCCGCCCTCGACTAGGACGACCGAGCGGGCGGGGTCCAGGCGCTTGGCGTGCAGCGCCGCCCACAGTCCCGTGTAGCCGCCGCCGACGATGCACAGGTCGGCGTCGACGACGCCCTCCAGGCGCGGGTGCGGATCCCGCGCGGGCAGGTCGTCAAGCCAGAACGGGCGCGGCAGCGCGTCGGCGAATGCGGCCAGCTGCTGCGGCGTTGGGGGCGTGGTCGGCCAGGGCGGGGGCATTGGCGAACCGTAGTTCTTCCCGCGCCTACGACAACCCCGAGCCGCGGAACACGACCTCGCCGTCGACGACCGTTGCCAGCACCGGCAGCGACACGAGCTCATCCGGGTCGCAATCGACCGGATCGGACGCCAGCACGGTGATGTCGGCGTCGAACCCGGACTTCAGTCGCCCGCGGCGATCGCCAGCGCCACCGGTCAGCGCGGCGCCGGTCGTGTAGCCGTGCAGCGCCGCCAGCCCGTCGATCGCCTGATCGTCGTAGGCGGGGCGCTCGGGGTGGCGCGGCGGCCGGCGCAGCCGCGCGGCCGCGATCCCCTCTCGCGGATCGAAGCGCGCCACCGGCCAGTCGGAGCCGAGCGCCAGTACCGCGCCGGACTCCAGCAGCGAGCGGGTCAGGAACGCCCGGTCGCAGCGATCGTCACCGAGCCGGCGTGACCAGTTGTCGCCGCGGTCGGGCGCGAGCCACATCATGTGCTGAGCCTGCATCGACGCGACGACGCCGAGCGATGCGAAGCGCGGCAGGTCGTCGGGCTGCAGCGTCTCGATGTGCTCGATCCGGTGCCGGACGCCGGGCGCCGCGCCGACCGCCTCGTAGGTGTTCAGCGCCTCGCGGACGCCCATGTCGCCGGTCGCGTGAGTGACGCACTGGAAGCCGCGGTCACTGAAGAACTTCACCGCCCGCTTGTAGCGATCGACGTCGGGCCAGAACGATTCACGTCCGGCGCCCTCGGAGTCCGGCGTCACCAGCCAGCCCGTGCCGGAGTCGATCACGCCGTCGATGAAGAACTTCGCTACGCCCGCGCGCCAGCGCCGGCCATGCTCGGAGCCGTGAGCCGCATACTCCGCCCACAGCTCCTCCGGGGTGTCGGGTGCGATCGTGAACGGGAGCAGGATCCGCGTGACCAGATCGCCGCGTGACTCGAGCTCACGCAGCTGATCCAGCGACTGCAATGTGCCGTCCATCGCATGCGTGCCGGTCAGCCCAACGGCGGCCAGCCGCTGCAGGTGCTGGGCGCAGAGTTGGTACTCCTGCTCGGCGGTCAGTTCCGGCACCGCCGAGCGCACCAGGTCCATCGCGCCGGACTCGCGCAGCTCGCCGGTCGGGCGGCCGTCGACGCAGACGACCTCGGCGTGCTCGGCGAACGACCGGGGGCCGTCGACCCCGGCCAGCTCGAGCGCGTGCGACGAGGCCAAGACCGTGTGGAAGTCCATGAACGTGACCGCGGCTGGAGCGCCGCCGACGGCCTCGTCGATCACCGCGGAGCTGACGCCGGTCTGCTCGAACACGTTGTAGTCAAGCCCCCAGCCGAGCACCCACTCGCCCGGCTGGCACTTGCGGCGTTCGGCGCGCAGACCGTCGAGCACGTCGTCGAGCGTGTGCGCGTCGAGCAGATCGGCGCCGCGCGCACCGACGGCGCCTTTGAACGGATGCATGTGGCTGTCGATCAGACCGGGCACAACCGCCGCCCCGTCGAGCTCGATCAGCTCGGTGCCGGCGCCGCACAGCGCCCGGACCTCGGCGTCCGAACCGACGGCGGCGATCCGGCCGCCGGCGACGGCCACGGCCTGCGCGGAAGGGTTGTCGGGGTCCAGCGTCCGCACGCGCCCGTCGACCAGCGCCACATCGATCTCAGGGGTCATCGTCATTCCTCACGTGTTCAGGCCGGCTCTGGCCGCAGCCGGCGGGTCGGCTTCCATCCCGGTCCAGGCACCGAGGCACGCAGCATCCGCGTGTAGTCGTCCTGCGGGTCGTCGAGGATCCGCTCGGTCGGGCCCCGCTCGACGACTTTGCCGCGGTGCATGACGATCGCGTTGTCGGTCAGCTGGCGTACGACCGCGAGGTCGTGACTGATCAGGATGTAGGAGATCCCGGTCTCGGAGCGGATGTCGGCGAGCAGGTTGAGGATCTGGGCCTGGATCGAGACGTCGAGCGCCGCGACCGACTCGTCGAGGATGATCAGCCGCGGCTCGGCGGCCAGCGCCCGCGCGATCGCGATCCGCTGGCGCTGCCCACCGGACAGCGCCCGCGGCATCGCCCGCAGCATCCGCTCGTCAAGCCCGACCATCTCGCCCAGCTGCGCGACCCGCGCCCGGCGTGCGTCGGCGGTCGTGCCGCCGTGGCGATGCAGGCGCAGCACCTCGTCGAGCGCGTGCTCGGCGCTGTGGCGGGGGTTCAGGCTCGAATACGGGTCCTGGAAGACGATCTGGATCTCGGCGCCGCGGCGGCGGCGCTCGGTCGCCGACCGCGCTGGGGTCGAGCGGTCCCGGCCACAGGCGACGATCGTTCCCGCGGTCGGCTTGGTCAGCCCGACGATCATCCGCGCGATCGTTGTCTTTCCGGAGCCCGACTCGCCGACGATCGCCAGCGAGCCACCCGGCGCGACCGTCAGATCGGCGGAGTCGACCGCGACCGTTGGGCCGTACTCCTTGCGCAGCCCGGCCGCCTTCAGGATCGGCTCGGCGAGCTCAGCGGACGAGGCGAGCTCAGCCACGCGCCGGCTCCCGGTTGGCTCCGAGCTGGCCGCGCAGCTCGGTCGCACGCAGGCAGCGCACGACGCCGCCGCCGAGCGCCGACAGCTCGGGATCGTGCGCGCGGCAGCCGTCCTGCGCGAAGTCACAGCGGGGCGCGAACGAGCAGCCGGCGGGCGCCTCGAACGCCGACACCGGCCGGCCGCGGATCGCCGCCAGCCGGTGGACATTGCCGTCGATCGCCGGACGCGCGGCCGACAGCGACGCCGTGTACGGATGCATCGGATCGGTGCCCAGCGTCGCTGACGGCTGGGCCTCGACGATCTCACCCGCGTACATCACGCAGGTGCGGTCGCAGACCGCACCTGCGAGGTCGAGGTCGTGGGTGATGAACAGAAACGCCAACCCGTGCGAGCGACGGAGGTCGTCGAGGATCGCCATCACCTCGGCCTGCGTGGTCACATCGAGCGCCGTCGTCGGCTCGTCGGCGAGCACCAGCCGCGGCTCGGTCAGCAGCGCCGCGGCGATCATCACGCGCTGCAGCAGCCCGCCGGAGAGCTCGTGCGGGAACTGCTTCAGGCGCCGTTCGCCGTCGTCGATCCCGACGTCGGCCAGCGCTTGCACCGCTCGCGCGCGAGCGGTGCCGCGGCTGACGCCGAGGTTGGTCCGCAACGCCTCGGTCATGAAGTCACCGATCGAGCGGACGGGGTTGATGTGCGTCCGCGGGTCCTGGAAGATCATCGCGACCTCGCCGCGGTACTCGCGCAGCGCGCCGCCGCGCAGCTCGCCGATCGCGTCGCCCTTGTAGCGCAGCTCGCCGCTGCAGCTCGCGCCCGGAGGCAGCAGCCGCGCGACCGCACGGGCGGTCATCGACTTGCCCGAGCCCGACTCGCCGACGAGCCCAACCGCCTCGCCCTCGGCGATCGACAGCGACACGTCGTGCAGGACGGTCTGCATCCGTCCCTCGACCGGCAGCTGCGTGGCCAGGTGCTCGATCTCCAGCAGCGTGCTCATGCGGCGAGCGCCTCCACCGCCGGGCGCGTGTCCCAGGGCCTGACCGCCTCGAGCGCCGCGCCGACCCGGAACACCGTGAGATCGTCGTACGTGCGGCCGGCGATCTGCACGCCGGTCGGCGCGTTGCGCGCGCCGAACCCCGACGGCACGGCCAGCACCGGACAGCGACTGAGGATGTTGAACACCGGCGTCAAGAAGTTGCCGAGATAGAACTCGAGCTCGGTGCCCCCGGCGACCGGAGCGTGGTCGGCGTAGCCGTCGCCGGCATCCAGACCGGCGACCCGTGAGCTGGGGATCACCAGCGCGTCGTAGCGCTGCAGCAGCTCGCCCACCGGCGCGTACAGCTTCGCCTCGAGCCGCAGCCCCTCGGCGACGCCGCCACCGCGGCTGAGCTGCTCGGCGTCGTCCACCATCGCGCGCGTGTAGTCGCAGACGAGCTCGGGATGCGCCCTGACCGCCTCACCGATGTCGGCGGCGAATCCGTGATGGAAGTGGATCGAGACCGCCTGCATCACGTCGTCGTAGGGCAGCGTCAGGTCGACCTCGTCGACCTGCGCGCCGGCGGCGCGCAGCGCCTCGGCCACCGCCAGCGTGTTGGCGCGAACATCGTCGCCGATCGTCCAGTCGCCGCCGAGCTCCAGCGACAGCGCGATTCGCAGGCCACCGATCCCAACGAAGCGGTCGGGCAGCAGCAGCGGCTCACGCAGCGACACGATGTCGGCCGGATCGACCCCGGCCAGCACGTTCTCGTACAGCGCGCAGTCGGCCACCGTGCGCGCCAGCGGGCCGCAATGGCAGTAGGTGTCGAGGTTGTACGGCGGGTCGACCGGGACGCGACCGTAGGGCGGCTTGAAGCCGACGACGCCACAGGCCGCCGCTGGGATCCGGATCGAGCCGCCGATATCCGAGCCCGACGCGAGCGTGCTCGTGCCGGCCGCCAACGACGCGGCCGAGCCGCCGCTCGAACCGCCGACCGACAGCTCGGGGTTGTGCGGGTTGCGGGTGACGCCGTGGATCCGGGAGTGGGTGAAGCCGGCGCAGGAGAACTCCGGCGCGGTCGAGCGGGCGTGCACGATCGCGCCGGCGGCGAGCTGGCGGCGAGCGAACTCCGACGTGTAGGGAGCGATCGTGTCCCGGTGGATCAGCGAGCCCTGCGTCCACGGCTGACCCTCGATCGCCTCCTCCTCCTTGACCGCCAGCGGTAGTCCCTCCAGCGGCCCCGCGGTCCCGGCGGCGAAGCGGTCCTCGGCGGTCCGGGCGGCGGCCAGCGCCTCGTCGTAGAACGTATGACACAGCGCGTTGACGATCGACTCGGTCTGATCGGCGCGGTCGATCACCGCCCGCATCAACTCGACCGGCGACAGCTCACGCGCGCGGAACCGTCGCAGCGC
>Ga0302326_10015360_pt1 | contig 16116 bp, 14 predicted proteins | sample Palsa_T0_3_FD_202264 | JGI IMG/M metagenome (GOLD analysis project Ga0302326, IMG submission 202264) | Peat permafrost microbial communities from Stordalen Mire near Abisko, Sweden - Palsa_T0_3 | ecosystem: Environmental > Terrestrial > Soil > Palsa > Peat permafrost | place: Sweden: Abisko... | reverse complement strand
CACGTTCATTTGCATGTGCTGCGGCGGTGGCGGAGGACGGGACGGCGAACCCCCCGGAGGCATGGGGAGCGACTGACGCTGGGGGGCGAGCATGGGAGGTGCCGGAGGACCCATGCGTCCTCCGGGAGGCGGAGGGAGACCGCCGCCGCGTGCCATCGCGGGAGGAGGGGCCAATCGCCCAGGTGGTGGCGGTAATGGCCCCGGTGGACGCATCTGCGGCGGACCCGGAACGGCAGGCGTCGGGACGTTGCTCGGCAAGCCACCACCCGGCGGCGGACCATAGGAGCCCCCCATCGACGGCATCGGCTCACGACCTGGAAATGGCGTCGGTGCGCCCGAGCCTTTTCCTGCGCCGGGCCCGTAGCTCCGCTGGCGCGCGTACTGCTTCATCGCCTCGTTGATCAGATAATCAACGCTGCACTCGAGCTCCCGCGCCATCTGCTCGAACGTTTCCCAGAGCACGTCCCGGCATTGGAACGACCTCGTGCTCTTCTTGTTCGGATCGGAGCTCATTGTCATTCACGTCAATTGGTCATCGAGGGCTCGACGCAGAACTTCACGAACTCGCCGATGGTGGTGATTGTCTTCTGGTCCGTCTCCTGGGAGCCCGGAGCTTTCGGAACGACGCACGTCCACCCGCATTCGTCTTCCTTCTCGCACTTCGGTATGGGTGTGTTGCTAGCTTCTTGAGATTGTACCACGCCCACGTCGGCTTTCTTGCCCTCGAAGAAATAGCCGAGAGCCGTCAACCGAGGCCCGAGCTCCTTTGCGGCCAAATACGGCATGATCGCATCCCGTGGCTTGGGCTCGCCTGCGGGGGCGTCCATCTTCGCGATGAGCGCGCCGTACTGCGTCGGCTCGGACAAACCCATCTTCTGATTGGAGCCCGCCGGCAGACGACGCATGAACTCGGCGATGCCCTTCGTGGTCATCGTTCGCAAGACGAGTGACGCAGCGACCCAACGCACCTTCCACTTCTTCGCATCGAAGAGCGTGTAGAGCTTGGGAACGATCTGCTCCTTGGGGAGCTCGCCGAGACGCGCGAACGCGAGGTCGCGCACGGAGTCGGGTGTGTTGTCGTCCTTGGCGACGTTGAAGATCTTGTCGATGTCGGCCGCGTTGTTCCTGTCGATGCGGCCTTCGAGCGCGGCGAGCGCGGCCTTGCGCCGCTCTTCGCTGTTCTTCGGGTTGGCGGCGAACTTGAGGCAGTAGTCGATGACCGGCCGCCCGCCGACGCGCTTCATCGACGTGAAGATCTTGATCAGCTCCTGCTCTTGAAACTTCTCGAGCTGAATGGCGAGCCGCGCATCGTCGATGTTGGCGTTCGAGCGCTTGTTGGCCTCTTGCACGAGCGGCTTCTCTTTGTCGATCCACGCCGGGCTATCGATCGTCTCGGCCAGCGTCCGGAGCTGCTCCGAAGCTTTTTGCTTGGTCTCGGGGTCCCCGAGGTCGGAAATCAGGCTCGCGATGCGGTCAACCTTCGACGACTGCTCGGTCATGAGCGCGGGCAAGCCCTTCACCGCGGGAGCACCGAAGAACCGCATCATCTGCTCGACGCCGTACGCTTGCGCGCCGTTCTCGATGCGGTCCTCGAAGTCCGTCTGCGTCCATTTGATGAGCGCGGAGGTCAAATCGGTCTTGCTCTTCTCGTCCGCGACGAGCGGCGGCTCGTGCGAGAGCATCGCGAACCCGGCGTCTTTGAACGGGACGGTGGCGTCCGGCTCGATGGTGCCATCGGGCTTTTTGAGGGGCGGGGGAGCCTCGATCTCCTTCACGAGCTCGGGCGTCATGCCAATGACGATGTTGCGCAAGGACTCCTCGTCGAGCGTGCCGAGAGCGGTAATGAGCTGGTCGATGCCCACACGCTTGCCCGCCCGCGGCTTCATCCGAATGAGCGACATCGCCGCCTCGGTGCGCAGTGGAATCGAATACTTCCCGTGCGTCAGCACCGCGACGAGCTTCTCGGGGCCGCGCTCCGTGCCTTCCCAACGTCTCACGTCACTTTCGCTCACTGCGCAGCCCACCGCCCCTACGAGCAGGCTGACCGCCACGAACCTCAACAGGAGCGTGGTGGCGCTTCGAAACCATCGTTCGCGCATCGGTTCTCCGTCGGCGCGATGGTAGCGGCCCTCAACCCGAAACCCAAAGGGTTTCGCAGACCCACCCCACAAGCACGTCCGCGACCGAAAGTTGGCCCGAACCAACGGGAATCAATAGGTTCCGATGTGGGATGGCGTCACCTCTCTTCGCGCCACGTGCCGAATCCATCGCTGACACCTCCAACGTGAAGCTCCGCGTCCTCGGACCGCACGGGCGACTCGCGAGGGGACGCGAAGCCATTGCTCTTCTGCTCTGGACGAGCGCGGCTTTCCTCGCGCTCGCACTCGGCTCGTACGGAGCAGGTGCGAACATCGTCGGGCCCGTCGGGGAGACGTGCGCAGGGGCGCTCGTGTGGGTCGTCGGTGTCGTGGCGTGGAGCATCCCCATCGAGCTCGTGCTGCTCGGCATCCCTTTCGTGCGAAGCCGCGACTCGCTCTTCACGCCGGCGCGCCTCGCTGGCGACATGCTCATGGTGATGGTCGCCGCAGCGCTCGTGCAAGTCGGGTGGGCAGGACGAATGGCGTTCGAAGGCCACCCCGCGTCTGGAGCCATCGGCGAGCTCTTTGGCGAGATCGCCCGGTCGCTCTTTTCGACAATCGGCTCGTTTCTCGTGGGCTTCGCGTGCATCGGCCTGCTCCTCATCAGTCGCGCGGCCTTCTCCTTCATCGCGCTGATGAACTGGCTCGGGCGTTTCGGCGCCCGCAGCGCAGTCGGCACCGCTCGTGGCGCGCGGACCGTCGCCGACGCGTGGAAGACTGCGCGGGACCTCGAGCGTGCGGAGAAAGAGCGCGCCCGCATCGCGCTGCTGCCGCACGTCACGGAGGACGAGACCGACGAAGCGACCATCGTCGCGCTCGAGCCCGAGCAGCCCGAGACACCCGACGTCGACGGATCCGCCGAAGGCGGGACGTCGCAAACACGCGACGTCGACCCACCCCCAGAAGCGTCGCCCGAAATCATGGACGCGATCCTCGCGACGCCCGCGCCCGACCCCAAACCGAAGCGCGCGCGGAAGAAGAAGCCAGACGAAGGCCTGCTGATCGTCGATACGTCCGCGGCGCTCGAGCAAGAGAAGCCACTCGGGCGGCCGAAGCCGAGCAAGACCGCGACCGCGTTCAACCTCCCGTCGATAGAGTTTCTGACCGCGGCGGGTGTCGAGAGCAACCTCACGATCGACCGCGAGGCGCTCTACAAAGACGCCGAGCTTCTCACGAAGACGCTCGCCGATTATGGCGTGACCGGCAAAGTCGAAGAGGTGCTGCCGGGCCCCACGGTGACGACGTTCGAGGTGTCGACGGTCGCGGGGACGAAGGTGTCGAAGGTCGCGAGCCTCGCCGATGATCTGGCGCTTGCCCTCGCGCGTCGCGTCCGGATCGTGGCGCCCATTCCAGGGAAGAACCGCATCGGGTTCGAGCTTCCCAACAAGCATCGCATCCCGGTGAACTTGCGGGACTTGGTGGAGGACCGGCGGTTTCAATCGCTGACCGCGCCGCTTCCGATCGTGCTCGGCCGCGACATCCAAGGCCACCCCGTCTATGCCGACCTCGCGAGCATGCCGCACATGATCGTGGCCGGTGCGACCGGCGCAGGCAAGAGCGTGGGTCTCAACGTGATGCTCGCGTCGCTCCTTTACCGACGTTCCCCAGAAGAGCTGCGTCTCTTGATGATCGACCCGAAGGTCGTGGAGCTCGCGCCCTACGATCGCATCCCCCACATGCTGCTGCCCGTCGTCACGGACATGAAGCAGGCGTCGAACGCGCTGAAGTGGGCAGTCGACGAGATGGAGCGGCGTTATCAGCTCTTCGCCGACGCCGGGACGAAGAACATCGGCACCTACAACAACTGGGTCGACCGCGTGCGCCGCGGCGACTTGAAGAACCCGCTCGCGAAGACCCTCACCGGAAAGAACCCCGACGGCACGACCGAAGAGTTCAAGTCCGAAGAGGGCACGGTGCCGGTGCCCGAACGCCTGCCCTTCATCATGATCGTCGTCGACGAGTTCGCCGACCTGATGATGCAGCAAGGGAAAGACGTCGAGGCAGCGGTGGCTCGGCTCGCGCAGAAGGCCCGCGCCGCCGGGATGCACGTGATCCTCGCGACGCAAAGGCCCAGCGTCGACGTCATCACGGGGATGATCAAGGCAAACTTCCCCACGCGCATCGCCTTCCGCGTTGCTCAGAAGGTCGACAGCCGCACGATCCTCGACGAGCAAGGCGCCGAGCACTTGCTCGGGCGCGGCGACATGCTCATCAAGCTCAACGGCACCAACGAGACCAAGCGCGTCCAGTGCCCGATGATCACGGAGGAAGAAGTCCAAGCCATCACCGACTTTCTCCGGACCCAAGGCGAGCCCATCTACGACGAGAACATCATCAAGCCTCGCGACGACGACGGCGCGGCCGCGGACGACGACGAGATGGCCAAAGACTCGGTGTACGACGAAGCCGTGCGCATCGTCGCCGATACGAGGCGGTGCTCGACCTCCTGGTTGCAGCGCAAGCTGAACCTTGGCTATAACCGCGCCGCTCGCATCGTCGAGATGATGGAACGCCAAGGAATCGTGGGTCCCGCGAACGGTGCGAAGGACCGCGAAGTGCTGATCAGCTCCCTTTAAAGAGGTCTCGACGTGGGCTCAAATCGCGCTAGATTTCGCAATCTCGACCCTTCACGAGAAACGATGACAGAACAGCCAGACCAAGAAGAATCCGGTGAGTACCCGAGCGCGACGGAGAGCGCGGGTCCCGCGTCATGCTCCACTCCGCGCTGGCCGGCGAAGCGTCCGCAGTGCTCGATCGCGGGCGAAACGCAGCGTGTGCGGCTCATCGCCGACCTTTCGAAGCTGCTCCACGATCCATGCCTGCCGGAAACGGCGAAGGCTGCCGGGCTCACGCTGATCGGCTGGCTCGCGCGCAGGCAACCCGGTGAGGAAGCGCACGGCTACGGAGTCGAAGAAGCGACGCGTGGCGCCACTGCCGCGGGAAGCCCGCGCGCTCGAGCACGCCGCGCACGGTGACGCGTTCGGCGCTGCGTGTTGCGCCCGTTGCGTTGCTCGCCTCCATCGCGGCCTTGGCCGTGTCAGCACGGCTCAGGCACCCGCACGTCACACCGACGATCGAGATGGGGAGCTCCGCCCCCCAAGCCCCCGTGAGGCTTCACGTTGCATCGATCGCGATGTCAGCTTCGACCGGAGTCGTACCGCCCGGGCCGGTGCGCATGCAGCACGGGGACCGGCGACGCAGCGGTCGATCGCCGGCCCACGGTCCGTCGCAGCTTCGCGTTCGATGGCGAACCCCGGACTTGGGTGCCATCGAAGCCGAGGTCGTGAGCTCGCCCGACGAAACGACGCTCTACGTGGACACGCTCGATGGGAACCTCGTCGCGCTCGCGCGCGCGGATGGGGCGGTGCGCTTTCGTGTTCCACTCGGTGGTCGCAGCTACGCAACGCCGTGCGTCGATGACCGCGGCAACGTCTATGCGGCAAGTGATGCGAAGAAGCTCTTCGCCGTGCGCCCCGACGGGCACGTGATGTGGACGCTCGACTTGGACGACGAAGGCGACACCGCATGTGCCATCGCCGACGACGGGACGCTCGTCTTCGCTGCCGGGCGCACGCTCTACGGCGTCACCCAAACGGGCAGCGTCGCTTGGCGCTTCCTCGCGCGCGGCAAGATCTTCACGGCGCCGGCGATCGACGATCGACGCCGCGTGCTCTTCGGCTCGCAAGACCATCACGTTTACGCGGTCGAGCCGAGCGCACCGCTGGCGCACAAGGCATGGTCGGTCGATCTCGGCGCGGACGTGGACGGCTCGCCTGCGATCGACGACGATGGCACGACCGTGGTGGGCACCGATGCCGGAGAAGTCGTGCGACTCGATGCGGATGGGAGCGTCGTCTGGAGCTCGCATGTCTTCGGGTTCGTCCGCGGGGCGCTCTCCATCGCCCGCGGCGGTGACGTGCTCGCGGGTGTGTATGGGCCGCATTCGCGGGTGGTGCGCCTCGACGGAAAGACTGGCGTCGAGAAGGCGAGCTTCGACGTGCCCGGCAGTGGCGCGGCGGAGTTCGGCGTTCACGGCGCTCCAATCGAGGATGCCGCCTTTAACCTCTACTTTGGCGCCGAGGACGATCGCGTCTATGCCGTTGCCCCATCGGGGGCGGTGGCGAGCTCGACGACCGGAGGCGACGTCGACGCTCCAGTGACGCTCTTGTCGGATGGCGCGCTCGTCGTCGCATCCGATGACGGCGCCGTGTACTATTTAGAGCCCTGACATGGTCGGCATCCCGCCCTCGGTCGAAACGGACGTCGAGGACGTCGCGTGGGCAATCCAGACCGCGGCGTCGCTCTGGAATCGCAACGAGCGCGTGGACGCGATCGTGTGGTTGCGGCGCGCGGCGCAGGCCGCGGGGGAAGCCGAGCACGACGAGCGCGCCTTGACGCTCGCGCGCGCGGCGGCCGAGCTGTCCGAGTGGATTGCGACGAATCCCATCCACATTTCGGGCTCGTTCGCCGCGACGTCCATCTCGCCACAAGACGCGGCGGCGAGCGGCATCGACGACCTCTTGCGGGCGCTCCCCGAGATCCCCATCGAGGAAGGTGCGCAGGTCTCGATGAGCGCGATGACGGAGCCGCACGCCTTCGCCCCCGTCAAGCTCCCGCCACTGCCTGTTCTCGACGCGCCTTCTACGGATGCGCCCATCGCCGAGGTGTTTCAGAGCGTGTCGCAGGAGCCATCATCGGCGAGCGTTCCCAGCGGTGCGGAGGCGCACGCGGGGCTTCTCGATCCGTGGAGCACCACGGAGGATTCGCTTCCGCCGCCGATGGCCACCCCGAGCGCGGTCGTGTCGAGTGAAGATTACCAGGACGAGGTCGTCACGAGCGCCCGCCTCGAGCTCCCCCCTGCGGAGCCTGCAGTCGTCATGGCGGTGCCGCCACCCGTGCCGCGCATGCGCGCGCCGCTCCCATCCGAGACGGTCGTCGAGATGCCGAGTCCCGCGCTTCGGGCAGCGGCGACGCCCCCGGAGCGCTTCTCGGTCGAACAGACGCTCGTGTCGGCTGGCGTCGTCCTCCCGACGCGGGCCGCTGGCGAGTCGAAGGTCGACCTCTCATCGGCGCTGGCGTTGGCGGATCTCCCTGACGACACCCGCGCCGAGCTCGAGCGGGGCGCCGAGATCCATCGGCTCGGCCGCGATGAAGAGGTGATGGGGTTCGCGCTCGCGTTCGTCGTCGAGGGGGACATCGACATCGCCGCGCAGATCGTCGACGCGCCTGCTGAGCGCATCGGCAAAGGTAAGGTGCTGAAGGCCAAGGGCACCGTGGCCGAGAGCGTGCCGCTGCGGTTGATCTGCGCTTCGGATGAGGCCGTGGTCGCGACTTGGCAGGCGGCGCAGATTGAGCCGGCCTTTGCTGCGTGTCCTTGGGTGGATGACGAGCTGCGGGCGTCCGCGAATCGGGTTCAGGCGCTCGTGGGGGTGACGCTCGGGCCGCTTGCGGAGCGGCTCGATGCGACGCTGCGTGCTCAGGTGACGAGCAGGCTCGAGCTGCGGGAGCTTGCGGAGGGAAGCGTGCTCGTTGAGGCGGGGAGCGCGGTGCGCGATTTGTATCTCGTGGGGCAGGGGGCGATTGAGCTTGTGATGGATGGGGAGGTCACCGGCGAGGTGAGTGTGGGGGAGTTTTTGTTTCCGGCGGAGATCATGGGGGGCGGGAAGGCGCCGGCGACTGCGCGCGTGGGGAAGGGGGGAGCGTTGCTGCTTGCGTCGGATCGGAGTGTGGCGCAGGAGCTGATGAGTACTTGTCCGCCGCTGTTGGAGATCTTTTCGGCTTAGGGGCTGCTCGGCCGACGCCGCAGCTGACGCGCGGTGGGGGCGCGCGCGCACATTGGCGTCGCTTGGGGCTCGTGCGCACCGCGCTGTGATCACTGCTCAAAAGTGAGACGCGAGTGCGATTTCTATCGGGAGAAATTCCGGACCCACCACTCTCATTGGTGAAAGAGGGAGAGCGATGCGGGAGACATCAAGCGCGGTACCGTTCGCGACGAGGGCGGTACCGTTCGCGACGAGGGCGGTACCGTTCGCGACGAGGGCGGTACGGTTCACGACGGGGGCGGTACGGTTCACGACGGGGGCGGTACGGTTCACGACGAGGGCGGTACCGTTCACGACGAGGGCGGTACGGTTCGCGACGAGGGCGGTACCGTTCACGACGAGGGCGGTACCGTTCACGACGGGGGCGGTACCGTTCACGACGGGGGCGGTACCGTCCTTCGAGTGCCTCGTGTTGCTGTGGCAACACGCCGTTATCCTTGGTGTTTCCAGGAATCGGTTCGCGGGCTCCATTTTTTTCCCAGATCCGGCCGAGTTCTTACCCAGAGGCATTTAGGGGGGACGTGATCGCGTGCCCTTGATCCTTCCTTATGCAGCACCCGCGCACCATGTCGGTTCGCGGCAACTCTCGAACAGAAAAATAGGTGAACCGTGACAACGATACTCCACACGATCTTCGTCGTCCTCGGCCTTCCAAGGTCGGTGCCGGCGGTGATCATCCGAATGAACGCCATCTTGGCGGCCATGTTGGCTGACAAGACGACGTTCCCATCGCCGCCGATCGCCATCGCGACGGTGACGACTCACGTCGACGCGCTCAGCGTCGCCGAGAGCGCCACCAAGACGAAGACGCTCGGCACAATCCAGACCCGAGATGACGCGCTCAAGCTCGTCATCGAGGACGCAAACCAGCTGCATGGCTACGTGCAGCAGCTGGCGAACGCGAGCCCTGCTCAAGCGGCGAACATTGCGGCGGCTGCCGCGATGTCGCTTCGCAAGACGGGCGCTCATCCCAAGGCTGACCTCACGGTCAGGCAGATCGTTTCGGGGACGGTGCACGTCGTCGCCCGGAGCGTCAAAGGTGCCAAGTCGCACGAGTGGCAATACTCGACCGACGGTGGCAAGACGTGGACGAGCGCATCGCCCACGACGAAGGCGAGCACCGTGCTCTCCGGCTTCCAGCCGGGGACCTTGGTGCAAGTCCGACAGCGCGCGATCCTGACGACGGGCCCCACCGACTGGAGCAACGTCACTCAGGCCGCGGTCAGCTAAGGCCTCGCGCCTTCGGAGCGACGAGAAGCAGCGAAGGGAGGGCCGACGTCCGCACTCAAAATGCGGCGTCGGCTCTCCACTCGCCCAACACGCATGCCCTCACGTCTTCTTAGGCTCCTCCACCACCGACCACCTGAGCTCCTCATTGCCTTGCGCACCCGCAAAGCGGAGCCCAAACCACTTGGCGTCGTTGGCGATCGTCGGTTTGCCGTCCGAGCTGATGCGCGGGAAGTCGATGCGGAAACAGTGCCGGTGCGGCGACGTGTACGGGAAGTATTGGTATTCGATCGGGCCTGGCTTCACGAGGTTGATGTGCACCGGTGCCGTCTCGTTGCCCTTCTCGTCGATCAACCTCACGATCCACGCCGCGTTCGGCTTGGTGAGATCATCCCACTTGTACTTGGTGCCGTAGAGCGCCACGTAAAACTCGTACCTGACCTGGGTATCCGCCAGCGTTCGCTGCAAGAGCTCGCGCCTTTGCTCCACCGTGAGGCGATAGTCCGCGGCGTACTTCACGACATACGCCCAGCGGAAATCCCACGACTCGAACGTTGCCGTGGCCGTGAGCTCGTCGTCGAGCTCGCTGAGCGTGATGAGCTGCTCGGTGCGCGTCCATCGACTGAGCACGACGGTGTAGTCGGACGCGACGTACTCGCGCGCGCCGCCGCTCATCGAGACGCTCGCCTCGGTGCAGGCGCTGACGCCGAGCACGCAAGCCAAGAGACCCACCACCTCGAGAGACGACGACGTCACGCGAGACCGGTGATCATGGCGAGGGCCGCGCGGTCCTTGATGCTGCCGCCTGGCGCGAAGAACTCGAGCTTGCAAACGATCTCTGCTCGGGTGCGACCGATTGTCTCGAGCACGTCGTTGCAGATGATGTCTGCCACTGTGCGCACTGTATCATGCGTAAGGGCTGTCGCATGGCGGCGCGGTCAGGTGCCCTTCAAAGCACGCACCTCTTCGCGTACCTGCGCGCCCCAGTAGAGCTGCAACCACGCAGATCCTTTTGGTGGGCTGCTCCGTCCAACGAAGCAGGCGCCTGGCACGGCCGCTGCTTTGAAAGAGAGTACGTCCCCATGCTCGAAAAGCTCGATTTGATGGTGCGCTTCTGGGAGCTCACGGCTCGCCACGGGGCGCCATCGGCGCGGAGCGCCGGAGCAGGCCTCGGAGAGCCACTCTCCGCGGACGAGCAAGTCGAGCTCCTCTCGTGGATGCAGCTCATCACGTCGGACCTCGAAGTCCCCGCGCCCGGACCCCTTGCGCGCAATCGCGGTGCCCTCCCAGCGCAGGTGATCGGTGGAGGGACTGCCCACGGTGTCGAGCTGCGCGCCGTGCTCGGGCGTGCCTTGCTCGTGACGAGCGCGAGCCCCATCCCCAAAGGAGCGAGCGTCCTCGTTCGCGCGACGGACGCCGTTGCGGGTGTCGAATACACCATCCCATGCGTCGTGAAATGGGTGCACTATGCAAGTCCGTGCTCGGTAGCGCTCCTCGTCGACGGCATTCCGACCCGCAAGAGCTTCGCGGTAGAGGCTGACCCGAGCGTCACGCAAGGCTGGTCTCAGGCCTCCCCCGTAGCTGGAGCGCGCGCAAACAACTGACTCAACTGATCGGTTGATGTAAAGGCGCCCTTTCTGCCATAGTTTGCGGCCCCATGCCGCTCAAAATCTCCGCGCGCTCGACGCAGCCCCTCGATCTGAACGCGGACGTCATCGTCGTTGGCGCTTGGACGTTCCCCGGCGTCAAGGGGGACAAGAAAAAGAAAAAGACGGAGCGCACCGGCGTGGCGCTCGTGGACGCGCTCGATCGTGCGCTCGGCGGCGGCGTCTCTCGTCTCATCGCGAAGGAAGAGTTCACCGGCAAGCGCGACCAGATGCTCTCCGTCCCGACGCTCGGGCGTTTGCCCGCGGCGAAGCTCGTGCTCCTCGGTGTGGGCGACCGCGACAAGGCGGGGCCTGCAGAGGTTCGGTCATTCGCTGCGAAGGCCGCGCGCGTCGCGAACGCCGAGAAGGCGAAGTCGCTCGTGCTGTCGCTGCCCGATGGCCTCGAGCACCGGTTGCGGACGGTCGCCGAAGGACTCGAGCTCGGCGCATACCGTTTCGCGCGGTATTTCACCGGCGACCGAAAGCCGAAAGAGTCGCTCGAAGAAGTGATCGTGGCGACCGAGCGCCGGCTCGCTCCTGACGCGAAGCGCATGCTCGTGCTCGGGCAGGCGATTGCAGTCGGCGTGAACACGGCGCGCGACTTGTCGAACGAGCCGCCGAACGTGATGTTCCCTCAGGCCCTCGCCGAGGCCGCCCAGAAGGCCGGCAAGGAGCACAAGTTCAAGGTCACGGTCTTCGACGAAAAGGAGATCGACAAGCGCGGGATGAAGCTCGTTCACGCCGTCGGGCGCGGGAGCTCGCATCCGCCGCGCTTCGTGCACATGGCGTACGTGCCCTCGTCGAAGAAGCAGAAGAGGGGGACGAAGCGGCGCTACGTGTTCGTCGGCAAAGGCATCACGTTCGACTCGGGCGGCATCAGCATCAAGCCTGCTCAAAACATGGGCGAGATGAAGCACGACATGTCCGGCGCTGCCAACATGGTCGGGCTCATGATCGCGTGCGCGGCCCTCAAACCGAACATCGAGGTGCACGGCATCATGAGCTGCGCCGAGAACATGCCGGGCGGCAATGCTTACCGCCCCGGCGACGTGTGGGGATCGCTCGACGGAAAATTCGTCGAGATCATCAACACCGACGCTGAAGGGCGCCTCGTCCTCGCTGACGCGCTCGCCTACGCGGCGAAAGAGCTCGAGCCCGACCTGCTCGTCGACAACGCGACGCTCACGGGTGCATGCGTCGTGGCGCTCGGCGTGACGTACTCGGCGTTCTACGCGTCGAACGAGGACACCGCGCATCGTTACGCGGCAGCCGTGAAGTCATCGGGCGAGTCCATGTGGCGGATGCCGCTCATCGAGGAGCTTCGCGATCAGCTCAAGAGCGAAGTCGCCGACATCAAGCACACCGGCGAACGCTACGCGGGGTCGATCACGGCCGCGCTGTTTCTCCGCGAGTTCATCGGCAAGACCAAGAACTGGGTTCACGCCGACATCGCCGGCCCTGCGCAGACCGACCGGCCCTACGCATGGCACGGCAAGGGCGCCACGGGCCACGGCGTCTTGACGTTCCTGTCACTTGTCGAGCGCGCTGGCAAATAACCTCAGCTGCTTCTTTCGCGAGGAGTCCGGAACGCTCGTAATGGGCGTGACGACCCAATCGGCGATCGCGTGATCGAGGATGTCGTGGAGCCGAGGCGGCTCCGTGGCTGGGTCGAGCCACGCCGTGTGATCACGCGCGTCGAGCGCGACCGGCATGCGATCGTGCAGCTGGGCGACCTCGCCAACCGGGGGCCGCGTGATGATGGTGCACGTCTCGATCGACACGCCGGGAGCGCCCTTCCAGCGGTCCCACAGGCCGGCCATCGCGAACGCGGTGTGGTCCGGGCGCTGGACGAGGTGGGGCAGTTTCTTTTTGCGCGGCGCAGACTGCTGCAGCCATTCGTAGAAGCCATCGGCGAGGATCAGGCAGCGGCGCTTCTTGAAGGCATCGCGGAAGGCGCGGCTCGTCGCCACGGTCTCGACGCGAGCGTTGATGATGGGTTTGGCGTCTCGAAACTCGTGGACGTAGAAGGGGACGAGACCCCAGCGCATGAGGACGAGCTCCCGCTCACGAGAGTCCCTCGCAAGGCGCACGACGAGGACCGGATCCGTCGGGGCGCAGTTGAGGTTGAGCGCGTCGTCAACAGCGGCAGGGCCGAGCTTCGCCTGGAACACGTCCGCGAGGTCCGACGGAGGGACGGAAAGTCGAGTGCGCCCGCACATCGCGTCTTAAGTTATGCTCGATGGTTGCTTGAAGCTCGCATCTTTTTCGACCGTCGCGTTGCCGCACTTGGTGGGTGTGCTTCTCGTGCTGGCGCGCTCGCCCACCTCGCATGGGGTCGTGCCGTCAATCGTCGATTCGGAGCCCGGCCGTGTGAGCTCGCGCGCGAGCGTCATCGTGCACGAGGAGACAGCCAAGCCACGTTCCCATCCGCCGGCCCGTACACTCACGATGCGCCTCGAGGCTGGCGAGCCCGTACCGGACGGGCGGCCGAATACGTGGGTGCACATCCCCGAGGCGCGCGAGGGTGCGTCCGAGCTCGCTCTGACGTTCGTCTTTCACGGCTTCAAGAACTGCATCGACAGCTACACGACCGCAGGGGTTCAGTGCACAGCCGCGAACATCAAACGGCCGGGGTATCAGGTCGCGATGCAGCTCGAGCGCTCGGGATCGCGATCCATCGTCGTCGTCCCCGAGACGTCGTTCGACATTCCGAGCGCGGAAGCGCCCACGCTCGCGAAGCGCGGCGCGTTTCGGATGTACGTCGAACAGCTTCTCTCGGCGCTCGCGGACGAGACGGGCGGGGCACGCCTCGAAGACGTTCACCGCGTCGCGCTCGTCGCATCGTCGGGTGGGTATCAAGCGCTCGAGCCGATTCTCAAAGACAGCGCGGCGTTCGTGACCGACGTCTTGCTGCTCGATGCTGGCTACATGTACCCGAACAGCGCCGTCGGGCACTTTCTCGACGTCTGCGCGACGGAGCTCGCAGCGGGAGAGCCTGCTCATCGAGCGGGAGTGCTGTACACACCCAGCGGAGGGGCGCTTCCGACGAGTGAGGAGCTCTTACGCGTGACCGCACGCCGCCTCGATTCGCTCGGGGCGGTCACGCGCGCACGCTTCGGGCATCTTCGGGGCGACCCGTCGCTCGAGGACCTGTCGAAGCCGCTCTACATGCTGCGCATCGACGAAGAGCACGACGTCGTCGTGCGTCGTAACCTCGGCCGCGTGATTGCCGCCGCAGGTTTGTGATGATCTGGTAGTACGCACCGCATGGGCCTCATCTCATCCCTTTTTGGATCGGGATCGATCGCCATGGAAGCGCGTGAGCGCGTAGACCGCCTCGAGCTCCCGTTCAGCCGATTCGGGGTCGACAACTACGGGATATCGAAGAAGCACCTCGCGCTCTGGTTCACGGTTTTGGGCGCGCTCTACAAGGACTACTTTCGCGTCAAGGCTCACGGCACCGAGCACGTCCCGCGCCGGGGCAGGGCAATGCTCATCGGCAACCACTCGGGCGGGATTGCCGTCGATGGCGCGATGGTCATTGCGTCGATGTTCTTCGAGCTCGACCCTCCGAGGCTCGCGCAAGGGATGGTCGAGAAGTTTCTGAATCGCGTCCCGATGGCGTCGCTGTGGTTCAACCGCATGGGCCAGCTCACGGGGCTGCCGGAGCACGCGTTCCGCATGCTCGAGGACGACCGCCTCCTCATGGTGTTCCCCGAAGGCGCACGAGGAACGGCCAAGCTCTACTGGGAGCGGTCATCGCTCGTGCACTTCGGAACCGGGTTCATGCGCCTCGCGTTGCAGACGAAGACGCCCATCATTCCGTTCGGATTCATCGGCGGCGGCGACGCCTTCCCGACCGTCTTCAACGCGGTCGAGCTCGGGCGCCTCGTCGGAGCGCCGTACGTGCCCATCTCGGCGTACCTGCTTCCCGTTCCACTGCCCGTTCAGCTCGCCGTGCACTACGGCGAGCCGATGCGCTTCGATGGCACGGGTAACGAGGACGACAAGGTCATCGAGAGCAAGGTCGAGCTCGTGAAGGCTCGCATCGCCGACTTGATCGAGCACGGCGAGCGCGTTCGCGCCGGCTTCCTCTCGCTCCCGGGCAGACCATGATCCCGTCTCGCATGAAGGTGATTCTGCCCGGCATCTCGGGCCTCCTCGCACGCATCGTCGCGAAGAAGCTTCTCGCGCGCGGGCATCAGGTCGTCGGCATCGATGCACGACCTTGGCCTGAAGCTCCCGAGGGCATCGTCGTTCACACGGTCGACATCCGCAAACGCGGCGCAGAGGACATCTTTCGCACGCTCCGCCCGGATGCCGTCATTCACATGGCGACGGTCACTCACCTTCGTCAAAAGAGCGAAGACCGCTATCGCATCAACCTCGGCGGCACGCGCGCAGTCTGGGACCACTGCCACACGTACGGTGTGCCCCACGCCATCTTCGTCGGCCGGCACACGTACTATGGCGCGGCACCCGATTCGCCGCTCTACCACACGGAGGAGGAGCCGCCGAGCGGAGCGACGACGTTCCCCGAGCTCGCGGACCTCGTCGCCGCTGATCTCTACGCGGGCTCCGCGCTCTGGCGCTATCCCGAGATCACGACCACCGTGCTTCGCATCTGTTACACGCTCGGCCCGAGCCATCACGGCACGCTCGCTGGATTCCTGAACGCACCACGCGTGCCGATGGTGCTCGGGTTCGACCCGCTGTTTCAGTTCATGCACGAAGACGACGCTGCCGAAGCCATCGTCGTCGCGCTCGAAAAGAAGGCCCGTGGCGTGTTCAACGTGTCCGGGCCACCACCGCTTCCGCTATCGGTCATCGCGCACGCGGCGGGTAAGAAGACGTTGCCGGTGCCCGAGGTGCTCTTTCGCCTGGTCCTCGGGCGCTTCGGGCTACCGGGGTTGCCGCAGGGAGCCATCGCCCACATCAAGTACCCGATCGTGATCGACAGCATGCGCTTCAAGAAGACGATTGGGTTTCGCTACGAATACGACGCCGAGGCGACCATCGACGCGTTCACTCATCCGTCGACCACCTGAAACGCGATCTTGCCGGCGTCGGGCTTCGCGAAGTACATCGCGATCGAGACGTCGGGGTGCGCGCCCAAGATCCACAACGCGGCCGCGCGCAGGTCCTCGTGCTGCTTTTGGACGATCTCTTCGGGCGTCTCGAAGCGGTAGCGCTCGCGGTAGTAGCCGCATCCGTCATGGTTGATGAGCACGACGTGCTTGGTCGCGTGGCCGCGGATGAGAAAGCTCGCCGATGTGCGCATTG
>Ga0302326_10015358_pt1 | contig 16117 bp, 18 predicted proteins | sample Palsa_T0_3_FD_202264 | JGI IMG/M metagenome (GOLD analysis project Ga0302326, IMG submission 202264) | Peat permafrost microbial communities from Stordalen Mire near Abisko, Sweden - Palsa_T0_3 | ecosystem: Environmental > Terrestrial > Soil > Palsa > Peat permafrost | place: Sweden: Abisko... | reverse complement strand
TGAGCGTGGGGCGAAGGCGACCTCGCCTTCCAGGCGGTAACGAGCGATCAGCCGAGAGATCCAGGACTGCGACACCCCGTAGGCCCGAGCAACCTCGGATTGGCTACGTCCCTCGATGACAACCGCGATGATGACCAAGCGCGCCTTCGACACCCCTTGACACTCACGCCGCCACCTATTCGGATGTCTTGAGACACGCTATGCGCATGTCCTCGAACCACACACTGCCGGGGGCACGTCAGGGGCCATTTTTCACTGTGGCCCCCTCGAATCCATCGCTTATGGCCCGCTCTGGCATGTGGGCAACCGCTACGTGCACCCAGCCGCGGGCCATGTACTTGTCTTCAGTCATCGAAATTCGGGTGTGGCAGAGGTGATCGGCACCGATCCTGGCCGACAGTCCCTCGTCGTCGATCAACGTCACCACCGACTTGCGGAAGCTGTGGCTCTTCGCATACGGCACGCCGAACTCGTTATCGCCTGGGACACTGCGGTAATCAGCCGATTGTTTGCCTGATGTGCGCCGAGCAATAGACCTGCATCGCGTCACCGACAAAGGCGTCGGCCTCCGCGGGCGTGAACGTCGGATTGTCGCCCAATAGTGCGGCTTCCGTGTCTTCGCGGCTGTGGCTGTCGAGATATTCGCAGACCTTGCGGCCGCCGTTGTCGGTGATCGTGGAGTCGATGATGTGCATTCCAGGGATCTGCGACACCAGCGCGGTAAACGCTCGGTCTAGGGCGGCTGTGGAAGGCCTCGGCGGCTGGAGTGTCTGAATTGTCCCGGGGTCGCCAGTGGGGTCGGCCTGCGACGGGACAGCCCCAGCGATGGCCCACAGGGTCGCGATTACGGCCACGGCCACGGCCACGGCCACGGCCACGAGGTACCTATTCATCGTGCGGCCCGACATTTCATCGTGCGGCCCGACATCGCGGGCGAATGTCCACAGGTGGTCACCACATACCGGATACACGATGCCGCCGACATGAATCACATAGAGCGCAGGCGTTGAGCAATGGCCGGCGCTGCGCCGTTGCCCTTTGCACGCCATGCCTGGATATGCCTCGGTAATCACGAGATTGGCTGGCCGCGTCACGGCCGCCTCACCCCGCCATCGCGGTGGAGTCGCAACACCGGTGCCACGCCCGCGTTTACGCGGGCATCCGCGGCACTGAAAACGGCCACGAGGGCCACGACTTCCGGCGTGGTCAGGTCTGCCATGTTCACGCGACCCATGAGCGACAGCAGCTCGTTGACGGCCGGCCCGCGCGCAAAGGCCAGGGCTGGGTCGAGATCGGCGCCGCTCATCGCTGCGTCGCTCCGACGAGATCGGGGATACTCGTCATGTCGACTCCTACTCAGTCGGCGATCACCCGGTGGAATTGCTGGGGAGTCTTGTGGGAGCACGTAGACGGGACCGTGCGCGTTCGATGGCACAGCCAATACCAAGCAGATACGCAGCGGGTGGCCATCGCTTATTCACCGTTAATGGCCGGAAAGCAACGCGAATTAGCGTCAATCGTCGGCATCGTTCGGGCGCCAAGAATCCTTGTGACGCAATGCCTACCGATCACGAATGCGAACTACCCAAACGGGTCTGCTGCAAAAAAGCCGGTGCCGCAGGTTCGAATCCTGCCGTGGGCACTCACATGGTTTGCCTGCAATGTTCTGCCCTACACCCACAGGCACCCATGGAATGATGCGCGATATGTTCGACCGCTTGATTCTCGCCGCTACGGCTGTCGCGCTAGCCTCTGCAGGCTTGGCGTCACCCGCATACGCGGACCCACAGTGCCCCGCCAGCGGCTGTCCCCATGGTCCGATGAACAGCCCGTCCTACAAGGATGGCTACAAGACCGAACACGACTATTTCTCGAGTCCACAGAATCACCAGTACCTCAAGAGCGAGATGCAAAACGGCTACACCGCTGCGAGTGCCTGCCAAGTGGAGATCACAGGAGGGCCGCCACCGGCGAATCCGACTGACTGGATCAACGGCTGCGTCGACGCCTTACACGACCTGGGATTCAAGCCATAACCCCCCGGGTACTGATCGGCGTCGCCGAGTTGACCGACCTGATCGACACCGGCCAACTCGTGGCAATCCTCGACGTGCGCTGGCGGCTCGATGAGCCCGACGGCCGTGCGTCGTACCTGCAAGGCCACCTCCCGGACGCGGTCTACGTTTCGCTCGAAGACGAGCTCAGCGACCACAGCATCACCGGCCGGGGGCGGCACCCGTTGCCCTCCGGACGCAGCGTCGAGGCCTCGGCACGACGGTTGGGCCTGCGCCGAGGCGTGCCCACCGTCGTCTACGACGACTGGAATCGAGCCGGTTCGGCGCGCGCCTGGTGGGTGCTGACGGCCGCCGGTCTTGCGGACGTACGCATCCTGGACGGCGGTCTGGCCGCCTGGCGGTCTGCCGGGGGCAGCCTGGCCACCGACCCGGTTACGCCGCCACAGGGCGATGCGACCGTGGTGCATGACGATCTCTACAACGGAGCATTGCCGACCCTGACCGCACGGGAAGTCAACGACTTCACGCTGCTCGACGCGCGTGCACCCGAACGCTTCCGCGGTGACGTCGAGCCGATCGATCCTGTTGCCGGACACATCCCTGGCGCGAAAAACTTGCCCAGCGGCACTGTGCTCACCGGTGACGGCACATTTTTGGCGCCCGACGCACTGGCCTTACTGCTCGCGGAGCGCGGCATCGAAGACGACGGCCGACTGGCTGCGTACTGCGGCTCCGGCGTCACGGCCGCCATTACGGTCGCGGCGCTCGCCGCGAAGGGACACCAGGCAGCGCTGTTTCCCGGCTCATGGTCGCAATGGAGTTCTGATCCCGCCAACCCAGTCACCCGCGGAGACGATTAGTCCGGTTCCACGGACAGAGGTTTGTCACGCGCCGCCGACGGCAATGCGTTCACGAGGGAACGCGTTGGTCGACCGACGCGTTCGCTTAGGTCTCGTCGGTTCAGCCGAGAGCTGGCGAGGCCGCCACAAAACTTGGGTAGTCCGCCAGTGACGGTGTGTCACTCTCTTAGCTGTAGTAACGTGCGGCTATGGACACTGACGTCTGGATCCTCGGCGGCTATCAAAGCGACTTCGCCCGAAACCTCACCAAAGAAGGCCTCGACTTCGCGGATCTGACCCGCGAGATCGTCGACGCCACCCTGGCCGCAGCCAAGATCGACGCCGGCGACATCGACGTGGTTCACGTCGCCAATGCATTCGGCGAGATGTTCGCCGAGCAGGGTCACCTGGGGGCCATGCCGGCAACCGTGTGCGACGGCCTGTGGGACACCCCGGCGTCGCGGCACGAGGCTGCCTGTGCGTCGGGAAGCGTGGCAGCGCTGGCAGCAATGGCCGACCTGCGGGCCGGCAACTACGACACCGCGTTGGTCCTCGGCGTCGAACTCGAGAAGACAGTCCACGGCGACACCGCGGCGCGTCATCTCGGCGCCGCGGCCTGGACCGGCCACGAAGGGGCAGACGCGAAATATCTCTGGCCGTCGATGTTCGCCACCGTCGCCGATGAATACGACCGCCGTTACGGACTGGACGAAACACATTTGCGGGCGATCGCGCAGGTCAACTTCGGCAACGCACGCCGAAACCCCAACGCGCAGACCAGAAAATGGACCGTGCCCAATCCAATCTCCGACGACGACGCGAGCAACCCGCGCATCGAAGGCCGGCTACGCCGATTCGACTGCAGCCAGATGACCGACGGCGGAGCGGGCGTCGTCCTGGTCACAGATAAATACCTGCGCGAGCATCCGGACGCTCGGCCGGTCGCGCGAATCGCAGGCTGGGGGCATCGCACCGTCGGGCTGGGCCTGCAACAAAAGCTCGACCGCGCGGCGACTGGCGACTCGGCCCCGTACGTCATGCCGCATGTGCGGGCGGCCGCGCTTGACGCGCTGCGCCGCGCACACGCGACCCTCGACGATGTGCACGGGATCGAGGTGCACGACTGCTTCACTCCCAGTGAGTATTTGGCGATCGACCACATCGGCCTGACAGGGCCTGGTGAATCCTGGAAAGCCATCGAAAACGGCGAAATCGAGATCGGCGGACGACTGCCGATCAACCCCAGCGGCGGCCTGATCGGCGGTGGCCATCCAGTCGGCGCCTCGGGAATTCGGATGCTCGTCGACGCGGCCAAACAGGTCAGCGGCGCGGCCGGCGACTACCAGGTCGAGGGCGCGAAAACCTTTGGCACGCTCAACTTCGGCGGCAGCACCGCTACCACGGTCAGTTTCGTCGTCCGCGCAGCCGAAGGATCGTGAGATGGACGTCGAAATCGTCGGCAAATTCCTGTCGACCCTCCCCGAAGACGACGACCACCCGTACCGAACCGGACCGTGGCGGCCGCAGACCAGCGAGTGGGACGCCGACGACCTGATCGCCGTCGAGGGAGAAATCCCGCGCGATCTCGACGGTGTCTACTTGCGCAACACCGAGAACCCGCTGCACCCGTCGATGAAGACCTACCACCCGTTCGACGGCGATGGCATGCTGCACGTCGTCGGATTCCGTGACGGAAAGGCCTTCTACCGCAACCGCTTTGTCCGCACCGACGGCTTCCTTGCCGAGAACGAGGCCGGCGAGCCACTCTGGCCGGGGCTGGCCGAGCCGGTGCAACTGGCCAAGCGCGACGAGGGCTGGGGCGCTCGCACGCGGATGAAGGACGCGTCGAGCACCGACGTCATCGTCCACCGTGGTGTCGCGCTGACCAGCTTCTACCAGTGCGGCGACCTGTACCGGGTCGATCCGTTCTCGGCCGACACGCTGGGCAAGGAGACCTGGAACGGCCACTTCCCTTCTCAGTGGGGAGTATCCGCGCATCCGAAGGTCGACCCCAAATCCGGTGAGCTGCTTTTCTTCAACTACAGCAAGCAGGCGCCCTATATGCATTACGGCGTCGTCGACGACAACAATGATCTGGCGCACTACGTCGACGTTCCGCTGCCCGGCCCCAGGCTGCCGCACGACATGGCCTTCACCGAGAACTACGTCATCCTCAACGATTTCCCGCTGTTCTGGGATCCCGACCTGCTCGTGCACGACGTGCACTTGCCGCGGTTCTACCCCGACATGCCCTCACGCTTCGCGGTGCTGCCGCGCCGTGGCGGCACCGGCGACATCCGCTGGTTCGAGGCCGACCCGACCTTCGTGCTGCACTTCACCAACGCTTACGAAGACGGCGACGAGATTGTGCTCGATGGATTCTACGAAGGTGCGCCGCAGCCACTTGATACCGGCGGCACGAAGTGGGACAAGCTCTTTCGCTTTTTAGCGCTGGATCGTCTGCAGACCCGGCTGCACCGGTGGCGGTTCAACCTGGTCACCGGAGAAGTCAAAGAAGAGCAACTATCGGAGTCCATTACCGAATTCGGGACGATCAACGCCGACTACGCCGCCGGCAACTATCGCTACACCTATGCCGCCACCGGCAAGCCTGGCTGGTTCCTGTTCGACGGGCTGGTCAAGCATGACTTGCGTACCGGAGGCGAACAGCACTATCAGTTCGCCGACGGGGTCTTCGGAAGTGAGGCCGCGATGGCCCCGCGGCCGAACTCCTCCAGCGAAGACGACGGCTACCTCATCACACTGACCACCGACATGGACGCCGACGCGTCCTACTGCGTGATCTTCGAGGCCGCCCGGTTCAGCGATGGTCCGGTGTGCAAAATTGCTCTGCCCGAACGAATTTCCAGCGGAACTCACGCCACCTGGGCACCCGGCGCACAGTTGCGCCGTTGGCATGACGTCGACTCCCCCGCCGGCGCGATCGGGCTGTGAGTGCCGATGGCGACGCCGACGCCGCTGAGTCCCGGCGGCACCAACGCGGTCGGCCGGATTCTCGGTCTGCTCGGTGACGAGTGGACGCTGCTGATCATCCAGCAGGCCTTGATGGGCGCAACCCGCTACGGAGAATTCATGGCGCGGCTGCCGATATCGAATTCGGTGCTGGCCAACCGGTTACGAACGCTGACGGATAACGAATTGCTGGTCCGCACCACGTATCGGACCCGGCCCGTGCGCGCCGAGTACCTGATCACCCCACGCGGACGCGCCTTCTGGCCGGTGCTGCTGTCGATCTGGGAGTGGGAGCGACGGTGGGTGCCCGATCACGTCGATCAACTTCCGGAAATGCATCACACGTTGTGTGACAACGACTTCGCGCCGACATTGACCTGCCGATCGTGCGGTGAGGCGGTGACCGAGAAGGATGTGGCAGCGCACTGGGGTCCGAGCGGTTCGTGGCCGCGTTCGGTGCCCGAGGCGGTCACCCGTCGCCGGTCGACACCCGACGGTAAGCGCGGTCAGGCCGGTTTGTTCCCCGAGACGATGAGCGTGTTCGGAAACCGCTGGGCGGCTGGCCTGCTGGTGTGTGCCTTCCTCGGAACCACCCGCTTCACCGATTTTCAGACCCAGCTGGGAGTGACGCCGTCGCCGCTGACTGACCGGCTACAGACGTTCTGTGCCAACGGCGTGCTGTGCGTATCGCGACAGACCGGACCGGCGCGTGTCCGCTACCAGCTGACCGAGAAAGGGCGGGCGTTCTTCCCGGTGATCATCGCCGCGTTGCAGTGCGGCCAACATTGGTTTCACGCGCCGGAGGGCCCGGCGGTGGCGATCACCCATCTTGGCTGCGGCAAGCCGTTCGTCGGGGAACTGACCTGCGACCAATGCGCCCAGCCACTGAAGGGCGCGCACGTCAGCGTCAACTAGCGATGGCCGCGTAGCGAGGACGCCAACGCCCACATCGAACACAGCATCGCAGCGGACGCCGCAACGCCACCGACGTACAAGCCGTACGCCGCCGATACCGGCGGCCTGACATTGACGTGGTAGTACCGGACCATCAGCGCGACGACAACCAGCGAGATCGCCAGCGCCGCAACCGATGCCGGCTTCACCGACAATCCTCTGGCGACCATTGCGCCCGCCACCAGCAGCGCCGAAGACAGCAACACGATCAGCTGGCCCGGCCCGAACCCGTGCGGCAGATGCAGACTGCCGATGCTGCCGCCGATCGCGTTGGCCCAGCCGCCGCCGTTGATACCCGTGGTCAGCCACGGCAGCCACGCGCTCACCGACACGATCGCGGCACACAGCGCCACCATCCAGCCGGGGCGTATGCGGGGCATACCGCGACAGTAGCGGCTAGCGGCCGGTGGGCGTTGTCATCCGGCCCCGGGGTCGCACCAGATTCCGTGGATCGGACCGATCGTTGTGCCCGGCTATCAGCGACAAATACCCTGCGGGCCCCAGTTTGTCGCTGTGAGGCGGGCAAATTATCAACTGGTCAGCCTCACAGGCCCGTGTGGCGGATGTGGTTGCCGGACTCAGGCCGGCGCGAACACCGTGACGAACTTCCGCAACGACTCGCGGATATCGCTTTTCAACGCGGCGGCGACGATCATGCCGATGGGCCCGAACAACGCCGGGCCGCCCAGGTGTACGTCGAGGCTGACCACCGAGTTATCGTCCTTCGGCTTGACTTTGGCGATCAACTTGACTTTCACGCCGCCGACGCCGTGGCCGTCGAGCGTCATGGCCTCCGGCGGCTTGTAGTTCACGATCGTCCAGGTGAGTCGGTTGGGCATGCCCTTGACCTCGACGATCGAGTCGATCACCGTGCCCTTCTCCAACTGCTCGGGCAGCTTGCTGCGCCACACCCGGTGGATGGTCAGCCACTCCTTATAGCGGGAGAGGTTGGACGCGTCCGCCCAAGCCTGCTCGGGCGGAAGGGGAACATCGATGGAAACAGAAAGCTTCGCCATGGGTGACTGCTACTTGTCGTCCGTTGTGCCGTCTTTCAAGGCGTTTTTCGCCGCCTCCTGCACCTGGTTCACGGTGTCCTTGAACTTGCCGTCGGTCTTAGAGTCGACGAACTCGCCCGCCTTGTCGATCGCGGAGCCGACCGTGTCGGCGTTCTGCGCCAGTAGGTCCTTGGCCTTGTCCAGGAATCCCATATTCCGTCCTTTATCCGTAGGAAGTTTGTGATGGGCTATCACGACTGATCGGCGGGCCGCCACCACGGCTCGAATTCCGCACTCGCCGTGGGATCTACACGTCCGCCCGGTTTCGGCACCGCCACTGCGACGTTCGCGGCGCCCGCCGCCGCCAACAGCCGCTCGATCGGCTCGGCCCACGGATGCGGCGCCAACCGGAATGTGCACCAGTGGATCGGCACCAAGAGTCCGCCGTTGACGTCGATGTGCGCCTGCACCGCGTCCTCGGGGTTCATGTGAATGTCGGGCCAGACCTTGTTGTACGCGCCGACCGGCATCAGCGTCACGTCGAAAGGTCCATGCTCTTCACCGATTTCGGCGAAGCTCTTGGTGTAGCCGGTGTCGCCGCCGAAGTAGGCCCGGTGCGCCGGACCGATAATCGCCCATGACGCCCACAGGGTTGTGTTGCGGGTGAGGAACCGCCCGGAGAAGTGCCGAGCCGGTGTGCAGACCAAGGTGAGCTCGTCGATCTTCGCGTGCTCATTCCAGTCGAGTTCGATGATGCGCTCGTCGGGAATACCCCACTCCCGCAGGTGCGCGCCGACACCGAGTGGAACCACGAACGGGGCCCACTGGGTTCGGGCCAGCGCGATGATCGAGTCGATGTCGAGGTGGTCGTAATGATCGTGGCTGACGACGATCGCGTCCAGCGCCGGTAGCGCGTCCAACGACACCGGCGGCGGATGCATGCGCCCCGGGCCGACGACATCCGACGGCGAGCAACGTTCACTCCAGACCGGGTCGGTGAGCACGCGGTAGCCGTCGATTTCCAGCAGAGCCGTCGAATGACCGAACCAACTGACCGCGATTCGGCCCGCGGGAGCCTCGAAGGCTCGCGGCTCGGGAGTGATCAGCGGGATATCCGTGGCCGGCCGGCCCGCCGAGCGGCCACTGATCAACTCCCACAGGATGTTTCGCTGCTCTTCGGTGTCGATATTGAGCGAGGCCGGTTCCAGGTTGACGAACACACCGTCGTGGAAGTTCGGTGAGCGATCGGCGACGGCGTGGATGTCAGCCGGTTGCGCTCCGAGCGCGGCCGGTGCGCCATGCAGCGCACGCAACACCCACCCGCCCGTAGCGAGCGAGACCGTGCCCGCTGCCAGTCGCAGCGCTGACCGCAACATCCGTTTACGCCCCCTGGAATTTCGGCGGCCGCTTCTCCACCCGTGCGACCTGCGCTTCGATGACGTCCTGGCTGCCCCACGCTTTGTCGAAGAGTTCCTTGTGCGCTGGCCACTGGTCTTCGTAGGCGCCGTCGTCGTTGAGCACCCGTTTGGCGTGCTGCAGCGCCAATGGGGCCAGCCCGGCGATCTCGGCGGCCCAGGCCTGCGCATCGGCCAACGTCCCGAGTCGGTTGGCCATCCCGGTGATGAGAGCGTCCTGGGCGGTCAACTTCTCGGCGCTTAACAGCATGGCCCGCGTGCGCCCGTGGCCCGCCAGCGACGACAACCGGCGAATGCTCCAGTTGTCCAGTGCGAGACCGTACTTGGAGGTCGGAAACTGGAAGAACGCCTCCGGTGCCACCACTCGCAGGTCACAGATCATGGCCAGTTGCAGACCCGCGCCGATGGCCGGGCCGTTGATGGCGGCGATCACCGGCACCGGCGTCGCGTCGATCGCCAGGTTCATCGCGATCAGCCGGTCGGGGTAGTCGGCGGCGAACGCGTCGCCGCTCAGGTCGGCGCCCGCGCAGAACACGGTGCCCTGCCCGGTCAGCACGATGGCATGAGCATTTTCGCCGGCCGCCTTCTCGATGGCCTCGCGTATCTCCTCGACCAGCTGGGAGTTGAGCGCATTCCGTCGTTCCGGACGCTGCAACTCAATGGTCAACACGTCTTCGACGCGGGTGAGACCGATCATGGGCCCAGCCTATTGCCCCCGGCGAGCGGCATCGAATCGGCGGTAGCCGGAACGTTCCATTTGATCCGTGGACCTGACAAGATGCTTCCCCGTGACAAGGCCTAACTTCCTGGTGATCGTGGCAGATGACCTCGGGTTCTCCGATATCGGCGCCTTCGGCAGCGAGATCGACACCCCCAATCTGGACCGGCTGGCCCACGCGGGGATCCGGTTGACCGATTTCCACTCGGCGCCGGCCTGCTCGCCGACCCGGTCGATGCTGTTGACCGGAACCGATCACCACATCGCGGGCATCGGCACCATGCTCGAGGTTGCTCCGGAGTTCCGCGGACAGCCCGGTTACGAGGGATACCTCAACGACCGAGTCGTCGCGTTGCCCGAGCTGCTACGCGACGCCGGATACCTGACGCTGATGGCGGGCAAGTGGCACCTCGGCAACACCATCGACAGGACACCGTGGGCCCGCGGATTCGACCGGTCGTTCGCGCTATTACCCGGCGGCGCAAGCCATTACAGCAACCCCCCGGGTGACTTCATACCGATGATGTCGCGGTACACCGAGGACGACCAGTTCGTCACGGTCGGCGATGACTTCTATTCGTCGGACTACTACGCCGACACGCTGCTGCGGTATTTCCGCGAGCGCACCGACTCCCAACAACCGTTTTTCGCGTACCTGCCGTTCCAGGCACCGCACTGGCCGCTGCAGGCACCCGCGGACACCATCGCGAAATATCGGGGTCGTTATGACGGCGGCCCCGACGCGCTACGGGAGGCACGACTGGCCGCACTCAAGCGGCTAGGGCTGTGCCCACCCGACGTCGCCGCACACCCCGTCGTCGCCGACGGGGAACCCGAGTGGTCTGAGCTCAGCGCCGACGAACAGGCCCTGTCTGCCCGCAGCATGGAGGTCTACGCCGCGATGGTCGACCGGATGGACCACAACATCGGCCGGGTGATCGATTACCTCGCTGAGACCGGTGAACTGGATAACACCGTCGTGGTCTTTCTGTCCGACAACGGCGCCGAGGGAGCGATCCTCGAGTCGTTGCCGATCCTCGGCGGCGTGATCGCCGCTGAGATCGAAAAGAACTGGGACAACAGCCTCGACAACGCCGGGGCTTCGAACTCGTTCATCTGGTACGGGCCGCGCTGGGCGCAGGCCGCCACCGCGCCGTCCCGACTGCACAAGGCGTTCACCACCGAGGGCGGCATCCGGGTGGTCGGGTTCGTCACCTGGCCGGGCTTCGATCGCCAGCACCAGATCGGCACCGCGTTCAGCACGGTGATGGACATCGCTCCGACCGTCCTCGAACTCGCCGGCGTCACCCACCCCGGCACCGAATACCGCGGACGTGAGGTGGCGCCCATGCGCGGCCGGTCGCTGTTGCCGTATCTGTCGGGCGACACCGAGACGGTGCACGATGACGTCACCGGAACCGGCTGGGAGTTGTTCGGCCGCCGGGCTATTCGGCAGGGCGACTGGAAAGCATTGCACCTGCCCGAGCCGTACGGCCCGGGCGACTGGCAGCTCTACGACCTGTCCGTCGATCCCGGCGAAATCAACGACCTCGCATCGTCGCGGCCAGAGAAGCTGGCCGAGCTGCTGGTGCTATGGGACCGCTACGTCGAAGACACTGGCGTCATCCTGGATCTCGCGCCTGGCTGATATGTAGCCTCGGCCGGGTGAGCCGGATCGGGACCGACCAACTGCGCGACGCGGTGCTCGACGAAGGATCGTTCGTCAGCTGGGACACCACGCCCACGGCCGTATCGACAAGCGACTCCTACACCCACGAACTGGCCGTGGCGCAAGCCGCCAGCGGCCACGACGAATCTGTGCTGACCGGCGAGGGCCGGGTGTTCGGGCGCCGGGTGGCGGTGGTGGTCTGCGAGTTCGACTTCCTGGGCGGCTCGATCGGGGTCGCCGCGGCCGAGCGGATCACTGCCGCGGTGGAACAGGCCACGGCCGAGCGGTTGCCGCTGCTGGCATCGCCGTGCTCCGGTGGCACCCGGATGCAGGAAGGCACCGTCGCGTTCCTGCAGATGGTCAAGATCGCCGCGGCCGTCACCCTGCACAAAAAGGCACACCTGCCCTACCTGGTGTACCTGCGCCACCCGACCACCGGCGGGGTGTTCGCGTCGTGGGGTTCGCTGGGTCACCTCACCTTCGCCCAGCCGGGCGCTCTGATCGGCTTTCTCGGGCCGCGGGTGTACGAGCAGCTCTACGGCGAACCGTTCCCGACCGGCGTCCAAACCGCCGAGAACCTGCAACGACATGGGGTGATCGACGCCGTCGTGCCGCTCGTTGAGCTGCGCGGCATCCTCGACCGGGCGCTCACAGTCGTCGCCGACGCCGCAGGTCCGCCGCCGCATCGGCCACGGCCCGAGCCGTTACCCGATATCCCGGCATGGGACTCGGTGTTGGCGTCGAGGCGACCAGACCGGCCCGGGGTCCAGCATCTGCTGCGCCACGGCTGTGCCGACCAGGTGCTGTTGTCGGACACCGGGCAGGGCGAAGCCGCCACCATGCTGCTGGCGCTGGCCCGGTTCGACGGTCAGCCCGCGGTGTTGCTCGGCCAGCAGCGCGTCATCGGCGGGCTAGTCGGGCCGGCCGCGCTGCGCGAAGCCCGTCGCGGCATGATGCTGGCCGCCGGCCTGCGGCTGCCGCTGGTGCTGGTCATCGACACCGCCGGACCCGCGCTGTCGGCCGAGGCCGAACAGGGCGGCCTGGCCGGCGAGATCGCGCACTGCCTGGCTGAGCTGGTCACCCTCGACACCCCGACGGTGTCGGTGCTGCTCGGCCAGGGCAGCGGCGGGCCCGCGCTGGCGATGGTGCCCGCCGACCGGGTGCTGGCCGCGCTGCACGGCTGGCTCGCGCCCCTGCCGCCGGAGGGCGCCAGCGCGATCGTGTTCCGCGACACCGAGCACGCCCCCGAACTGTCTGCCGCGCAGGGCGTCCGCTCGGTCGACTTGCTGGCGTCGGGCATCGTCGACATCGTCGTGCCGGAGCACCCCGACGCCGCCGACGAACCGGTCGAGTTCTCCACCCGGCTGTCCGCGGCGATCGCCGTCGAGCTGCACGCGCTGCGCGGCATACCCGACGCCGACCGGATGACGACCCGGTTGCGCCGCTACCGCAATATCGGGCTGCGCTAGCGCCGCGCTGCCGCGCGACACTTAACCTGTTGCGACGACACGCCGGGTCGAGTCGCACTGGTTTAAGTCTCGACGAGTTCAGCGACAGACAGACTCTGGCAACCCGAGATACCGCTGGCCTGGCGGCTATCGGGTCGGGTCTACCGTTGAATCGAGTGCGTCAGCAGCCCAGCGGTGCGCCCAAGCCTGCAGCGGCTCAAGCGCTGCCGTCAGCGAATGGCCGTGCGGCGTAAGGAAATAACCCACATCCCCATGATCCACGATGTGTAGCTCCCGTAGCTCCTTCAACCGGGTGTTGAGCGAGCCGGGGTTGGTGTCGCAGGCCGTTTGCAACGCGCGGAAGGTCAGCGGCCCATCGCGCAGCTCCCAGAGCAGGCGCAGTGCGCCGCGGCGCCCGAGCGCGTCGAGGGCGACCATGATCGGGCGCCCGGAACGCGATCCACGGGCCGCTGATCCGACGCGGGGCGAATGCATGCTTTACATTTTGTAGCACCGCCGCTAGTTTTGTCACCATGACACGCTATAAATTTGATAGCGCCCGCATCGCTCCGGCTGCCGAACCGCTGCCCGACGACGTCCGGAAAGCCATCGACGCGGTCATGCGCGGCCAGCCGCCGTTGGTGTTGTTCACCACGTTGGCGCGCGATCGCCGGCTGTTCTTCAAGTTTTTCAACTCCGGGCTGCTCGACCGGGGTCATCTGACCATCCGGCAACGCGAGATCGTCATCGACCGGGTGACCGCGTCCTGCGGCGCCGAGTACGAGTGGGGCGTGCACGTCAGCGTCTTCGCCGCCAAAGCCGGCCTGACAGAGGCACAAATCACGTCATTGACGATTGGCGGACCCGACGACAACTGCTGGTCGGATGCCGATCGGCTGCTGATCCGGTTGTGCGACCGCCTGCACGAGAACTGCACAGTGGACGACGCGCTCTGGGCTGAACTCACCCGCCATCATTCGGACGAGGCACTGCTGGAACTGCTCATGCTCGCGGGCACCTACCGGACCGTCAGTTACTTGGTGAACTCGCTGCGGTTACCGCCTGAGCCCGGCGCCAGGCGATTCCCGCTATCGCATTCCTCGGACTGAGAGGGGACACGCCGCGGCGCGGGTGCGCCCCCGGCGCGCGTTCCCACAGCTAAGGGGGATGATCAGGCATCATGGGCAGCATGGACACTGGCGCGACCTCACCGCGGGTTTTGGTTGTCGACGACGACTCCGACGTGCTTGCCTCGCTGGAGCGCGGACTGCGGTTGTCCGGCTTCGAAGTGGCGACCGCGGTCGACGGCGCCGAAGCGCTGCGCAGCGCCACCGAAACCAGACCGGACGCGATCGTCCTCGACATCAACATGCCGGTGCTCGACGGCGTGAGCGTGGTGACCGCGCTGCGCGCGATGGACAACGACGTTCCGGTCTGCGTGCTCAGCGCGCGCAGCTCAGTCGACGACCGAGTCGCCGGTCTGGAGGCCGGCGCCGACGACTACCTGGTGAAGCCGTTTGTGCTGGCCGAGCTGGTGGCGCGGGTGCGGGCGCTGCTGCGCCGCCGCGGAGCTACCGCGACGTCGTCCTCGGAAACCATCACGGTCGGCCCGCTGGAGGTCGACATCCCCGGCCGGCGGGCCCGGGTCAACGGCGTCGACGTCGACCTCACCAAGCGTGAATTCGATCTGCTGGCCGTGCTGGCCGAACACAAGACCGCGGTGCTGTCGCGCGCCCAGCTGCTGGAATTGGTGTGGGGCTATGACTTCGCCGCCGACACCAACGTCGTCGACGTGTTCATCGGATACCTGCGCCGCAAGCTGGAAGCCGGTGGCGGCCCCAGGCTGCTGCACACCGTCCGCGGCGTGGGGTTCGTTCTGCGTCTGCAGTGACGGGATCGAACATGAATTTTCTGTCGAGAATCCTGACCCGCACACCCTCGCTGCGTGCCCGGGTGGTGGTGGCGACCGTCATCGGTGCGGCCATCCCGGTGCTCATCGTCGGCGTCGTCGTCTGGTTCGGCATCACCAACGACCGCAAGGAACGGCTGGACCGCCGTCTCGACGAGGCCGCCGGCTTCGCGATCCCCTTCCTGCCACGCGGACTCGGCGAAATTCCGAAGTCGCCCAGCGACCAGGACGCGGTCATCACCGTCCGCCACGTCAATGGCGCGGTCACCTCCAACACGACGGTCACGCTGCCCGAGCTGCCCGCCGGTTACGCCGACACCTACATCAACGGGGTGCGTTACCGGGTGCGCACGGTGACCATTCCGGCGCCGCACCCGATGTTGGTAGAAGTCGGCGCCACCTATGACGCCACCATCGCCGACACCAACAACCTGCATCGCCGCGTGATCTTGATCTGTCTGTTCTCGATCGCCGCGGCAGCCATATTCGCTTGGCTGCTGGCCACTTTCGCGGTACGCCCGTTCAAACGGTTGGCGCAACAGACCCGGTCCATCAACGCGGGCGACGAGAATCCACAAGTCCGCGTGCGCGGCGCCAGCGAGGCCGTGGAGATCGCCGAAGCCATGCGAGGCATGTTGCAAAGGATCTGGGACGAGCAGAACCGCACGATCGAGGCGCTGGCCTCGGCCCGCGACTTCGCCGCCGTGTCCTCCCACGAGTTGCGTACACCGCTGACCGCGATGCGCACCAACCTCGAGGTGCTGGCCACCCTCGAACTTCCCGACGAGCAGCGCAAAGAAGTGCTCAGCGACGTGATCCGCACCCAAACGCGAATCGAGGCAACGCTTTCCGCGCTGGAACGGCTGGCGCAGGGCGAGTTGTCGACATTCGAGGATCATGTGCCGGTCGACATCACCGAGCTGCTCGACCGCGCGGCACACGACGCGATGCGGATCTACCCCGACCTCGACGTGTCCCTGTCGCCGTCTCCAACGTGCATCATCGTCGGGCTGCCCGCCGGCCTACGACTCGCGGTGGACAACGCGATCGCCAATGCAGTCAAACACGGCGGCGCCACCAGCGTGCAGCTGTCCGCGGTCAGCTCGCGGGCCGGTGTGGAGATCGCCATCGACGACAACGGCAGCGGACTACCCGAGGCGGAACGCCAGGTGGTGTTCGAGC
>Ga0302326_10015354_pt1 | contig 16120 bp, 15 predicted proteins | sample Palsa_T0_3_FD_202264 | JGI IMG/M metagenome (GOLD analysis project Ga0302326, IMG submission 202264) | Peat permafrost microbial communities from Stordalen Mire near Abisko, Sweden - Palsa_T0_3 | ecosystem: Environmental > Terrestrial > Soil > Palsa > Peat permafrost | place: Sweden: Abisko... | reverse complement strand
GAGGAAATCTCTCACGTCCCCTACATCGATTGCTCCAACATCACTCCGGAGCCGGAAGCCCTGAAACTGATCCCTCGGTCAATGGCCGAGCGGCTATCCGTTCTCCCGATCCGGGTCGAGCACAAGCGCCTGATCGTTACCATGGTCGCCCCGCAAAATTTGACCAACTTGGACGAGTTGCGCTTCACCACCGGATTGGAAATTTCGCCCCGCCAATCTTTCCGAACCGAGTTGCAAGCTGCGATCGCCCAGTTCTATTCGGACGGGAAACCAAAAGTCGCGAAACCGCCGGTCATCGAGAAATCCGCGATAATCGAAACCGAGGAACTCGAATTCGTCTCCACCAGTTCGCGCCAGGCCAACAAGGAAGCCATGGAGGAGATGCAGGCGGACCTGCGGCAGCGAAAAACGCCCGCGGTCCAGCTGGTGTCCGAAATCATTCAGATCGCGATTGCCAAGCAGGCTAGCGACATCCACATCGAGCCGCGAGCCAACGAGACCGCCGTCCGTGTCCGCGTGGACGGAGTATTGCGCGACGTTCATTCGGTCCCGCGAGCCATCCAAACCTCCCTGATTTCGCGCATCAAGATTCTCTCGGATATGGACATTGCTGAACGCCGCACCCCCCAGGATGGCCGTTTCATGGTTTCCACCGGCACGCGCCAACTTGATCTGCGCGTCTCAGCCCTGCCCACCCAGTACGGCGAAAAAGTAGTCATTCGATTGCTCGAATCCAGCGCGCCCTTGACTTCTCTGAACGACCTGGGAATGCCGGTGGAGGTCTCGGATGGCCTTTGGCAACTGGCGAGCCAGCCCCAGGGTTTGATCCTGGTCACCGGACCGACGGGATCGGGCAAAAGTACCACTCTCTATTCTTGCCTCAACAAACTGATGAAACCGGCCGTCAATATCGTCACCGTGGAAGATCCCGTCGAATACGTTCTTCCGGGCATCAATCAAGCGCACGTCAACTCCAAAGCCGGGATGACCTTCGCCAGCTGCCTGCGTTCCATTTTGCGGCAGGACCCCAACATAATCATGGTGGGCGAAATTCGCGACCGGGAAACCGCCGAAATCGCCATGAAGGCGGCGCAAACGGGGCACATGGTGCTTTCCAGTTTGCACACCAATGACAGTATTTCCGCCATCGTTCGCCTGCTCGACCTAGGGATTCCTGGCTACCTCATCAGCTCCTCAGTGACGGGCATTCTAGCGCAGCGCCTGGTCCGCAAACTTTGCTCCTGCCACACCGTGCAGCCTGCGACACCGGAATTCCAAACGTCCCTGCTGCAAACCGGCGCCAGCAAGCCTCCCGAAACCATGGCCATTCCCATCGGCTGCGAAAAGTGCGACCACACCGGCTACAAGGGCCGTATCGGCATCTACGAACTGTTTCGCCTGGACGACAGCATCCGCACCGTGGTCCGCACCAGCGGCAATATCGATCAGATTCGCGAAATTTCCCGGGCCAATGGAATGCACCTGATGCTGGAGGACGCCGTGGAAAAGCTTCGTGCGGGGATGACCACTCTGGAGGAGATTTTCCGGGTCGTGCCCACGGAAAATGTCGCTCGTTTGGAATGCCCGAAGTGCAACGAGCCCATCGTCCCCAAGTTCAAATATTGTCCTCATTGCGGTCGAAAAACCGCGACTCCCTCCAATTCTTCCAGTTCCCACTTGCACCAATCGTTACCCGAGGAGGTCTTACAATCATGAGCGGCGACGACGACAAATCGAAAAAATTCGCCCGCCGGGATAGCCGGCACCCGCAATTAAGCGAGCTCTCCATGATTTACGAAGGGTTCGAGGAAGACATTACCGTTCGCCCGCCTGACCTCACCCCGCACGGCATGTTCATCAACACCAGCAAGAAATATCCCCAAGGCGCTGTCTTGAAGCTGCGCTTCCGGTTGTCGCGCAGCGGCTTCGTGGTGCACACGCGATGCGAGGTCCGCTTTTGCCTCAGGGGAGTCGGGATCGGCGTCGAGTTTATGGACATCTCCCCCGAATCCGTGCAGGCCATCGAAGAGGAACTCGGCGTGGAAGCGTAATTCACCTGGCCGGCTTTCCAATCATCAGGAAAAAAGTGATTTATTTTGTCATTCCGAGCGAAGCGAGGAATCCCTCTTTCTTTGCGTGGGCCTAAACCGGGGAGAGATTCCTCGCTCCCTTCGGAATGACAAAAAATCGGGAGACGTTTTCCGCAGCCCGTTTCACATGCGGCTCGAAGTTTCCCTCGAATTCTTTTCCCATATCCACGGCCATCTTCCTAGGCGAAAAGGAGGGGCTTGACGTTTGCCGTCTCAGGATTCAACATTCGTGGCGCACAGGAACTCTGTTACCCTATTGAAATTAAATGGCGACCACACCCAGCCTATTCCCCGACCCGACACGCGAAATCTTCTTCGACATCGAAACGCTCCGCCTCTCGCACGAGGTCGAGGGAGGCTGGTCGAGCATCGCACGCTTCGGCCTGGCCGTCGCCGTGACGTGGGACGCGCAAAATCGTTTCCGGCGCTGGTTTGAAACGGATGCCAAGGCCCTCGTTTCCGAACTCGGCCAGTATGACCGCATCGTCTCCTTCAACGGCGACCGCTTCGATTTTGAAGTCCTCAGCGCCTACCAGCCGGTGAATCATCTGCTCGGCAAATCGTTTGACTTGCTGGTGGATTTGCACCGCCGCCTCGGACACCGCATCAAACTCGATGACCTCGCCCGGGAAACCCTGGGCAATCAGAAAACGGGAAACGGCCTGGACATCGTCCAGTGGTGGCGCGAAGGCCGCAAGGAAGAAGTCTGCAAGTACTGTGAAAACGACGTGAAATTGCTGGTGGACCTGGTGGAATTCGCGCGCAAAAACAAATACGTGGTCGTGAAATCGCGCCGTTTGCCCGTCATATGGCCCTAAGGCGCTGTAGCCCGCCTCTTCAGAGGCGGGGGGTTTTTGCCAATGAACAGTCGCGCGCCGGGTGACAAAAGATCCCCGCCTCTGAAGAGGCGGGCTACAGCATGCCGCCACCGAATCGCGAATTCGGCATCGTCGAGGACGAAGTGACCATGTGGAGCATCGGCCTAAAACGCGCGAGAACCGTCGCAGCGATCCTCTTCGTCCTGGCGGCGAATTCCCACGCCGCCGACAAAGATAAAATCCTCTGGAAATCCATCCCCAACGCGATCCTTCAAGTCGATTCGCGCGCGCCAAAAATTTGGAATGTTTTTCAAGCCGGAAAGAAAACGGATCCGTTACTCGTCCAGCTCGGCTCCCGCTTCCTGGTGATTTACGTGCGCAATAACGAAGCGTATGAAATCAAGCCGGAGCAGCTAGAACCAAGAGGCGAAGACTTTTTGTGGCGGGAGTCGGACAAACCGCCCAAGCCCATACCCACATCGGATTGGAGCATCAAGGACGTCGGCTCCGCGTCGCGCATTCTGGTAAAACTTGCCGGCGAGGGCCGCGTCCTCACCATTGAGATTCCTCAAATGCCCGATTTGCGGCGCGGGATCTACTGACCGGTGAGCCCCGCGGAACATCCCGGCCAGGACGGCATCCACTCCAGTGTTCTCGACGCCGAAACCATTCGCTCGAGTTCCCTTTACAACGAAGACCTCGCGCCCATTCCTGCCTCGCGCCGCAGTTGGGGTACCTACAACTACGCTGCGCTGTGGATCGCGATGAGCGTGAACATCCCGACATACTTACTGGCCAGCGGCATGATCGCCGGTGGAATGAACTGGAAGCAGGCTATTTTCACGGTCTTCCTGGGAAACGTGCTGGTCCTCATCCCGATGCTGCTCAATGCGCATGCCGGAACAAAGTACGGGATTCCCTTCCCTGTTTTTGCGCGCGCATCGTTTGGAGTGACCGGCGCGAATGTTCCGGCGGTTCTCCGCGCGCTCGTGGCCTGCGGTTGGTTTGGCATTAACACCTGGATCGGCGGCGAGGCCATCAACGTAATGGCGTCCGCGCTCCTCCCCGCGTGGAGAAATTTCGCGTACGGGGTATGGATTTGCTTCGCCGCATTCTGGCTGCTGCACGTGATCGTCATCGTGATGGGCATCCGCACGATTCGGTTTCTTCAGAGCGTCACCGCGCCATTCTTGTTGTCGATCGGCGTGGTCCTGCTTGGATGGGCCATGGTGAAAGCCGGCGGATTCGGGCCGATGCTCGCGACGCCATCCAAATTCCGCACTTTCGGCGAATTTTTCAATTTTTTTGTGCCGTCGCTCACGGGCGTCGTCGGATTTTGGGCCACCGTTGCATTGAACATTCCTGATTTCACGCGCTATGCGCGCAGCCAGCGGGCGCAGATCGTCGGGCAGGCACTGGGGCTGCCCACGACGATGACGCTCTACTCCTTCATTGGAATCGCGGTCACTTCGGCCACCGTGGTTATTTTCGGGCAGGCGATTTGGGATCCGGTCCAGGTGCTGGCGCGTCTCGGAAATCCGATCGCTATTGTCGTGGCCATGCTGGCGCTGCTGGTGGCCACGCTGAACGTAAACGTCGCCGCCAATCTGGTCTCGCCATCCAACGATTTCTCGAATCTCTCGCCTCGGCTGATCAGTTTTCGCACCGGCGGGCTGATTGCCTGTGTCGTGGGCGTGGCCGTGTTTCAGCCGTGGAGGATTCTGGCAAGCTCAGGGAATTACATTAACAAATGGCTCGTCCCCTATTCCGGCTTTCTTGGCCCGATCGCGGGCGTGATGATTTGCGATTATTTCGTGGTACGCAAAAAAATCATTCTTGTGGAGGACTTGTACGAGCGCGGTAGTTTCTATGAATTCTCGAAAGGAATCAACTGGCGGGCCATGGCGGCTCTGGCGGCGGGCGCTGCGATCGCGTTCATCGGCCTCGTCGTGCCGCCCCTGCGCAAACTCTACGACTATGCCTGGTTCGTGGGATTCGCGGCGAGCTTTGTCGTGTATTGGGTCTTGATGCGAGAGTCGCCCCAGTAGGGCGGGCTTCAGCCTGCCGCTCTTTCCGTGTCACAAACTCAAACCCCGACAGGCTGAAGCCCGTCCTACTGGACTGCCCTCAGCCTTTTCGCGCGCATCTTCCAGCTCTCGAAGGGCAGGCCCTTGTCGATCTGCTTCATCGTGATGCACTGGTCCACCGGACAAACCAGCGCGCAGAGATTGCACCCCACGCACTCGTCGTCGATGATGCGCGGAACGTGCACGCCCATTCCGTTCGGATTCGTTTTGCCGTTCCCCGCGACCTTGTACGGCTCGATGCACTGGTGCGCCCCGTCTTCGCAGGCCACGTAGCAAAGCTGGCAGCCAATGCAAAGATCGTTGCGAATTTCAGCAATGATTTTGTAATTGAGGTTCAGGTCTCCCCAGTCCTTCACATTCGGCACGGCGCGCCCTCGAAAATCCTCGATGGTGCGAAAGCCGTGATCGTCCATGTACGCAGATAGGCCGTCGATCATGTCCTCGACGATGCGGAACCCGTAATGCATCGCCGCCGTGCAGACTTGCGCGATGGACGCGCCGAGCGCAATGTGTTCCGCCGCGTCGCTCCAGTAGCCGATTCCTCCAATTCCCGCGATCGGAATCTTCACCGCTTTGGCCACGCAGGAAACCAGGTGCAACGCGATCGGCTTGACCGCCGGCCCGCAATAGCCGCCGTGCGAGGATTTTCCGCCCACGTTGGGCGTCGGCGAAAAAGTTTCCAGATCGACTCCCATGAGCGAATTGATCGTGTTGATCAGGCTGACGGCGTCGGCGCCTCCCTTTTCCGCGGCCACCGCCACGCGCGTGATGTCCGTGACGTTGGGCGTGAGCTTCACGATCACCGGCGTCTTCGCGGCTTCCTTCACCCACGACGTAATCATCTCCGTGTATTCCGGCACTTGCCCGACGGACGAGCCCATGCCGCGCTCGCTCATCCCGTGCGGGCATCCGAAATTCAATTCCAGCGCGTCCGCCCCCGCGCCCTCTACTCGCCGCACGATTTCATGCCAGCTCTCGCGCTTGGATTCCACCATCAGCGACGCGATCACCAGATTCTTCGCGTATCTCTTTTTCACTTCGGCGATTTCCCGGATATTTACCTCGGTGGGCCGGTCGCTGATGAGCTCGATATTGTTGAAGCCCATCACCTTCGTTCCGTTGTAATCGATCGCGCCGTATCGCGATGACGTGTTGACGATCGGCTCGCCAATCGTCTTCCACACCGCACCGCCCCATCCCGCGTCAAACGCGCGCATCACCTGCCCCGCCGTATTCGCAGGTGGCCCCGAGGCAAGCCAAAACGGGTTCGGCGATTCGATGCCGCAGAAATTTACGCGTAAGTCGGCCATTGCGCACCTCTCGAAAACCTATGGAATCCACAGATGAACACAGATAGACACAGATAAAAACCTCTAAACAATTTATCGAACAAATCTTCGGTACTGTAATTTTGGCTTGCCGAAATTCATCAGCAGGCCTACTTGAATGCCGCTTGCCTTCAGATAATTTAGGATTTGTGCTTCGTGAACGGATTCGAGACCAGCGCACGCTTTCAGCTCGACCAACACGCGCCTCTCGACAATCAAATCCGAGCAATAATCTCCGACGATTGCATCTTTGTATTTTACTTTGAACGGGACCTCCTGCTCGCATCGCAGGTCCATTTTCCGAAGTTCTACCAAAAGCGCATTGCAATACACCTTTTCCAGAAAGCCGCAACCCAATGTATTGTGAACCGCAAACGCCCCTGCAAGAATTTTCTGAGTCAATTCCTGCTCCGGATAAACTGGCGTTATGGGAGCGCTTTCCATTTCTTCCTCATTCTGTCTTTCTTCATTCATCAGCGTTTATCTGTGTTCATCTGTGGATTCAATTCTTCCGCCAGGAGCGATAGGAAAACCATCCGACCGTGGCAAACATTCCCAGCCAGCCCAAAATACGAAAAACGGTAGCGATTTGCGTGTCATGTTCCAGCAAACCAGCGTGCGAGAAAAGGTAAAACCAATCGTGGATGACGTCATCCGAATCGCCAACGGTGAGAAGAGGCAGTTCCTGGGCGCGCGCGTCAGCCATGTAGATCGAGATCAGAAGAAACTGCTCGAAGAAAAAGAATGCGCAAAACGCCGTGCCGAGCGGCTGGCGCCTGAATACGAAATATACGGCCAGCGCCACTGGGACAAACAACTGCAGGAACGTTCCTCCGGCCACCATGATCCACTCGCCAAACATCCGGAAGAGCAAATGCCCGCCTTCGTGAATCGGAATGAAAACGAGATCGAACCATTGAAACAAGTGTCCGCCAAAGAGCGCATTCCCGATCAGCAAAACGTAGAAGGCCAGCCAGCCAAAAAACGCGGGGCGCGAAACCGGTTCCCAGTCTTCCTCGAGCGTATCGAGAAACGGAAACCTTTCGCTAAGCGATGCGGGAATTTCCATTAGGTTCTAACTCTCCCTACGTAAGTTGCGGAAATAACCGTTCATCTTCTCATCCCGAGCGAAGCGAGGAATGACAAAATGGGGGGCTCTTCCTCGGCATGTGCAGGCTGCCCCCAGCTCCCTACAACCCGCTCCCTAATCCCTGCTCCCCGCGGCCGCCGCGCCAAGCCACGCGTCGATTCCCCGCCCGGCCGCCATGCCTTCCGCAACAGCGTCCACCACTTCCCGGCCGCCGTTCACGCAATCGCCGCCCGCGAAATACTTCGGGTTGCCGGTGCGATGCTGCCCGTCCGTCGCCACGGTGCCGTTCTTGCGAACTTCGAGCCCGGCAACCACGCGGAGAAAATCCGTGGCTTGCTTCTGCCCCACGGCGCGCACCACCATGTCCACGTCGATCGTGAAGCCGCTGTTGGGAATCGTCTCCGGAGCGCGCTTTCCCCGCGCATCGGGCTCGCCGAGCCGCGTGCGCACGCATTCGAGACCGGTCACCACGCCTCCCGAACCTAGGATGCGCACCGGCTGTGTCTGCCACAGAAAAATCACGCCGTCTTTTTTGGCCAGATCGTACTCGTACCGGAACGCCGGCATTTCCTGCTCGCTCCGCCGGTAGATCAGGTACACGGCATCCGCGCTGAGACGGCGCGCGGCGGTGACCACGTCGATCGCGGTGTTCCCCGCGCCGATGCAAGCGATGCGCCGCCCGATCGCCACTTGCGAAAACGGCAGCACCTTGGTGCGTTCGATAAATTCCAGCGCGCCGCAAACTCCCACCAGGTCTTCCCCGGGAATATTCATGGCCCACGTTTCTCCGAGCCCCACTCCGATAAAAATAGCGTCAAAATCTTTTTCGAGCTGCCCGAAACTTACATCCTTTCCGATTTCCACACTCTGCCGGAAATCCACGCCCAACGATTTCACCATTTCCACTTCGCGCAGCGAATCGGAGACGCGCGTCTTGTAAGCCGCGATGCCATAGGTGCTCAATCCTCCGGCAAGTTCGCGCCGATCAAACACTGTCACGCGGTAGCCCTTTCGCGTCAGCAGCGCCGCGCACGCGAGCGATGCCGGCCCCGAACCGATGCATGCCACGTGTCTTCCATTCGGCTTGCCGGCCTGAAAAAGGCGGATGTTGCGATCCAGCACGTGGTCCACGGCAAATCGCTGCAGCCTGCCGATCTCGATCGCCTCTTCGCCTTTCTCGGCCATCACGCACGCGCCTTCGCACAGCACTTCGGTGGGGCAAACGCGCCCGCAGCTTTCGCCCAGAATATTCGCTTCGAGGATCACGCGCGCCGCCCCGCGCGTATTCCCCGTCATGATGCGCTTGATGAAGCCGGGCACGTCGATTCGCGTGGGGCACGCCTGCGTGCAAGGAGCGTCAAAACAATAGAGACATCGCGCGGCTTCGATGGCCGCTTGCCTAGTGTTCATCGGCGGCGTGATGTCCGCGAAATTCTGCTCGTATTTTTCCGGAGACAATTTCGGCGCGGTCTCGCGAAGCGGCATGCGCTCACCTCGAGTTCGTGGTCTCCCCTGAAACAATCAACCCGGTGGATCAGGTTTCCCACCGGGCGTCAGGGCCGGATTTCCAGCGACATTCTAGCATTGCGGAACGAGAGCAAAGTCCCACAAATTTGCGGTGAACCGTGCGAATGGTTACTGCCTGCGTGTCGGGAGTTTCCTGCCTCAGTCCAAGCCTTCCACAAGATAGAGCTGATCCAAGCTCCGGACGTACGTAGTCGCAAAAGATTTCCCATCGGGCGTAATAGATGACGGGGCTATCGTCAACGCGCCTGCCGAATCGCCGGGGCCGACCCGCTTCCATTGTTGGCGGCGCCCCGTACTCGGCTCAATGCGCCAAAAACTAGGTTCCGGGTTTTCCACCACCACATAGATGTACTTCCCATCCACGCTCCATCGGAGCGGATCATCATCCGCTTCGCCGCCGAGCAGGGGGGCGCACTTAGCTTCCTCGATCTGGCACAAATTCCATGCGTTCGTGTTTTGGTTTAGCGCAACAAATTGCATGCCATCGGGCGAAACGGGCAGTGTTTGTTTCGAACTGAACCCCTCGGGACTGACCGGACGGATCGCCCCGCCCTTGGAATCTTGCATATAAATGCGCGAACGGTGGCCAGGCTCGTTCCCCGAGAAGACGATGTGTTGGGAATCGGGGAACCAGCTCATTCCGGAATAGCCCTCCATATTGGAATTTACCCATCGCCTTGCTTCCCCCGGCCCGGTCGGCAGCAACTCAACTTCGGGCGGAGTTTTTTCGAGCAGCGCCAGAGCCCACATGCCGTCCGGAGAAAATCCGAACACTGCTCCTTCGCCCAAGCGAACGACCGGAGAGCCATCCGTGTTTCGAAGACAGATCGTGTAAAGCCCGTTGGACTGCACCGCGCCGTCGCTGAATAGGATTCTTTTTCCGTCATCAGCTAGGCTCGGAGAAAAGGAATTGTTAAGCCAGGAAAGGTCCCGCTCGTCCGCACCTTCGATGCTCGCGGTCACGGAATAGGTGAGCACATTGTGAGAGACCAGCAAACGGCCATCTGGCGCGATATCGAAGACCCGCGTCCCCCCAGGTCCCGCGAATACGTCGCGAGTCTTGCCGGAAAGCGTTGCAGCATGCAAGGAAAGATCCGGACTGCCCTTCCCCGCCGAGAACCACACCTCATCGTCTGTGGCTCCCCATGCAAGTCCCTGCTCCGCTTCCCACCCGTCCGATATCAATCTGGTTTTTGCAGCGGCGTCGACGACCATCACGCCGCCCCGGTCATCCCCACGAACTGGGTGGTACAAGAACGCCACCATTTTGCCGTCGCGGGAAACGCGAGGCTGCGTAATCGCCCCTGCAGTTTCGAAAAGTGTTTTGCCGACCGGATATTCCAGACGGTACTTTCCAGAAACAATTTGAACCACGGCGAGCGACTGGCCGTCCGGAGCCCAATCGGCAGCGATTACATTTTGGAGAATTTCGCGAGGCGCGCCGCCGCCCATCGGCATGGTCGATAAAGTGCCCAGAGATTCGAAATGATCAAGCGGCTTGGCGCCGGTCAAAATGGCAATCTCGCCGGACGAACTGACGGAAAGCAGGACACTCTGCTTGAGGTCCAAAGGGCGCGATTCGGGAAATTCGTTGCTGGCAACATAAAGCTGCTGTGGTTTGCCGTCCCAAGCCGCGCTGTACACGACCGTCTTTCCATCGGATGACAATCGGGCGGCATACACCGTGCCTCGACGATAGCTGATTTGGCGAAAAGAAGGGCTGGCCCGCCGCGGGGACATCGCGCTGCGAGCAATCCACCCGGCCAATAAAGCCGCCAAAACCAGCACAGCTACCGCGACACTGCGCCATAGCAAGGCGCGCGGCGCTTTGGCTGGAGCCACATGAGTGCTGGTTGTGCCCGAGAGCGATTCAAATGCGAAGCCCAGATCGGACGCCGACTGAAACCGCTGCGCCGGCTCCTTTTCCAGGCAGCGATGCACGATGCGCTCGAGCCCGGGAGGAATTGCCGGGTTCGTTCCGGTGAGTTCCTGCGGTTCCTCTTTCAAAATTGCCGTCATCGTTTCGGCCGTGGTGTCGCGCTTAAATGCGCGGCGGCCGGAAAGCATTTCGTACAGAATGGCGCCGAGCGAAAACAGATCCGAACGTTGGTCGGTGGGAAGACCGCGAACCTGCTCGGGTGACATATATCCGACGGTGCCCATCACCAGGCCGGGCTCCGTCTGAGCATCGGCCGCGGTCGCGCCGACCATCGTTGCATCCGCCTGCGTGCCTTGCGGCAAGCTCTGCTTTGCCAAGCCGAAATCCAAAATCTTCACTCGGCCTTCTCTGGTACAGAAGACGTTCTCCGGCTTGAGGTCGCGGTGCACGATTCCGCGAGCGTGGGCTGCCGCCAGTCCATCGGAAATTTGCCGCGCGTAATCAAGCGCCTTGCGAACCGGGAGCGCGCCTTCATCTAGCTGCTCGCGCAGCGTCCGCCCTTCCAGCAATTCGGTAACGATGTAGCGAATTCCGTCCTGCACGCCGATGTCATGGACCGCGAGAATATTGGGGTGATTGAGAGCTGCGATCGCCCGCGCCTCTTGCTCGAACCGGCGAAGGCGTTCCGCGTCATTGGCGAACGATCCCGGCAGAACTTTTATTGCGACGTCGCGTCCGAGACGTGTATCACGAGCGCGATACACTTCCCCCATGCCGCCCGCACCGAGCGGCGACTGGATTTCAAATGGACCGAGCCTCGTTCCTGATGTCAGTGCCATGGATGACCCGGATTATAGCCTGATTTCGCGGCGCCGCGGCGATTGCCTGCTCGAAACTAGGAGGTCCGGGCTTCAGCCCGGACGTACAGTCCTGGGGATAAATGGGCTTTAGCCCCTAAAGCGCCAGGGGCTAAAGCCCCCCGTTAAGACGGCGCTGTTCGTCCGACCTAAAGGTTGGACCTCCTGATCGGAAATTTATAGTTCGAATTTGTAGGAAAAATCGAAATTAGGACATAGCGAATCGCCGAGGATGCTTGCCCATCATTCCCCGCATAGCCTAATATGCCGTTGACTTCATTCCGGCGGCACTGGGGGAGCGATGGGTTTCGACACAATCATTCGCAACGGCACGATCGTTACCGCAACGGATACGTACGCAGCGGACGTTGGCATCACCGGCGGACAAATCGCCACCGTCGGCAAAAATCTTCCCATCGAGAACGCCGCGAAATTGCTGGACGCCGCGGGCTGCCTCGTGATCCCCGGTGGCATCGACGTCCACACGCACCTGGACATGCCCTTCGGCGGCACCACCAGCGCCGACGATTTCGAGACGGGCACGCGCGCCGCGGCTTTCGGCGGCACCACCACGCTCATCGATTTCGCCATCCAATACAAAGGACAGACGCTGCGCCACGCCTTCGACACCTGGATGAAAAAAGCCGAAGGCAAAGCCGTGGCCGATTACGCCTTCCACTGCATCATCACGGAGCTGGGCGATACGCAACTGGAAGAAATGGGCGCGCTGGTTCGCGAAGGCGTTTCTTCCTTCAAGCTGTTCATGGCCTATCCCGGCGTCTTCATGCTGGACGACGCCACGATTTTCAAAGCCATGCTGCAAGCCGCCAAGCACGGCGGCATGATCTGCATGCACGCGGAAAACGGCGGCGCAATCGATGTGTTAGTGCAGCGCGCCCTGGCCGAAGGAAAAACCGCGCCGAAATATCACGCCCTCACCCGACCCACCACCGCCGAAGGCGAAGCCACCTCGCGCGCCATCGCCCTCGCCGAAATGGCCGGCGCGCCCGTCTACATCGTGCACCTCTCCTGCAACGACGCCCTGGAAAAAGTGCGCGAGGCCCGCGACCGCGGCCTCCCCGCCTACGCCGAGACGTGCCCGCAATATCTGTACCTATCCCTCGAAAACATGGATGTCCCCGGCTTCGAGGGCGCGAAATACGTTTTCACGCCGCCGGTACGCGAAAAATGGCACCAGGAAAAACTCTGGCAAGGCCTCGCGCAAGACACGCTGCAGGTTGTCTCGACCGATCACTGCCCCTTCTGTTTCAAGGAACAAAAAGAACTGGGCATAAACGATTTCTCGAAAATTCCCAACGGCGGTCCCGGCGTCGAGCACCGCCTCAGCCTGATCTATTCCGGCGGCGTCCACGGCGGAAAATTTTCCGCCAACCGCTTCGTGCAGCTCGTCTCGACGGCCCCCGCAAAACTATTCGGCCTCTACCCGCGCAAAGGCACCATCGCCGTCGGCTCGGACGCCGACATCGTGATTTTCGACCCCAACGCCGAGCAAGTGATCAGCGCGAAAACACACCACATGCGGATCGACTATTCCATGTACGAGGGAATGCGCGTGAAGGGGGTAACGAAAACCGTCCTTTCCCGCGGCCGCGTCATCATCGACAACGGCGCATTCACAGGAAAGCTCGGCGCCGGCGAATTTCTCCGCCGCCAGACTTACTCAGGCGCTGGGTAGAGCGCTTGAACGGTCCCGGTCAATGTGCGGGCCGCACTCCGATAAGCCGCGCCGGAGGCTTGGCGCCTAAAGGGATGGAGGATTGCACTGCTCAGCGGGATCACCGCTTCTACTTCGTTATTTTTATTTTTGGAAATTTTCGCTTCACTGCGGCAACGACAGTGGCGTGCTCCGGCTTCCCCGAACTCCTCGCCAAAGCATCTCGCGCATGAGCGGCATCAGGGATCGGATATTTTCTGGCGCCTTTTTCCGCGAAGTCCGACTTCGGAAGTTTTTTCCTCGCAGCAGAAGTTAGTTTAGCCATTATAGATGATTCTCCTCTTGGAAGAACTTAGCAGGAAATCGCGTTTTAACCCTCCAACCAATCGATAAGCTACACCCAGCCCCGCCAGTGTGCAACCCTCCCACTAGGATGGCGGATATGGCACGAACTAATCCCCCCATCGTGTCCGTCGATGATATTCGCCGCCGCTTAAGCCGCCAAGATCAATCACGACCGCGACAACCAGAATCAGCAAATTAATACCCGCTATCGGCTGCCGCGTATTCGTCATCCATGCATACGCCAACGTTGTTAGAGGTAAAAACAAAAAACCTAGCAGAGGCAACAGTAGTCCATGATACGCCCGCTGCAAGTAATTCGACGTCAGGAACAACAAAACGAGTGCGATTCGAGGGAATGCGAGAAAGACGATCAGTACGAGACAAGGCACGATATTCTCCTAGCGCATTCGTCGAGTTCACACAGCCCGGCGCCCGCTGATGAGATGAATCACCAAGAAAACGACCGCAAGGATAAGCAGAAGGTGAATGAGCGCAGCCGTCACGTGGAAAACGACGAATGCCCCAATCCACGTGAAGAACAAAACCAGCGCGAGGGCAAGAAATATAAACCTCATGAACAGACCCCCTTATCGCCTGCCATAATATCACTTTTCGGCGGGTCCATATGCTCGCGAGGCTCCAGGGCCACATTCCGGTAAGCACGACTTACCGGGACTTGGCCGCTGGGATCCAGGAATTCCGAGTTAACACAGCGGTCCGCTTTTATCATAGAACTCATTCCTGGACAGGAGAGACCGGAGCTCGTGCAGGTTACGAACTTTGACCCGAGCTTCCCCCACCCAAATGGGTTTTCTGGCCGCATCGTCGAAGACCGCCAAACAGTAAGAGGGATGATTCGCACCTCCGTGCTGAAAATAGACAAAACAAGTTCCGGGGCCTTGCCCCGCGAAGACGAATTGACGGAAGGGTGCGTCTGGTATGAGCGCGTCGCCATATTGGGCGGGCTGGCCTGGGTCTGCAAAAGGCACATCTCCACTTTTTGAAATTGCCTTTGGATTACCGACGAAAGAAGAATTAAGAGAGTTCCAACAGCTCTGCGACATGTCCCGCATACGAAATACAATCTTAAAATTCCCATCGAACAGATGATCGCGTATGGAATTGGGTACATGGATCGCGTCGAGATGAACGGTGTCTGGATCAAATTCCAAATCCTTGGCCTGGCGCTCCTTGTCAATCTTCTGTAGGTCAACTGCTTCGGGAGTCCTGAACGCCCTAATGCACCAAAAACCGCATATCGCGAAGAGCCCCGCAACCCCAGTCAGAACACATATTTTGATAGGTTCGGAAAGGCGACTCCAACTAAATGCCATAGTCGCTTAGACACCCTCATTAAGGGTCAGGTTCCCAGATTTGGGAGGTCAAGCCAAGGCTAGACTTTGGATGCTGCGCCAAGTCCTGAGAAACGGGGTTATCGGAAAATGGCTAATCATAGCCGCGACTCCAACTTCGTGGAATTTTTTACTGGCGTAACACTTTGCAGACTCAGGGAATGCTGAACTCGCCCTTCCGCGCGTACCCTCTCAGCGGTTGCCATCCGATCATAAATTAATCAAACACTGAGGCCGTATAGAGCTCCTGCGCCTTGGCCACTATCAAGTCGGAAATCGCCTGCACGAGCGCCACTCCGAGGTGATTGGCGCGCTTCAATTCAAAGTTGCCCAGGATCTTCGTTGTGTCCGGATTCTTCGCGCGGATTGTGTTCCGGCCGTACGGTGGAAGGATGGCCCAGCGATAGTAATTTGCGGCCTCTTTCACGTTCGCGGGAACCATCTCATCCGTGAAACCCACGCTGTCGATCTGCACCGTCAATTCCACGGGGATATTCTGGACCGCCAGTTTCCTCGCCACCGCCAGCGTGGCCCAGCCGCCCAGGCTGTGTCCGTAGATGATCACTTTTGGAACCTCGGCGCCGGTGGCCGCAGGCCTCCCTGCACGGGCGCGATTTAGTTCCTTCATAAGCCAGTAATAACCGTCCAGCCAGGTATAAGCCGAAAAAGTATCCACGCACAGGTCTTTATCATGCAGGCTCTGCAACCGATTGCGAATCCGTACGATCCCGGAAAGCGGGTTCCCCGGCGTGTCCAGCCCGCCGACATATCCGAGGACTACAACCTTGCACGCCGAAGAAGATCTCTGTTTCGCGCGAGCACGGGAAGGAAAAATGGTCAGAAAGGAAATCAGAACGGTGAGACGGGCGAGAGACGCTCGCATTCGCTTATTGGCGAAATACATTCCGCCCTTGATTCTCTTACAAATGGCCGGTCCAAAATAGAATCAAAATGATAAGTATGATTACGCTTACGCCACTAATGGGACCAAAGCCCCATTTCTTGCTATGCGGCCAAATCGGGAGGCTGCCCACGAGCGCTATTAGAACGAATACCGCAAGAACGGCCATCA
>Ga0302326_10015348_pt1 | contig 16122 bp, 9 predicted proteins | sample Palsa_T0_3_FD_202264 | JGI IMG/M metagenome (GOLD analysis project Ga0302326, IMG submission 202264) | Peat permafrost microbial communities from Stordalen Mire near Abisko, Sweden - Palsa_T0_3 | ecosystem: Environmental > Terrestrial > Soil > Palsa > Peat permafrost | place: Sweden: Abisko... | reverse complement strand
CGACACCCTTCCAGCACCAGCGCGGAGCCAAGCTCTAGATTCTCCGATTTTCATGGACGCACCTACGATCTGCCGACTGACATGATCGTGGTGGGTCAATACTTTGCAACCTTCCACACGGATTCTATATTTCAACTCGGTTTGCCTTCGCTAGTTATCCGAATGCCTCGGCTGTTTGTGAGGCCGGTGGGATGTTTCCGAGGAGGGTTATCGCGCAGGGGACGAGAAGCCGAAAGATTGGGACTAAGAATTGGGACTAACCAAGGCCGGTTTTGTAGTGGATTTTTGCAGCTAAGCTACGCCGAATCAGTGAATTTCCACCGTGTCCCGAACCAGGTGCTCTACCAGGCTGAGCCACTCCCCGACTAAGGTTAGCCCCTTCATTCTACTACACGTTACATCACACGTCCTGTGCTCGGAAAATCCGGAAACTTGGGACCATTGGGACTTCGTCTTGTGAGAACAGCCCTTGAACCCGCGCCATTCGCTGACGAAATGCATCATCGAAATGCGTGTATCCGGACGTGGTCTTGAGGTTCGAGTGTCCTACTTGTTCTAGCAGGAGATCTCCCGGCATCCCGTTGGCCTGGAGCATCGAGACGCGGCCGTGGCGAAATGCGTGCAAGCCTCCCGGTTGCAACCCGAGAGATTTGAGGATCAACTTCAGCTTACGCCACACGTTATGCCTGGAGTGTGGTTTCCCGCTAGCGGTCTGAAACACTCTTCCCGAAGTTCTTCCCGAGAGATAGGAAGAGATCATCCGCACGAGCGTGGGCTCGACGAATACGCTTCGCTTCCCTCTCTTCGTCTTTGGCGTAATTGCCCTGCCCTTCCAGATTCCACGGCGTACGCGAATGAGCCCGACCGCTAGGCCAGCTACAAATAAACGATTTACGACTCTGCAACAAACCATCGCTGGGCAGCTCGTCCGCTGGTAGCCACCTTCTGGCATGTTGCTTTTCCCGACTTCTTCAATCTTTCTAGGGCTGTGGCGATCTCGTACCGTTTGCGGTGGCGGCTGAACGCCGCGCTGATCTCGGTAAGGGTGACGCCCTTCTTCTGTGCGCCCCGGAGTAGCTCCAGAATCTCGGTGTCGATAGGTAGGGGATCGCGCTGGCCGAAGATAAACCGAGCGGATTGCTCGCAGTAACGCCAGATCTCCAACCCGGCCTTCAGGTGCTGGATCAAGACGTGGTCGCTTTCGTCCATCAGCGCATAGATGGCCGCAATTCGACGGGTCTGGGCTTCGGCCCTTGAGGTTGCCGCACCGAACAGGCCCGCACGATCGGCCGTAAGTTCACGATATTTTCGCGACCACAACTCGGCTGCCTTGGCGCTGAAGTTGATCTCCCGAGAAGAAGACGCAAACTTCAGGGCGATCTTGATTTGCCTAACAAGGCGTCGGAGATCGGCTGCCGCTGCCGCCGAAAGGCAGAAATTTCGAGCGCCGCACACAGACCAAGAGATCCCTGTTCAGGAAGCCATTGACGACGTCGGTTGTGGTCAGTACCGATGAAGGTCTTCTATGGTGGTATGGCCCAGTAGCCCGTCGTTCCGGTGAGTATTATCGGCTCCGCAGAGGTTTAACAGGGGTTTCCTACCCCGATTTGGGTAAAAAGGTCTGACGCAACCTCTAGCTTCGATTTAGCGGATCGGGGACTGATCTCAGGATTTCCGGTACCTCTAAAGGCTGCCATCATCGGCTCGGAGCCAAGCTCTAGATACTTGGATTTTCATGCCCGCGCCTACAATCTGCCAGTGCTCTGATCGTGACGGGTCAACACTTTTGAGAATCTTGCCCTTCGCCAACAGTTGGCTGTTTCAAGCGCAAGAACGCTCGCCCCAAGCTGACCATCGCCGAGAAAATCTTTTGGATATGGCTGCACCGCATCTGGGGGCTGGTCCATCCTTAGCTTGCAGCAGTTCCATGATCACCAACGAAAGGGCTGCCCGACCTGTCATGCTTTTCGACAAGTGGGCACTACCGGCGATGCTATCAGGGGCTGGGCTCAAAAGGTGGGGCAGCCTCTTTCGCGCCTGCGTGAAATTAGACCTAAGTTGTAGAGATTTCTTTGCCGCCATTGTTGCGTACCGAAAGGGCTTTGCCAGCGATCAGGCCGAATCCCTTGTCGCGCGCAAGTTTTTCCAATGCGATGAGATCAGCTTGGGCCTCCACACTCTGTCCTAGCTTGCTTTTCAGTTCCGCTAAGACCAGCTGAGCCTCGAGTTCAACTCCCAGAAGATGATGAGCACGAGCGTTTTCGAGCGTGCGCTGTAGTTGGGGACGCGACGCCGCCGGATGGCCAATAGCCATTTCTACTCGGGCGGAAGCAAGATCAAACTGGAGCCGGTTGAGTTGATTGGGGCTTTTCGCGGCCAGCGACTGGCTCGCTTGTTTCTCCCTCGCCGATTCTACGGATTTGCCCTGACCGAGCAATGCATCGATCAAGGCGACGACGGTGGCGAGCTCATCGTCGGCTTGACCGTCCTGATGAAACTGCTCTTTGCACTTGCGGATCACAGTTTCGGCATCGGAGGCATGCCCTTCATCAATCGACAGCCGTGACAGGGCGAGTTCCGTTTCCGCGACGGCTTGCTTGTCTCCAATTTCCTTGCGAAGAGTCAGCGATTCCCGGTAGAAGTTGCGGGCTTCCTGCAAATCGCCTTGATCGACAAGCACGTCTCCGGCCCCCGCGATTGCGTAGGCCACCGCACGTTTGTCATCGATTTCCTGCGCGATGGTTCGGGCCTCCTGGTAACCAGTCAGTGCTTTTTTCAGGTCACCGCGCCTGCGCTCTACTTCGGCAAGGTCAGCGAGCGTGAGTGCGACGCCGTCCTTGTCTCCCATTTCCTTGTAACCCAGAATCGCGTCCGAGAGAGCGGGTACCGCATCCGTCAGATTTCCTCGAGCCAGAAACATCCCGCCCAGATTGCCGGAGACCGTGGCAATTCCGTCGAGATCGCCGACCTGGTGAAACACCTTGATCGCGTCCCGGAGCATTGCCTCCGTCCTGTCCAGGTCGCCCTGTTGATAGTAGAAGGTGGCGAAATCGTTCGTCGCGCGAGCTGCGTTGTCGCGATCGCCAACCGCCATATAACTCTTTCGAGCCTTGTCACAGGTTTGGGCGGTTGAGTCCTCACCGCCGATCCCACAGAGAACTCCGTAGGCTCGCGCCACCAGCAGTTGCGAGCCCTGAGCGCTCCCCTTTTCGATGGCACGCCGGGCGGCCGCTCGCGCCTTGACGACATCCTTAGTAATCCAGGCACGCGCCTCGATATAGTCAATCCGTGGATCGTCGCCAGACGGGAGGGGAAGATGCCGGAGAGCTTCCAGCGTATGCAATGCATCGTCGGGATTCACCCACCGCTGTTCGTTTGCCAATCGCAGGCCATAGTCCAGGATGTCCGGAAACTGGGTACATAGCTGTCGGTAGGCATCGATGGCTCGCGTCCGGTCCTGGATTGTGGAATAGTACTGAGCGTCAATCAGCAGACGATCTTCCGGTCCTAAATGCCCGGAGAGAGCACGTGCCCGCTCGATTTCCGCGCGAGCCTTCCACTCATAGCCCAGATGATCCCATGCATCGGCCAAAGCTGCGTGCGCGAGCGGATAGTCTGGATCGGCGGCGACGGCCTTCGCGAGCAGATCGCGGGCGTGTACGTAGTCGAACGCCCATAAATGCTCTTGGCCCTCGGTATAGAACCGTACCGCCGCTTGATTCGACGGAAGAGCGGCGCGAGCCTGAAGGCTGGCTTGGGCCGAAGCCGAACCGACTCCCAGACTTTGCCGAAGCTCCTGACCTGCCTGGGTGACCAGCTCGAAGAGGTTTCCTTCGCTGCCGGTGAAGGATTTCTCTGCGATGATCTCGCCGCGGACGGTATCCTGCACCCGTACATCCAGTCGAATGCGTCTATCGCCGCTGCCGGGCAGAGCGGTGTAGGAACCGAGAACAACGATATCGGCGCCGGATTTGGTACGCAGACGTTCCAGCGTTGCTTTGGCGAGACTATCTTCGTCCGTGAGAGGCAGTTCGCGTTTGACGCGGGCAACATCCTCGCCCGGCACGGTCCGAAGCGCCCCACCGGAAGCCAATTCCGTGTTGAGCATTTCGGAAAAAGCCGGCGACAGCCAGTTGTCTTCCGAGCGGCCCGGGAGATTGCGAAAGCCAAGAACGGCGACCGAACGGCGCGCCCGGATCGGCGGCCCAGAACCGACAGCCGTAACTTTGTCAGACGTGCGCCGGGGCAGACTTCGCAGACCATAGATCGCACTCCCAACAATAGCGAGGACAAGGGCAGCTGCGATCCAATAGCGGCGAGAACGTTCTGACTGGATCTTTAAAACCGTTGCAGGGGCAGGAGCGTTTTCAGGGGCACTAACCCTGGCGACGGGTGCTGTAGTCGGAGTTTCCGGCAGCGGCTTTGCCGGAATCAAGCTCTCGGGAGGCAAAACCGTGACCGGGGCGACGAAACGATATCCGCGACGCGGAACCGTTTCCACATAGCGCGGCGCCTCGGCCTCGTCGTTCAGCGAATCTCTGACTTTGCGGATGGCTACGCCGAGGCTGTTATCGAACTCAACAAACGTGTTTTCCGGCCACAGGCGTTGCCGGACTTCTTCCCGGGTGACAATCTCTCCGGGCCGCTCCAAAAGCATGACAAGCAGTCGATAGGGAAGGTCCTGGACCTTCACGCGGGCGCCATTCCTCGCCAGCGACTCCTCTGCGGTGTTCAGTTCGAAGGGGCCGAAGCGGTATCGAGGCCCGTTTGGAAGCGCTCCTGACATGCCCTTCTCCCCAAGTTGGAAGATGGTAGCACAGCCCAGGGCATGACACTCCAGTTAAGAACAGCCCGTAAGTTTATGCGGGGCAAACACTTTTCAGTTAAGGGAGACTTAAAACCCAGTTTCATTGACGGCGCGACGGATTTGGATCACATTCGCGTTCGCCGGGGGCCGGAGGTCGCGTTCAGGAGAGCAATTTCCAGGACGGGGGAAACGACGGGTCCGGCCTCTGGAGATTGTTTCAATGCTCCAAAAAAGGAGAACATTATGATTCGCAAAAACACATTCAAAGGCACGTTAACCCACCGCGGTAATTCCGCCTGCGTCTTCGGTCTTGGCCTCCTGATTTTATTCGCCGCCTTGTCCGCCTTTGGGCAGCAGCAGGTTCACCAACTGCTCTACGACAATGATAATTGGACGGATCAGAACCTCAACGGATCGCAATCGATCTCTAACGGCGCGGTAGCCGCGTTCGTGACGACGCCAAACAACCAGCCGCACGTCTACTTTCTGGCGACCAACGGTCACGTCCACCAGCACTTCTACAACGGAACGAGTTGGTCGGACGACGATCTGACGGTTTTATCTGGCGGACCGGTGGCCAGCGGTCAGGTGAGCGGGTTCTCTGTGGCCAATTACCAGTATGTTTACTATGTTTCCCAGAACCCCCCGCAGCACGTTCACCAACTCCTCTACAACAACTCCGGATGGGTCGACAGCGATCTGACCGTGCTCAGTAAATCAAAAGTGCAGGCGATCAATACTTACGGGCTGGTTGCCTTTACAACCTCGCCGGCGCTGCATGTTTACTACCAGCAAAACCCCACCGGGGACATCCATCAGCTTTACTCCACCGATGACAAGACCTGGCAGGACCAGGATCTGACCACACTCACGGGCGGCCCGCAGCCTTTCATCCTGTGGTCTGGATTCAACATCGGCAACCTGCAGTATGTCTACTATCAGGACAAGGCAACGCTCGACCTCCACCAGATGTATTACAACAACGCCGGATGGTCCGACAGCGACTTGACGGTTTCGGCCAAAACGGTGCGGCCTTCGCTCTCTGGCGAGAGCGCCTTTGTGATCCCAGGCTCCAAGAAGATGCGGATCTATTACGTTAACGATAACAACAACCACATCATGCAACTCGGCTCAAGCAACGGCGTAGCCTGGGCCGCTACAGATTTGACAAAGAAGTCAAACGCACCCAAACCGGACGGCGGGACCTCGATTCTCGCCTACGCGACCACTCCCAACGACGAAGTCCATGTGTTTTATGAATCCGGAAACCATATCAACGAGATTTTCCAGTCGACTGCAACAACCTGGTCTACCGACGATCTCACCGATACGGGACATGGCGGCCCGGTGGTTGATTACAGCCATATAGCCGGGTTTTCGCTGGAGAATTACCAGTACGTGTTTTATGTAGCGCAGTGACACTCGCAGCCGAAAGGGGGCTGGCTACGTCGCCGGCCCTTTTCGCGGGTACCGATTCGAATTGGATCCGGGTAGCGGCGCTCTTACTAATACAGATCAACAAACCCAGATCGTTGAACGCAGATCGTTGAACGCAGATCGATAAATAAGGAGAGTGTATGTTCTTACGCAAACGGATCGCTGCTTTATGCCTGGCCGTAGTTACATTGCCGGCGTGGTCTGCGTTCGCCACCGCCCAGAGCAACAGCCTGTTCACAGCGCTCTCCCTGAATCCGGTCGGTTCCGGGCCGATAGCAATTGCGACGGGCGATTTCAATGGCGATGGGTTTCCGGATGAGGCGGTCGCCAACTATCTCGGCAACTCGGTTTCAATTTTACTTGGAACCGGAGACGGAAACTTCCAGCCTGCCGTCAATTACACGGTGGGTGCCGAAAATTACATGGCGGGAGAATCGCCGACTGCGATCGTGGCGGGAGATTTCAACCGCGACGGTCACGTCGATTTGGCCGTCGTCAGTTACGGTGACACGACATTTGGAGGAAGCATCTCGTTTCTATTGGGCCGCGGCGACGGGACATTCACGACTGGAACTGGGTTCGGCCTGAATGGAGCGAAAGCAATCGTTACTGGCGACTTCGACGGAGACGGGAACCTGGACCTGGCGGTCGTGACCGACGGCTACAGCGGACAGCTTTCCATTAATATCCTGCACGGCAATGGAGCTGGCGGCTTTCAAGCTGTCCAAAGTACTTATTTTGGCACCAATAACGGCCAGACGTCGGTCGCTATTGGGGACTTCACCGGAGATGGCAAGCCCGACCTAGTCGTTTATACCAATGGGAATGGAGGTCTCGTCGAAACGCTGGTGAATGATGGCACCGGAAGATTCAGCCTGGTGACCGGGTGCGCCGCGGGGGTATCAGGAGAGATTGCGCTCGCGGTCGGCGACTTTAATAACGATGGCAAACTTGATGTCGCCGTGGCTCTGAAAGACGTAAACAAGATTTCTATTTGTCTCGGTAATGGGGACGGAACTTCGACATTGGCGGGCACGATGGCGGTTGGCGGATTTCCGTTGGGGTTGGCAGCCGGCGATCTCAACGGCGATGGCAAAGTTGATCTGGTCGAGAGTAACTACCCAGATGGAACAGTCTCCGTTCTTCTCGGAAAGGGCGACGGCAGTTTCACGAACGGCTCCACTTACCAAGTTTGAAAACAACCCTTTGACCTGGTATTAGCAGATTTAAACGGCGATGGAAAACTTGATATCAGCGTCGGGAACAGTGGCGATAATAACCTTCAGGTTTTGCTGGGCGGCGGCGATGGGACATTTCGCGCGGGTGCGTATCGGGTGCCCACGGGTCCCTTCAGTATTACGAGCGGAGACTTTAACCGCGACGGAATCCCCGATTTGGCGGTACTGAACGGGGACGGAACCGTCACCGTCTTCCTGGGTGACGGCCATGGCGGATTCAAGGCGTTGAGCCCCTTCGTGGTCTGCACTTCCTCTCCTCCAGTGCAGATTATGGCGGCCGACTTCAACGGAGACGGAATTTCTGACCTGGCAAGCGCATGCAATTTCTCTTCCGAGCAAGAGGGTATTGTGGCGATATGGGCTGGCAAGGGCGACGGAACCTTCCAGCTTCAGACCAGCATCTTCGACGCCAGAATACAAAAGATCGCGACTGCCGACATAAACGGCGACGGGATTCCAGAGGTAATTTATGCCACCAATTACAATGTAGTCAGCTTGTACTTTAGTGGAAACTTCACTGTGATTTGCCAGGAAAACGGGGACATTACCGGGATCAGGACAGGAGATTTTAACGGGGATGGTAAATCAGACCTATTGGTCACGGGGCCTGGATTGGTTCTTTTGGGAGATGGGACAGGAGGCTTCCAGTCTTTTTCAACGGGTTGGATGGGTGGACTGACTGGCGACTTCAACGGCGACGGCCTTTCCGATTTCATCAACGACCCTGGATCTCCTCCAATGCAGCTCATCTCCAGCAACGGGGACGGGACATTTGTCGAGGCTTTTGTTCTTCCTATCAACCGGTTCGGAAACCCCAAAGCGCTTGCCGATTTTAACGGGGACGGCGTACTGGATCTGCTCACAACACCCGAGTTTGGGGCGCCGTTGAACGTATTTTTTGGGCAGGATGGCACGTTCGTAGATTCTGGAATATCGGTGCCTCCGTTTGGGACGGGTGACGCGGTTGTCGCCGATTTTGACGGGAATGGATCACCGGATGTTGCATTCCTGGATTTTAATGCTAGCACCGTCTCCATATTGCTCAACAAAAACAGCTTCAAATTGACCAGTACCGTTCTGTCCGACCTACCTGCCAAGATCGTTGTCGGCGAGCCCGCCACATTCTCCGCAGCGGTCACCAGCAAGCAAGGCACACCGACCGGCAATGTGGAGTTCAAAGAGGCCGGAGTTCCCCAAACAACACTGGCGCTAAGCAGCGGCGTGGCCCAGGCTACACTGACCGCTCCGTCCCTTCCCGGCACTTACAGTTTCACCGCGCTCTACACCGGCGACGGAACCTTCGCTGGCAGCTTATCGCAGCGCCTTGCGGTTACAGTCACTGCGGCTTCGACGACAACCACGGTTGCCTCCAGCGCCTCTTCATCCAAACTAGGACAGAGCGTAACTTTCACAGCCACGGTTCATCCTCAATATTCCGGCCAGCCCACCGGAACGGTGGAATTCTATGCCGATGGCAATCCGATCGGTTCGACCAGTGTGAGCGGCGGACGGGCAGCGATTAGCACGTCGGCACTAACATTTGGCACACACACGATTCAGGCGGATTACTCCGGCGACTCGTCCTTCATCACCAGCCTCGGCTCGGCGAAGCAAAAAGTTGGTGACGCCGTCAGTACGATTCAACTTACTTCGTCGCTCAATCCAGCTGTCTACGGCCAGGCTGTGACGTTGACGGCAACCGTCACGGATTCCGCCGGCTCGACTCCCACTGGCGTCGTAGTGTTTTCGGAGACAGGCGCTTACTACGGAACCATCACTCTCACTGCGGGCGTGGCGCAGATTGGTTTGCCGGCGACGCTCGGGGCAGGCAAGCACAACATCACGGCTCAATACAGTGGAGACTCAACTGAAGCTACCGCGAAGGCTTCACTGGCGCAGGCAATAACGGGCGCGCCAAGCACGACCACGATCACCACCGACACCGAGCCTTCGACTTACGGACAAACCGTCACGTTTACGGCTGTCGTGAATTCGACGGTTGGAACGCCTGGCGGCACCGTCACCTTCAAGAACGGGACCTCCGTTCTTGGCACAGTCGCGCTGAGCGGCGGCCAGGCAACTTATGCCATCAGCACTCTGAACGGCGGCACTCGCACAATCAACGCGGTATACAACGGCAGCAGTAGTAATGCACCGAGCAACGCCAGCCTTTTCCAGGTCGTAGAACCCGTGGCCACTACGACTACGATCACATCCTCGTTGAATCCGGCGCCTTACGGGCAGACGGTTACTTTCACTGCCACCGTAACGTCGGCGGCCTCTGCCATGCCTTCCGGCAACGTCACCATCAAGGACGGTAAGAAGATTCTGGGCTCCGCTCCACTGGTGAATGGCCAGATGCAAATCAGCACCTCGCTGCTGGCCGAGGGAGGCCACACGTTGACGGCAACTTACGCCGGCTCGGCAAACTTCTCAGGGAGCAGCGGCACGTTACCGCAGACCATTCAATAGAACCCAAGCCTCAGTGACCTTCATCGCTGGGCGATTTTTATGATGTGTTGGATACGGGCCTGCAGGTCACCGCACGCCCGTTATCACAGCGAGGATGGCGCGGCGATTTTAGAGCAGAACGTTGCTAGTTTAGAGCATTGCGAGTTTAGAGCAGAAACATGAGACCTTCAATAATTCTCGCAAGCGCGCTCGTCTTTCTTAATGTGGCGTGTATTGTGGCGTCGGCGGTTGGCAGCACGAAACTGCTTACCGCGGATCCGCTGACAAATCTTCCGCTCTATCCAGCCACCGATTCCCGACTCCATTTAGGTAACGAACCCACCCGTTTGCCCGAGTCGAGCATATGCGGAATAAGAATGCAAGCCGACTTCTATACCGTTTATGACTCCAAGGTGGACGCTACGCTGGGATGGTATGGTGCTCACCTTTCGGGCTTCAAAAGAACGCACGCTTACGCCGCTAACCGCTCCCGAGATACCTTCTACAATCCCGAAGGCACCGTGGCCGTTTCTGTGACCGGAAGCTCGGGCAGAACAGACGAGAATACTGAGACCTATTCGGTGGTCTACACCCGCTTTCAGTCCGCCCTTCCAGAGAAAGCGATCATCGGACTCAATCAACAAAAAGTGATCTGCCAGTAACCTCAGGTATCGACCTACCTCGCCCCCATTGATCTGTTGATGAAATCCAGGTGAGCGCTTTTTCCTACCGATTGGTTCTACTTCGTCTCCAACAACTTTGCGTACTCCGCCTCGGCCTGCTTCAGGATGGGGAGCTCCGCGCGCTTGCTGTACGCAGCGTCGCATGGCCTAGGCGTCTGGGTGCTTCCGTGATGAGCGGGATTCTGAGACAAGCATGGAAACGGGAGTTACCGCCGCGTTCTTTGTTTTTGTCTCGTCAGGTGGCGCAAACAGAGCTATCTCACGATGACTGTGCAGTTAGTACCATCGGATTATCGCCAGTCATCGAGCAAAATGCTAAGGTCGTAGTTAAGCGGACACCAATCACCGCGACGATTGCCGTCACTTCAATAAGTAAGTTCGCTAGTACCGACGACGATATGGGCGATGCCTTGTACCAGCTGTCCATTGGAAGTGTAGAAGTTCTGCACAGTTGTCCCAGTCACGCTCTCACCGTTCGAGACGCCCGTGACGTCGCCGCTGAGAGTGTAGGTAAGCTTGGCGCCATCTTGGTTCACGAGAGTCCAATTAATCGGGCCAACGAAGGCACCGGTGAACAGCGTCGCCGTGCCAACGGGCGTTCCCGGTAGGCCAGCGAGCCACACTTTTCGGAATAGTTTTGATCCAACGCTTTCGCGTGAAGCTTCATAGGCCACAGCTGCAGGAACGGACAGCTGAACTTCGGTGCCGGCCCCGGTCTCACTCACGCTTCCGATGCTGCTTTGCGGCTTACTCTACGGCTGAGCATACAATTAGCTACCACAGCCGGGTTTCAGGCTTTTCATTCATCCCCTTCGGTCATCAGGGACATCAATTTCCCTTCGTAGAGACCGGCGCGGCGTCGTTTAGAGGGGTTTTAGCGGCTCCGCGGAACTTGACGCGAGTTCGGGACAAATTTCCCAGATTTCCCAAAAGGCGAAAGTTATCCAATTTCCACTCAACACCGGGCCGGAGCCAAGCTCTAGATACCCGTACTTTTCATGCACGCGTCTACAGTCCCTCAGATGACCGCGTCGTGATGGGTCAACACTTTGCAATCTTCGACACGGATTTTATTCTCCAACCCGGCTTGTCTTCGCCAGTACTGATTTGCTCCCCCGGCCACCTTAACGGAAGGGTTGTCGCGCAGGGGACGAGAAGCCGAAGGGTTGGGACTAAGAATTGGGACTAACCAAAGCCGGTTTTACTGTGGATTTTTGCAGCTAAGCTACGCCGAATCAATGAATTTCCACTGTGTCCCGAACCCGGTGCTCTACCAGGCTGAGCCACTCCCCGACTGACATTGGATGACGACCGCGACGGCAACCGCGTGGCAAATCGAACCCAGCAGTATAGCATTCTGCGAGGGGGCGCTTTGTGCTCCAGGCTCGGCCGCACTGAGAAAGCTAAGAATTGCAACTCACCTTTAAATTGCTATCTAACGGTCCAGTTTTATGACATCAACTCCATCCGCCACAGGCATTCCAGCTAAGACTGCTACAATCTTGATCGCAGCTTGATCGTTTTTGCCTCACTAAAATCTTAACTTTTCTATGCTGGCTTTTACTGGTCAAAGACTGTTGACGCCAACGCACGTCCTTCAGCGCCCTCTTGTGCTCGTCGAGCAGCGACGTTTCCTCGAAATTTCGGCGATGAGCGCCCGCCAGATGCCCGCCGGAGTTTCTCTCACCGATTTCGGTGATGGTGTGATAGTACCGGGTTTCGTTGATATTCACATTCACGGCAGCGCTGGGTATGACGTTATGGACGACGATGTCAAAGCGCTACCTGCGATCGGGCGATTGCTCGCACGCCATGGCGTGACCAGTTATCTCCCCACCACTGTCACCGCTCCCGTCGATGTGACCCTGCGCGCTCTCGAACGACTTGCCGACGCAATTGAGAACCGCGAACTAGCCCGCGACGCACCTAACGTCGCAGCTGATAATGAAGATGGAAAAGGCCACGCCGTCCCGCTGGGAATCCATCTCGAGGGGCCATTCATCAGCCACGTGCGCCGCGGAGCTCACCCGCCGGAGCACTTGTTGGCTCCCACGCTGGCTTTGTTCGAGCAGCTCTGGCAGGCGGCGCGAGGTCACATTCGCATGATGACGATCGCTCCTGAATTGGAGGGCGCGCTTGAGGTCATTACCGAGGCAGCGGGGCGAGGGGTTTGCGTAAGCCTGGGACATTCTGACGCCGACTTTTTCGCTGCCGAACGCGGAATCGCCGCCGGCGCACGGCACGCTACGCATACTTTTAATGCCATGCGCCCGCTCGGTCATCGGCCGTCAGATCTTCGCACGTTGGATCATCGCGATCCCGGCATTTTGGGGGCTGTGCTCACCGATGATCGCGTGAGCGCGGACGTCATTGCCGATGGCATTCATCTCGATCCGGCGATCGTGAAACTGGTCGCTGCCGCCAAGCGTCCAAGCGAGACCGTCCTGATCACAGATGCGATTTCGGCGACAGGAATGCCAGACGGGCGCTATCGACTGGGATCGATGGAAGTGGATCTTCGCGAGGGCAAATGCACCTTGGACGGAAAACTGGCGGGAAGCGTTTTGACGATGGACCGTGCCGTAGAAAATCTGGCGCGCTTCGCGGGATGGGATTTGCCGCAAGCCCTGGCAGCCGCAAGCGAAAATCCTGCACGCGTAGCACAAACTCCAAATAAAGGCGTCTTGGCGGTCGGCGCTGATGCAGACTTCCTGGTGCTGAGTCCTACTAGAGGCGAAGTGTTGCGAACCTTCATCGGCGGCGAGGAATGCTCTAAGTAGAGTTCCCGGTTCTCAGTTCTCAGAGTAATCGGCGATGAAGGTTCATATTTCCGGTCGGTGATTCCAACGTTGAACTGGCAGGTTTTGGTGATGAACCAAGCTGAGGCCCTGCCACCCGATACCAAACGTGGGCTACTCCCCAGCAAAATTCCTCTCAATTCTTTATGATGGGAGTTCGCAATCCTTCCGTGGGGTGGTTCGACGTGGCTGAGACGCAACAATCTGAAACGCATCCGACGCTAGCGGCCGGGCAAGTGAAGTCCAACGGAATTGAAGTCCTCGAAACGCGGGAATGGTTGGACTCGCTCGACTATGTGCTGTCACAAGGCGGGCCGGAACGGGCCGGCAGGCTTTTGCAGCAACTAGCCCTGCACGCCCGGCGCGCGGCCGGCATCAACCTGCCATTTTCGGCGACGACTCCCTATCAGAATACGATTGCCTGGCGACAGCAGCCGCCGTTCCCCGGCAGCCAGGAAATGGAGCGGCGCATCAAGAGCCTGGTGCGCTGGAACGCCATGGCCATGGTCGTCCGCGCCAACAAGCTCCAGGAGGGTATTGGCGGACACATTTCCACGTTTGCGTCGGCGGCCACGCTTTACGAAGTGGCGTTCAATCACTTTTTTCAGGCCGCGACCGAATCCGGCGACCGCGATATTGTCTATTTCCAGGGACACGCCGCTCCCGGAATCTACGCCCGCGCCTATCTCGAGGGCCGCATCCCCAGAGAGAAATTGGAAAACTTTCGGCGGGAATTGAAAGTTGGTGGCGGACTCTCGTCCTATCCGCATCCCTGGCTGATGCCCGAGTTTTGGGAGTTTCCGACCGTCTCGATGGGGCTCGGTCCGATTCAGGCCATCTACCATGCGCGCTTCATCAAGTATCTCGAAAATCGCGGATTAAAAACTTCGACGGGCGGCAAAGTCTGGGCCTTTCTCGGCGATGGAGAGATGGACGAGCCGGAATCGCTAGGCTCCATCACACTCGCCTCGCGCGAGCGCCTCGATAACCTGATCTTCGTGGTCAACTGCAACCTGCAGCGTCTCGATGGACCGGTGCGCGGCAACGGGAAGATCATTCAGGAGCTGGAAGCAATTTTCCGCGGGGCTGGCTGGAACGTTATCAAAGTGATCTGGGGCGGCGATTGGGATGCCTTGATTCAAGCCGATCGCGATGGCCTGCTCGTGCGTCGCATGGGCGAGATCACCGACGGACAGTATCAGAAATATTTCGTCGAAAGCGGAGCGTATTTCCGGCAGAATTTCTTCGGCACCGACCCCCGCCTGCTGAAAATGGTCGAGCACCTTTCCGACGAGCAACTCGCTCGCATGCGGCTCGGCGGACATGATCCTATCAAGGTGCACGCCGCCTACAAGGTGGCGGTGGAGCACACCGGATCTCCGACCATCATTCTCGCCAAGACCATCAAGGGTTACGGACTCGGCGAAGCGGGCGAAGGCAAAAACATTACGCACCAGCAGAAGAAGCTGAACGACGATGAGCTGCAAATTTTCCGCTCGCGCTTCGGCATTCCGATTCCGGACGCCGAGCTTCACGATGCGCCCTTTTATCGCCCCGCCGACGAGAGCGCAGAAATCAAGTACATGCAGGAGCGCCGCAAACAACTCGGCGGCTATATGCCGGTGCGCAGAGTGCGCGCCACACCGCTGAAGCCGGTTTCCGATGCCATCTTCGAGGAGTTCCACAAGGGTACAGACGGTCGCGAGGCGTCGACCACCATGGTGTTCGTTCGCATGCTCTCGAAGCTGCTACGCGACCCCGAAGTTGGGAAATTCATCGTCCCCGTCGTCCCCGATGAGGCGCGCACCTTCGGAATGGAGGCGCTCTTCCGTCAGGTCGGAATTTATTCCAGCGTCGGCCAGCTCTACGAGCCCGTCGATATGGATACGCTCCTCTATTACAAGGAAGCCAAGAACGGCCAGATTCTCGAGGAAGGGATCACCGAAGCGGGATCGATGTGTTCCTTCATCGCCGCTGGAACAGCCTATGCCAATCACGGCATCAACACGATTCCCTTCTTTATTTATTACTCGATGTTTGGACTGCAGCGTATCGGCGACCTGATCTGGGCCGCGGCGGACATGCGTTGCCGCGGCTTCCTCATCGGAGGAACAGCTGGACGCACGACCTTGGCGGGGGAAGGCCTGCAGCATCAGGACGGGCACAGTCACGTCCTCGCTCTCTCGGTGCCGAATCTGATGGCTTATGATCCAGCCTTTGCGTATGAGATTGCCATCATCATTCAGGATGGCATCAAGCGTATGTACGTCGATGGCGAATCCATCTTCTATTATCTGACGGTGACCAACGAGCCCCTGCCCATGCCCGAAATGCCCAGCCATCCGGGGATTCGCGAGGGCATTCTCAAGGGCCTCTACCGTTACCGCGCTTCCGAAAAGAAAAACGCAAAGCTGCACGCGCAGTTGCTGGGGAGCGGCACCATCCTGTTTGAAGTACTCAAGGCACAGGCGATTCTCGAAACAGACTATGGCGTCGCCGCCGACGTGTGGAGCGTAACCAGTTACAAGGAGCTCTACCGCGAAGCGAACGACTGCGCGCGCTGGAACATGCTGCACCCCACACAGAAGGCAAAAGTGCCATACCTGACCCAAACGTTCCAGGGCGCATCTGGCCCCTTCATCGCGGCATCCGATTACATGAAGGTTCTGCCGGATAGTATCGCTCAGTGGGTTCCGGGCAAGCTGGTT
>Ga0302326_10015347_pt1 | contig 16123 bp, 10 predicted proteins | sample Palsa_T0_3_FD_202264 | JGI IMG/M metagenome (GOLD analysis project Ga0302326, IMG submission 202264) | Peat permafrost microbial communities from Stordalen Mire near Abisko, Sweden - Palsa_T0_3 | ecosystem: Environmental > Terrestrial > Soil > Palsa > Peat permafrost | place: Sweden: Abisko... | reverse complement strand
CACAGAAGTGGATCTCAAACACCTTCAGCAATAAAGCCCAGGAACCCTCGTCCGCTAAGCCAGCGCAAGGGCAGCGCGGAATTCTCTCCCCGTTCATCGCGTTTAGCCAAACCCAAAATGTCTTTCGCAAATCCCGCCATGATGGAGGCCTGGCTTCCATCGCATTCCAAATCGTTTGTGAAATCCGCTCGCAGAAGGAAGTATCCGATGAAACGCTTCTACCTATGGTTCCTTGTTGTGCTCTTCGGGTGCAATCTGGCCTTTGCATCCACGGGTCCCGTGAGCTATCGCGGGCCGGGGCCGAATTACGGGGTCAAATTCTCGTGTAACGCACTGGTCGCTAGTGTCCCCCACCGGCTGCGTGCCCGCTCGCTAACGAGCAAGGCTTCATCGTTAACGCGGCTAACGCGCCGTCAGCGCCCAATGTGGTCGTCTGGCTTTCCGGGCCCAGATATCACATGAACGTCCCCGCTGGGTTTAAGAACGCCGTCACGTTCGATTACTCTGCACCGTTCTTTCCAGGAAATATCGAGGTTTTTGACGGGATAGACGGGACGGGAAAACTGCTGGCAAGTAAGGACTTTGATACGAACCAAGCCTGCGCGTTTCCTCATCAGTACTGTACGTGGACACAAGTGAAGGTTCCCTTCACGGGAACCGCTAGATCTGTCGTTTTTGGAGGCACGCCCGACTATATCGCCTACGACAGTATTATTCTTGGGTCTGATTAAGCGAGAGGACTGCTAGAGCGAGACCAGTTGGCTCCAAACAGCGGTAAGGCCTTCCAAGGCCTTACCGCTGGACGCGTGGCCCAAATCTGAAATCCTTCATGAAGACATGGGGCACCCGCATCGGGGCGAGATTGATTAGATGTGGCCACTCGCCTCTCTTATCAGGTGGCCGATGGCAGTACCTCATCCGCCGTCACTTCAAATTCAGTCATGGTCGCCGTGCCGAAAGACGTGAGGAACGCAACGTCGGCGGCGTCGCGGCCGATGGCGATGAGCATGCGTCCGATGCGGGGCTTGTTGTGGCGAGCGTCGAAGGCCCACCACTTTTCCTCGGCGGCGTGCTCGTAAGTCTGCGCATGCGCCGTTACTTGTTAAGGCGACGGAATTGATCCGGCTCTATCGTGTGCTGAGCGGTTTTCTTGCCGTATCTCAAGAAAGGTCTCAGCCACTCTTGCGTCTGACCGACGTCTTCGTGAGTCCGGGAACACCTCTCGCAAGTTTCCTTTGACATGGTGTGCGAAGTGCGGTAGCGTCCTAATGACCTGTATCACTGCGGTTCTTGCGAAACCTCCGGTTGGATGCTTCTTGGTGTGAACGATGCAAACCATCCTCACCGCGCAGGAGTGGGTTCGGCTGCAGGAAATTTTCGACGCCGCGGTCGAACTGCCGCCCGATAATCGCGCAAGCTACCTCGATGAAAACTGCAAGGACGACCCTGCGCTACGGCTCGAGATCGAGTCTCTGCTGCGCGCGGTGGAAGAGGACACAGGCTTTCATGAGCCAATTGGCTGGGCCGCTGCCAGTTCCCTCCGTGGGTCGCTACCCACGATCGGCGACCGCCTCGGCCCTTACCAGATAACCGGGGTGATCGGCCAGGGCGGAATGGGCGTTGTCTACCGCGCCGTCCGCGCTGACGACGAATACAACAAGGAAGTCGCGATCAAGGTCGCGGCCTTTGGGCTGTCGACTCCGGGACTGCGTCAGCGCTTCTTGCGAGAGCGGCAGATACTAGCCAATCTCGACCATCCCTACATTGCAAGGCTTCTTGACGGTGGCACCACTGCGCTGGGCTTCCCATTCTTCGTCATGGAGTACGTCAACGGGTGGCCGATGGATGTCTTCTGCCGGGAGCGGGAATTAAGCAACCGGGCTCGCTGTGAGCTTTTCCTCCGCGTTCTCGAGGCGGTCTCTTATGCACATCGTAACTTGGTCGTTCATCTGGATCTGAAGCCGAGCAATGTTCTGGTCACTGCGGATGGGAATCCTAAGCTTCTCGACTTCGGGGTGGCCAAACTTCTAAGCGGCAATTTAGATCCCAGCCGGACGGCAACGATCACTACCTTGGGCTTGTTCACGCCAGAGTATTCGAGCCCAGAGCAGGTCTGCGGGCTGCCAGTCACTACCGCGACGGATGTTTACTCCTTGGGGGTCATCTTCTACGAACTTCTGACGGATCGTCGCGCACAACCGATCTCGATTCCGAACCCGGATGAAGTGAGGCGCATCGTTTGCCGCGGAGAGCCCTGCGAACCGAGTCAGATCGTGCCATCGGTCGACGCCGATCTCGACAAAATTGTGCTCATGGCTATGCGCAAGGAGTCGGAGCGCCGTTACCAATCGGTCGACCAGTTCGCGGAAGACATCCGGAGACACCTGGAAGGCAAGCCGGTCCTGGCTCGTCAGGACTCGCTTTCTTATCGGGCCGGCAAGTTCGTCAGACGCAATCGGCTTCAGATCGGTGCGATCGCGCTGGTGCTGGCCAGCCTGTCCGTTGGATTGGTAGTATCAATCGGCCAGGCGCGCCGTGCCCAGGCAGCCCTGCGAGTCGCCGAGTCACAACGGCTGATCGCGGTCCGCGAGAAGGTCCGCGCCGAGGCGTTGCAACTCTCCGAGGCCGCGCAACAGGAAAAGGCTGAACAGCAGACGGTTATGGCCGAGGAGCAGCGCGATCTGGCACAGAAGGAGAGGGCAGTAGCCGAACGAGGCTTTATGGACTCCTTCAACATGGCTTACACAAGCCTACTCAACGTACAAAACGACAGCGCCTCCCTCTTAGGAGCCTCCTTCCCAGACTGGGTAAGTGAGCGCAAGCGCATCCTGGAAAGAACCCTTAGATTTCTTGATCAGATCCAGGAGGAGCAAGGGGAGACTGGGCTGGACGACCAGATGCGGACCGCGCTTGCCGGAGGATATTATCAGGCGTCGCAGATCCAATGGGGTTCATTTCCGAGCCTGGGTGATGCCGCCGGTTCACAGGTCAGTCTACGTAAGGCGCAAGCAATCATCCTCCCCGTGTATCGGAAAAATAGCGGAGACGCAGGGGTGGTGCATCGTTGGATTGACATTCAGCTGGGTTTGACGAGCGTTGCGAGGGCAGTTGGAAGACAGCACGAAACATTCGAGATTGGGACGGATTTGATGCCGGTTGCACACCATCTAGACCAAATAGCTAACACCACTTGGAGCCGCGAGGAGGAAGAAGCGCTTGTTGAGCTGGATCGGGCGCGCCTCTATCGAGATAAAGACGATCCTCATGACCTTGAACATGCCAATCGTGCAGTTGAGCTGCTGCGAACAATTTCTGCTCGTTACCCCGACGCTATACCTCTGAAATTTAATCTTGCTTTGGCGTACAGTTACGCTGGTGATTCGTATAGGGCCAGAGTGCAGTCGGTCCGGGCAGCCGAGAATTACCGGCAATCGATCCAGCTTTACGACGGACTGATTGAGAATCAACCCTCTTCAGTTCACGTTCCTTATGGGATGCTCGTTCGGCGGAATCTTTTGGGAGTGTATGAGAGCTACGCCAGCCTTTTGGGTTTCCCTTTGAAGCCCAACCTCGGCGATCCAGCGCTGGCCCGTAAATCTGCCCAGCGAGCGGCTGGACTGGCACTGGGAATGATTCAAGACGGTTCGGATCGCGAAGACGTAAATACACGCTTAGCCGATGCTGCGAGCAAAGGTTTGATAACGGAGCTCGAGTTAGCACCAAACAATCCCAGTGCTTCGCTTAAAGATGTACAAATAGCTTTTGACCTGATGGGACGCGTCGCGAAGGATCAAGGGCTATCCCCGGGGATAGCCCTTCAACAGGCCTATATGCTTGAGCGTTGGGGAATGAGTTTGGAGGCAATGGAACACCAGAATGAAGCGATAGAGATCTATCGTAAATCTCTGGATGTGCTTCAACCCTTCCTGGAATCGGATAATCGCGATATTGTGCAGGCGGCAATGGCAATTGAGCAAGATCTCGCGCTGGCCGAAGCTTCCACCGGCAACAATGTTGTTGCGTTAGAGTTGGCTGGCCGGTCCGTGCGGCGGGCGAAGGATCTTAGCGCTAAGAATCCAAAGTCCGCGCTTTACGTAGCAAAAGTAGCGGAGTCCTACGCTACCCTTGCGGCCGTCCAAGAGAAGGCGGGCGATCTCGAGCAGGCGAGACAGAATGCCGGTAGTGCGATTGCACTCTGGGGCCCGGCTCGCGACCTGGGACTGGTCCACATGGACGCGGCCAAAAGAGCAGATACTGTGGCTTTGCTCTCCCGTCTAGGTTCGGCCAAAGCTACAATAAACTAGCTGCTTTCCCCAGGATCTTTCTCCCTGATTCCTTGTTATCTGCTTCGTAGCCGTACGTAGTTCGTCCAATATTCGGACCAAGGCTCTGGGGATTCACTTGAGAAGGTCGGCATATCCGGCCATACTTTCGCCGCATCATTCGGCGCCGCTTTGGAGGACTGCTTGAGAGTCTCTTCTCTGCCTCCGTCTCGAATTCTCCGAACTCTCTTCTGCAGCACGCTGGCGTCATTCAGTGGCTTCTCATTGGGCGTATCTTCGTCGACCCTTCAAGCGCAGAGCGTAAGCTTCGTTGGAAGTCAGACCATAGTCCCACTCAGCGGCTTGTCCCTGCCATTTGGATTGGCCGTTGACCGTAACGGCAATCTCTTCATCTCCGATCAAGAACTCAATAAGATCGTCGAGCTTCCCTCTAATGGTGATCCGCAGGTGACCCTTCCACTTGGCGGACTGTCATCTCCCGCTTGTATCGCCATCGACAACTCGGACAACTTGTATATCGCCGATGCAGGTAACAATCGGGTGCTGGAGCTTCCGCCTGGCGGCACACAGACCACAGTGGGCAGCGGGCTTTGGGTGCCATGGGCTCTTGCGGTCGACAACACGGGAGACTTATTTATTGGAGACATTGCACAGTACAAGGTTTTTGAGGTTCCCGCTGGCGGAGGTTCACAGCGTATCATTTACGATTATCCCCCTCCGCACAATGGGTACGGCCCTTACCACCTCGGGTCAGACGCAGTAGGTGATGTTTTCGTTTCCCCGGCTCTAATTGAGCTGCCGGTTGGGGGCGGCTCCCCAGCTACAGTGGGCCCCGGGTTGCCGCACGGATATGACGTAGCGGGCTTGGCTGTGGATGGGGCTGGCAACCTCTTGGTCGGCGATGATTCTCCGTACCAAGACGTCGTCATGTATCCTGCCGGCGGCGGCCCGGCGGCCAAGCTCACCAGCGCCCCGGTTCTTCCCCAGGAAATAGCCGTAGACCACCTTGGGAATCTCTATCTGTCCATTATTCCGCTGGAGTCGTCCGCTTACGTCGCGAGAGTGAGATATCTTTCTCAGGACTTCGGGAGCGTGAACGTTTGTCCACCTGGAGGAACGATCCCTGCGCCGTGCAGCGAAACCATGAAGCTCACCTTCAACGTCAATGTGAGCGGGACATTGGGCATTCCGAAGGTGCTCACGCGCGCTTCGCCGAATCTCGATTTCACGCTGGCTAGCGGCAGCACATGCAACGGGGCGGTGAATGCGGGCTCGACTTGCTCGGTCAATCTGACTTTTACACCCGGATTCGCCGGGGATCGCTCAGGCGCGGTCGAAGTCATCGACACTAGCGGCAATGTGCTATCAAAGGTTTTCCTTCATGGAGTTGGAACCGGCCCCGAGATCGGCTTCGTGCCGGCCAATGAGACCGCATTGGAAGGCCCCTTCAATGCTCCTTCCGGGATCGCGGTTGACGGCGCAGGAGATGTCTTCCTCGCGGACACGAAGAACGGCCGCGTGGTCGAGTCGCCAGCCGGGGGGGGCGCGCCTATGATTGTCGCCAGCGGGCTTGGCAATCCCGTCGCGGTCGCTGTCGACGGGGTGGGTAATGTCTTCATCGCCGACACCACGCTTACCACGCTACTGGAGATTTCGGCCAACGGCGGCGCAAGGTCAACGGTTGGAAGCGGGTTAATGAATCCTTCTGCGGTAGCAGCCAACTGGTATGGGAACCTCTTTATTGCGGACGCCGGCAATAATCGCGTGGTTGAGATACCAGCCGCAGGCAAGGCGTTAGTCACGATGGTGAGCGGCCTGAATGCGCCCCGGGGCATAGCAGTCGACTGGACCGGCGATCTTTTCATCGCTGATACCGGCAACAATCGGCTGGTGGAAGAGCCACGCGGGGGAGGCCCGCTGATCACCCTGGCCGGAGGTTTGTCCTCACCGTCGGCGGTGTCCGTTGACGGGACTGGAAACGTCTTTGTCGCCGACTCCGGCAACAACCGCGTCGTACGTGTCTCCGTGTCAGGCGGTGCGCCGACCCTTGTGGGCAGTGGGTGGAACCAGCCGCGCGGAGTGGCCGTCGACGGGGCGGGCAATGTTCTCGTGGCCGACACAGGGAACAATCGCGCAATCGAAGTGCACAGTACCAAGCTGCCCGTGTTGAGCTTCGCCTCGACGCCAGTCGGCAGCACGAGTTCCGACAGTCCGAAGCAGATGCAGATCGAGAACATCGGCAACGCGGCCCTGAGTCTGACTGGTCTGGCGGTCGGCCCGAACTTCCTTCGGGTTGCGGGCAGCGGCACGCCCCCGGATTGCACCACGGTCAATTCTCTAGCGCCAGGCGCGAAATGCAGTCTCAGTATCAGCTTCGCGCCAGGCGCGGCAGGCCCGCTGGCGAGCGCGGCAATCCTCACCGACAACAACCTCAACGCCCAGGCTCCGAACAACGCCACGCAAATTATTCAGCTTTCAGGTACCGGACTTTCGCCGTCGCCGCCCCCGGTCGAGGGAAATCGGCGCCCCCGCTGAGCCACATGGCCGCCGTCGGGAACTTCGAGACGACGCCGCGAATGATCCCACTATTTGCGGCATGGCGAGTTCGCGAGAAGACTGGCGAGATCGCCGCGACCCGGTCAACGCCGGACTGAGCCTGCTATCTTGTGGGAGAGAAGCCCTCATGAGCGAACCAGACCATCAGATTACTGAACTCCTGCTTGCCTGGCGGGCCGGCAATGCGGAAGCGCTCGATCGGCTCATGCCTTTGGTCTACGGTCAGCTGCGCTCGCTGGCCTCCCGATATCTGCGCGATGAGCGACAATGCCATACCCTGCGCACCACCGACTTGGCGCACGAGGCATACCTCAAAATGCTCTCCTCAGAAGTTCTCGGAGACAACCGCGTCCACTTCACGGCCATCGTGGCCATTACCATCAGAAGGGTTCTCGTCGACCACGCCAGAGCCAATCGCCGAGGGAAACGTGGGGGCGGAGCGGCGAGGGTTACGCTGAACGACGCGCTGCTGGTCGCACAACCGGAAGGCATTGACGTGCTGGATCTGGACTTCGCCCTGGAGCGCCTCTCCCAACAAGACCCCCGCAAAGCGCGCTTAATCGAGCTTTTCTATTTCGGCGGTCTGAAATGCGAAGAGGCGGCAGTAGTTCTCGAGATCTCGACCGCCACTGTAAATCGCGATTTAAGACTGGCCAAAGCATGGCTTCGGCAAGAACTGAGTTCCCCAGTGCAGAACACCGAAACGCAAATCTAGTCAAGGTCACCGCCCTTTCTACGGGTTGCCGTCGGAGAGGCGCCTGGTAGCCGGCAGCGCATTCTAATGCGGAGTTGAGCCGCGCAATCCGCGATGCGTCAAAGCGTATCGCGGCAGCCGGGAGAATCATTGCCATGCACAAGCGGCCCGGTGAGGTCGTAAGCCGTGCCTTGACTAAGAAAGGATCTGAGCACGCGGAAGATCTTATCAACGGGACTGTGGATGATAATTCGCTATTGGCCTTGGTCGCCGGGAGGAGGTTCCTGAAAGACCACAATCGAGAAATAACTGCCGAACTTCGCGGACAGCTAGGATTACCGGGGGTTTAGAACGCTTTGCAAGCGACGCTTAGACTCTCAAGCGCTTCTTGCGTCCGTTCTCGCAAAGTTTGAGGCGACCAAAGGCGGACGGCGAAAAATGGAAAACTGCTGAAACGCGATTTCCGTGATCTTTGCCGCAATCCTGCTGGGACATAAGGGCACAAAAATATTGTGCCTTTCTACACGAACGCGAGATTTAAGCCGAAGCGGTGCGACCCAGAATCGAGAACCGAAAGCTATCCGAAGGGATACAGGAAGGAAAACCTTTGATCTCTAGGAAAAACCAAATTTCAAATCGACCCGAGTGCCAGAGACAAGTCTGCGGCAATCACGCTGAAGGAGGATCGTCCAAAGTCGGTAGCCCGATGAGGCAGAGGATTAGACCACGGCGGGCCGGAGACGAGGGGCCCAGCTCATCGTCTGGCCTCGACTGTCGCGGAGGGGATCGATCTGGAAGTCGCGGACCAGAGAGCTGCGCCACTTATGCCGGCGCGGGCGAGATCGCTGCGTCTGTCCCAGGAGGAGGAAGATGGCAGCCGAAGTTATTCGCTTAGTCCGCGGCGCCAGCAGACCGAAGTAGCGGATGGGAGTGCTGGTAGCGCTCTGGGATATGCTGCGTGAGCAGCGCAACAAACTCCGTGGGCGCGCAAGAGCTCTCGATTGCCGTCTTCGTCCGAGTGTCATAAAACCAGGTGGAAGGATGAGTTGCGAGCAATTGTGTGGCGGATTAACGGGTGCCCCCTTCGGGGCGTCACTCCTTCGCGGCTGACGCTGGACTGCTGCAATTCGCAAAATCGGTGGGCGTTGCCGCATTCGCAATGCCCACACTCAACAAGCTAGTAGAACGCCATCTCAATCTTCGTTTGGCTCGCGGTACCAAACGTGCGTTGCAGTCCCGGTTCCCGAAGTGGAGTTTGACAAGAAATTGCATCCCCGATTAGCTATGAAGTGCGTCGGGTGAGTTCCCGGCGTCTCGTTCGGCGAGGCGGGCCATGATCGGGATGATGAACAAGATGGCAAGCAGTGTCGTGACCATACCACCGACAACCACCCGCGCCAGGGGCTGCTGGGTTTGGGCGCCGATCCCGGTGGCGACGGCGGCGGGTAGCAGTCCTAGGCCGGCGGCAAAGCAGGCCATTACGACCGGGCGCATCTCGTCGAGGCAGCCCATTGTGAGTCCGGCCACAGGGCCATCTTCTTCTTGGGCGCGACGGATTCCTGAGAGAAAGACGACCGCACCCAGGGTTGCGACCCCGGTCAGCGAAGTGAATCCAACCGCCGCCGAGATGCTGAAGGAAGTGTGGGTGAAGAACAGAGTGAACACACCACCGACAGCCGCAAAAGGCAGCGTGCCCACGATGATGAAGGCATCGGTCCAGGTCCGGAACTGAATATAAAGCAGGACAAGGATGATGAGCACGCTGACGGGGATGATGATCGCGAGCCGTTTCTGCTCTTTGCGAAGACTGTCGAATTCACCCGCCCAGGTGTAGTCGTATCCGGTGGGAAGTTTCACCTTCGCGATCAATTGCTGCTGCAGATCCTGGATCGCACTCGAGAGATCGCGGCCTCTCACGCTGAACTTGATCGGGATGTAGCGACGGCCGCCTTCGTGATAGATCGTGAAAGCGCCGTTTCGCAGGTCTACGTCGGCCACGGCGCTGAGCGGCACCTGATTGCCATCGGGAGTGGAGATCAGAATTTTTCCGATGGCGTCCGGGGTGTCGCGGAATTCAGACGAATACCGGACCGCAAAGTCGAAGCGCCGGTCCCCGTCGATGATCTGTGTGATGGGTGCGCCACCGACCGCCGCCTGAACGACGTTGTTTACATCCTGGGGCTGAAGACCGAAGCGGGCGGCCTTTGTTCTGTCGATTGAGACCAACAGACTGGGCTGACCGGTAACGTTGAAGACTCCAACATCGGTAATTCCTGGAACCTTGCCCATGATCGCTTCAATTTGATCGGCGAGCCGAGTGAGCTCGTCGAAGTCCTTTCCGAACAGCTTCAACGAATTCTCGCCTTTGACGCCAGACATCGCCTCTTCGACGTTGTCTTGAATGGTCTGCGAAAAATTGAAGTCGATGCCGGGATAGCGGGCGAAGTCCTTTTGAATGGCGCTGATCAGTTCATCTTTGCTTTCCTGGAATTGCGGACGCCACTGCCCGGCCGGTTTGAGGTCAGCGAGGAACTCCGCATTGTTGAAGGTGCTGACGTCGGTGCCGTCGTCCGGGCGTCCCATCTGTGAGACCACCTGAGTAATCTCCGGATAGCTGCGCAGGATAGCGCGAATGCCGTTGGTGATGTCCGCGGACTGTTGGAAGGAGATGTCCTGCTGCATGGTGGCACGGATCCAGAGATTGCCCTCTTCGAGCGGCGGCATGAATTCGCCGCCGACGAACTTGAAGAGCACAAAGGCCGCAACCAGCGAGCCGATCCCGATGGCCCAGGTGATTTTGCTGTAGCGCAGGGCATTCTTCAGCAAGCGATCGTAGTGCTTCCTGAGGAACGCGCTCAGGCGGGTTTCCGCTGCTTCCTCGCGAGTGCGTTTGGGCACCGCAAAGGAGCCTAGGACCGGCGCGAAGACGAGCGCGAAGATCAGTGCGCCGGTGAGCGCGAATCCATAGGTGACTGACATCGGCGCGAAGATCTTGCCCGGGACCCCCTGCATGGTAAAGAGCGGAATGAAGGCGACAAGGATGATGAGCGTAGCGAAGAGGACCGGCTTGGCCGCATCGCTAACGCCAGCCACGATAAGCTGACCCACATCCTCGACTTCGACGTGCCGGGAGATCTTGCGATGAACGCTCTCGAGCACGACGATCGAGGCCTCGACAAGAATGCCGAAGTCGATGGCCCCGATGGAGATGAGGTTCGCCGAATGATTGGTGAGCACCATCATCGCGAAGGCGAAGAGGACGGCAAACGGAATGGTAATGGCCGCGATAAAGGTGATGCGCAGATCGCCGAGCATGCTCAACAGTACGAGCGTGACCAGAATCAATCCGAAGATAATGACGTGCCGGACCGTGGTTGTGGTGATCTTGATCAGCCTGGTGCGGTCGTAAATGGTCTTGATCTGCATGCCCGGCGGCAAAAGGTTGCCGGTGTTCAGGTTGTGAATCTTCTGGCGCAGTCCGGCCAGGGCGGGTAAAGAATTCCCTCCCTTCTGGAGCAGCACGATGCCCTCGACGATGTCGGGATTCTCATTTCTGCCGACGATACCCAGACGCGGCTGATGGCCTTCTTTCAGCGAGGCCACATCGCCGAGGAGGACCGGCGTTCCATTACGCTCGGCAATGACGATATTTCTCATGTCGTCGAGCGAATGCAGAAGCCCGATGCCGCGGACGTTCACGCTTTGAGCGCCTAGCGATAGATAGTTCCCCCCCGCGTTGGCGTTGCTATTTTGAACCGCGTTCACGACTTCGGTCATGGTGACGCCCAGCGCGCGCAGTTTATTAGGGTCGACCTCCGCCTGATATTGACGTGTGGTCCCGCCAAAGATCGCGACGTCGAGAATGCCCGGCACCTGTTTCATCTCGCGGACCAGCAACCAGTCCTGGGTCGCTTTCAGTTCATTCAGCGAGTAGCCAGGGCCGGTAAGCTCGTAACGGTAGATCTCGCCGACGGGGGACTCTGGCGAAAGCTGTGGCTGCAGGTTGTTGGGAAGGTTGACGCCCTGGAGACGGTTCAGCGCTTCCTGGCGATCGGTAAAGTAGTCGCTGTCAAATGTGAAATACATTTTCACATCGCTCAGGCCGAAGATGCTGATCGAGCGGATCTGCTCGAGCTTGGGCGTGCCATTGAGCCCGGTTTCGAGGGGGATGGTCACCTGTTGCTCCATCTCTTCGGCAGACCATGACGGATTCTGAGTGATGAACTCGACCATCGGCGGAGACGGGTCGGGATATGCCTCGATATCCAGCTGGAAGAAAGCAAATGCGCCCCCCGCCAGCGACGCGAGGAACAGGATGAGCACGACGTTCCGATAGCGCAGGAGTGCGCGGATGAGCCCGTCCATGACTAGTCCTCCGACTCGCGCAGCAACTCGGCGCCGGTAGATACGACTTTGTCTCCGTCCTCAAGTCCGTGGATGATTTCGTCGGTGATGTCATGAACGGCGCCAAGCGTGACATCCCGGCGCACATACTTGCCGGGTGAGTTCTCAACGAAGACGAACGCAGCGTTGCCGTTCTGAATCACTGCGGTGGAGGGAACGACGATGGCGCTGCCTTTCTGATTGGTGACAGCAATCGTGGCGTACATCTGCGGCTTGAGCTTATGCCCGGGATTCGGAAGTACGACACGCACCTTCAATGTCAACGTTGTGGGATCGACGGCGTCGGAGATGTTGTCGATGACCCCATGAAACACCTGTCCTGGATATCCGGTCACGGTAACCTCCACCGCTTGGCCGACTTTGACCGAAGCCAGGTCTCGCGGATAAAGATCACCGACCACCCATATTGAACTAATGTCCGCGATGGTGGCGATCGATGTGGCATTGTCGAGGGAGCGTTGCAGTTCGCCGGTCGCCGTGCCCACGTCGAGAACGACGCCGGTTATTGGGGAGCGAATTGGAATGACATCCGAAGTGGAGTCTTCAGAGAAACCGAGCATCACGAGCGCTTGCCGGGCACGATTGAGCTCGGCGTGGTCGGCGTCGTCCAGCGCTTTGAGATCGTCGTAGTCACGCTGGGCCAGGACTTCGTGCTGTAAAAGGTCCTTGCCACGCTGCAACTGAAGATCGGCGCGGGCAGCTTCAATCTTGGCCTTCTCGAAGTCCGAGCGGACCTGCGCCGCATCGGTGCTCTGCAGCATCCCCAGTTGTTGACCCTTAATCACTTCCTGGCCCGGTAACACCTTCAGCGCCACAACGCGTCCACTGATGGGCGGAAAAATATGCACCACAGAGGTTGGATTGGCCATGATATGCGCAGCTACGAAGATCTGATTGGAGACCGCCTGCGAATGGACGGTGATCGTCTCCACCACGCTCTGCACCGGAGCGGATTGTTCCGGCGCCGGCGGCGCCTCTTTGCACGCAGTCAGAAAAAGAAGCGGGGATGCAGCAGCTGCGGCGAGTATGCGCCATTTCATGGCAGTATCTCCGTGGCGGCGGCGAAGCTCAGTTGATGAACGCTCAGCCAGACCTGCTGATTGGCGGTCAAAGCGTCAAGATTGATCTGCCGGTAATCGCGAAGTGCGTCGAGGTAGTCGAGCAGGGTCGTCCCTCCGTGGCGGTAGCTGTATTCAAGATTGTCCCGCACGCGCTGAGACTCGGTGACATAGTGGCTGTTATAGCGCTTGGCCATATCAATCGCGGCTTCATACGACGCCCATGCCTGATCCACGTCGTTGATCACCTGGTTGTGCGCGGCTGTCTCTGCAAATCGACTCGCCTGCGCTTCATACCGGGTGCGTTCCTTTTCGCCTTGATTGCGATCAAAGACGCGCAGCGGAATAGATATCTGAAACCCGGCGCTGTTGTAGGTTGCGGTGCGTTCGTACTCTCCGCCAATCGTGGGGTCGGTGGTGCCTTCCGCATCGGCCAGATGAATTCCCACGTCGGCCACCCGCACTGACTGCACCGCAGCCTGGTAGTCAGGGCGCGCTGCGAGAGCGGACTGCTCAATCTGCTCCATCGTCTGCGTCAGAACTGGTGGATCAAGCGCACCCGTGATGTCAAAGGTATTGACCGGCTTTGCAACGCCCAGTAGCAATTGAAGCTGGTCGCTGGCCTGAATGAGGTCCAGCTTTGCGGCGTTGTTGTCGGCTTCGAATTCGGCCAGCTGCAGGTCGATACGATCGAAGTCGGTAGCGCTGATGTCTCCGGCGTTGAGACGCGCTTTGCTCAGTTCCACTGTCTTACTGTAACTATCCAGGTTGTCACCAGCGATTTTGAGCGCGGCCTTGGCCGTCAACATATTCGTGAAGGCTTGTTTGACCTGCAGAATGGTCTGGCGCTCCGAATCCTTGTACTGACTTAGGGTAACGTCAGTCGTGGCATGAGCGACGTCCAGGCGCCACCGCCGCTTCTCGCCGCGCTCGAAGAGACGCGAGACGTTCGCAGTGTAGGAGTATGGGCTGGCCGGGTTGTTAGCCGGCAAAGAAACATCGGCGCCCGAGACGGTGAAATTGGGATTCTGCCGCAGGCCGGCCGTAGTCTCACTGGCTCTCGTGGCTGTCACATGCTGCTGCCCGGACAACAGGGTCGGGTTCTGTGCGCGAGCCATAGCGATGGCCTGTTCCAGCGTCAGAGGCACCACCTGAGCACGCAGGGCAACGGTGCCGAACACGAGAGCGAGCAGAAAACATAGACCTCTGAATCGACTACCGGTCATAGCACCGCTCTCGAAGCCATAGTGAAATAGCTGGGAAATCGGGGGCTTTCGAGCAGACGGAATTCGCGCGATCCATGTCACCCATCCACAACAGTGTACCGCCCGGAGAATTCATCGCGCCTGTTGCTTCAATTGGGCACGCGCATCCTGAACCATTCCTGTGAACCTTCGAGCGAGCTCATGGATCCAGGTCTCCTCGCGTAATTGGAGCGCCTCGAGCGGCAATAGTTCTGCGCCAATGCCCAGAGCAGAGGCCCCAGCCAGGATGAATTTCGACGCGGTCACCTGATCGACGCCACCAGAGGCGATCAAGGGTATATGCGACAGCGGCACCTTAAGCGCCCGAATGTATTTGTGGCCTCCCACCGGCGCGCATGGAAAAACCTTAACGAAATCAGCGCCCGCCTTCCACGCCGCGATTATCTCCGACGGCGTTAGCGCGCCCGGAATGGCAACCACGTCGTTCTTGAGCGCAAATTCCAGCACCTCGGGAGCAATGCCCGGGCTGCTCAGGAAACATGCGCCGGCGTCAAGGCAGAGCTTTGCTGTCTCGACGTCCAGCACGGTCCCCGCACCCACAACAAAGTCTGGATGCTTGCCTGCCAATCGAGCGATGACCTCGAGTGCGTCAGGAACCGTCATGGTGATTTCCGCAATTGGAATACCGGCGTCGTTTACCGTTTCAGCCGCGAACAGCGCCAGCTCGGCCTCCGAAACTCTTACCGCGGGAACGATGCCGATCTTCTCGATTCTCGCTCGAACTTCTTCTTTCTTCATGTTTCCCGCTTGCAGTATCGCTTGGTTTTATATCGTGAACCGACTCCCCGGGCCCAGCGGCGGAGCCACTGCTTTTCATCGCCCCCACCTCCTCGTTCAGTTGTTGCCGACACATCGGATGAGAAGGCCGGTCTCCGGCGGGAAACGTTACGCTCCCAAGTTATCGACGCACTCGGAGAGCACGAGACAAGAGACCGGGCTATGAGGAAGCCTAACACTACGGCGTTATTCCGGAGAGGGAAGCTTCAGGATCGACAGCTAACCCAATGGGCTCAATCTGGGGGATCATTGGAGCGGAAGAGATCGCTGGCAACGAAGGTCGCGGTCCCGGGAGCGATGAAGAAGACCTTCGCGAAGATCGCGCCGAGTCGAATAGCGCTGGAAACCGGCACGCATTCGCCGTAGGTAAAACCGGCTTCTTTCCGAACCGGTGGGCACGAAGCGATCGTGGCGCGCGCGCAGTGTCCGCCTGGTCGCCTGAGCGCTACGATGTTGGATTGGTGAGAGCAACCGAGGATTGATTCTCGCCAACCTGGCCAGCGCCTGCGTGTCCAGCCGATCGTCCTTGCGCGCCTGGCTTTCCGCGGATATGAACTTACCCAACCAAAAGACCTTGACACAGACCGGCTTTCTCATGGGAGCCAACGCACTCATTGAGGGAATTGCCAACAGAATAGGTCCTGACAAACGCCCTAGGGTCCTTTTGGCACCATGCACCCGTGTGAATGGGCGGCATCACAAACATTCAATCGGGTGGTCGGCAGGACCCGAATCTGTAAAGGAACGTCAGAATCACGCTCTGCTACTCTGAACGGCGGCGTGGGAATAGCAGCGCCCCGAGACAACACCATCTCATTGGGCCGGTCCGGTCCTGGAAGCCGGAGCCGAACTCTCAAGCCGAAGCAGCTATACACCGATAGTGATCGACTGGTGGCTTATCCAAAGAGGGAAACACCAATAGTGTACTGAGGAGGCAATATATGGCGAATCACAGTGATACATATGGCGAATCACAGTGATACATATGGCGAATCACAGTGATACGAGGCAGGTCGAAGAGGGGGACAAGTCAGCTCGGCCCTTGAGTGTACCGATGCTCCCATCCACAATCGAGCCACTGCCGTA
>Ga0302326_10015346_pt1 | contig 16123 bp, 16 predicted proteins | sample Palsa_T0_3_FD_202264 | JGI IMG/M metagenome (GOLD analysis project Ga0302326, IMG submission 202264) | Peat permafrost microbial communities from Stordalen Mire near Abisko, Sweden - Palsa_T0_3 | ecosystem: Environmental > Terrestrial > Soil > Palsa > Peat permafrost | place: Sweden: Abisko... | reverse complement strand
GATCGGCATGCTGAAATCGATCGGCGCCACCAGCCGGTCGATCCTGTTCCAGTTCCTGCTGGAGGCCATGGCCATCGTCACAGTGGGCGGCGTGGTCGGAGTGGCGGTAGGCTACGGAGTTACCGCCACTTTGCAGACATTGCCGCTGCTGGGGCCGCTGTTCAAGGACACCAGCGGGACCGGCGACATCCACCTGCAGATTTCCCAATTCGCGGTGATGACTTCGACGTTGTTACTCGAATTCGTCGGCCTGATCGCGGGCCTGCTGCCGGCCATTAAAGCATCGCGCATGGATCCTATTGAAGCGCTGCGCTACGAGTGACCGCTAGCCGCACAACAACTGGTAGATTCGCTGAAAGTGTTTATCGCGTGTGATCAACAGCAGATTGTGCTCCAGTGCCAGCGCCGCGATCCACAGATCGTTGTCGGGAACCGGGCCGCCGGCGCGTTTCAGTTGAACAAACAGGCGCGCGTAATGTTCCACGGTCTCGCGGCCCGGAAGCAAAACGCCGACATTGGGCTTGGCGAGCAGCCGTTGCAGCAACGTTTCGTTGCGGCTCAAGCGAGTCCCGCCGTAGAACCCGGCCTTGATTTCGCCCAAGACAACCAACGGAATCCAAACTTCGTCGCAGATTCCCAGCCATTCCGCCAGCGCGGCATCGCCCTGAAAGAGATCGGTCAGGCGGTTGGTGTCGAGTGCGACTCTCACTTCCACTTATCCGGATCGATCCGGCGTTGCGCGGCGATGACCGCATCGAACGCGGGGTCCGGGGTCCACTTGCCCACCAGATCGGAGAAGTCGGCCCGGCGCCGATTGCCACCAGCCGCTTTGGTCAGTTCGTCGAGTATCACCCGATTGAGACTTTGCTTGCGCTGCGCCGCTTTCCGGCGAAGAACGTCGTCGACTTCGGGGGGAATGCCACGGATCGTATATTGAATCGCTGTTGCCTGCCGCCGCATGCCTACATGATAGCATAAAGTGCAGGCACGCGTTGCCTAAGGCACGAGGCGGCGCAACGCTACCTTGAACATTACTCTGGCCACCACGATCAGAACCGCGCAGCCCGCCAGCAGTTTGAACTCGAAAAACCACACTGAGCGCACGTCGCCAGGCGGAATGAGCGACACCACGATAGATACAACGGTCACCACGGTGCCCATCGCCGCGCTCCACTTACGGCCATACTTCCACGATGCGGCGAACATATAAATGAACGGGATGAAGTAGACAATTACGGTCATATCCACCAGTAACTGGTAGCCCACGCGCAGGTTCTCGCCGGCTTGCAGCGCGGCCACGAACACGGTGCAGGCGATGCCTTGCGTCAGGATGGCCACATGCGGGGTTCCCCATCGCGGATGCAGGCGCGCGAAGGCAGGCGGGAAATAGCTGTCCAGCCCGATCACGAAGGGGACGCGTGCGCAACCGCCGATCCACGCGCAGAGCTGGCCGGTTACGCCGATCAGGATCAACAGGATCATGCCACGGCCCAGCCACGGCGAGCCCAGGCGCGCGCCCACCTCGGTCGAGGCCTGCACCAGTCCGGTGAGGATGCTGATCCGCTCCGGCGGCATCAGAACCATGAGTGCCAGTGTGCCCAGGATGTAAAAAGCCGCGATGCAAGCGCCGGAAATCCAGGCGGCCCGCGGCACATTGCGCGCCGGATTGCGGATCTCGCCGCCCAGAATCGCGCCCAACTCGAGGCCGCCGAACGCGAATGCGATTTGCGACCAGAAGTTCACCTTCTCCATGTCCCAGTGGGGTGCGAGTCGGATAGGCGTGGCGGAACCCGTGCGCATCCACACGGCCAGGCCGAATACCACGATCAGCGCGCCGAAAGTGTAAGTGGCCAACGCGCCGGCGTTGTTGGTCCACTTAGCGATATTGAGGCCGAAGATGTTAGTCAACAGGCCCAGCCATAGGATCAGCAGGGATGCGGAAATCACGTAGATCTTGACTTCCGAAAGCCCAAGCGCATAACCCGCCATATCCACGCCGGCCAGCAGCAGATTAGGGAGATAGAAGAGATTACTCAGCCAGTAGCACCAGCCGCAAAGGAAACCATGCCAGTCGCCAAAGCCTTGCTTGGTCCAGACGTAGATGCCGCCTTCATCGGGGAACTTAGCGGAGAGGGTAGCTACAGCCAGCGCGGAAGGGATGAAGAAGAAGGCGCCAGCCAGCAGCCAAAGGGTGATGGAAACGGGGCCGGTGTGGGCTGCAGCGGCCAGCCAGCGGATGCCGATGACGGCGGCGATGTTGAACAGCACCAGGTCGCGCAGACCCAGTTCGCGGCGCAGTTGGGGTTCTAGAATAGAGCCGAGTGTAACATGCGACAATCCGTTATTCACGCCTTCGCTGGCGCTGGGTTACTTTTTGGGAGACCGGTGGAACGCGCTTTCAGCTCTCCGCCCATGCCCAGCCCCGGCGCACTGAAAGGCAACCTCCGGCAATTGTTTGAAATGCATAGGGCGTGACAGCCCAAGCCGCTATGCCGCAGAAGACGAGGTACAAAGGGGCATATTTCGTCCTTCTCAGCCCGACAGGACTTTGGGCCAGGCGTTACACCTTCGGCTACTTCGTGCCGGGCATCGAACCGTTCGCCGGGCTACCCTCTTCCGACGGATAGCCTTTGCCGAACCAATCCTCATGCATGTTGGCCGGGATGTTCAGCACACGTACATGCTGGAAGCCCATCTCGCGCAACGCGCGGTAAGCAGGGCGGATGTTGGGACACTTCACCATCGGACAACAGCCGCAATAGAGGACGATATCGGCGTCCTTTGGCAGATCCGCCACCGCTTTCTTGAGCAGCGCGATGCCTTCGGGCTTGGATCCCGGACCAGCTTCAATGGCATGCGGGATGCGCTTGCTGCGATAGAGCACGGAAAACGCCGCACACAAAATGACGGGGGGTTTGGCCGCGTGGAGTTCCGCGGCCAGCGCGGCGGGCTCCATCAGTTCGCCCTTGGACCAAGGGTCCCCAGCCTCCTGTCCTAAACAAATCGCCGCCAGAAATAGCAAACCAAGCCTTCGCCGCATTCCTTCAGCATACTCCCGCGGCGTTACAATCGTCGGCATGATACGCACCGTTTTCGCCGTGTGCCTGCTGCTGGCCGCGGCCCTCGCCTGGACGGCCACGCGCCCCGCCGACATCCCCTTCGAAAAACACACACTGGATCTGGGCGCCAACGAAAGCTGCGCCATCGCCGACATCAACGGCGACGGCAAGCCGGACATCGTCTCGGGCGAGAACTGGTACGAAGGCCCCAAATGGATCAAGCACAAATTCCGTTCGCTGCCCTACACCAACAACTACATCGACAACTTCAGCGATCTGCCGCTGGACGTGAACGGCGACGGCCATATCGATATCGTGAGCTGCTCCTGGTTCGCGAAACGGCTCTTCTGGAGCGAGAATCCGGGGCGTGGCGCGGGCGAATGGAAGGAGCACATGATCGAGACCGGCTCGCCCGTGGAGTTCGCCTTCCTGGTGGACCTGGACAACGATGGCAAGGCGCGCGAGGTGCTTCCCGAATTCGGCGACGTGAACATGCCGCTGGCCTGGTATGAAGCAAAGCCTGAGGGGAAGAACGGCGGGTTCGTCAAGCACGTGGTCAGCCTCAAGAGCTGGGGGCACGGAATCGGCGCGGGTGACGTGAACGGGGATGGCCGCAACGACATCATCACCCCCAAGGGCTGGTTCGAAGCGCCTCCCGATCCGCGCAACGGAACCTGGAAGTGGCATCCCGATTTCGACCTCGGCGATACCGGCTTCATCTACGTCTACGACGTGAACGGCGACGGCCGGCCCGACATCGTCACCTCCATGGCGCACAATTACGGCATCTTCTGGCTGGAGCAGGGCGCCGGCGGCCAGTGGACCAAGCACATGATCGACGAAAGCTGGTCGCAGGCGCACGCCATGACGCTGGTGGATCTGAACGGCGACGGGCAGATGGACTTGCTCACCGGCAAGCGCTACATGGCCCACAACGGTCACGATCCGGGCGAGCGCGAGCCGCTGGGCATCTATTGGTATGAGTTCATGCGGCTGGATGGCGGCAAGACCATCGAATGGGTGAAGCACGTGGTGGACTACAGCACGCGCACCGGAGGCGGCATGCAGATTCCGGTGGCGGATCTGGATGGCGATGGCGCTCCGGACTTCGTGGTGGCGGGCAAGAGCGGGCTGTTTTTGTTCGAGAATCTGAGCAGACGTGCGCGACGACCGCCGGGTCTGTGACGGCTTAGGGCTTGCCTAAGTACACCATTTCAGAAGTTCGCTAACAAATTCCGACGATAGTGGGGCAGCGCCGTGCGCTGCGGCGGACCCCCGGTCTGCCTCCGGCCCGGGCGGCGTCGGACGCCGCCGCAGCGCCGTGCGCTGCCCCACGAATGCGCCATTTTCGTACGCTAGCGCATTTCTGAAATGACCGACTATGCTTGTATGCCGCCCAGAATGCCGCGCGGACTGGGCGCATAACCCGGAAAGACTTTGCTCAGATCCCGATTGCCCAACTGACCGCCGACCAGTTCTCCGAGGACGTCCCGGAAGTCGGTGGTCAGATTCAGGTCGCGGGCTTCATAGAGCTGCTCTCGCTCAAGACCCGGCCACTTGCCGTAGACTTTGCCTCCGCGGATGCCGCCGCCCATGACGAACATGCAGTTGGCGTGGCCGTGATCGGTGCCGCGGTCGCCATTTTCGCGCGCGGTGCGGCCGAACTCCGACATGGTCACCAGCGCCACATCGCGCATGCGATCGCCCAGATCCAGCCAAAACGCGGACAGCGCTTGTCCGAAGTCGGTGAGCCGCGCGGCCAGTTGCCCTTGCGAAGCGCGCGCGCCCACTTCGTTGACGTGATGATCCCATCCGCCCACATCGGCGAAGGCCATCTCCACGCCCACATCGGCCTTGATAAGCTGCGCAATCTGGCGCAAGCAGTCGCCAAAGCGGCCTTTCGGATAGTTGGCGCCGGCGGCGGGTTCGTACCGCTGTTTTTGAATAGACTGCAGCAGCGACACCGCTGCGAAGGTTTCGCGGCCGGCGGCCCCCAGCAGCGGATCTTTGGTATCGGCGTAGAGCGTGGCGAAGGCGTTGGCGGCATCCGCATTGCGCACCTGGAAATCGCCCAGGTTTTGCACGGCGACGGCGGGCTGGGGACCGCGCATGGCGCGCGGCAACACGGCGCCCATGGCCACCGCACGCACCGGCGAGATGCGCCCGGCTGCGCGTGGCAAGGCGCGGTTCATCCATCCATCGGCGGTGGCTTTCAGGCCGGGCGTGCCGGACTCCATGAAGTCCTGCGCATCGAAGTGCGAGCGGGTGGGATCGGGCGATCCGGCGGCATGCACAATAGCCAGGTGGCCACCGTCCCAGACGGGCTTAAGCGGCGCGAGCGATGGATGCAAGCCGAAGAAACCGTCCAGGTCGATAGCGGCATCCTCGCGCCGGTCCGTAGCCGCCGATGGGCGAGGCACGGCGATGGTGGGACGCAGCTCATAGTAACGTTTCTCGGCATGCGGCACCACGATGTTCAGACCATCCGCGGCGCCGCGCTGGAAGATAGCGACCAGGATTTTCTTACGAGGCGAGGGAGCGTCGGTGGCGTAGAGCGCGCGCTGCAGCCATAAGGGAGCCGCGCCCGCGCCTACCATGGCGAGTGCGGAGTTACGAAGAAAGACTCTGCGGTCAGTCATGGCGAGTCACTTTCTTTGAAAGTCCGGGGAGCCCAGAGCGACCCCGTCTGTAGGATTGACGTTTTCCACTTTGACTCCGGGTACCTTATTATTCGCCAGCGCCATGCTGAAGTTCATGCGCGCCAGCAGGCCGGCCGAATTCAGCCATTCCTGCCCGGAATTCGAATAGCCGGTGGGTTCAGCTTTGCGATACAGCGGCTGGCCGAGCTGCACCAACTGGTTGTTGAGGCCAAAAGTAAAATCCACGTCCGCATTGAGCGCGCGAACGGAGCTGGCCACCATCTCGAGCGGCGATTTCATCTTGGAGCGGTAGGCGCCGCACGACCAGAACTCCGGCGAATCGAACATGGTCTTCAACACGGCGCGCAGATCTCCGTCTTTTTTGAGGAAAGTTGCGGACATGCGGTCCAACAGCGAGGCGGGCGGATCGTCTGCCACGAAACGCATAGCCAATTGGCGCGAGATAAAACGCGCGGTGGAGGGGTGATGCGCGACCAGATGCAGCACCTTGAAGCCGTCGCCGATGCCGCCGCCGGCCGGAATCCGCACGCCCAGAACGGTCTTTTCGCCTTCGTCGTGCATGCGCGGGTTGAACTCGAATTCGGCCGCGCGCTGCGGCTGACGGATGGTCCAACCGGTGAAGCAGCGAGCCACTTCGGTGACATCCTTCTGGGTGTAGCCGCCGTCCACGCCGAGAGTGTGCAACTCCAGCAACTCGCGGCCATAGTTCTCATTCAGACCACGTTGGCGCCGTTTGCCGGCAGGCGATTGCGCGCCTACGGACTCCCAATTGTCGAGATAAAAGAGCATGGCGGGACTCTGCGCCGTGGCGCGCAATAGATCCTCGAACTTGCCCAGCACGTGCGGACGGATGGCGTCGCGCTCATAGGCGGTAACCAGGTAATGATCGGGACCTTTCTCCAGAAACACGTTGAAGTGGTTGTACCAGAAATCCGCGAGCACTTCCTGTAATTGACGGTTGCTGTAGACGGCGCGGTCGAGCTTGGCTTCCAGCAGATCCTGCGCCACCATCGCCTGGGGTCCGGCGGCGCTTTGAATGCGGCGGCGCAAGGCTTGGGGAGCGGCGGCGTAGAGTTGCATGCGCATGCCCTGGCCCATGGCCGTCAGCACCTGGTCCTGGCGGTCGTGCGGCAGCGCGGTAAACAGGGCTAGCTTTTGTTGGGGAGTGCCGGTGCGGAATGCGCGGAGCTGGCTGGCATCGAGAAGCGCGGCCAGATCCGGCATGGCGGCGGCTTCGCCGTCCTGGCCGGTTTTGCCTTGGAAACGTTCCACCAGGCGGTGGATCATCATGCGTTTATCGGGATCGTCGGGAAAGGGCAGTTCGCCCGCCACCATGGCCCTGACAATTTGCGGCGAAGGATAGTTTCGGATCAACTGCGCGGTACTCATATGCAGTGAGTCGAGGGGGCGCAGCTTCGTTTCGAGCAGGGGATTTTCCGGAATGCGCTCCGGGTGGAGTTGCAGGTCGATCCATTTTTTGAGACCCAGCTTCTTAACGTACTGAACATCACCGGGCCGCGGCCCGAAAGTAAGGCGGCTCAAGGCGTGCTGGACCTTTTCCTCGCCGGAGAGGGGTTGGCGAAATTGGGCGGATGGTTCGGTACTTTTCTTTTTGCCGTAGGCCGAAATGCCGGTGAGTAGGCACATACTCAGGGCAACAAATGCGGCCAGAATGGGTTTATTGCGTTGCACTGTCTGTCTAAACCCGATTCCAGGCCGGGAGTTGTGGAACCGCCGCGGCGCCGGCTTTTGGCGTGCCCTGTTACCAGGTGGGATGGAGGACTTCATGGCGAAGGTGATGGCCCAGCCGGGCCTTTCCGCAAGGCCGTTGCGCCTGGCCGCTGAGTACACGATGAGGGCGCCGCCGGAGGCCTATTCCGCGCTTGGACGGAGCTGTTTGACCGGTGGTTTGCCGCGCCGGGAACGGTGTTGATGAAGGGTGAGGCGAATACGGTCTTCTATTTCGAGACAGATTTCGAGGGAACGCGGCATCCACACTGCGGCCGGTTCCTACGCGTCGAGCCTTATCGGCTGGTGGAACTGACCTGGCTCACCGCCGCCACGAAAGGCGCCGAAACGGTAGTCACCGTGGAATTCGAGCCGCATAACGGCGGGACCCAACTGCGGCTCACGCACGCGGGTTTTCCAGATGAGGAAACCAGAGACCGCCATCGCGAGGCATGGCCCAAAGTGTTGGCGCATCTCGACCAGCGGATAGGCGAGAACTCGCCAAGAGCGAGGGGCGGTCCCCGGACCTGACCGTCTCTGGTTGGAGGAAGCATGGCGGCCTGGGAGTCCGCCGCCGTAAGCGTCCCCCGCCACGTTACGGTATCCGCCGGCTACCGTAGTGGAGTCGCCGCATGCCTGATTGAACTCGCCGCCGCTCACCACGGCAGCCCCGTTTAGGGTGCCGCCTGCGGCGTTCAACATGCCGCCTCCCACGGTGGAAAACTCGAACGTGACGCTATTGACTCCCCGGCTTTCCCCTCCGCCTCCGATCACCGCCCCGGCGACCCCGGTTGCAACAGTGTTCCCGCTGTAGCCGCCGATCAGGCTCGGACTGGTTGCATTCGCCTCAATCCTCCACGGCGCATTCTCCAGCGTCGTGCCATTCTTCCAGAGCGCCACATGCTCCGCGGTTCCAGAACCAGTGACTTGCGCAAGGGCCGCGCCGCTCCATATGGATAGGGCCAATAGCGCCATACCCGGAAAACGTCTCACGAAAATGCTTCGGTTCAACGTGTGTCGATACATTATCCTTCTCCTTTTTTGTTTTTCCTCGGATTGCCTGCACCAGGCCAAACCGGCCGGGGCCGGTCGGGGGTGGGGCCGAAATCCGCTTTCATCCAAATACGCCGGAATTCGCGTGAAATGGGATCATGGGTTACAATCACTACCAATAAGAAACGGATGAGCGATTCCCCGGATTTCGAGGCTGCGCTTACCGGCGTTCGGGCCGGCGACAAGACTGCGCTGGACTCGGTGATGCCGGCTCTGTATGCCGAACTGCATCGCATCGCCGAAGCCTGCCTGGCGGGGGAGCGGCTGGACCACACCCTGCAGCCCACAGCGCTGATACACGAGGCGTATTTGCGCCTGCTCGGCCAGCATCATGTGGATTGGTCCTGCCGGCCGCAGATCCTGGGGCTGGCCGCGCGCATGATGCGCCGCATCCTGGTGAATCACGCGGAGGCGCGCAATGCCCAGAAGCGCGACGGCGGTTTTCGCGTACCGTTGGACGACCAATTGGAGTTGATGGAGAACGGCCAGCTCGAAATCTGCTCCCTGGACTTGGCGCTGACCCGGCTGGAGCAAATCGACGAGCGCCAGGCGCGCATCGTGGAACTGCGCTTCTTCAGCGGGCTGAGCGTGGAAGACACGGCGTCGGCGCTGGAAGTCTCCCCGGCGACTGTGAAGCGGGAATGGCGCACAGCACGGTTGTGGCTGGTCCGGGAATTGGATGGCGCGCGCGCCAACGAGTAGCGCAATGACCAGTGCACGATGGCAGGAGATCAAGCGGGTACTGGACTTGGTTGAGGATGCTTCTCCGGACGCCCGAATGGGCGTGCTTACCGTGGCTTGCGCGGGCGACGGCGACTTGCGCCGCGAGGTGGAATCGCTGCTGTCGTTCGAAGGGAAGGCCGCAGTGCTGGACCGGGCGGCGCGCGCCATGGAGGTCCATTTGGCGCAGGAAAACACTGGACAGATTTCCGGCCCGACTAGGGCTTTTCGCCTCGCCGCAGGTGCCCGGCTGGGCCCCTACGAAATCTTGACGCCGCTTGGGGCGGGCGGCATGGGCGAGGTATACCAGGCTCGAGACACGCGCCTGGGCCGTACCGTGGCCCTGAAAATACTTCTTGGCGGGTTGGTTAGCCGCAATGATTTCCAGCGATTCGAGCGCGAGGCGCGCCTCTGGTCGCGGCTATCGCACGCCCACATTTGTACTCTGTTCGACATTGGCTGCCAGGAGGAACTGCCATTTCTAGTGATGGAGTTTGTGGCTGGTGAAACCGCGGCCATTTGTTTAAAGCGTGGTCCGCTGGCGCCGGACGAAGTGCTGCGATGCGCGGCGCAAGTGGCCAGTGCCCTATCCCACGCACACCGCAACGGCATCATGCACCGCGACCTGAAGCCTGCGAATATCATGCTGACCCGGGAGGGCGCAAAAGTGCTGGACTTTGGGATTGCCAAGACCATTGAAGCCGATAGCGGCGGGCTCGCGGATCTGACCGGCCCAGGAGGCTGGGTCGGCACGCTGGCTTACACAGCTCCCGAGGTGTTGAACATGCAGAAGGTGGATGCCCGGCTGGACATCTACAGCTTCGGGGTTGTGCTGTACGAAATGCTCTGCGGCGAGCACCCGTATGCGGGACTTCATGGCGATATGCTGGCAGCGGCGATCCTACGCGGAAAGCCGACGCCTCTCAGGTTGCGCCGTCCGGAACTGCCACCCGGTCTATGCTTCGTAGCGGAGCGCGCCATGGCAGTGTATGCCGAGGATCGTTACCGGAGTTCCGAGGATCTGCTGCACGCCATCCAACATAGCAACGAGCCCGGCGCGGCGCCTGGCGCCTCCCGTCTGCCAGTGATAGCCGTTGCCGAGTTCCAGAATATCGCCGAAGATCCCGAGGTCGGCTGGCTTGGGATGGGATTAGCCGAAACAATCGGGGCGGACCTCAGGCGGAACCCGGAGATCCGGGTGGCGGCGCCGGAGCGGGTGAAGGAAGCAGTCAAGCGATTCGGATTGCAAGATGCCCGCCTAGGCGATGCCCTGCATGCGGATTGGGTGGTGTGCGGCGGATTTCAGCGCGCCGGTCCGACGATCAGGATTACGCCGCGGGTGACCTGCGTCGCCAGCGGCGAGGTGTTCGGGACGGGCAAGATCGACGGACGTTGGGAGGAGTTATTCGAGGTCCAGGACCGCGCCGTACTGGAGATACAGCGGGTTTTGTCCGTGACATCCGTGTCCCGGAGCGCATCGTCTTCGGAGACCCTCATCGAGGCCTACCGACAATACGCCCTGGGACGCGAGAAGTCCCGAAGCTTCGAACGTAAAGCCTTGGACGAGGCATACCAACACTTCGAGAACGCAGTCCGGTTGGATTCGAAGTATGCGGCTGCGTATTGCGCGCTGGGGACTGCGCATCAGTTCCGTTTTATTCGCAGTGGCGATCCGAAAGACCTCGCATCCGCGAAGGAGTACCTGGAGCGGGCGCTGGCACTGGACCCGGAGAGCGGCGAGCCATACGGAGCCCTTTGCTATGTTTACATGCGCCAGCACGATGCCCAAAGAGCCATCACCGCCGGACAGCGGGCCGTGAAACACCAACCGGACCTGTACCTCTCGCACTACTATCTGGGCGCTGCCTATTGGGTGTTCGCGCGTCTGGACCCCAGTTATTCGCAGCGATCCGTAAATCATTTTTCCGATGCCGGTAGGACGGATCCCCGGTACGAACCGACCTGGTTCGTGCTGGCGTGCAACGCCCTCCGGGCCGGCGACTACGGCCAAACACAGCAGTACGCGGATCGTCTGAGTTGGCTGCAACAGGCCGGGCGGGGATCTGGCGGCTGGTTCGGCCCGCATATCGTGCTGGGAGAGCTAAACCTCCGCCGGCAGCAGCCAGGGTCCGCTCTTGAAATATTGGGAACGGCCCAGGAGGCCTTCGGAGACCGGGATCACGTTTACCGTGAGCCGATTCTGGCGCTGTGCGCCTGCGCCCGCTCGGAGGCCCACCTGCGCTTGGGACGAACCGAAGAATCGTTGCGGGAAATCCGTCACGCCTGGAGGCGGGTATCCGAGTTCCCGCTTATGCTGGGCCACCTGCGGGTGAAGCTGCGGACACTGGCCGGTATGGCCGCCGTCTACGCCAGCACTGGGGACCGGACGCGCGCGGCCCACTTGCTCGATGAAGCGGGCGGCGTCTTCGAGCAGGTCAAGAGTCAACCGGGGTCGCTCGTTTTCTGCGCAGGCACGGAGGATCTCGCGTATGTCATGGCCAAAGCCAGTATGGTAGCGGGACAGACAGACGCCGCGTTGGGGTGGTTGGAGACCGCGTACCAATGGGGCTGGCGCGACATTGCCTGCCTGGAGGCGGATCCACTATTCTCAGGATTCCGGCGCCTTGATCGCTTTCGCGACCTCAAGGGACGCCTGCAGGCTCTGGCACCGGTCTCCTGGCCGCCAAATCCGATCCACGAAGGCTGAAGGGCTGCGCCCTGAGTTCATTTAAAGTAGCCGGCCACCGCCGGAGTTGCGGAGAAAAGACACAATGGCCGCGTTCCAAGCTGCCGGGCGGAAACGGAGAAGATGGCCGTGTAGTGGGGACTGGCAGAAACCAACATCATCACCGAGCCGGTATCGGACGACATCTTCAACAAAGCAAAGAAGGCTTCATCCGGGGATTCTTTGCGAGTGAGAGCCTTAGCGGCTTGTGGTGACCTCTGCCTTAGCGGAGTGCCGCGCACCGCGCTGTAGCGCGCTTGGCCGCATCGAGGTCCGCACGGGGTCGCGCCCGGCCGAGGGCCTGCCCCACGAGAATGCGTGCGCCACGACCGATATTGCCCGCCCTCCACGCCGCTCTCGTTAGAGTGGCACTTAGCCGGCATAGATCTGCGCGGGCCTGTGCTACCCTGTTCCTTATTGCAGCCGCCTTCCAGGCGGCAGGCCGGCTAAAGCCGGCTGCGGGCAGGATTGCCCGCCCCACAAAACTCACATGCCCCTCACACGCGTCAAAGGCCAACTGATGAGCGCCTCGGAAATCGACCGCACGCTGGTGCGGCTGGCCCACGAAATCCTAGAGAAAAATCCCGATCTCGAGCGCCTGGTGTTCATCGGTATACGCCGCCGCGGCGTGCCCCTCGCGCAGCGCCTGGCCCGCAAAATCGAGTCGCTCGAACAGCGCGCCGTGCCCGTGGGCATCCTGGATATCAATCTCTATCGCGACGACCTCACCACCGTCGATATCAAGCCCGTGGTCAGCGCCACTGAAATCCAATTCTCCGTGCAGGGCAAAGACATCATCCTGATGGACGACGTGCTGTACACCGGGCGCACCATCCGCGCGGCGCTCGACGCCCTCTTTGACCACGGCCGCCCGGCGCGCGTGCACCTGCTGGTCCTGATCGACCGCGGCCATCGCGAGTTGCCCATTGAAGCCCAGTTCGTCGGCCGCTTGGTGCAGACCACCGATGACGAAATCATCGAAGTGAAATTCCAGGAGATCGACGAAATGGAAAAAGTATTGTTGTGCGAGAGAGCCGCCGCGGGCGAAGCTGTTTAAACCATGCCGGCAGGAATGCTCGGAATCGAAGAACTGGAGCGCGCCGAGATCGAAGCTATCCTGGAGCGCGCTAAACACTTTCAACCCGTACAGCACGAACCGCAGAAAAAGCTGGACACGCTGCGCGGGAAGATGATCGTCAATCTCTTCTTCGAAGCGTCCACCCGCACGCGCACCAGTTTTGAAATCGCCGCCAAGCGCCTGGGCGCGGATGCCATCTCCATCGCGGCGTCCGGCTCCAGCGTCTCGAAAGGCGAATCGCTGGTGGACACGCTCAACACGCTGGCAGCCATGCGGCCGAACGCCATCGTGATGCGGCACTCGGCCTCCGGCGCGCCGCACTTTCTGGCGCGCTACCTGGCCATGCCCATCATCAACGCAGGCGACGGCACGCACGAGCACCCCACCCAGGCGCTGCTGGACGCGCGCACCATCCTGGACCGCCGGCCCAGCCTGGAAGGCCTGCGCGTGGCCATTATCGGCGATATCGCACATAGCCGCGTGGCCCGCTCCAACGTCTACCTGCTTTCGAAATTCGGAGCGCAAATCGTGCTCTGCGGCCCGGCCTCGCTGCTGCCCCGCGAGCTCGCCCAAATCGCGCCCGGCGTCACGCTCACCAACGATATTCGCGAGGCCATCCTGGGCGCGGACGTCATTATGATGCTGCGCGTGCAACTTGAGCGCCAACACGAAGCCGCATTTCCCTCCAGCGAGTATTTCCAGTTCTACGGTTTGACCCTGGAGCACCTGGCGCTGGCCAAGCCAGACGCCATCGTGATGCACCCCGGCCCCATCAACCGGGGGCGCGAGTTGTCTTCGGAGGTGGCCGATTCGCAGAGCTCCGTGATCCTCAACCAGGTGGAAAACGGCGTCGCCGTGCGCATGGCGGTGCTGGAACGGGTGATAGGCTGATGCCACAACTCCTCATCAAAGGCGGGCGGGTCATCGACCCGGCTTCAGCCACCGACAAGCTGGCCGATGTTCTGATTCAGGATGGCGCCATCGCCGCGGTCGGCGCGGGCCTGGCAGCGTCCGGCGCCGAGATCTTCGACGCGCACGGCCTGATCGTGACGCCCGGCTTCATCGACATGCACGTGCACTTGCGCGAGCCCGGCTTCGAGCACGCCGAGACCATCGAGACCGGCGCGCGCGCGGCGGCTGCGGGCGGATTCACGTCCATCTGCTGCATGCCTAACACCCTGCCGGCGAACGACAATGCCACGGTGACCAGCTACATTGTGGAGCGCGCGCGGAAGCTGGCCGTCACGCATGTCTTCCCCATCGGCGCCATCACCAAGAACAGCGCGGGCGAGGAACTATCGGCCATCGGTTCCATGAAAGCCGCCGGTATAGTGGCCATTTCAGACGATGGACGCCCGGTGATGAACGCCCGTGTGATGCGCCGCGCCATGGAGTTTGCGCGCTCCTTCGACCTGCCGGTGATCGATCATTGCGAAGACCTGAACCTGAGCGCGGGCGGCGACATGCACGAAGGCTTCGAATCCGTGCGGCTGGGCCTGCGCGGCATCCCCGCCAGTTCCGAGGACGTGATGGTGGCTCGCGATATCCTGCTAGCCGAACTCACCGGCGCGCGCTTCCACGTAGCCCACATCTCCACGCGCCACGCTGTGGCGATGGTAGCTTTCGCCAAACAGCGCGGCCTGCCGGTGACCTGCGAAGTTACGCCGCACCACTTCGCCCTGACTGACGCCGGGATGCGGCCCTACGACAGCAATTACAAAATGAAGCCGCCGCTGCGCACCGCCTGCGACGCGGGCGCGCTGGTGGAGGGCATCGTGGCCGGCGCTGTGGATGCCATCGCCACGGACCACGCACCGCACCCCGGCAGCGAGAAAATGCAGGAGTTCGAACGCTGTCCCTTCGGCATCATTGGACTGGAGACCGCGCTGGGGCTGGCGCTGGAGCACCTGGTCCACACAGGCAAGATTTCGCTGGCCCGGCTGGTGGCGATGTTCACTACGGGACCAGCAGGCGTGTTGCATCTTGATCGCGGCACACTGGCGGTGGGCGCGCCGGCGGATGTCACGATCTTCAGCGCCGATCTGGAGTGGACTTACGACGTGAATCAGTCGTTTTCGAAGAGCCGCAATTCACCGTTCGACGGGCATACGTTCCGCGGCGGTCCGGTGGCCACGATTGTGGATGGGGCGGTGGTGTGGCGGCGGGATTAAGGCGGGGTGAATGGCCGGTTCGATCATTTCAAGCTGGCCAGAAGTTCGTCGAGCGCCCCTTCGACATTTAGCGCGATTCTCCGCGCCTCCTCATGTAGCTCTTTGAGCACATCGGCCACGCTGGAAGCCTGGAGCCTTTTGGACAGCGTCTCGCTGGAACCCTGGAGCTTTTCCGACAGTACGTCTTCGCGGGCTGCTTCGATCTCGGTGCCAGCTTCGTTATAGATCCAGATGACCGTGGTCCAGTTTTGGCCGTATTCGTCCGAAACACGTCCGATTTTAACGGAATACTTTGGGAATGACGTCAAGAATGTCTGATCCGAAACAGCTGCTTCCCAGTGCTGAGCACCCGCCCTGGTTCTTTCTAGGAGTCTGCCTGCAAGTTCAAAGATTTTTTGCTCGGTCATTGCTCTTCCTCCATGGCCTTTCGGATCGACGCATGTATCTCGTTCAACTTGTCTGCTTGTTGAGCGAGTACCTTTGCTAGCGCCGGAACGTCCTTCGGTGGTCGACTGGCTGCTATGGCAACCTCGATCCTGTGCTCCATGTCGGAGAACTGTTGAATCATGCTCTGGAGCGTGGGTTCGTGCTGCGACAAGCTGGCGTTCTCGATCTTAAGTGAAATCAATCTCCTCCTGATCGCGGAACACCCTGCAAGATAGTCCAAACGCCAAGTCGATGCAGGTGCTTTATTTCGTCTAGTTCCGCCACCACGGCCGTAAGAGCGTCTACGGCGCTCAACTTGGCCAACTTCGACTCGACGCTCGAAACCCGGGCGTTGACCTCGTCGGCGACCCTTTTCGTACGAAAAATCTGCACGAGTGAAGGCACCGCCAAAACGGCCCCAACTACGCTTGCGACGTTCGCAACACCGTCAAACGACATAAACGTGATCCTAACGTCTGAGGCCAAAACCCATGCGACGACCC
>Ga0302326_10015344_pt1 | contig 16124 bp, 15 predicted proteins | sample Palsa_T0_3_FD_202264 | JGI IMG/M metagenome (GOLD analysis project Ga0302326, IMG submission 202264) | Peat permafrost microbial communities from Stordalen Mire near Abisko, Sweden - Palsa_T0_3 | ecosystem: Environmental > Terrestrial > Soil > Palsa > Peat permafrost | place: Sweden: Abisko... | reverse complement strand
CACATGTAGTAATCAATCCGCGTCTTCTGCTGCTTCAGTTCCGCCAGCAATCCCTTCACACTCTCCAGATCGCGGCCCTCCAGATGAATCAGCCCCACCACCACGTCGGCAACCTGCACCCCCGTGTTGTCGATATAGTTTTGCACCGACACCGTCGCCCCAGCCGCATGCAGCAGCCGCACGAATGTGTCCCCCAGAATCGCGTTCCGCAAATGCCCTACATGCGCCGCCTTGTTCGGGTTGATGCTGGTGTGCTCGACAATGATTCGTTCTCCGCCGACCCGCTCCCCGCTCACCGTGAATGCGGCTCCCTCCGGCCGCAGCGCCTCGCTCAACGCCGCCACTCGATCCAGTCGCGCATTGATGTACCCCGCCCCCGCGACCTCGAGCGAGGAAAATCCCGCCGGCAACTTCCCCTTCAGGCCCGCCACAATTTCGTCCGCAATCTTCTTCGGAGCCTTCCTTAACTTCCGCGCCAACTCAAACGCCAGCGGCAGCGCGTAGTCGCCCATCTCCACCTTCGGCGGCTGCTCCACCACGACATTTACATCCGCCAGTTGGTACTCCGACGCCAGCCACGCGCGCAGGCAGTCCACCAGCGACCGCTCGAGAGTTCTGTACACTCGTCCAACTCCAGGGAAAAGAAAGTCCGGCGCGCCGTCCTCCACACGCCCGCGAAAAAGCTGATTCTAGCAGCGAACGCGCTCCCGCCCGTCTTCACTCCCCGCCGCCCGGTCCGATCAGACGTTAAGATGGTTGTTCGGCATGCCAACCGCCTCCAGGTTCTACCTCACCACTCCCATCTACTACGTGAATGCACGGCCGCACCTCGGCCACACCTACACGACGCTGGTGGCCGACGTGGTTGCGCGCTGGCATCGCGCCCAGGGCAACGACACATTTTTCCTCACCGGAACCGATGAGCACGGCCAGAAAATCCAGCGCTCCGCCAAAGCCCTCGACCGCAGCCCGCAGGAATTCACCGACCAGGTCTCCGCCGAATTCAAGTCCCTCTGGGACCGCATGGGCCTCACCTACGACGACTACATCCGCACCACCGAGCCTCGCCACAAACGCGGTGCGCAAAAGCTCTTCGCACTCCTTTGCCAACGCGGCTTCATTTACAAAGGCAGCTATACCGGCCAATATTGCGTCTTCGACGAGCTGTATGTCGACGCGGCGCCCGGTGCACCCTGCCCTGATTGCGGGCGAATTACCGAGACCATCAGCGAGAAGAATTATTACTTCAAGCTGTCAGCCTTTGAGCGGCCGCTGCTGGAATATTACGAAGCGCATCCGGAATTCATCCAGCCGGAGACGCGTCGCAACGAGGTCATCTCCTTCGTCCGCAGCGGGCTGCGCGATCTTTCGGTGAGCCGGACGAGTTTTGACTGGGGCATTCCGGTTGCGGGCGACGAGAAGCACGTCGTCTACGTCTGGCTGGACGCGCTGGCCAACTATATTACTGCGCTCGGCTGGGGCAGTGACGCTCCCGACGACCAGGCGCGCTTCGCGAAATACTGGCCGGCGGACCTGCACATTATCGGCAAGGAGATCAGCCGCTTTCACTGCGTCTACTGGCCTGCATTTTTAATGGCCGCGGGGCTCCCGCTGCCGAAACAGATTGTTGCGCACGGCTGGCTGCTGTTTGAGCAGAGCAAGATGTCGAAGTCGCGCGGCAACATCGTCCGCGCGGAGACGATTCTCGATGTGCTCGGCGCCGACGCGCTGCGCTACTTTCTGTTGCGCGAGATTGTGTTCGGACAGGATGGCAGCTTTAGTTTTGACGCACTCGTCCAGCGGTACAACTCCGATCTTGCGAACGGGTATGGCAATCTCGTCAGCCGCGTGTTGACCATGATCCAGAAATATTTCGACGGCGTTGTGCCGCAGGCTACTGCGGACGCGGCGATCTCGGCCGATGCGATTGCTACGGCTCACAAGCAGATGTCAGCGCTCGACTTTTCGCTCGCGCTTGAGTCGATCTGGAAGATGATGGCTGGGGCGGACGGATTTATTTCCGCAGCCGCTCCGTGGAAACTTGGCGCGCAGCCGGATGATCCTGCTGCGCAACTGAAGCTCGCAGAAGTGCTCTACTCCGCGGCGGAATCGATTCGCATCATCACCGCGCTGCTCTACCCCGTCTTGCCGGACGCGACCGCAAAAGTCTGGGCGCAACTTGGATTGGGCGACATTCACGAAGCTGATCTGAAAAATTTAGCATGGGGAGGCCTCGCGCCCGGCACGAAGCTGGGCGAACTTGGGCCGGTATTTCCCCGCGCGGAAAAAGACGCAATTACGAGGATGCAAGAGATGGAAGATACCAATAACGCAGCGCGCGCCGCGGCACATGCCGAGGCGGAAGCCAAGGTGGCTCCTGACAAGTCGGCGCCGATTGAAAAGTTGCAGCAGAAGAAGGATCCGGCAACGACGTTCCCCGCCTACAAACCGGCGGTCGCTTCCGCAGTGACGTCGGTCGAGCCGGCGATCGCGGATGTTCCGCAGACCCCGCAACCTACCTCCGCGACGATCGCTTCGACCGAAGCATCGCTCGCTGCGGGCGATGCGAAAACGAGCGGCGCGGAGAAAATTGGCATCGACGACTTCACCAAAGTCGAGTTGCGCGTCGCGCAGATCAAAGTGGCGGAGCGCGTGCCCAAGGCCGACAAGCTGTTGCGCCTGGAAGTTGACCTTGGCTACGAACAGCGGCAGATTCTGGCCGGCATCGCGGAGTTCTATTCGCCCGAGTCGCTGATCGGCCGCAAGGTTGTCATCGTTGCGAACCTGGCACCGCGGAAGATGCGTGGTCTTGAGTCGAACGGCATGCTGCTGGCTGCGTCGCTCGAAGGCGGCAAGCCGGTGCTGGCCAGCTTCCTCGAAGAAGTCGAGCTGGGAGCGCGGCTGAAATAGCGTCATGATGATCGACTCGCACGCGCATCTGGACAGTGCTCGCTACGACGAGGACCGTGAGGCCATGCTGCAGCGCGCGCGCGCCGCGGGAGTGGAGGCTGTGCTGTCGATCGGCATCGGCGATGGGCCGGATACCATGCAGCGCGCGGCAGAGTTGAGCGACGAGTACGCGGGCCGCACCGACGTGCCGCGGATTTATGCGACGGCTGGAATTCATCCGCACGAAGCCAGTCTGGCAACTCCCGAAGCTCTGAAAAAGCTCGAACAGCTTGCGACATGCACAAATGTAATCGCGATCGGAGAAATTGGCCTGGACTATTTCTATGACCACTCTCCTCGCGACCAGCAGAAGGAGGTTTTCCGCGCGCAGATGGAAATTGCCGCTGCTGCGAAGCTGCCGATCATCATCCATTGCCGGCCGTCGCAGGATTCGACCAACGCCTGGGATGACACGCTGGAAATGCTGGAGCGCGACTGGGCGCCGCATCAGCTGGGCGGCGTGCTGCATTGCTTTACCGGGACGGCGGAGCATGCGCGGCGTGCCGCGGAGCTGGATTTCATGCTGAGTTTTGCGGGCAACATCACGTTTCCGAAGGCTGCGGATTTGCGCGAGGTCGCGGCGCAGGTCCCGCTGGAGCGGCTGCTGATTGAAACCGATGCGCCCTTCCTGGCGCCGGTGCCGAATCGCGGAAAACGCAACGAGCCTGCGTTCGTTGGCGCGGTGGCGACGCAGATTGGCGCGCTCCGCTCACTGACCGCGGAAAAAGTGGCTTCCATCACGACAGAAAATTTCTATCGCTTTTTTGGCAGGACACGTCCGTTAACATAGAGTGGTGAAGAATTCCGCATCGTGAGCCAATGGCGGACATCGGAACAGTGACAATAAGAGACAGGCAGGGGATATTGTGGCCGCAGAAAATTCATTCGACATCGTGAGCAAGATTGACGTGCAGGAAGCGCGCAACGCCGTCGACCAGGCGATCAAGGAAGTCCGCGCGCGCTTTGACCTGAAGGATTCGAAGTCGGAAATTACGCTCGAGGGCGCCGACATCATTCAACTGGCGTCGTCTGACGAGTACAAGCTGAAGGCGGTGACGGAAATTCTGTCGCAGAAGCTGGTCAAGCGCGGCATCTCGCTGAAAAATCTTTCCTTCGGCAAGATCGAGCCGGCGACCAACTCCAGTGTGCGGCAGAAAATTACGCTGCAGCAGGGCATTCCGGGCGACAAGGCGAAGGAAGTGGTCAAGGCAATCAAGGATTCCAAAGCCAAGGTGCAGGCTTCGATTCAAGGCGACTCGGTTCGGATCAGCGGTAAGGATCGCGACACGCTGCAGTCGGTCATCGCGCTGGTTAAAGGTAAAGATTTCGGCATCGATCTGCAGTTCACCAATTACCGCACGAACTAGTTTCACCCGCAGGGGAAAGGCAGGCGACGCGTGAGCACACTGGCGATGGCAACGGCCAAGGAACTGTTCGACCTGCTGCGCGACGATCTGCAAGCGATTGAAGTTGCGTTCGGTGAGGATGCCGTCTCCGGCGTCGCCGCGATTACCGAGATTGGCAACTATCTTCGCGAGGGCGGCGGCAAGCGGATTCGGCCGTCCCTGCTGCTGCTGGCGGCGAAATCTCTGCACTACACCGGACCTTCGACGATATCGCTCGGCGCAGTAGTCGAGATGATTCACACCGCCACGCTGGTTCACGACGACATTATTGATGACGCACGCACGCGTCGTGGGCGGCCCAGCGCGAACACGACCTGGGGCAATTCGAAATGCGTCCTGGCCGGCGACTGGCTGTACATGCAGGCCTTTCGCGTCGCGCTGGACGAGCGCAACTTCCACATTCTCGACCTGCTGATCGGCCTCACCCAGCAAATGGTAGAAGGCGAGCTGTTGCAGATGGAGAAGCTCGGCCACCTGATCAACGAAGAAGAATATTTTGATTTGATCTATCGCAAAACCGCTTGCCTGTTCCACGTTTCGATGCGCCTCGGCGCGGCTCTGGCGTTGGGCAATGGCGCGGCGGCGCGGTCTTGTCCTGACGTCAGCAGTGAGGAGCTGGAGGAGCGCTTCGGACAGTACGGCCGCAACCTCGGCCTGGCCTTTCAAATCGTGGACGATGTCCTTGACCTGACCGCTTCAGAAAGCGTGCTGGGTAAGCCGGTGGCCAGCGATTTGCGGGAAGGCAAGGCGACGCTGGCCGTAATCCACGCCCTGGAGCAAGGTACCGGCGCGGAACGCGAAGCAATTCGCTGCGTCCTGGCCGACCGCAGTTTCGCGCGGACCTCGCATGCACAGATTCTCGAAATTCTGCATCGGCACCGCTCGATTGATTACGCGATGAGCGCGGCGCTGGCCTACGCGGAGACGGCGAAAACTGACATCGCGTTTCTGCCGGACTCCGACTACAAGCGCGGGCTGCTTTGGATTCCTGATTTCGTCGTCCAGCGCGAAAGCTAGCGCGGCTTCGTCTCGAACGGCTCGGCCTTGACCTTGCCATTTTTCTGCCGCATCAGGATTTCGATTTTTCCCTCGGCATCTTCGAGATGTTTGCGGCAAACATCGGCCAGCTTGGTGCCCTCTTCGAATAATTGAATGGACTCCTCGAGCGGTGTCTCGCCGTTTTCAAGCTTCGCCACGATCTCTTCCAGGCGCTGCATTTGCTGCTCAAAGCTTGCCAATTCCTGCTCCTTCCCGCTCTGCCTGCGGCGTTCCGAGCACCGCCAGCACGTCTAACGCTGCCTGGTAGCGGGCAAACGGCGCGCTTACCTGGACGCCTTCAACCGAGCCGCGGACTTGAGCGAGCATGTCCTGCGCGATGGCGACGCCTTCTGCGCGTGCCGCGTCGGGTGAGTCGGACGCCTTCTGCATTCGCTGCAGAATTTCATCGGGCATCGAGACGCGCAGGTCGTTTTTCATGAACTCGGCATTGCGGACGCTGGTCAGTGGCCAGATGCCGGCGATGACGGGGATGCGATATTCCTTGACGCGCTCCAGAAACAGCGCGAGCAGGCGCAAGTCGAAGACCGGCTGCGTGACGGCGAACTCGGCGCCCGCTTCCACTTTGTAAGCGAAGCGGCGGATTTCCTGCTCGAGATCCGGCGCGCCCGGATTTGCTGCGCAGCCGATGGTGAATCCGGTCGATTCGCCGATGGCGTTGCCGCCGAGGTCGAGGCCGTCATTCAAATTGTGAACGAGATTTACGAGGCCGATGGAGTCGACGTCGAACACCGCTGTGGCATCGGGATAATTGCCGAGCTTCGGTGGATCTCCAGTGACGCACAGAATATTTTTCAGGCCCAGCGACGCTGCGCCCAGCAGGTCCGACTGCATGCTGAGAACGTTGCGGTCGCGGCAGGTGTAGTGCAGCAGCGTCTCGATGCCGGCGTCGCGCTGCATGTGCAGGCACAGTGCCTGCGCGCTCATGCGGGCGGAGGCGCGCGGCGAGTCGGGCACATTAATGATGTGGACGCCGTGGCCCGCCAGCAAGGCTGCCCCGTCCACTTCCTTCTGCGCCGAGTAGCCACGCGGCGAAACAATCTCCACCATGGTGACAAATTCGCGTCGCGCCAGCAGGCTGCCGAGTTTCGACCGCTCGGCCAACGGCGGCGGCGGAGTTTTCTGCGCGCTTGAGCTGCTGACGACTGTTACCTGTGACGTCGTGTCTTTCGCTTCCAGCGCGCGCAGCGCCGAGCGCATGGCGCGAATGTGCTCCGGCGTGGTGCCGCAGCAACCGCCGACAATCTGCGCACCGGCGCGGACAAACTTGCGCGCGAAGCTGGCCATGTATTCCGGCGATGTCAAATAAATGTTGCGGCCTTCGACGACACGCGGCACGCCGGCATTGGGCATGGCTGCGAGCGGCAGGGTGGTGGCCTCACGCATGCGCTCAATCACGCTGAGCACTGTCGCCGGACCGGTGCTGCAGTTGCAGCCGATCGCGTCCGCGCCCCATTCCGTCAGCTTCGTGGCCGCCACTTCCGGCGACGTCCCATCGAGACAATTGCCTTCCTCATCGACCGTCACCATGATGAGACACGGCAGATCCGGCGCCGCTTCTTCTGCAGCCAGCAAAGCCTGTTGCGCCTCGGCCATGGACGGCATCGTCTCGATGATCAGCAGGTCGACACTGGCTTCGGCCAGCGCGGCGATCTGTTCAGCGAACGCCGAGCGCGCTTCGTCCAGGCCAACTTTGCCCAGCGGCTCCAGGCGCACGCCCAGCGGACCAACGGCACCGGCGATGATGACGGCCGCACCTTGCTTCTCGTTATGAAATTCCGCAGCCTCGCGCGCAAGACGCACCGCGGCCCAGTTGATCTCCTGCACCTGGTGGTCGAGCCCATGGCGAGCGAGGCGAAAGCGGTTGGCCCCAAACGTGTTGGTTTCCAACACCTGTGCGCCGGCCTGCAGATAGCTGTCATGCACCGCGCGCACCAGCTCTGGCTGCGACAGGTTTAACTCGTCATAACAGCGGCTGATGAAAACGCCGCGCGAGTACAGCATCGTGCCCATGGCGCCGTCACACAAAATCGGCTGACGGCCCAGCAGCTTGACTAGCGGATTAATCGGATTCTCAGCGGTTTCGTTCATCGGAGGGTATCTTTTCATCCTAAGCGACGGGTCAACTTACCGCCAGCCGTACGATATACTCAGGCTTGGTAAACAACCATGCTTGCCGTGACAGGTCCGGCATAATCCCGGCAAGGCGCCGAAATTGTTTGGAGTAGTACGCATTGATGATGAGACGTTCGCACCGGCCCTTTTCCCGGCTTTTGTTCAGCATTTTTTCAGTTGCATCCGCACTCGTGCTCGCCAGTTGCGGGCAGGTCCCGCTCACGGGCGGCCGTCCCTATCCGCCGGACTTCGATAACTACGGCTATCCGCGTGCCATGGTGGCGGTGCAGAATCCTCCGGGCGGCAACGGTGCGCTGCAGCTGATTGACGTCGAGCATGACACCGTCAACAACCAGCAGGACACGGTCCACGATTACTCCATCAAGGGATTCAGCGGCGTGCTCCCCCTCACGATTCAGGATTTCCCCGGCTCGACCGAAGCCTATATTTACAACACCGGCACCGCTCCCGCATTCAGCAACGCATCATTCATTGCAGTTGATACGGCGACAGACAGCGCAGGCGGCTCGGTACCGGGCCTCGCCGGTCCCTCCCCGGGCGGCTTTCCGCAGGGCGTGGGCGGCATTTACATTTCTCCGGACTTCAAATACGTGTACGCCGGCAGTCCGCTGACGAATGGCGGCTATTTCACGGTGGTCAATGAAGGCAGCGGCTACGTCACCAGAATTCCAGAGTCATCGGTCGGCAAGATCTCGCTCAGCCCCGGTGGCCAGACCGTGATGTTTTTTGCCAACAACGCAAACTCTGACTCGAACAACGTGTTTCAGATCGTCGGGGTGCAACAAAACAGCGCGTATGACTGCGATCAGCAGATCCTGCTGAAGAACGCGACCATCGGCTATGACAAGCCCATCAACGCTCTCTTCTCGCAGGACGGCACCAGCGCCTACATTTTGAACTGCGGGCCGGAGTGCGGCGGCAAGACGGCTAGCGTCATCATCCTGAACACCGGCGACCTGCTGTCGGCAGCTAACGCCGGATACACCGGCACAACCGGCTGCAACATTGCGCAGGCCCACACCATTGCCCCGGCCGTATTGGCGCCGACTGACTCCATCGCAATTCCGGGCGGGGCAACCACTGCGCTGCAGGCGGGCAACACGCTGTTCATCGCCGGCCAGCAGCTGCAGTCCAGCGGTTACTTTGGCGGCTTCCTGACGATTGTTGACCTGACTTCCGGCCAGATCACCGGCACCTATACCATCGGCGACGGCTACCACTTCCGCATGCGGCTCGGAGACAACAACGACACGCTGTGGATCGGCGCACAGGGCTGCCAGTCCGGCGTGCAGTCTGTCACCGGCGGCATTACCGGGTGCATCACGATGGTGCCGTTGACGGCCAGCGGCCCCGATGGCAGCTACACCACCTCAGCGTCGGGCATCGTCATCGAACCCGCGCATGGCGACGCCGGCGGCATCGCGCCGATCATCGGTTACAACAAGACCTACACCGTCGAGGGCAACCAAATCTTCATCTACAACAACACCGACGGCTCGCAGAAGAGCAACTACTACGTCCAGGTCACCGGCACGCCGAAGGACATCGCGTTTATCGACGGCAGTACCATCACCGGCCCATAGCGGCCCAGGATCGACGAGCATGAAAGACATCCTGTGGGTCTCAATCGGTGCCGTTTTTGGAGCGAACCTCCGCTACGGCATCGCGCGGCTCACCGGCAAAATCTTTCAGCATCCCTTTCCATTGGGCACGCTGATCATCAACATCACCGGCAGTTTCCTGCTCGGCATTTTTTTCATGTGGGCGCGTCAGCGGATGGATCTTGATCTGCGCTGGCGTCTGCTGATTGCGGTTGGCTTCTGCGGCGGCTACACAACTTTCTCCGCGTATGCGTGGGAGACGCTGGATCTGGCGAATCAGGGCAACTGGGGACTCGCAGCGTTGAACGTGGCTGCGAGCAACGTTCTCGGCCTGCTGGCCGTGTTTGCGGGCGCCTATATCGGCCAGAAAATTTGACTGCGATGACTGCGACCCACATTTATGACGTCCTCGCTGTCGCCGCACATCGCGACGATGTGGAACAGACGTGCGGCGGCACATTGCTGTGCATGCATGCGCAAGGCGCGCGCACCGCGATCCTGGACCTGACGCGCGGCGAAGCCGGCACCCGCGGCACTGCAGAGGAGCGCGCCGCCGAAGCCGATGCTGCTGCGAAGTTGCTGCAGGTAGAGTGGCGCGAGGCGCTCGACCTGCCCGACGGCAACATCACCAACTCGTGGGAAAACAAGTTGAAGGTGGCGCGCATCATCCGGTTGCTACGTCCGCGCGTTGTCATCGTTCCCTACTGGCAGGCGCGTCATCCCGATCATGCCACCGCCGGCGTCCTCGGCTACGAAGCCTGCTTCGCCGCAGGTCTCAGCAAAGTCGAGTTGCTCGACGGTAGTGGCGCTCCGCTGCCGGCCTATCGTCCGTTCAAAATTATCTACGCCAGTCTTTATGCCGACGTCCGGCCGTCGTTTGTCGTTGACATCAGCGAATTCATCGAGCCGCGGCTGCAGTCGCTGCTCGCCTACCGGTCGCAATATGGCGACCGGCCGGAAGGCAGCGGTCTGTTTGTTCCCGAGGAAGATATTCGCGAGCGGACATTCGCCCTGGCCCGCTTCTACGGACTTCTCGGCGGCGTCCGCTACGCCGAACCCTTCGTGCAGAAGGAAGTCGGCCTCGTCGAAGACCTGCGACTGATCCCCGTCCAGTCCATTTAGTCTTGCCATTTCGCCTCGATCGCTCGCAGGTATCGACCCTGCGCCATGCAGGCAGTTGCGTGAATAGCGTGAGATGCCGAAAAATATGCGGCCGCGGTTACAAATCGAGCTTTGGGGGATATTAATTACGCTTACCCCTGCGCGGAACTCGCGAAACTTTGTTCGGTAACGCGGGTCTTGTCACGGACAAACGCAATCACCGCGTCGGTCAAATATTCCGGCGGCGCCACGGAGAACGACGGCAGCCGTCGCAGCAGGCTCGCCGCAACCTGCCCCCATGCCGACTCGTTTCCCAACGGTGACAGCAACAACAGCGCGTCGGCGCGGTCCAGAAAACGCAATGCCGATGGCTTGAAATCAGGATTCGCAGGGTCAAGCACCGACAGGTAGACATCAGGCCGCAAAAATTGCAGCACGCTGTTGGACTCAATGATGGCGTTCTCCGCACCCGCCAAGGCACGCCGCAAACGTGGCATCGCCTCGGCCAGCTGACCCTGCTGCGTCCTCACCCACAGCGACTTGACTGCGCCCGCCGCAAGGTAGCGCGCCGTATCCGTCCCGCTGTCAGGATTGCGCTCCTCTGAAATCGCCAGCGAGTGGTCAGCCGTCACGCAGTCACACGGCTCGCCGTTGGCGGAACAGACACCGTGACCGTACTGCGTGATTTTTACCGCGGTCCAATGCATCTCCGGCAGCGCCCGGACCAGCCCCGCGACGACGCTGGTCTTGCCCACGCTGCGCGAGTGTCCGCCGACGACGACGATCGCCACCTAGTCCTCGTCTCCCGCGCGCGCATCTTCGCCGCGCGCCAACTTCGCCAGCGTCGCCAGCTCTTTCAAATATTGCCGCAACGGCCGCGCCGGCACTCCCCAGAAAACACCCCCTGCGCCAAAGATCTTTTTGTGACTCGGCACCCCGCTCTTGCTGCCAAGAATCACGCCCGAACCAATGCTCACATGGTCGCCGATTCCCACCTGGCCGCCGACGATAGCGTGATCACCGATCGTGCTGCTGCCGGAAATTCCGGTCTGCGCCGCGATGACAACATCGCACCCCACCGTCACGTTGTGGCCGATGTGGACGAGATTATCCAGCTTCGTGCCGCGACCGATGCGCGTTTCTTGCAACGCACCGCGATCAATCGTAGTATTCGCGCCGACTTCGACGTCGTCTTCCAGAACCAGCGTTCCCCGCTGCGGAAACTGCGTGTAAGCGCCGCTCTCCGGATCGCGCACATAGCCGAAGCCGTCCGCGCCCAACACCGCGCCGGAGTGAACGACAACCCGCGCCCCCAAAGTCGCGCCGGCATAGATTGTTACTCGCGCAAACAGTTTGCTGTGCGCACCAATCCGGACGTTGTCGCCCAGGATGCAGCCCGCGCCGATCTCAACCTGCGCGCCTAGGATGACCCCGCGGCCAAGCACCACATAGGGCCCAACCTGCACGCCCGGACCCAACTGCACACGCTCGCCGAGGACGGCGGTCTCGTGGACTCGTGGTGCCCCGCCGGCCGGCGCATTCGTCCGCCGCAAAAACTCCGCCGCCCGCGCAAACCCCAGCCGCGGCTCCCGTACCAGCAACACAGCCTTGCCATCCGGCTTCGCGACTGCACGATACAACTGCTCGCGCGTCAGCACTGCACCCGCTGCCGAAGCCAGCGCCGCAGCCAGCGCCGCCTCCGATTCCGCGAAGACAACTGCCGACACGTCCGCCTGCGCCGCACTAGCGACACGCAGAAGTTCTCCCGCAGCGGAGCCGACAATCTCCGCCCCGAGAAATTCCGCCAATTGTTTTAAAGTCGCCACAGTTTTCAGCTCCTGCCAACAACAGGCTACAACTTCAATTTAATAAATCGACGCCTCGCCCGCCGGCCGCGTCTTCCAACGACGATGCAGCCACAGCCACTGATCAGGATATCGCCGCACCATGTCTTCGATCGCCTGAGTAAAGCGCGTTGTGTTTTCGACCACGTCCGCCTCGTCGTCACCGGAGCGCGTCAACTTAATCCGGGCGCCAAAGCGCAAAACATATTTCTTTTCCGCCGGTTCCCACAACATGAAGCCGGGCAGCACAGCCGCGCCAGTCTTGAGTGCAACCCGCGCCAGCCCCGAAGCCGTGCACGCTGGCACTCCGAAGAATGGCACGAACACACCCTGCGGCGGCGTCATGTTCGTGTCCATCAGGATGCCGACCGTCTCCCCGTCATGCATGGCCTGCAGCAGCCCGCGAACGAAATCTTTATCCAGCACCTGGTTGCCATGCAGGCAGCGAAGCCGGTTCACAAAATCATCGACCAGCGGATTGTCGAGCCGCCGTATGACCATGCTCATCGGATGCCCCATCAGCGAGTGATAAAAGCTGCTCAGCTCCCACACACCGAGGTGTCCGGTGACGATCAGCACGCCCTTGCCGGCATCGCGCGCCGCGAGGTAATGCTCCAATCCTTCGTAGCGCGCGAAGCTTGCAGTATCGCTTGAGGTGTAGCGGCGCATCTGCGCAAATTCAGCCAGTTGCCAGCCGAGGTTGCGATACAGCCGCTGCAGCAGCTCGGTCCGCTCCGCAACCGGCATCGCCGGATAGGCCAGCTCGAGATTCCGCATCCCGGCCCGCCGCAAGCGCCCGAGCAGCCCGAAGGCCACCGCACCCGCCGCAGCTCCAGCTGCGCGCGCCCAGCTGCGCGGCACGGCTCCCAGCCCGCCGACCAGCGAACGGACAGCTGCATACTCAAGTTTTTCCTGCAGGCTCGCCAAACCACTAGTTTACTGCTGGACGATGCCCAGCCGCCAAGCTCCAGACCGGTTCGATCAGACGCACAAACAAAACGGCGGGCCTCCGAAGAAGCCCGCCGCCGCGGGAGTGGGAAGACCCCACGCAAATTTACCGGGTTGCGTCAATTACTGGACGGAGTCAAAGTAGCGATGCACCGTCGAAGAGAAGCGCGCTGCTGCCCCTGCGGGTACCGGAGTGGCTCCGTGCAGGATGGATTCAAACGGAGTATCAGCGCCATAGAAGGTGCGGGTGTCGTCACCGTTCTGGTCGACAACGTCGCCGTTCAGGTCGATGCCGGCAAACAGGCCACGGCTGCGTGACCAGGTCAGCAATTCCGCACCCATCTTCCAGTCGGTAGAAGCCTGCGTGTTGCGGCCTACCGGGCCCGCGGCAGCCGCAGCATCAGCGCCCAGCTTGACTTTGTTCTTCAGCAGATCCTGCATGCCCTTGTCATTGACTGCGACCAGAACCAGGTCCGTCGACTGTCCGCCCAATTGCAGGCCGAAGCTCGCACCGCTGATGCGAACGAACGCGGGAGCGCTCCAGCCGTGGCCGGTGCGGCAGGTAACCACACCCTGACCGTAAGTTGCGCCGACGACAAACGCTGCCTTCTTCAGGCCGGGAACGACCATCACGCAGGTCGCGGACTTCGTAATCTTGTCAGGAATCGCCTGATCAGGAACCTTCATGATCGAGTCGATGACTTCTGCTGCTGCCGTCAAACGGCCGTCCAGCTTCGCCTTGTCACTATCGGCTGAAGCGCATGCCGTCATCGCAGCCACCATACAAACTGTTGCCAAAATCTTACGCATATCTTTCTTTCCCTCGCTTTTTGAAATCGTTCCACTGCCGTAACAAATGCAACCTGCTGCAAGCTGCGCCAGTTCGGGCACAAACAAGTCTTAAGATGCATAGTGGTGCAGAGAAGTTGGTAGAGCGGGCGGAAAACGCGGGGAACTTCCGGACAAAAAGAGAGGGCCGGCAATGAAGCTTCCGGCCCTTGTTCCCAGGTTTGAGTCGATTCTGACGATGAATCCAACATCGCGCCAGAGTACGAGAGGTCACTGTCCTGTTGGGTGATGCTTCGCTTCGGTGGCAACAATAGTGCGCTCGCTATTGTTGCTGGCGTCGCCGCTATTGGCCGCGCAGGAGCATCACCATGCAGCCGCTCCGCTTACTCTTTGTCGATGCCCAGCAGCGCGTGATTAATTGTGTGCATCGTCAGCGCAATCCGATTCGGGACGCCGACCTTGCGCAGCAGTTTGGCGACGTGCGCCTTCACCGTTCGCTCCTCAATGCCCATGTGTCGCGCGATCTCGCGATTCGGCTGACCGCCCACCAGCAGCTCCAGCACCTCGCGCTCCCGCGGCGTAAACACCAGCTTCGCCGGCATGAAAGATCCCGGCGTCGCCTGCAGGACGCGATCAATGAACAATGACAGCAATCTGCGCGGCGCCCAGATCGATCCCTGGCCGACGATATGAATCGCCTGCTGGAACTCCGCGATCGGCGCAGCCTCGTCGATATAACCCTTCGCCCCTGCCTGCAGGCAGCGCACGATGGTTTCGTCGTCGCCGTGCGACCCCGCCACGAGAATGCGCAGATCCGGCCGCTGCTGGCGAATCTCCGCGACGCGCTCAAACACGCGCCCACCCTGCTGCCGTCCCAGCAGGACCACCTGCACCGCCGCATCGGCCAGCATCTCGTCCTCCGGGCCTTCATGCACCTGCAGAAGCGCGTCCGCCATGAATGCCTCGTGGTAGCCAAGCTGCCGCAGCGGGCTGCTCTCCAAAACCGCAAGGTGGATTTTCGGCCGGGCCTGGGTCCCGGGAGTTGCGTGCGAATCTTGCTTCACTGGATATCCAATTTGTCTCAACCTCACTTCCCAGACGCGGAAAGGGTCGAGTGCGTGACTAGGTTACCATCCTGAGAAAACGATTGCCCGGCCCGGGGGGAACCAAAGTAGGCCCCGGAAATCAATTTGACACCCGGGGGAGTGCACCGTAACATTCGTCATAAGAAGCAGTTGGCCCATCCCGGCCATCCGCTGCTGGAAATGGGACTGCGTGATCAAGCTCGACATTATTCACCACGTCATGGAACGCACCGGCCTCCCGCGCAACAAGGCGGAAGCGGCGGTCGACCAGGTGTTTGAAGGCATGAAGCACGCTCTCGCCAAGGGTGAACGCATAGAATTGCGCGGCTTTGGCGTTTTCACCGTTCGCCCACGCAAGACCGGCATCGGTCGCAATCCACGCACCGGGGCAGAAGTCAGCATCGCACCCGGCAAAGCCGTCCGCTTCAAGCCCGGCAAGGAGCTGCAACTGCTTCCCTAGGCTTTCGCCTTCCAACATTTTCTGCTGCGCTTGGTTGACCCTCCCTGTTGCAACTCCGCGATCCTTTTCTTCGCGACCGCTTTTGCAATTCTGACGTTTTTCTGCTGCCATGGCGACCGCTTCCCAATCCGCCGCTCTGCGGAACCCCTCAGCTCCCGACGACGCCCCACCACGCGACGAAATGCAGTTGCGCCCAGCGCTCTATCCCGCCATCGTCGCCGCCGATCTTGTCGTCCCCGTGCTGCTGTTCCTCACCACCGCCCTCACCACCTGCATGATGGGCGCCCGCTTCGCCGCAAATTTCTCCGTCGGCCTGCCGCCCATCGCGCGCGACAGTGATATGTTTCCCATCGCATGGGTCTTCGGCCATCCCTCGCGCCTGCTGCTCGGCATGCCCTTCGCCGCCACCATCATGTCCATCCTGCTGGCGCATGAGATGGGTCACTACTTCGCCTGCCGCCGCCAGGGCGTCTACGCATCACTGCCCTACTTCATGCCCGCGCCGACACTCAGCGGCACCGCCGGCGCGTTGATCCGCCTCCGCAGCCGCGTCCCCACCCGCACCGCGCTGCTCGACATCGGCTTCGCCGGGCCGCTCTGGGGCTTCGCCGTCTGCCTGCCGCTCAGCTTGCTCGGCTTGCTGCTGTCCACGCCATCAGCCACGGGAACGTCCTTCATCTCCTCGACGCCGCCCGCCTTCTGGCTGGTAAATTCCCTCATTCACCTGGTTCATCCCGGCGCGGCCACGG
>Ga0302326_10015343_pt1 | contig 16124 bp, 14 predicted proteins | sample Palsa_T0_3_FD_202264 | JGI IMG/M metagenome (GOLD analysis project Ga0302326, IMG submission 202264) | Peat permafrost microbial communities from Stordalen Mire near Abisko, Sweden - Palsa_T0_3 | ecosystem: Environmental > Terrestrial > Soil > Palsa > Peat permafrost | place: Sweden: Abisko... | reverse complement strand
GACGCCAAGGCTCGCGTACTCGACGATCTCCTCGGGAGTGCCCACGCCCATTAAGTAGCGGGGCTTGTCGGCGGGCAGGTGTTCGAGGGTTGCTTCCACTACTTCGCGCGTGCAGGCGCGGGGCTCGCCTACGCTGAGGCCCCCGATGGCGTAACCGGGAAAGCCGATCTCGATGGTGCGCTCGGCGGATTCTTTTCTGAGCGCCAGATCCATTCCGCCTTGGACGATGCCGAAGAGAGATTGCGTGAGGCAGTGGTCGGTGCCCAGTGGCCAGTGGTTAGCATTCCGTTTTTTGTCGTTCCCTGCTTCACTCTCGTTTTCATTCCGAGTGGAGCGAGGAATCCTGGTTTGCTCAGAACTGAGAACCGAGAGCTGACGACCGCCCCATGGCACCTCGTGCTTATGGTCTTCAAAATACTTCTTGCTGCGCTCGGCCCAGCGCAGGGTCAATTCCATCGAAGCTTTTGTGCGGGAGCGGTCGGCAGGATATTCCGTGCATTCGTCGAAGGCCATGATGACGTCGGCGCCTAGGCCGATCTGCACCGCCATGGAATCTTCAGGGCTGAAGAAGTGCGAGGAGCCATCGAGGTGGGAACGAAACGTAACGCCCTCCTCGGTGACTTTGCGAAGCTCGTTCAGACTGAAAACCTGGAAACCGCCGGAATCGGTGAGGATGGCGCGGGGCCACGCCATGAAGCCGTGCAGGCCGCCGAGATTACGGACGTTTTCAACTCCGGGGCGGAGGTAGAGGTGATACGTATTGCCGAGAAGAATCTGCACGCCAAGTTCTTCGAGAGTGTCCTGGGGCATGGCTTTGACCGAGCCGACAGTGCCTACGGGCATGAAGACGGGGGTTTCGATCTCGCCGTGGGGCGTGACGAGGCGGCCGGCGCGAGCCAGGGCTTTGCGAGCGTCGATTTGGAACTGTATAGACATTTGCCTCTTAGATCAGCTCTGCGATTGTAGCAACGCCCACGAATCGGCAATCAAGACTCGGGGACTGGCAATGGCACGAGTTCCCCGCGTACGCGGTCATTCTCTACGATCAGCTTGCCCACGCTGACGGGCAGTTTGAAGCGCCGCGGACCAGCGCTGCCGGGATTGAAATAGAGGACTCCGTCGCGCGTTTCTTCCTTGGGGACATGACTGTGGCCGCTGACGACGACCGCGAAGCCGGCGGCTTTGGGATTGAGATCCAATTTTGCCAGATCGTGAAGTACATAGATCGAGATGCCGCCGACCTCAAGCACATCGGTTTCCGGCAGCTTGCAAGACCATAAGCCCTTGTCGATGTTGCCGCGTACGGCGGTGACTGGAGCAATCGAGGAGAGCTCTCCCAGAATCTCGTGCGCGCCAACATCCCCGGCATGAATGATGTGCCGCGATCCACGTAGGGCAGCGATGGCCTCGGGGCGGAGCAGGCCATGCGTGTCAGAGATGACGCCTAGAATCAGTTGTCAGCCCCCAGTTGGCGGTTGCCAGTTTCTAGCCTTTCACTCGTTGTTCCAGACTGGCATTCCGGCTTCTCACTTTAATCTCATCTTTTCCACGAGCTTACTGACGCTTACCACAGCCCGGCCCACGGTGCCGTTGCCGATTTCCTGGACGTCGTCGCGCGCGGTCACGCGAAGCGCATTGAAGCGCCCGTCAAACGACTCCAGTTCGGCCTCGGCCCGGATATGGGCGCCAATGCGGCTCGCCGCACGGTGCTGGATGTTGATCGAGGTCCCGACTGAGATTTCGTCGCCTTCGCAGTAGGGCTGGAGAGCGAGAAAGGCGGCGGTCTCCATCAGTCGAATCATGTCGGGGGTGGAATAAACCGCCGGCAACTCAGGGTGGTGCGCGGCGAGAGTGTGTTTAAACTCGACGCCCTCGCGGGCTTCGCCGCGCGTCCCGATGGGAATTTGCTTTGCCATTGCTGTAGTTGACAGAGAACGGGAGTGATCCACTACTATACGGGCGGCCCCATGGTCGGCAAATGATCTCCCTAGGAGAATCTCCGGATGCGTCACTTCCGCTGTGCGGTCGTATTCGTCCTATGCCGGCTCGTGGTCTTTGCCCAGGATGCCCCGAAAGCCGAGATCTTTGCCGGGGTTTCCTATGGAAACTACGAGTTGCTCCCCAGCAACCCGGGCTTCTCGAGTTCGAGTGAAACCATCTCCGGCAACCCCAGCGGACGACTGGGCCTGATCGGATGGAATGGATCGGTCGCGGTCAACATGAACCGTTGGTTCAGCTTCGCGACCGACGTCAGCGGCTACTATAGCGGTTCGTCGACCTCGACCACCACGACAGTGACTATCTCCAATCCCTGCGAACCAGTGAGTTGCCTGCCAGAGACAATTACAACCACGGTCGCCGCAGCGGCCCCCAAGATTCACAACTTTCTTTTCGGACCGCAGTTTTCCTATCCTGCCGGCAAAATCAGGCCCTTTGCCCATTTCCTTATCGGCGGACAACACTCCGACGTGACGCGAGCAGAGAGTGTCACCGGTTCGAGTGGCACCATCAGCTCAATCCCGGAGGTGCTTCAATCTGGCTCGACCGGGTTTGCCATGGCGATCGGCGGCGCAGTGGACTACTCCATTAAGCGCAATCTGGTCTGGCGGCTGGTATCGGACTACCTGACCGGCCAGGGCACGGGTCAAAACCACGTGCGCGTCTCCACAGGGGTGGTCTGGCGGCTGCGGCATTAGCCGGGCAAGTCCCTCGACCTTCTTCGTCACAGCCAACCACGGTCCGGGCTCACAGACCTCCACGACGGGTGGTGAGGTTGCGGATTTGCAAGTGATGGGATCGGGGGAAGCGGAGCAATCCAATGCCGTTAGTCCTTACAGGCTGATGACAGAGGAGATCAGGATTTCGCTCATCTGCTCGATCGTGATGACATCGCCAATAAAACCCACGTTCGCTGCGACTGCGCTCGCCGGAGCCGCGGTCTGCCAGGAATATGCCAGTTCATTTCCCTCCACATGAGGCAGAAAACGCCCATTGGCTTGTCCGTGACACGAAATTACCGCGTTCGTGGCGTCGAAACTTGCCTGCACAAACCTGTCTGCGCCTCGATTAAGGAGCGTAAAGCTGTCCAGCCCTCCCTCGGAATAAGCCAGCCCCGCAACAGACTCCAATCCAAGATTGATTTTGCTTGCGGATTGCGCGACCAAAGTCTTCAGGGCGAGCCATCTCTGAGGGCCGCCGGTTTCAGCTACCTTGGCGTCATGGAACGGCTTCCGTGCGGCCTGTTCGCCACGGACCTGTTGCTCCTGCAAGGAATCGTGCATCTTCTTAACAAAGTTGGCGCTTGTCATATCGTCTTTCATAAACCGTTTCTCTCTAGAGAGCCTGTCGGCAGAATCCGAGCAGACTTCAACGCACAAATGGATGGTAACACTCTCAGGAACCATGAATTAGACCGATTGGTCTCCGGCGAACGGTGAAAACCGCCCTGCCGTCTCGCTAATGCCTCTATGTTGTTAGAATGAATGGCAGGATCGCGACAGACTTTGGTTTTCTGTAGTCTTCTCTCGATGGAATTCACGGAACAATTCGACGTAGTAGTCGTCGGCGCGGGACATGCCGGATGTGAGGCTGCGATGGCTGCGGCGCGCATGGGGCTGAAGACCGGGCTGTATACGCTCAACGTCGACTTGATCGCGCAGATGTCGTGCAATCCGGCCGTGGGCGGCATTGCGAAGGGCCACCTGGTTCGCGAAGTGGACGCGCTCGGCGGCATCATGGGCGAGATTACGGACGCGGTCGGCATCCAGTTTCGCCTGCTGAACACTTCGCGGGGCCCAGCGGTGTGGTCTCCGCGGGCACAGTGCGACAAGCAGGCTTACCGGATCAAGATGCGCGAACTGCTGGAGTCCCAGGCGAACCTCAAGATCAAGCAGGCCGAAGTGGCGGAACTGATTGTAGACCGCTCTCAGTATTCAGTTCCCAGTTCTCAGCCCCAAAGCGATGCTGATTTTACTGAGAACCGAGAACTGAGTACTGAGAACTTGCATGCCCGAGTGCTCGGCGTCAAGCTTCGCGACGGCCGGACAGTGGGCGCGCAGGCGGTGATCATCACCACTGGGACTTTTCTTAATGGCCTGATTCATTGCGGCGAGCAGCAGTATCCCGCGGGGCGCTCGGGGGAGCCGAATACGGTTCTGCTGGGCGAAGCGTTGAAGAAGCTGGGACTGCGCGGCTGCCGGCTCAAAACTGGAACGCCGCCGCGGCTTGACGGACGCACTATCGATTGGTCGCGTTTTTCGGAGCAGCCGGGGGATGCCGATCCTACTCCGTTCAGCTTCCGCACCAGTCGTGTGGCGCATCACGACTCGCAGGTTCCGTGCTATATCGCGTCGACCACGCCGGAAACTCATCGCATCATTCGCGACAACGTGCATCGCTCGCCGATGTACAGCGGGCAGATCCAGTCGATCGGGCCGCGATATTGTCCGTCGATCGAAGACAAGATCGTGAAGTTTCCCGACAAGGAGACGCACCAGCTTTACCTGGAGCCCGAAGGGCTGAACACGCATGAGATTTATGTAAACGGAATGAGCACCTCGTTGCCGGTGGACGTGCAGCTTGCGATTTTGAAGTCGATTCCCGGGCTGGAGAGCGCCGAAATGCTGCGACCAGGATATGCCATCGAGTACGACTCGATCGATCCCACCGAGCTGCAACGGACTTTAGAGACGAAAAAGATCGGCAGTCTCTTTCTGGCGGGCCAGATCAATGGAACTTCGGGATATGAAGAAGCCGCTTGCCAGGGTGTGATGGCGGGCATCAACGCAGCCTTGCAGGTGAAGGGGCAGGCGCCGCTGATTCTCGACCGGACGGAGGCTTACACCGCGATCCTGATCGACGACCTCATCTCGAAGGGTACGAACGAGCCCTATCGAATGTTTACTTCGCGGGCGGAATTCCGTCTGCACTTGCGAATCGATAACGCTGATCGGCGACTGACGCCGCACGGGCGGCGCGTGGGATTGATCTCCGATGCCGCCTGGGAGGATTTTCAAGCCAAGCAGCAGCGACTGGGGCAGATGAGGAAATTGCTGGAACGTACAAGGCTGACATCTGAAATGCTAAACACCCTCACACCTTGTCACTCCGAGGAGCAGAGCGACGAGGAATCCGCTGTTGCCGGCGGCGTCACAGAACCAGCACGAGACAGGAATTCTGCCCTCGGCCAAACTTGTGCCCAGCTGCTGAAGAGGCCCGAAATCGTCATCGAGCAACTTGCGCCTATTCTTCGCAAGCTGGATCCGGTTTTCTTCGCACGAGAAGAACAAGAGGTCCGTAGGAATCCGTGCAAATCCGTGGCCACTCTTTCTTCCGAAATCCGCAATGAGCTCAAGTCGGTGGAAACGGAGATCAAGTACGAGGGCTATCTGCTGCAACAGCAGCGAGCCATGGAGCGGATGAAGAAATCGGAGCAGCGGTCGATTCCCGGCTGGTTCGATTACCGCTCGGTCAGCGGACTCTCGCGCGAGATGCAGGAGAAGCTGAGTCAGGTGCAGCCGCGAACTCTGGCCCAGGCCTCGCGCATCCCAGGCGTGACCCCCGCAGCGGTGTCACTGGTGAATGTTTTTATCGAGATTCAGGCGAGGAGACGGGAGCAGGTTGCGGTCATCTAAGGCACTTTCCGGTTTCTGATTTCCAGTTTTCAAGTATTCGGGTTAATATTCCGGACATGCCGCAAGAATCCCTTCGCATTCAAGACCAGCCCGGAACGAAGGCCGAGCAGCGCATTCTCCGCCTGGAAGGGGCGCTCGTGATCGCGACTATGTTTGAGTTCCAGGCCATGGTACGTGCCGATAGTTCGCGCTCGCTGATCATCGATTTCAGCAACGTGCCTTATGTGGATTCGGCGGGGATCGGGGCGCTGGTGGGAGCGTATGTGACGCGGCAGCACGGCGGACGGAACCTCGCGTTGGTGGGCGTAAATGATCGCATTCGCAATGCGCTCAAGGTCACCCGAGTGGAACAGTTCTTCCGCTTTTTCGATTCCGTGAGCGCGGCTGAAGCGGCATAAGTAAGTGGTCAGTGACCGGTGGCCAGTTCAAGCCTTGTTTTTCTAATCTCTGATCGCTGGCCATGGGACACCACGAGCCCGCTCTTCTGTTTGACTGCTTCCCGTGTCCCTCTAAGATGGATTTCCTGAAACAAGTCCATGACCGGCCAGAGCAATCGACAAACGTTTCAGCGTGCGAACGTGTGTTCTCGACGTTTTATGCTGCCTCAGCCTGCCACTGCTACCCCATTGCTCTCGAAATTTGAGCCGCCAGGAGACAACTTCGGATACAGCGGGAAGGTTTTAGGAGCGAAGCCGACATGGGATAATGCCTAGTGATTCTGGCAGTCAGCACTGGAGAGATTCATGGCAAGAGAGATCATTCGAACGCCTAACGCCCCGTCCCCGCCACCGACATACAGCCAGGCAGTACGCGCAGCGGGTCTTGTTTTCGTCTCTGGCACGGGGCCGCACGACCCAGTGACCGGGAAGATTGTTGGAGACACAATTCAAGAGCAGACCAGACAATGCTTGGAGAACGTATCTGCCATCCTCAAGGCGGGAGGCACTTCCCTCGAACAGGTCGTGAGCGCCACTGTTATTCTTCTTGAGGAAACAGACTTCGCCGGAATGAATGAGGAGTGGATTAAGTGGTTTCCATCGAACCCGCCTGCACGGCAGGGGGCGAAACTCCCCGTTAGAGTCCCCGGCATGAGAGTGTCCATCGCTGCGATTGCCGAAATTTAATTGTCGCCGAGGTTACCGCAGAAGTGCGAACATCATTTTCGCCGTGGGGAGGGCTATTTGTCCCTGATAATTCCCGAGTTCCGAGAAGCATGATACAACCTCAAGCAAAACCGAGAACGAAACATTCAAAACAAAAGGGGCTTAGGTTAGCACCGCAATGATCGGCCAGACCATCTCGCATTACCGCATCATTGGCCAGCTGGGGAGCGGCGGGATGGGGATAGTGTATGAAGCGCAAGATCTGGATCTGGGCCGCCGGGTTGCTCTGAAATTCCTGCCACCGCAGCTTTCGAGCGATCAAAATGCTCTGGAGCGTTTTATGCTGGAGGCCCGCAGTGCCTCGGCGTTGAACCATCCCAACATCTGCACAATTTATTCGGTCGAAAAGGCAGTCGAGCAATCGTTCATCGCCATGGAGTTGCTGGAGGGCGAGACCCTGGATCGCCGGCTGGGCGCAGGCGCGGTGCCGATCGACCGGCTGCTCGACTGGAGTATCCAGTTGGCGGATGCGCTCGACGCGGCTCATGTCAAAGGCGTTCTGCACCGCGACATCAAGCCCGCGAATATCTTTGTGACCCAACGGGGACAGGTGAAGGTGCTCGATTTTGGACTTGCCAAGCTCACCCGGCCCGAGATGGCGATGGAGACGATTGGGGCCACGCAGGATTCGCCAGCGCTGCACCTCACCAGTCCGGGCTCGACTGTGGGTACGATCTCCTACATGTCGCCGGAGCAGGCGCGGGGCGAGGAACTCGATGCACGCACAGATTTGTTTTCTCTCGGAGTTGTGGTCTACCAGATGGCAACCGGGCGCTTGCCGTTTTCCGGCGCCACGTCGGCGGTCGTCTTCCATGCCATTCTTGAACTAGATCCGATTCCTGCGTTGCAGTTGAATGCCGCGCTGCCGCCGCGGCTGGAAGAGATTATTGGCAAAGCTTTGGAAAAAGATCGTGACCTTCGCTATCAATCAGCTGCCGACCTGCGCGGCGATCTGAAGCGGCTGAAGCGCGATACAGAATCGGGGAGGAAGTCAACGGCCGCATCAAGCTCCGGATCAATGCCAGCGCCTGTTTCCTCCGCCGCTGTGGGAACCGGCCTTGGCGTTGCAGGTGCGGCAGCTCAGACCATGCCAGCCAGTTCCTCGCTGAAGGCGAGCGGGAGACCCAAGGCATGGCTACGGCTTGCTGGTACTGGCGTCGCGCTGGTGCTGGCCGGAATCCTCGCGTACACCATGTTTTCGCGCAAGGCTGTGCCCTTCCAGAATTTTACGGTCGATAAGGTCACGGAAGGCGGCAAATCGGCCATGGCCGCCATCTCTCCCGATGGCAAATACATTCTTAATCTAGTGCGCGACAACGGTCTGGCCAGCCTCTGGCTGCGAAATGTGCCGACCAACAGCAACACGCAAGTTGAGCCTCCCGCCGACGTTTATTACAACGGGCTGCGTTTTTCGCCGGACAGTAATTATTTCTATTTCGTTCGCAGCGACCCGGGCAACACCGAATTGAAGTTCCTGTATCGCGCACCGTTGCTGGGAGGCGAGCCCCAGAAGCTGGTGAGCGACGTGGACTCGAACATTACTTTCTCTCCCGACGGTAAGAAGTTTGCGTTCATACGCGATGACAACCCGGAGCATGGGAAGTACCAGCTCATCATCCGCCCGGTAGAAGGCGGCGACGAGAACGTGCTCCGCACGGGCTCGACCAGCGAGTCTTTGTACGGGCCCGCGTGGTCACCTGATGGAAAGATCATCGTTTGCGAAATGCTCGATCCGGGGCATGGATATATCAGTCTGGTGGCGATAGATGCGGCCACAGGTCAATTCAAGCCTTTCTTCAGCAGCAACGCGCGGATTTTCTTTATTCCGTCCTGGCTGCCCGACGGCAGCGGAGTATTGGGACTGGTGCGGGAACAAAGCAACAATTTCACCCGTACTCAGATCGGTTTCGTTTCCTATCCCAAGGGTGTGTATTCTCCCATCACCCGCGACACGAATAGCTATTCTGACCTGAGTGTTGCCGGCAACGGGCGGGTTCTGGCGACGGTGCAGGAAGAAGGTCGTTGGAATTTGATGGTGATGCCCGTTGGAGCGCCGGGCGCTGAGGCGCGACAAGTCGCGTTGGCCGAGGCCGACACGAACTTTACCTGGACGCGGGATGACCGGCTGATTTCCGACCAGGCGAATGTTCTCAATGTGATCGACCCGGCTACGGGAGGCAAGACGGTCCTGCCGGGTCAGGCGGTAAGCGGCAACCCATGGGCCTGCAACACCGGCGATTTCATCCTCTTCGTGAGGTTCGAGAACGGGGTCCAGAAAGTGTGGCGGATGGATGCTAGTGGGAGTAACGTCAAACAACTTACGCAAGGAAAGCTCGATACTTCCCCCGTGTGCGCTCCAGACGGCAAGTCAGTGTACTTTATTGAGCAGAGCGGCGAGCCGAAGCTGGCAAGAATATCGATCGATGGCGGGGTGCCGGAAGTGATTTCGGATCTGCCGACATCGGGTTCGTTTGATGTTTCGCCGGATGGCAAGATCGCGGTTTTTCCCACGCTGCAGCATTCTGGGGAGCACAAAGAAATGCTGGTGGTGGTCGAAACGGACGCCGGGAAGGCGGCGAAGATGATTGAATTCGAGCGTCCCCGCTTCGGCCTGGTGCACTTTTCGCGTGACGGAAAGGCGGCAATCTACTCGGTTCGCGATCACGGAGTGGACAATCTCTGGCTGCAGCCCCTCGACGGTTCCAAGGGTAAGCAGATTACCGACTTCACTTCCGAACACATCTTCGACTTCCACTGGTCGCCTGACGGCAGGCAGTTAGCTTTGGTTCGCGGACACACCGACGCCGATGTGGTTGTTATCCGGGAGGTTCAGCCTTAGCTCCAGCTCAGGGGCCTGCCTCGTGCAACATTCGCCAACTAAAGGCTGGGGCCGACTTTCTGCAACGGCACCGGCTTCGCGTTTCACTTCGGGTCGCAGCAGACACACCGCAACGAGGGCCAAGCGGAAAAAATAAAGGGCGGCCATCGCTGGCCGCCCCTTTTGCGAATTGTTAGCTGCGAAGTGGTTTATGCACCCTTCACGTTCTCGGCCTGCCAGCCCTTAGGGCCTTTGACCACGTCGAACTGCACCTGCTGACCTTCCTGAAGGCTGCGGAAGCCGCTCGCCTGAATGGCTGAGAAATGAACGAATACATCCTCGCCGTTCTGGCGGCTGATGAAACCGTATCCTTTGGCGTCGTTAAACCACTTCACTGTTCCTGTTTCCATGTGTTGCAATGTTCCTTTTTCGTTGATGTAGCGCTGAAACTTTGGAAGGCTTCTTCAGCAGGCAGGTCACGCGCTGGTTGGCGGAGAAACTGGGTACTGCGAAGGAACTCTAAAGATCAAACGCACTCAAATTGTAAGTTAAGGCCAGAAAAAAAGCCACAATATTTCCCCGCTGGCACACTTAAGTACCTATGGATCAGCAGCTTCCAGAACAAGTTGAGGGCCGGATTTCCAGCCATGATTTGCCAGCTCGAGGGCAAAAGATACATGATTAGAGCTGGATGTTGGAAAAAACGCATTGGCGAAGGCTTCTGGTTCTGATTGCGCTGGCAACTCCAGCGTGGGCCGGGATTGTCGAGGATGTCCGCGCCGCGCTCGCGCAAAACAATTTCTCCTTGGCTGAGGAGGACCTCAAGTCGTACAGCACCAACAAAGGCATAACCCCGGAGTATGTCGAAGCCTATTCTTGGATGGGGCGCGCTGCTCTCTCGGCTCGTGACTACGATCAGGCCGCCGCATACTCCAGGCAAACCAGAGCCCTCGCTCTCGAGTTACTCAAGCAGCGTCCGCTCGATGCAGAGCCTCATCTGCCGATCGCCCTAGGTGCGGCCATCGAAGTCCAATCGCAGACGCTGGCGGCTCGCGGTCAACGTACTCAGGCGATCGCCGTTCTGCAAACCGCGCTGCGCACCTATGGCAGCACTTCGATCCGGGCACGATTGCAGAAGAACGTGAACTTGCTCTCCTTCGAAGGCAAGCCGGCGCCCGCAATCCGAGCTGAACAATTTCTGGGTTCGAAGCCGCCCACACTGGCCCAGCTGAAGGGCTCTCCCGTGCTGCTTTTTTTCTGGGCGCACTGGTGTGGAGACTGCAAAGCCGAAGCGCCGATCATTACGCAACTGCGGACGGAATTCGCTTCCAAAGGTTTGACTGTCGTCGGTCCCACCCGGCTCTACGGCTACACCGCGCAGGTCGAGAACGCTGCCCCCAGCGCTGAACTCGCCTACATCGACGCCGTCCGCCACCGCTTCTACGGCGGACTGCTCGACATGCCCGTCCCCATCAGCAAGTACAATTTCGATGTGTACGGAGCTTCCACCACGCCAACGCTGGTGTTGCTCGACCGTGCGGGCAAGGTTGCGATGTACCATCCCGGTGCGCTGCCCTATGACCAACTGAAGGCGGAGATTGAGAAGGTCGTGGCGTCTCCCGCTACAATCGCACGGTGAACCTGGACGATACGATCGTCGCCATCGCGACCCCGCCGGGCCGCGGCGGCATCGGGGTGGTGCGCATCGCCGGACCGAGGTCAGTTCAGATCGCAAGGCCGATGTTGCGGCTGAAACATGAACTGGAACCGGGACGCGCCGTTTTCGGGGAACTTGTTCAGCCAGGTGGAGATGGAGTTTCCGATGCCCAGTTTCCGGTCTCTAGTGACCCAGCTACTGGAAACTCGAGACTAGACACTGGGAACTCAGGCCGAATCGACGAAGTAGTGGTTAGTTACTTCGCGAAGCCGCATTCGTATACCACCGACGACATCGTTGAGATCTCCGCTCATGGCTCTCCGGTCGTGCTCCTGCACATCGTCGAGCTGTGCGTTGCCGCCGGAGCGCGCCTGGCCGAGCCTGGGGAGTTCACCATGCGGGCCTTCCTCAACGACCGCATCGATCTTACGCAAGCCGAAGCCGTTCGCGACCTGATCGACTCCCAGACGCTCTATCAGGCGAGGATTGCCGCGCAGCAACTCGAAGGCGCGCTGTCGAAGCGCTTGCAGCCGATCAAACAGAAGCTGGTCGAGCTGATTGCCGTGCTCGAAGCCGGCATCGACTTTGCCGAGGACGATGTCTCGGTCCTGCCCAACGGCCCCATTCTTGAACGCATCGCCGGCGTCCGCCAGCCACTCGACCAGCTGGCCGCCACTTTCGCTTACGGCAAGATTGTGCACCAGGGATTAACCCTTGCCATTGTCGGACGGCCGAACGTTGGCAAATCAAGCTTGTTCAACCGTCTGGTTGAACGCGAACGCGCCATCGTCACGGCCACGCCTGGCACCACGCGTGATCTGGTGAGCGAAACCGTCGCCATCGGCGGCATTCCCATCCAGCTAGTGGACACCGCCGGAATCCGGCAGGCCCTCGACGAAGCCGAATCCATCGGCATCCGCAAGTCGATGGAAGCGTTGGCCGATGCTGATCTCGTATTGGTGGTGCTTGACCTATCGCAGCCGGCAACGGCGGAGGACGAGGAGCTCATCCGCCAAGCCACCAATCGCCCGGTGATTGTGGTCGAGAACAAGTCGGACCTGCTCGCGACGGACCGGGAAGGGCACGGCCGTGCCAACCTTGCGCAAGAGAGCGGCAGGGCTTCAGCCCTTGAGAAAAGCAACGATGCGCCGCGGGTTCGCGCCTCTGCCCTCACCGGCGCAGGGATCGGCGAACTGCGCATCGAAATCCTTCGCCACATCGGAGGCGAAGCTGGAACACAGCCCGAAGCTGGATTTCTTACGAACGTCCGGCATCGGGGGCTAGTGCTGGAAGCGCTTGCCGCGCTCGATAGCGCCGCTAGGGCCGTGACCAATAAAGTCCCTCATGAAATGCTGCTGCTCGATCTGTACAGCGCTCTACGGCCCCTCGATGCTGTTACCGGGGAAACTACCACCGACGATATCCTCAATCTAATCTTCAGCACGTTCTGCATCGGGAAGTAGAGTGAGGTCGGCAACGTCCGATCTATGCCGTGAGCACGGAGTGGATTTCTTGCCTTTCCAAGATGACGGCTGCCCTATAAGAGGCGGATGATGTGAGGTCGTTCCCGGAAAATCGTCGCACCGGCAGGAGGATAACAGTGCTATGACGTACACAAGACGTACAGTACTCGCGGGCTTAGGACTGGTCGGACTGGATGCGATCATGGCATCGATGGTGGCGAAGGCCGGAGCATCTTCGCGAATGGATGTGCTCGCAGAGGGAGCAGGCTCCTGCCCGTTCCGGCTGGCGGTGATCAATGATGAGATCACGCAGGATTTCGAGAAGGCATGCCAGGTCGTCTCCGGCGATTTCGGGCTCCATTGGATCGAGCTGCGTTCCATGTGGAGCAAGAATGTTACTGAGCTCGACGCCAGGCAACTTGAGGATGCGAGGAAAATTCTCGACGAGCACAAGCTGCGAGTCACGGATATCGCAAGCCCACTGTTCAAGACGGACTGGCCCGGAGCTCCGCGCTCGTCGCAAAGTGAAGGCCGCGACCAGTACCATGCCGACTTCGATGCCAGCGCGCAGGATAAGCTGCTGGAGCGGTGCATCTCACTTGCCAAGACCTTCAACACGGACAGGATTCGCTGTTTTGACTTCTGGCGACTGGACGATCAGAAGCCTTATCGGGCAGCGATTAATGCCAAACTGCAATGGGCCGCTGAACGCTGCGCCAAAGATAACATCGTCCTTCTGCTGGAGAATGAGATGTCCTGCAACACGGCGACGGGAGAAGAAGCGTCCGTCGTGCTGAAGGCGATTCCAAACCGGAATTTCATGCTGAACTGGGATCCCGGCAATGCCGCGGCACTGGGAACAACACCTTATCCCGATGGCTATAACTTGCTTCCAAAGGAACGCATTGGACACTGTCACTGCAAGGATGTGGTGCGCAAGCCGGATCACAAATATGATTGGGCTCCGGTAGGCGGCGGTATTGTGGATTGGGCTGGGCAGGTGCTGGCTCTGCAGCGGGACAGCTTCCACTACGGGCTTAGCCTCGAGACTCACTGGCGCGGGGCCGGTTCGCCCGAAGCGTCCACCCGGATCAGCATGGAGGGACTTCACAAGATGCTGAAGAAGGCGGGAATCTCCTGCTGATCGCAGGTTGCCTTGTCAGCGGGTGACATCAGAGTTGGCAGTGCGACATACCGATCGTCAAGGAGATAACATGGTTACGCGACGCGAGTTTCTCGATGCAATTGCAGTTAGCGCGGCGGGACTTGCCGTGGCAACTACCGCGAAGAGCTATGGCCAGATCCTTGGTTCCAACGATCGTCTCAATTTTGCGGTGATCGGCTTGAATGGGCGCGGCTATGCCCACCTCTCGTCGCTCAAGGCGAACCGTAGTGCTGCACGCATCTCGCATGTGTGCGATGTCGACAGCAATATTCTTCGGAAGTTTGCGGAGAGTGTGAAGCAGGAGATGGGCGAGGTTCCGGCGATGGAAAAGGACTTTCGCCGGATTCTCGAACTGAAGGACGTGGACGCCATCACGATCGCCACCCCCGACCATTGGCACACACCGATGGCGATCGCTGGGTTGCAGGCGGGCAAGCACGTTTATGTGGAGAAGCCGTGCAGCCACAATCCGGCTGAGGGAGAGATGCTGCTGCAGGCGCAGCGGAAATATCAGAAGCTGGTTCAGATGGGCACGCAGCAACGCTCTTCACCGCACACGATTGAGATCGTCGATAAAATTCACGCGGGAGCTATCGGCAGGCCTTACTTCGCGAAGGCATGGTACTGCAATGTGCGCAAATCGATCGGCACGGGCAAGGAAGCTCCGGTACCGGCACAGCTTGATTGGGATTTGTGGCAGGGGCCAGCGCCGCGGCGTGCGTATCGGGATAATGTGCAGCCATATAACTGGCACTGGTTCAGAATCTACGGCACCGGAGAGACGCTGAACAACGGCACGCACGAGGTCGATGTCTGCCGCTGGGCGCTGGGCGTCGACTATCCGAGGCGCGTTACTTCGTCTGGCGGCAGATACCAGTTCAAAGACGACTGGCAGTTTTATGACACGCTGGTGACCAGCTTCGAGTACGACGACAAGATGATTTCGTGGGAGGGCAAGAGCTGCCAGGGAATGAAGTTTTACGGCCGTGATCGTGGTTCAACGATCATGGGGACGACGGGCACGGTGCTGGTGGATCGGGATGGCTACGAGATTTACGACCTCAAAGGAAATAAGACCAGCGAATTCAACGTTGGCAATTCTACTTCATCCGCCGATCTGATCGGCCGCGACTCCATGACGGACGCGCATTTTGCGAATTTCATTGCCGGGATTCGCAAAGGCGAGAAGCTTAATGCTCCGGTTTCCGTGGGCAATGTCGCCGTCACCATGCTGCAGCTTTCTAACATTGCGTGGGAAACGAACCGCGAGCTGCATCTCGATACGAACAACGGGCGGATCGAAAATGATGCGGAGGCGATGAAGATGTGGGCGCGCGAGTACGAGAACGGTTGGGCACCTCATGTCTAGCGACTTGCCGATCAGGAAGAACGGCTTCTCCCGTCGCGATTTCGTTCGCTCCGGTGCTCTGGTCGCGACGGCGCTCGGCGTTCCAGGCGTTTCCTTTGCAGACGTCCCGGAAGCGCCATCCACTGGCGAGGCCTCGCCGATTCGCCTGGGGCTGGCCAGCTACACCTTCCGCAACTTCAGTCGCGCGCAGTTGATTGGCTTCATGAAGCAGCTTAACGTTTTCGATCTGAATGCGAAGGATGTCAAGGATCACCTTCCTATGGATCCGCCGCAGGAGGCGGCTGCGCTGGCAGACTATGCAGCGGTGGGGATCAGGCTACACGCTGCGGGAGCCATTTATTTTGCAAAAGATGAAGATGCCGACATTCGATCTAAGTTCGAATATTGCAAGCGAGCGGGGATTGGCGTGATTGTCGCCGGTGATCCCGCGCCGGAGGCCCTGCCGCGAATTGAGAAGTTCGTAAAGGAATACGACATTCGTATCGCGATTCACAATCACGGGCCGGAGGATAAGTTGTGGCATTCGCCGCTGGATATACTGAAGGCGGTGAAGGGAATGGATTCGCGCATTGGATGCTGCATCGACGTCGGACATACGGTTCGCGCTGGAACCGAGGTGGTTCAGGCAATTCAGGAGGCGGGCCCGAGGTTGTTTAACATTCACATGAAGGACCTCACGAACTTTGAAAGCAAGGAAAGCCAGGTTGCCGTCGGAGACGGCATCATGCCAGTGCGGCGGATGTTTGAGGCTCTGACTGCGATGAAATACCAAGGCTTCGTCGATCTGGAATATGAGGTTCATCCCGACGACCCGATGCCCGGTGTGATCAGCAGTTTTGCTTACATGCGAGGAGTG
>Ga0302326_10015342_pt1 | contig 16124 bp, 13 predicted proteins | sample Palsa_T0_3_FD_202264 | JGI IMG/M metagenome (GOLD analysis project Ga0302326, IMG submission 202264) | Peat permafrost microbial communities from Stordalen Mire near Abisko, Sweden - Palsa_T0_3 | ecosystem: Environmental > Terrestrial > Soil > Palsa > Peat permafrost | place: Sweden: Abisko... | reverse complement strand
CGCTCTCGGCGGCGGCCACGGCGGGTCTGCTCGTGTACGCGCGGCCGCTCGGCCAGGCGCTCAAGGCGCGGGCGCCCGCGCGGCTCGGGGGCGCGATGCTCGCCACCGCGACGACGCTCGCGGCGTCACTCCCATGCGCGCCGATCCTGGCGCGGTTCGCACCCACGATGCCGATCGGCGGTGCCGTCGCCAATCTCCTCGCGGTCCCGCTGGGCGAATCGGTCGCGCTTCCGCTCTGTCTCGCGCACGCGCTCCTCGGGTGGTGGCCCCAGGCCGAGCGGGGGTGCGCGGTCGCCGCGTCCGGTGCACTCCTGCTGGTGCGCGCCGTGGCCCGCGTCTTCTCGGCGCCGGCGCTCACCGTTCAGGTACCCCAACCCACGCCATGGCAGTTCGCGGTGCTGGCGTGCGGGATGGCCGCGGTGGCGTTGCGGTCGCGGATCCTTGCGGGGTCGATCGCTCTGGCCGCAGCCGCGGTCCTCCTGCTCGAGGTGATGGCGCGCAGAGCGGGCGCACCGCGGGGCGTGCTTCGCGTCACTTTTCTCGACGTCGGGCAGGGCGACTCCGCGATCATCGATCTCCCCGACGGCGAAGCGATGGTCGTCGATGGCGGAGGTCTGGTCGGCAGCCCTATCGACGTCGGCGTTCGCGTCCTCGCCCCCGAGCTCCGCGCTCGGCGCCGCGCGTCGCTCGCCGCGGTCGTCCTCACCCATCCGCACCCCGATCACTTCGGGGGGCTGGTCTCGGGGCTCGACACGGTGCGCGCCGACGCCTTGTGGGACACGGGCGAAGGGGAGGGGGAACACCTCGCCGGCGGCTACGCGGCCGTTCTCGGCTCCGCACGGGCTCACGCCACCGCCGTACTGCGGCCGGGCGCCCTTTGTGGCGAGCGGGTGCTCGGGGGCGCGCGGATCGAGGTCCTTGCCCCGTGCCCGGCGTACTCCCCGGACGCCGAGCCCAACGACAACTCCTTCGTCTTGCGGTTCGTCTTCGGGGCGCGCGCTATCCTCATGGTCGGCGACGCGCAGCGCGACGAGGAGGGCGCCCTGCTCGCCACGGCGGGGGATCGCCTGCGGGCCGACGTCCTCAAGGTCGGGCATCACGGCAGCGCGACGTCGTCCTCTCCGCGGTTTCTCGCCGCCGTGGCCCCCCGTGAAGCGGTGATCTCGGTCGGGCGGCGCAACCGATTCGGGCATCCGCACCCCGCCACGCTCGCCGCGCTGGCGGCCGTCGGGGCGCGCACCTGGCGCACGGATACCGACGGCGCCGTGACCGTGACGACCGACGGAGTGAACCTCGAAGTGGGCGCGATTGCCCGATAGCCGCCAGCAACACTGATACCCTCGGCGGCAGAGGATGATGGACCGGCCGGCCAGCATGTTCTCGGCGGAGCGGATCGCAGAGCGCGTCGGCGCGCTCGGCGCCGAAATCACGCGCGACTACGCCGGCAAGAGCCTCGTGCTGGTGGGCGTTCTGAAGGGAAGCTTCGTGTTCGCCGCCGACCTGGCGCGGGCGATCGATCTTCCGCTCCGCATCGACTTTCTCGGCGTACGTTCGTATGGGCAAGGGACGGAGACGAGCGGCGTCGTGCAGATCACGCACGACCTCGCGCGCCCGATCGAGCACGAGCACGTGCTGCTGGTGGAGGACATCGTGGACACCGGCTTGACGATGGCGCATCTCATCGATTTGCTGGGCACGCGATCGCCCGCGAGTGTGAGGGTGTGCGCGCTCCTCCACAAGCCAGGGCGGGCCCGGGTGGCGGTGCCGATCGACTACCTGGGCTTCACGATCGACGACCACTTCGTCGTCGGCTACGGGCTGGACTACGCCGAGAAATACCGCAATCTGCCCTACATCGGCGTGATTGAGTCATGAACGCCGGGGCCGCGCCCCGTGCTCTACAATCGTGGCCGGAGGCCGCGCGCAGCACGTGACCAGCCCCTACACCGACGAGAACCTGCTGCGGTCGCTGCTCGCGAAGGCCGTCGCCAGCAAGGCCAGCGACGTCCACATCAAGGTCGGCCAGCCCCCGGGGGTGCGCGTGCGGGGCGACATCGTTTACTTCCGCACCGAGCGCATCACGGCCGAAGACACCGAGGCGGTCGCGCGTCAGGTCATCGGCAGCGACGACGTCATCGCGAAGCTCGACGAGCTGAAGGAGTACGACACGTCTTACCTGGCGCCGAGTGTCGGGCGCTTCCGCGTGAACGTGTACCGCCAGCGCGGCAGCCTCGCGATCGTCATGCGCTTCATCCCCAGCGAGATCCCATCGATCGAAGAGCTGGGCCTGCCCATGCCGGTGACGATGGAGCTGGCCGAGAAGAACAACGGGATGGTGCTGGTGGTCGGGGCCGCAGGCAACGGCAAGAGCACCTCGATCGCGGGCATGATCGCGCACCTGAACGCGACGCGGCACCTGCACATCGTCACGGTCGAAGACCCGATCGAGTTCGTGCACCGCGATCTGATGTCGAGCATCAGCCAGCGCGAGGTCGGCATCGACACGGCGAGCTTCGCCGCCGCCCTCCGCGCCGCCCTGCGGCAGGACCCGGACGTGATCTTCGTGGGCGAGGTGCGCGACGAAGAGACGATGGAGATCGCCCTCAAGGCGGCCGAGACGGGGCACCTCGTGATGGCTTCGCTCCATACGAGCGACTGCGTGCGTACCGTCAACCGCATGCTCGCCCTGATGAAGGGCGATCCGTCCGAGAACCGATTCCGCATCGCCACGTGCCTGCAGGGCATCATCGCGCAGCGCCTCTTGCCCCGCGCCGACGGCTCCGGCATCGTCCTCGCGGCCGAGGTCCTCGTGGCCTCGCAGTCCGTTCGCGAGAGCATCCGCAGGCCGGAGAACAACCCGCCGCTCAAGTCGCTGATGGAGAAGGGCGCTCACCCTTACGGCATGGAGACGTTCCAGACCGTCGTCGAGCGTCTCCGTGAAGAGGGGGTCATCGACGACGAGACGGCGCAGGCGGCGCTGCTCTAGCGCGCCGGCGTCGTCGTGACCGTCGGTATCGGCGGCTCGATGACGCGCGTCGCGCGCCACACGATGGGGGCGGCCAGGAGCGCCAGCGCGAGCACCGCGGCGATCCCCATCAGCACGACGCCCTTTCGCAGCGCCGGTACGTCGTACGCCTCGAGCGCGGCCTCGTGCACCACGACGTCGCGCGCCGCCGCGGCGCCGACGCGCTCGAGCTTGGTGACGTTGGCCCGCGCGACGTCGAACTCGCCGCCGAAGGTGCCGCGGTCGCTCATCGCGCCCCGTGCGAGGGCGATCATCTGCTGCCGCACCGCCGCTCGCGCACTTTCCACGGCGGCCGTCCGCGTGCCCACTTGCCGGCTTACCCAGTGCTCGAGCGACGTCTGCTCCGCGCGCGCCGCTTCGACGTCGGCCGCCACGTCGGCCGACCGCTTCTTGGCCGTCGCGTAGCTCGTCTGCGCGTTCGCGATCACCGTCTTGAGCTTGCTCGCTTCGGTGAGGCGCGACTCGCGCTCGGCGGCGAGCGCCGTGATCGAGGGCGCCGACGCGCGCGTCGCGTCGAACAGTGTCTCGGCCGAGGGGTGCGTGCCGCTGCTGCTCGGCATCGGCGCGCGCACGATCGTGGCCGACGGAACCGCTAGCGTGGACACGGTGACCGTGCCGCCGGGCGACGAGCCCAGCTCCGCCCTCACGGCGACTTGCATCGCACGCGCGTCGGGCCAGCGCTTGGTCCGGTCGAACTCCAGCGCGCGATCGACGATCGCCGCCACGCGGGGCGGAACGACCTGCACGACCGACGCCAGCGATCGCGCGGGCGCCGTGGCGCTGCGGATGACTTGCTCCTGGGGCGAGGGCGCCTCGTGCACGTGGAGGCCGCTGAGGAGAGTGAACATGGTGGCCCCGACGGCCCAGAGGTCGGTGCGCCCGTCGACCTCGTCCCACCGCGCCAGGGCCTGCTCGGGCGCCATGAATGCGGGCGTACCCATCACCATCCCCGCCTGCGTCCCTTTGGTCTTCGAGTCCGCCGAGCGCTGGAACTGTTTGGCGATCCCGAAGTCGAGGACCTTGAGCGCTCCGGATCGGGTGATGAAGAGGTTCTCGGGCTTGATGTCGCGGTGCACGACGCTGCGTTCGTGCGCCGAGACCAACACGTCGAGCAACTGGTCGGCGATGGTGAGCACGTCGGAGACGGGCAACGTGCCCCCCGCCTTCTCCCAGCGCCGCTCCACGGTCTCGCCGTCGAGTAGCTCCATGACGATGAAGGCCGAACCGTCGGGCGCGACGTCATCGTCGAGGACACTCACGGCGCCTTCGTGCTGGATGGCGTTGGCGGCGTAGCCCTCTTGCAGGAAGCGCGCGCGCACGTCGTCCTCGTTGCTGAATTGCGCGTGCAGCATCTTCACCGCGACCCGCTTGCCGTTGCGGTGCGTGGCTCCGTAAACCGCGGCCATTCCGCCGACGCCGAGCAAGTCGTCGATACGCCACTTGTCTTGCAGGACCAGACCGATGCGGCGGCGCGCCGCCGAAACCAGCGGGTCCTCTTCGAGCTCGGCCTGGATGGTCATGTCGAGGCGCCTTCGTCCGGTGACTCCTGGCGCCGTTGCGCCGCCCGGAGCTCGGTCTCCACCCTCTTGAGCTTCGTCTCCTCGCGGCTGATCGCGGCCTGCGCCGTCGCCAGCTCGATAGCGATCTTGCGCTCGCCCGCCTGGGCCTGCGCCAGCTCGGCTTCGAGCTTGGAGAGGCGCACGGCGACGGCGGCGAGGCGCGCGTTGTGCGCGTCCTGCTCGCTGGCCAGCACGCTGTCTCGCGAGCGAAGGACGTCTTCGGTCTTGCGCAGCTCGATGAGCGCGGCGGCGAACTCGGACGCCTTGTCCGCGTCGGCTTCCATCGCCGTGCGCACGCGCTGCGCGAACGCGACGAGCGCGTCTTCCGCGTCGCGTTTGGTGCGCTCGGCCTCGGCACGCCGCCCCTCGAGGGCCGCCTTGAGCTCCCCCTGACGTCGCATCACGCGCCACGCGTAGAAGGGAAGCGTAAACCAGCTGTGGGGTGGCGTGCCGTAGTCGGCGAGGAGGCGCGCGTCGAAGGAGACGTCGGTGCCCACGGGTATGACCGAGTTCGGGCGCGCGGACGGCGCCTTCGCGAGCGGCGCCGGTCCGCCGTACATGAGCGCCTGGTTCGACTGGCTGTGCACGTCGACCGCGAGCTCGAGGCGTGCCTCGGGCTCGGGGGCTTTCTTCGGCGTCGCGGGGGCCATCTTCGTGGACGGACGCGGCAGGTCGAGCTCGAGCTCCATCGCCGAGGACGATGCCGGCTTGGCCGACGAAGGCGGCGCTCCGCAACGAGCGCACGGCGCCGTGGACTCGGCCCCTTCGGCGCCGCACGCCGGACACGAAGACATGCACGCAATCATACCTCAGGGCCCCATGCTATTGGCCACGCGAGACATGCCCAGCTCCAAGAGGCTCGAGTTCTTGCTCAAGATTACCGCAGCGGGCAAGGCCGATCCGTTCGCGTGGTACGGCCTCGCCATGGAGTACCGCGGCCTTGCCATGACGGATGAGGCGCTGACGACCTTCGAGGCCCTCCGCGCGCAATCCCCGGATTACGTACCCATGTACCTGATGTGCGGTCAGATGCTCGAGACGGCCGGGCGCGTCGACGACGCCCGCGCGTGGCTCGAGTCGGGCATCCAGGCGGCGCGCGCCAAGGGCGACAGCCACGCGCTCTCGGAGCTCGAGGGGGCGCTGGCCGCGCTGCGGTAGCCCGATCCTTTACCTGCGCCTGTCGCGCAGCTTGGCCAGGCGCTCACGGACGCCGGCCTCGTGGCCGCGGTCCGTGGGTTCGTACAGCTGCGTGTCGGCGATGGCGTCGGGGAGATACGTCTCGCCGGGGGGCAGGGCGTCGTCGAAGTCGTGTGCGTACTTGTAGCCTTTGCCGTAGCCCTCTTCGCGCATCAGCGGCGTGACGGCGTTGCGAAGCTTCTTCGGGACGGCGAGCGCGCCGTGCTCGTCGATGAGCTGCTTGGCGCGATGCCAGGCCACGTTCGCGGCGTTCGACTTGGGCGCCGTCGCGAGATAGATGCACGCTTGCGCCAGGGCGTACGTGCCTTCGGGCATCCCCACGCGGCGCAGGACCGCGTCGGCCGCGCTCGCGACGACGAGAGCGTTCGGATCCGCGTTGCCGACGTCCTCGCTCGCGAAGATGAGCATGCGCCGCGAGACGAAGAGCGCGTCGTCGCCGGCAGAGAGCATCCGCATCATCCAGTAGACGGCGGCGTCGGGGTCGCTGCCGCGCATCGATTTGATGAACGCGCTGACGACGTTGTAATGCTCCTCGCCCGCCTTGTCGTAAAGCAGCGGACGGTGGCTATCGGCCGTCGCCACCGCTTCGAGAGAGATGGCCTTGCCACCCGTCGCGTCGAGCCAGTCGACCACGACTTCGAGCGTGGAGAGCGCGCGCCGCGCGTCGCCGCCCGACGTTTGCGCGATCGCCGCGATCGCCTCGGCGTCCGCCGTCAGGTGTTTGGTGCCCAGGCCGTGGGCTTCGTCGGCGAGGGCACGACGCAATAGCTCGGCGATCTCGCCTGGCGCGAGCGGCTCGAGCCGGAACACCTTGCACCGCGAGAGGAGCGCCGCGTTCACGGCGAAGCTCGGATTTTCGGTGGTGGCGCCCACCATGACGATGGTCCCGTCCTCCACGTGCGGGAGAAACGCGTCTTGTTGACCCTTGTTGAACCGGTGGATCTCGTCGACGAACACGATCGTGCGCTGGCCGTGGAAGGCGAGGCGGTCTCGCGCGGCGGCGACGATCTCGCGCAGCTCGCCGACGCTGCCGAGGACGGCGCTGAACGGCACGAACACCGACTTGGTCGCGTGCGCGATGACGCGCGCGACCGTCGTCTTGCCGCTCCCGGGCGGGCCCCAGAGGATCGTCGAACGCACGCGGTCCGTCGCGATCGCGCGCGCCAGGAGACCGTGCGGGCCGAGCACTTGCGCCTGCCCGACGACGTCGTCCAGCGTCTCGGGCCGCATCCGGTCGGCCAAAGGCGCCCCGCGCTCGACGCTCTTCTTCGCCGCGGCGCCGAACAGGGTGTCACCGCTCTCGACGAGCCGCTGTCGCCCGCGCGTCGCCATGGGTCGACCTTAGTGCGAAGGCGCGCGGCTCGCCCGTTCGCCGCGCAGGCCCCGTCAGCGGGCGAGGAGCTTCATCAGCACCAGCGCGAGGGCAACGCCCAGCAGCGTGAATGCCACCGCGACCGCGACGAGCACATGGACGCTCATCCCGCGGGGCGCTCGGGAGAGGTCGGGGAGCGTGGGCTTCGACGCGCCGCGCAGGGACCCGATGGCCGGGCCGGCGAGGGCGGGCGTGGGCCCCGACGCCGACTCGGCCGCCGCGAGCATCCTCGTGCTCGGCGGCGCCAGGTGCGGCGGCAGCTGCGCCGCCCCGTTGAGCACCCACTGCAGCGCCGTGCCGAAGTCGGCGGCCGTCGCAAAGCGGTCTTCTGGCCGCTTGGCCAGCGCCCGGTGCACGATCTGCTCGAGCAGCGGCGGGAACGTCTTTCCGGGCGCGCGCTGGTTGATCCCGATGGGTTTCCCCGTCACGTGATGCTGGATGTGCTCCATCGCGTTCTTGGCATCGAAGGGCAGCTTGCCGGTGAGCACCTCGTACAGGATGACGGCGAGGGAGTAGACGTCGCTCGACGCCGTCAACGTCTTGCCCTGCGCCTGCTCGGGGCTCATGAACTCCGGGGTGCCGAAGACCATCCCCTCCTGCGTGAGCACCACCGAGCCGGGGCGCATCTGCTGCTCGCCGACCTTGGCGAGACCAAAATCGAGCAGCTTGGGAAAGTCGCGGTGCACCGCGGTCTGGACGAGAAAGATGTTCTCCGGCTTGAGGTCGCGGTGGATGATCCCCGCCTTGTGCGCCTCGTCGAGCGCGCCGCACGCCTGGATCAAGATCGGCAGCGCCCGCTCGGTCGCGAAGGGCCCCTCGACCCGAACCGTCTGGTTGAGGTTCCGGCCTTCGAGATACTCCATGATGATGTAAAGCGGCCCGTCCTCGAGCTCCCCGTAATGGAAGACCCTGACCGTGTTCGGGTGCGACAGCTGGCTGAGCGCGCGGGCCTCGCGACCGAAGCGCGATACCAGATCCTTTCGATCGGCGAGCTTGGGATGCAGGATCTTCACCGCCACGAGGCGGTTCATCTCGGGCTGATGCGCCTTGTATACGGCGCCCATGCCGCCCGAGCCGATCTTTTGCTGGATCTGGAAGGCCCCGTTCAGGATGCTGCGTCCGATGAACGGATCCGGCGAGGGCATGGTCGGTCGATCCAAAGTGGTATCACGAGTGGCTTCGGCGCATCATGAGAGGAGTCGCCGGCCACTCGTTCGCTTCTCGTTCGCCTCGCGTTCGCCGGCGCGGGTCCGCATGACGCGCAGCCACATCCTCCATGAGGCTGGATTTGCCCACGTCTTTCCCGAGCGCGACGTAGGCGATGCTCGGATCCTCGAGCTGGTCGGCCTGCTCGGACCGGGGGCGCCACCCGAACGAGGCCCGGCGAGCGAAGCCATCGTCCAGGTGAAGCAGGTCCACGGCGCGACGGTGGTCGAAGCGCGAGGCGCGTTGGGTCGCGAGGGCGACGCCATCGTCGCTCGCGCCGCCGACGGGCGGATAGCCGTGGGGGTCCGCGTGGCGGACTGCGTGCCCGTCCTCGTGGCCTCTTCCGAGACGGGCGACGTCGCTGCGATCCATGCCGGCTGGCGGGGGGTGACCGCGGGCGTCGTCGGCGCTGGCGTGAGGGCCCTCGGCGGAGGTGGGCTCGTGGCGGCGATCGGGCCGTGCATCGGCGCCTGCTGCTTCGAGGTGGGGCGCGACGTCGCCGACGCGATCGCCCGCGCGGCGCCGGGCGCAGCGGTGATCGCGCCTTACCCGCACGTGCTCCCGGACAAGGTCTTCGTCGATCTGCGCGCCGCGGTTCGTCAGCAGCTGCGCGACGCCGGGGTCGACGTGGCTCGCGTCGACGACGTGCCGGGCTGTACGCGGCACGAGTCCGCACGGTTTCACTCGTTTCGCCGCGACGGCAAGGACAGCGGTCGCATGCTCGCCACCATCGTCACGAGGCCACCATGAAACCACTGATGCAGGGCGCGCTCATCGACATCAGCCACGCCGTCGGAAACACGCCGATCGTGCGGCTCCATCGCCTGACCGCGGGGCTGCCGGTGGAGATCTACGTCAAGTGCGAGTTTCTCAACCCCGGAGGCAGTCACAAAGACCGGCTGGCGTTCAACCTGCTCAAGCGCGCCGAGGAGAACGGCCTCAAGCCCGGCGGCACGATCGTCGAAGCGACGAGCGGCAACACCGGGGCGTCGCTCGCTCTCCTCGCGGCCCTCCGCGGATACAAATGCGTCTTCGTGATGCCGGACAAGATGAGCCAGGAGAAGATCAGCCACCTGCGCGCGTTCGGCGCGCGCGTCGTCGTGTGCCCCACGGCCGTCGAGCCCGACGATCCGCGCAGCTACTACCAGGTGTCCGAGCGCATCGCGCGTGAGACGCCCAACTGCTTTTACGCCAACCAGTACAGAAACCCCGCCAACCCCGAAGCCCACTATCTCTCGACCGGCCCCGAGATCTGGAAGCAGACGGGCGGCGAGTTCGAGGTGTTCTGCGCCGGCATGGGCACGGGCGGCACCCTCTCGGGCACGGGCAAGTTCCTGCGCGAGAAGATGCCGGGCATCAAGATCGTGGGAGTCGATCCGGTGGGCTCGCTCTACTACGACTTCGTCAAGACGGGCCGCGTGACCAAGCCGTTCTCGTACAAGGTCGAAGGCATCGGCGAGGACTTTTTCCCGACCACGATGGACCTGAAGATCCTGGACGACGTGATGCGCGTCGACGACAAGGAGTGCTTCTTGATGACGCGCGACATGACGCGGCTCGAGGGCCTGTTCGTCGGTGGGTCGGGCGGAGCGGCCGTGGCCGGAGCGCTCAAATACGCGCGCGGGATGGTCGAGCGCGGCGAGACGGAAGTGAACGGGCGCCCGGCGCGCATCCTCGTTTTCTTGGCCGACGCCGGGCACAAGTACCTCTCCAAAATCTTCAACGACGAGTGGATGCGCGAGAACGGGTTTCTCGAAGACACGCCCGGCCTCGGCACGGTGGCCGACATCCTCGCCGGCCGCGAGAACAGGCCGCTCGTCACCGCGCGCCCCGACGCGAGGCTCCGCGACGTCGTCGCGCTGATGAAGTCGACGAGCATCAGCCAGCTTCCCGTCGTCGACTCGCGCGGCAAGCTCTCGGGCATCGTCGCCGAGGTCGACGTCCTGCGCGCGCTGGTCTCGGGCGGCAAGACGCTGGACTCGCCCATCACCGAAGTCGTCGAGGGCGACTACGCGACGGTGACGCCGAACACGAAAGTGGAGCTCTTGCAGGGTGTCCTCTCGGACGCCAAGGCCGCCATCGTCGAAGAGGGCGATCGCGTCGTCGCCATCGTGACCCGCATCGATCTCATCGACTTCTTCTCCAAGCAGGCGGCGGGCTCCGCGTCCGCGTCGCTCATCCCCGGGCCGATTTGACCCACCGCTGCATCTCGGCGTCGAAGCCGCCCATGTCGATGGAGTGCGACCAGTCGAGCGTCAGCCCCGCCTCCGTCGCCGCAGCGCGCGAACGCTGAGGCCACGGAGCGATCCACACGAGCCGCCCGCCGGGGACGAGCGCCTCGGCGGCGCGCGCGACGAACCGGTCGAGCATCGCGTCCGTGCCCGGGGTGCGCGACGCGCGCCGTCCCATCGGCGGATTGGTGATGACGAGCGTCACGCCCGCCGGCGCGTCGCCGAGCGCGTCGCCGAGCTCCAGGCTCATGGGGATCCCCGCGGCGTCGGCGTTTTCGCGGGCGGCGGCGAGGGCGCGTCGATCGTTGTCGGTGCCGTGGAGCGCCCGGTACGCGCCGAGCAGCGCGCGCTCGATCAGCTCCGCGCCGGAGCCGACGAAGGGATCCCACACGACGTCGTCGTCGCGAACCGCCGCGACGCACGCGAGCGCCGCGGCGATGGTGGGGTGCGAGGCCGCCGGAACGTCCGCGCGTCGCCACGCAAACCGCGGGTCGTCGAGACCCCGTGGCGAGAGCGCCGCCGCGACGACCTGCCCGGCGGCGCCCTCCTGCAGCGTCAGCTGCAGCTCCCAGAGCGACTCCGTCGGATCGTTGACGAGCTCCGGAGCCCGCCTGCGGATCGCGGTCGCCGCTTCCCAGGTGGCCGCTCGCCTGTGGGCCCCGTCCGCCCACGCGATCCGGTAGCGTACGGCCCCTACGGTCCAGGCCCCCAGGATGCTGCGCGCCAAGGGGCTCGTCGCCGCCCTCGCGACCGCGACGGCGAGACCGTCCGTGCCCGCGGGCACCGTCTCTCCCGGCAGCGGAAACCGCATCGCCAGCAACGTCCGCGCCTGGAACATGTCGCCGAGGGCGCCCACCAACCGCACGCGCACCTCGCCCGGTCCGACGACCCGTACCTGCGACACGGCGGCCTGCCGCGAGAGCTCGTCGGCCAGGAGCCCTTCGAGCCCCACGCGCGCGACCGCCACCATGTCCACCGGCGCGGCAGGGGCCCGCGAGCCGTCGAGCCGCCCACGCTCGCCGCGCGACGTCGTTCGCTCCACCATGGCGCGGGATTTCTGCGCGATGCGGGCGAGCTCGGGGTCGGAGGCTTCTACCGCGTCGCCCAAGAGCGCGAGCACCCGCCCGCTCCCGATCTTGCCGAGCGACGCGGCGATGGTGCGTCGCATCTCGGGCCGGGGGTCGCTCTCCCAGGCGCGCAGCAATGCCGCTTCCACGTCGGGACGCGTAACGCGCCCGAGCTCGATGGCGGCGTTGCGTCGCGTCTTCGGGTCGGCGTCGTCGAGCGCGCCGAGGAGCAACTCGATCGCGCGCGGGTCGGCCGTGAACCGCCCCATCGCCCGGACGATGTGCGCCCGAAGGGGGGGCCGGGCTCGTTCGAGCCTGGACCGCAGGGGTTCGAAGGCGGCGCTGCCCGCGCGCGCGATCGCCCGGGCGGCGGCTTTGGTCACCGTTTCGTCGATCAAGAGGTCAATCAAAGCGTCGACTTCGCTCACGCGCGGCGTGAACCCGGGATCCTGCAGGCGCGAGAGGAGCGTCAAAGGTTGGCCCACGGTAGTGGACCCGTGCTCGGGGTGGAACCGTCGCGGAAAAGAGGCTACACGTGGGCCCTCCCTTTGCGGACCGCCTCGCGCACGATGAAGCCGTTCGGCGTCGGTGTCTTCGGCTCGGGCCTCGCCCTGCGCCTGGCGTTCGTGGCGAGCGCGTTCGTGGTGGGCGCGTTCGCGGCGGGCTGCCGCGACTCGAAAGCCGGAGCGTCGTCTTCGTCGTCGGCCCCCTCGGCCAGCGCCGCCGTCGAAGTGAAGGACGTCGTCCTCGCCGGTGTGGATACGAGCCCCATGACCCCGCGCGAGCGGCACATCTGGAGCTCGCTGGTCTCGTCCGTCCTGGCGCCATGTCCCGACGTGCCCGTGCCCGTGGCGCAGTGCGTCCAGGAGAAGCGTACGTGCGCAGCGTGCCTGCAGGCGGCCAAGTGGGTCGCGCGGGCCGTGCGCGCCGGCGCGTCCGAGTCGCAAATCGAGCGCGCCTACCGCGACCGGTACGATCCATCGACCGTGCACGCGTTCACGGTCGACGGCTCGCCCACGCGCGGGCCGGACGACGCGCCGGTGACTCTCGTGGAGTTCGCCGACTTCGAATGCCCGCACTGCGCCGCCGCGGTGCCGCTCATCGACGCGGTGATGCAGGTGCACCCCGGCAAAGTGCGCCTGATCTACAAGACGTTCACGCTTCCGTTCCACACCCGCGGCGAGCCCGCGGCGCGCGCGGCCCTCGCTGCGGGCCTCCAGGGCAAGTTCTGGGAGATGGAGCACTTGCTCTTCGAGCGGCAGCAGCACCTGGAAGACGCGGATCTCGAGCGCTACGCCCAGATGCTGCGTCTCGACATGCCCCGCTGGAGGGTCGACGTGAGCTCGGCCACGGTGAGCGATGCCATCGCCAAGGCCCACAAGCTCGGCGAAGACATCAACATCAAGGGCACCCCCTCGATCTTCATCAATGGCCGCGAGCTCGACGTGGAGAACGACGAAGGGCTCGAAGAGCGCGTCGCGGGCGAGCTCGGCGTAGCCCCGATCACCGCGATGCCCGACGATCGGTCGTCCGAGGCGACACCTCTTGGGTCGAACGCGCCGAGCGCGCACCATCCATGATGCGATCGGCGCCGAGGCTAGGGCTGGGCGGCGTGCTCGCGTTCGCGCTCACGGCCTGCCCCGGGCCGGCGAGCGATCCATCCACCGCCCCGGGCAACGTCGAGCTCCCGGGCGTCGATACCCAGGGTTTCACGCCGCGCGAGAAGCGCGAGTTTTCTCGCTACGTGAGCGAGCTCCTCGCGCCTTGCCCCGAGGTGCCCGTTCCCGTCGCCCAGTGTGTCCTCGAGAAGCGCGCGTGCGGGGCGTGCGTGCAGGTCGCCGAAGCGATCGCCAAGGCGGTGCGCGAGGGGATGGCCGCGGACCAGATCAGCCAGATGTACAAGGAGCGGTTCGACGTCCACGGCGTGAAGGCGATCCCGCTCGAGGGATCGCCGTCGCGCGGGCCCGAGAATGCCCCCGTCACGATCGTGGAGTTCGCGGACTACGAGTGCCCGTTCTGCCAGCGTCTGGCCCCGGTGCTCGACGATCTGTTCGCGAAGCACAAAGACGACGTGCGCATGGTCTACAAGTTCATGCCGCTGCCGATGCATCCCCGCGGGGAGCCGGCGGCCCGTGCGGCCATCGCCGCGCAGGGCCAGGGCAAATTCTGGGAGATGGAGCGCGCGCTCTTCGGCGCTGCCGGGCAACTCGAGGACATGGACCTCGACAGCATGGCCAAGCAGCTCGGCCTCGACATGAACCGCTTCCACGCCGACGAGGTGGCCCCCGCCACGAAGGCCCGCATCGACGCGGACCGCAAGCTCGCCGAGGACCTGGGCGTGAAGGGGACGCCCACGATCTACGTCAACGGGCGCGAGTACAACCTCAAGACGGACCTGGAGGAGTGGGTCAAGGGCGAGCTCGCGAAGGCGGCCGCACCGAAGCCCCGATGAGGGCCGTCTCGCTCGACGCGTGCGGGTGCTTTCCGACGGGGCGCCACTACCCCGGGATCGCGCACCTGCTCCGCGCCGTGGTCCGGGGCCTCATCGAGGGGATCTCCGGCGACACCCCGTGGGCGGCCTTGCCCATTGCGCTCATCGACGTGGAGACGACCGGGCGCGACGCCTCCGTCGACCGGGTCGTCGAGATCGGGATCGCCGTGGCGCGCGGCGGGCAGATCGTCGAACGCCGCAACTGGCTGGTGAACCCCGGCCGCCCCATCGCGCCCGAGGCGAGCGAGGTGCACAAAATCACCGACGAGATGGTGCGCGAAAAGCCGCCGTTCGCGCAGATCATGGCCGAGGTCTTTGCGGTGCTGGCCGATTGCGTGCCAGGTGCTTACAACGCCGCGTTCGACCGCGCCTTTCTCGCCAACGAGGTGGCCCGGGCGGGTGTGACCGATGGACTGCCCCCCGCGCTACGCCGCGAGGTCGAGTGGGTCGACCCCCTGGTCTGGGCGCGGGAAATCCAGCAGGGCGAGCGGTCGCGGGCTCTCGGCGAGGTCGCGGCCCGCCTGGGGATTGCCCTCGAGAACGCCCACCGGGCCATGGACGATGCCGAGGCGGCCCTGCGGGTGCTCCTCGAGCTGGGCCGGGATCCCCGGGTGCCGCCGACGTACGCGTCTCTTGTTCAGGAGCAGCGCCGGCTTGCCTTCGACCAGGCCGACGAACGGCGCATCAAGTGGCGGGGAGCCTGAGCGAAAAACGCCGACATACGGGACGATTGCGCACTGCGCCACCCCATCTTTTGACCTATATAGTGCTGGCACCTTCTCGGCGGAGGATCCTGTGACCGACAAAGCCATCATCACGTTGGGGGACACCCGGCTCGAGGCGCCGATCATCACCGGCACGGAGGGCGAACGGGCCATCGACATCGCCCAGCTGCGCGGCAAGACGGGCATCGTCACGATCGACCCCGCGTTCATGAACACTGCGTCGGTCAAGAGCGCGATCACCTTCATCGACGGCGACAAGGGCATCCTGCGCTACCGCGGCATCCCGATCGAGGAGCTCGCCGAAAAGTCGTCGTTCGTCGAGGTCGCGTACCTCCTCATCTACGGGAACCTCCCCACCGCGACGCAGCTCGAGCAATGGAGCGAAAAGCTCACGCGCCACTCGCTCCTGCACGAGGACATGAAGCACTTCTTCGAAGGCTTCTCCGCCACGGCGCACCCGATGGCGATCCTCAGCGCGATGGTCTCGGCGCTCTCCAGCTACTACCCGGACTCGCTCGACCCGGACAACGTCGACCAGCGCGACATCACCATCGCGCGCCTCGTCTCCAAGGTGCGCACGATCGCGTCGTTCGCGTACAAGAAGTCCGTCGGCCAGCCCTTCGTCTATCCCAAGAACTCGCTCTCGTACTGCGAGAACTTTCTCAACATGATGTTCTCGGTCCCGGCCGAGGACTACCACGTGGACCCCGAGCTCACGAAGGTGATGAACCTCCTGCTCATCCTCCACGCGGACCACGAGCAAAACTGTTCGACGAGCACCGTCCGCATGGTCGGATCGAGCAAGGCCAACCTGTTCGCGTCGATCAGCGCCGGCATCTGTGCGCTCTGGGGCCCGCTCCACGGCGGCGCCAACCAGGAAGTCCTCGAGATGCTGATGGCGATCCACGCCGACGGCGGCGACGTGAAAAAGTACGTCGCGCTGGCCAAGGACAAGGACAGCACCTTCAAGCTGATGGGCTTCGGGCACCGCGTGTACAAGAACTTCGACCCGCGGGCGAAGATCATCAAGGCAGCGGCCGACAAGGTCCTCGGCAAGCTGGGGAGGAAGGACCCGCTCCTCGACATCGCCAAGGCGCTCGAGGAGGCCGCGCTCAAGGACAGCTACTTCATCGAGCGCAAGCTTTACCCGAACGTCGACTTCTACTCGGGCATCATCTACCGGGCGATGGGCTTTCCCACGAACACGTTCACCGTGATCTTCGCGCTCGGCCGCCTTCCGGGCTGGATCGC
>Ga0302326_10015340_pt1 | contig 16125 bp, 14 predicted proteins | sample Palsa_T0_3_FD_202264 | JGI IMG/M metagenome (GOLD analysis project Ga0302326, IMG submission 202264) | Peat permafrost microbial communities from Stordalen Mire near Abisko, Sweden - Palsa_T0_3 | ecosystem: Environmental > Terrestrial > Soil > Palsa > Peat permafrost | place: Sweden: Abisko... | reverse complement strand
CGCTGGAACCAGCAGCACGCCGAGCCGCTGAAAAAGCTCATTCAGCCGCATACCAACAACCGCGACCCCGACCGCCGCCTGCGCATCGGCTATGTCTCCTCCGATTTTCGCGACCATGTTATCGGCCGAAATCTTCTGCCTCTCCTGCGCGAGCATGATCATTCCCAGCTCGAAATCTTCTGCTACGCCAACGTTGCTCACTCCGATCATCTGACCCGGCAATTCCAGCGATATGCCGATGTCTGGCGCCCAATCGCGGGATTCTCCACAAATCGGATCGTCGATCTGATTCGACGAGATCAAATCGACATCCTCGTCGATTTGTCGCTGCATACGGGAAACAATCACCTCCTGGCTTTCGCTCATAAACCCGCCCCGGTGCAGGCAAGCTTTGCCGGCTACCCAGGTTCCACCGGATTGGACACGATCGAATATCGTCTGACTGATCCGCACCTCGAACCTCCGGAATCGAGCGATCATTTCCACCAGGAGAAACCGATCCGTTTGCCGCACACTTTCTGGTGTTATGATCCCAGCAGTCCGGCTCCGGTCATCAACCCGCCGCCCGCACAAACAAACGGTCACGTCACGTTCGGCTGCCTCAACAACTTCCTCAAGGTAAATCAGCAGGTCGTGCAACTCTGGGCGCGGGTTCTGCGGGCCGTCATGGGATCGCGATTGATCCTCCTCTGTCCCGAAGGAAGCGCTCGTCAGTCAATCACGGAGATGTTCCGAAAGGAGGGAATCCAACCCGATCGCATCGAATTGATCGCCAACCAACCGCGCCCGCAATATCTCGAACTCTACCACCGCATCGACGTGGGACTCGATACCTTCCCCTACAACGGCCACACCACCAGCCTCGACTCTAATTGGATGGGCGTTCCCGTGGTAACTCTGGTTGGACAAACAATCGTCGGACGTGCCGGGCTGTCGCAATTAACCAATCTAGGCCTGACTGCTTTGATTGCCTATTCGCGCGAGCGGTATGTGGAGATCGCCGCCCGCCTCGCGGCCGATTTACCGCGACTGGCTGAGTTGCGTCGCACGCTGCGCTTGCGAATGCAGGCTTCTCCGCTGATGGATGCCGGACGCTTCGCCCGTGATATCGAAGCCGCTTACCGCCAAATGTGGCGAAATTACTTGATTATCTGATTGTAGGACGGAAGAATTTCTATCTTGCAAGCAGCCCATCAGCACCCCTTCAGCGAGACAAATCGCGCCTCCGCCCATATAAATTCACGCGTGTCCCCCGCGGCCCTGGAAAAACTTTTGAAGGATTTGCCGCGGCATGGAAAGCCAATCAAGGACCGCGGATACCGCCAGGTCTGGCGCTTTGAATTCGAGGCGAAGGGATATTACCTGAAATTCTATCCCCGCCGGGGAATGCGGCTGAAACGCCTGTTCCGCGGCAGCGCCGCCGTTCGGGAGTTCGTCCGATTGCAAGCTCTCCAGCGTGCGGAGGTGCCGGCGCCACGGGCAGTCGCACAACTTTCAGGCTTCCGCCTGAACGAAGAGATCGGTGATGCCGTCATTCTTGAGGCCATTGAGCCGGCCGTGGCGCTCGACCAGCACATGATGGAATTCGAATTGAACGGTGACGAAATCCCTGATCGCCCGCGATTGGCCGGTGGAATCCTCGATCTCATCCACCGCCTGGGCAGCGCGAAGCTGGGACACGACGATCTGCATCTGGGAAATATGCTGCTGCGGGAGGGAAAGATTTATCTCCTGGACGGGTACGCCGTCCGTTTCGGCGGGCTGACCATGAACAACGTGATGAAGCTGGCTCACAGCGTTCAGGGCGCGGCGACGCGAAGCGAATTGCAAAGGGGCTGGAACATTTTGGGACCGGGCGGGCGCATGCCTGTGCGGAACCCGGTCAGTGCCCGTTTATGGCGCAAATTCATGGAGCAGACGCGAACAGAAAATGATTATTTCGGCTTGCTCAAGTTCGGAAGCTGGCGCGGGATTTTCTTCAAACGATTCAAATATCCCCGGCGATGGGCGGCGGCCAGCGGACTTGGAATCTGCCGGCAGGACTGGCAGCGCGCGTGGCCGGAGCTTCTTCAGCAGATCGAAAAGGATCAGTTGACCGTGATCAAGCGCGGCGCCAGTGGCGATGTGCTCGCCGGTGAATTGGAATTGGGGGGGCGCCGCGTCCCGATCATCGCCAAACGGTCCTTCAAGCGATACTGGTACCGGTACATCAACGAAATCGGTCGCGGCAGCCGGGCATGGCGGGCATGGCACAAGGCCTGGACGCTGATCGTGCGCGACATTCCGACCGCGTGGCCGCTGGCGGTCATGCAGAAGCGGCGCGCGGGATATATCACGGACAGCGTGATCGTTTTCGAGCGGCTGCCGGGATCGACGCTTTCGCAGGTGGATTTGAACGGCATGACCGCCGGCGACCGCGAAACGCTTTTTCGCCGCACCGGCAAAATCCTCCGGCGAATCGACCAACTGGGCCTTGCGCATTTCGACGCCAAAGCCTCCAACTGGATCGTTCAGCCCGACCCGAAGCTTGGCCCTCGCCCGATTCTGGTGGATGTCGATGGCATTCGCTTCCGGCGATGGGCGGCACTGGGAATTTCGCGCCTGCTGCGGTCGATGCGCGATCACCCGCAATACACGGTCGCGGATTCGCTGGCCCTGTGTCAGGGATACGCTCCGTTTGCCCCGACGCCGATAAGGGAAAAGGCATGACCGCAACCCCGACGATCACCTCGCACGCCCCGCCGCGCCGGGTGCTGATCATCAAACCGAGCGCGATCGGCGATGTCGTTCACGCCCTGCCGGTTTTGCCGCGGCTGCGCAAGCTCTGGCCCAAGGCGAAGCTGAGCTGGCTGATCACACCCGCCTGCGCGGCCTTGGTGCAGCGGCATCCGATGGTCGATGAGGTGATTCTCTTTCAGCGGAAACGCTGGGGACGCGGCTGGTACAGCCCATGGGCCCTGGGCGATTTGTCGGGATTCATCGGCAAGCTGCGGCAACGGGAATTCGACGTGGTGATCGATCTCCAGGGACTGCTCCGCAGCGCCTGGATCGCCATGGCCAGCGGCGCTCCGCGCCGGATCGGATTTTCCAATGCGCGCGAATTCGCTCCGCTTTTTTACACCGAGCTTGTCGATTGCTCCTGGGACAATGAACATGCGGTGCAGCGATATCTCAAAATCGCCTCCGCCCTGGGATGCGGCGATGGGCCGGCTGAGTTTTGCTTTGCGGTGGATGATGACGACCGCAGTTACATCAGCAAGCTGATTCCACCGTCCACGCCGTATGCGGTACTTATGCCGGGAACAAATTGGGACACGAAGCGCTGGCCCGCCGCTCGGTTTGCCGCGCTGGTAAAACCCCTGAAAGAACGGTTCGGGTTGGAGGCGGTGCTGGCCGGCTCTTCGGCGGATGCGGGTCTGGCCAGGCAGATTCCCGCAAAATTCAACCTCATCGCCAAAACCAGTCTGCGGCAAATTGTCGCGTTGTTGGAAAGGGCGCAACTGGTCATTGGAAACGATACCGGTCCGATGCACATGGCTGCGGCGTTGGGCATTCCACTTGTGTGCCCGTATGGCCCCACCGATCCCAGGCGGACCGGCCCATTTGAGCGTCCGGAAAGCGTCGTACGAATCAATTTGCCCTGCAGCCCCTGTTATTCCCGGACATGTTCGCATCGAAGCTGCATGGAATGGCTTGGAATCGCCCCTGTTTTGGAAACGGCGGCCCAGCAGACAAGCAGCATTTTGCAATCAAATGCCGGTGGTGCGATGAGCCAATATTAAGATTGTGTTAGTTCCGTTCAAAAGTTTGTTCGGCCCGATTTGCGGAGATACACTCAGGCCTCACAAATCCAAGGAAGGTTGGACTATGACGGCTCAAGTTCCCTCAGTTCTTCGAGCGGTGGTGTTGCCCTCATCGGATGCTTATTCCCAGGATACCCCGACGCGCCGTTTGCTCGGCGAATTGGGCCACGATGTAACGCGCGCCGCTTCGCCCGATCACGCCATGCAGTTGATCAATTCCGATCACACCGATTTGTTCGTGGTGGATATCACCAACAAGGCGAATCGCGAAATGGTCGAATCAGTGATGGAACTTCCCGAGTCCAAGCGCCCCGCTCAAATGGCGGTCTTCAGTGACTCGATCGACTGGCAGCTTCGCGAATGGCGGCGATCAGCGCCATCGCAGGTTCACGTTTTCCTCAAGCCTCTGCACATGCACGGACTGCTCAGCGTTCTTCGGCAAATGGAACGGCAGCAGGCGCGCTCCGAAGCGTAATTCTCATTTCAATCAAAGCGCAAGCTGGAATTGTGCGCGGAAGACGAACTCGTTGTGAGAGTTGTCCTGGAGAATGTCCAGATAGCTCACATCGGTTGGTGAGCCGTTGGGCAGCCACGATCCGTCCACAGTGACTTTCGCCTGCTGGCCGAAAAGATAGTAATTCGCGCCAACGGTGATCTCGTCAATGTTGTCCTGAATGATGCCCGGCTGTGCGTCGCCGTCGAGATGGGTGTAATCGTAGCGAATGAACGGCTCGACGCAGGGCGTAAGAAGATACGCCGCCTGGAGAAGCACGCCGGAATCATAGTAGCTTCCGGGCTTGATGCCGCGGTTGGTGTATAGATTTCGATATGCTCCGAAATACGCGCCATAAAACGCCCAGCCGCACGTCGTGTTATATTGCACGTCGAGGGTGTGATAGATGAGTTTGTTCGCGCCTGATTCGGAGTAGTCGAATCCACCGCCGGCGACAAGGATATTCTGCTTGTCACCGCGGGTGGTGAACTGATCGTATTCTGAAAATGGATTGAACGCCGGCTCGCGGTCGCCGATCGCGAGGTATTCCGCGCGAGCGCTCGCGCCCCAGTTCGTGGGGGCAAGTCCCGCGCCGGCGTTGACGGCCGTTCCCAAACCGCTGGGGCCATAGAACGGCGTGTTCAGACCGTCATAGCCATCGTGAACGGCAAGTTGCCCGCGCAGGTAGTCCTGATCGTAAATGATCGCCGCGCCCTGAACGCGATCCAGTTCTCCGCCGCCGACGAGAGCGCTGACAAGCGACCGGTCCACCGCCATCAATCGGCTTTCCAATAAATTATCCTCATGCCAGACCGGGTCCTTAAACTGGCCGATTTTCAGCGCCAGGGGCGATTGCGAGCTGACGTGGTACATGGCGTACGCATCCAGCAGCGTCGCATGCGACATCGACGAATCCTGGGCCGCCTGCATGTAGTAAGTGAGCAACGGGGAGATGACGTTTCCATCGAGAGACAGACGAAAGCGGGTGAATTCAAATCCGCTTTCCGTGTCATCGCCCTGTTTTCCGGTAACGCCGCCCCGACCGGGGAGAATCTGGTTGCGATTATTGACATCATATCTGAACTGAAGCAGTAAGCCGGGATGGAGGGAAAAATTCCCATCGTCGCTCTGAAGAATGAATCCGATGCCGGGATCGTATCCGCCGGAAACATTGCCGGTGGATGCCGGGCCGATGGACATGAGCTGACTGTGCCGATCGGCATCATCGCTGATTTGCCGCAGGACGGCTTCGTTATGACTCTGCACGGCCTGCTGCCGGGCGGCTAGTTGGTCGATCCGGGCCTGCAGTGCCAGAATTCTTTTCTGCATGGCCGCGTTGGAAGGCTGCGTCGCCGGCTTTAATGTCGAGCCGAACGAGACAACCGGGATAGCCAAACAGAGCAAAACTGCCGTGGCTAAAAAGATGGAACGCATTCGATCTCCGGTGCGGCGGTCGTAAAGATTCAGATCAGATCGCCAATTGGAACTGCAGACGCCCGACCCATTCCGAGTGTTCTTGATTGGCGAAGATGCCCAAACCGGGAGCGTCAATGACCGACCCGTTGGGCAGGAAGCTGATGTCGCCGCAAACTTTTGCGCGATATCCGAAGAGGTAGTAGTTCACACCTGCCGTGAACTCGTGATTGTTCGCGGTGGCGCGGGCGTCCCCGCCAGGTTCTTTGTTGCCGAACGCCAGGATGGCGGCGTATCTGCTGTTCAGCACGGCCACGTCATATCGAAAGAAAGGTTCGACCGTTGGTTTAATTCGGTATCCAACCTGGAAAATGCAGCCGAAATTGGGATATGAGCCGGCCGCGGCCGCGTTCAGCGCTGTCTGGGGAAATGCGCTGCTGGTATCCGACCAGTCCGCATAGTCCTCCAGGAGCGCGCCATAAAAGCTCAGCCCACATGTCGTGGTGTACTGTCCATCAACGGTCGCATAGATGTTGTCGAAGTTCGAGGCCTCATCCCATTCCAGTCCGCCGCCAAGCACGAGCAGATCCGATTTGACACCGTACGCTGAGAGAGAGTTGTAACCATTCCAAGCCGCGTCATCGCCCATGACTTTGTATTCCACCCGCGCGGACATGCCAAAATTCTGCCGCGGCAAAAAACCGTTGGTCGAAACGTCGTAGAACGGCGTGTTGGCGGTGTCGCGGCCATCGGTGAGATCGACTTCACCACGCATACATCCGTGTTGATAGGTGATGCCCACCCCCTGTGTGCGTTCGGCATCATCATTGACCCCGGTGTTTCCACCGAGCAGTGCCCCCACCAGCGAGCGATCCACGGCCATGAGATGTCCATCATCGACATTGCTTTCGTGCCAGACCGGATCGATGAACTGGCCCGCCTTGACGCCGAAGCAACTGTCTTCACTGCACCGGTAAGTCGCATACGCATCCTGCAGCGTTTCGGTGCCGCCGCTGGACGGAACATCAATCATGACGAAATATTGAAGCAGCGGGGTCAGAACATGACCGTCGAGTCCAATCATGAGATGATGAATTTCAAACCCATCGTGCTCGCCGCTGCCGGTCTGCGGATCGGCCGCCCCACCGCCCGGATACAGCCCATCGTCGAAGGTTTGTACGGATTGCCTGTCGTTGAACGTTCCGCGGAACTGGGCCAGTATCCAGGGATGCAGCAGAAAATTTCCGTCATCGCTGGAAATATTGAACCCGCTGGCGGGATCGTAGCCGGTCATTCCAGTCCCCACCGACATCAGCTTGCTCTGTGTGTCGGCGGCGGACTGAATCTGTTGCAGCGTCGCGGTGTCGTCGGTGCTCGTCTGCGTTTGCTGCGCCTCGAGGGTCTGCACCTTGGATTCGAGCTGATCGATTTTCTGCTGCATCTGCTGATTGGCGGATGCATCAGCGGAAGATGAATCATCCGCCCAGGCGCAAGCGGCCCCAAATCCGATCGCGACGGTTGCCGCGAGAATCCCGGAAGTTGCATACATTCGGAGCCGTCTGGAGGCGAACATGCTGATTCCTTTCGGCGGCAAAAAGATTTCGCCGCAATCGCTGGGAACAAACTGAACGTTCCACTTGGTTCGGTCAGTGTTGATCGAGTTGAACAGTTATTTTTGGATTGACGCGCGTCCGATAAGGCCGCCTTTGCCCGCCTTATCAGCGCCCAATAGAAAGAGGTCAGACCGATTCCGCGTCCGCGCCTCGATCAGGACAATCCATCCCAGCGCTCGACGTCTTCCTCGACCCGTGCGGACAAATCGGGCCTTCGCCGCCGTGAACGCCGCCTCGGAAAATCAAACAAACTTCGCGGCATGGAAAGCGGCTCCGCTTCGAACGTGCTGCGTTCAGCGAAGGCGAGCACCTCCGCATCGAATAACTCCGCCGTTGCCGTGGTCATGCAACTCATTGCCTGGCTCCTTCCGTGGCGATCACATCCATGTTCAATTTCCGCAGGTGGGATCGGTCGCGGGCCCGCGACACCATTAGTTGTGGGGAACAATTTTCCAGTGGCTGATAATGTGCGGTTTGGCAATTCCGATAAGTCGGTAGGTGAGTCAGTTTTGTGAGATTATTTTCGCATTTCGACGACGGTGAAATTCGAATTGGCACATCGCCGGGGTGTCTCTGGCGGGGTTGGGAATATGCAGGAAAAAGATTTTTATCGTTGCGGTGCTCGTGCCGTCCGAGATCGTTGGCTCGAATGCGGTAAAGCGTCGCCGCTGCGAACATCGCCGGCTTGCCTGTTGAAGTTCGGGATGACCATCTGGAAGGAAGCAAAACAGTTCAAATTAGCTGTCGCGCGGTGGTGATTGTGACAACAATCGATTTTCTTGAATATCCTGTTATACTGGCCGACGACCCGGACGGATCCGGCGATTCTTTTTTTTGGTTTTTTCGCATGGACGCGAAGCATTCGCTCGGCGAGCCGCGATGTGTCATCTCCCGCGCGGCGATCCTTCATAATATTTCACTCATCCGCAACTCAATCGGGCGTGCGGTGAAAATCTGCGCGGTCGTCAAAGCGGATGGATATGGACATGACGCGGATATCATCGTCGATACCCTTTGCAATTTTTCCAGCAGCGATGTCGAGCCGCCGATGGTGGACGCGCTGGCGGTGGCGGATATCGATGAGGCGGCGGCGCTAACGGCATGCGATCTGCCGGTCATGGTTCTGCGGCCGGTGGAAAACGCGTATCTGGGAAGCCAGCGGGCGCGGCTGGAGGCGGCGGTGCGGCATGGATGGGTGCTGACGGTTTCGTCGGCGGCGGCTGCGCAGGATTTGGCGCGGATCGCCCAGAGCCGGGACCAGCGGGCCAACGTGCAGGTGATGGTGAATACCGGGCTGAATCGCGCGGGGGTCGATCTGGAGGAATTCGCGGGTCTGATGGAAAAGATTTCGACGCTGCCGGCGCTTCGGCTCGTGGGAGTGGCGACGCATTTCGCATCGGCGGATGAGCCGGGGAACGCGCTCAATTCCGATCAGCTCGCGCGATTTATCGCGGCGACGGCGGATTTATCCGGGGGCCGTCCATCGCGGCCGCATCGCAGCGCGGCGAATTCGGGCGGGGTTTTCTTCCAGCGGGAATCGCATCTGGACATGGTTCGACCGGGGATCAGCATTTATGGCATCGATCCCACCTGCAGGCCAAGCGTGGATCGGCCGCTGCGGCCGGTGATGCGGTGGATCGCGCCGCTGATCGCCATCCGCGATGTGGCGCCGGGGGCGCAGGTGGGGTACGGACAGACATGGACGGTTTCGAAGGCGACGAGACTGGGTTTGATTCCAATCGGGTATGCCGATGGATATCCGCGACTGCTTTCGAATTGCGGGACGATGATGGTGGGCGGGCAGCCGGCGCCGGTGGCCGGGCGGGTCAGCATGGATTTGACGGTGATCGATCTTCAAAACGCTCCGCACGCGATGGTGGGCGATGATGTGACGGTGATGGATGATGATCCGATTTCGCCGGCGAGCGTCTATCGCATCGCGGAATTGGCGGGAACGATTCCGTACGAAATTCTGTGCCGGATTGGGGCGCGCGTGCGGCGCGTGGCGGCGGAAGAGCCGGGGGATCGCGGGGGGGAAATCGCATCGGCGCAAAGCGAAGAGGCGGATTAGAATTTGTTTGGAGCGGCAAAAACCTGTCGACTGAAGTCCGGCAGGCCGCTATCGCTTCTTACCCATGAATCGGAGCAGGAACAGAAACATATTGATGAAATCGAGATAGAGCATCAGGGCGCCATTGACGGAAAGGCGCGCGGCCATCGCGGCATCGCCCTGAACGGAGACGGCCATCGCTTTCAATCGCTGGGTGTCGTAAGCTGTCAGGCCGGCAAAGATGATGACGCCGGCATAGGAAACGAGCCAGTACAGGGCGCTGCTGGCCACGAAGATATTGACGATGGAGGCGACGATCAGGCCGATCAGGGCCATGAACATGATTTTGCCCATGGAGGTCAGATCGGTTTTTGTGACCATTCCATAGACGCTCATCACGCCGAACATCGCGGCGCAGGCGACGAACGTGCCGGCGATGCTGGTCAGCGTGTAGACGAGAAAGATGCTGGAGAAGAACAGGCCGTTGAGGGCGGCGTAGAGAAGGAACAGCGCCGTGGCGGCGGTGGCGTCGAGGGCGCGAACGGCGCTGGAAATGACCAGCACCAAAACGATCTGAGCGATGAAGATTCCGATCATCGCGCCGGGGGAAAAGACCACCGCCATCACATCGCGACGGCTGACCACCATCCAGGCCACGGCGGCCGTGACCGCCAGACCCACGGCCATCCAGGCATAAATGGCGTTGAAGAAGTGAATGACCGCGGCGTCGCGCGTATCAGTGCCGTATTCCAGCGGTTGCGGCCTGCCGGTAATCTGTGGACCCCACATGCTCATAACAATCTCCTTTTCAAAACCGTTGCATTCTATGGTGGTATGCAACGTATCGTCCAGTGCTTGCCAACAGCGTGATGATTCAGTAAAAATGGACCGCTCCACTGGCCACAGAAGCGATCATGCCTGTTCACGACCTGCCGCGCCCTTTCCGGCGATGCGTTCTGGTCGCTCTGCTCATTGCTTCCGTGTTGCTGGTGATTTGTTTTGGATATCGCGAGGGGATTTCGTGGCGTGACTGGGGCGATCTTCATCCAACTTCGGGAACGTGGATCGCAACCGCCAGCGATGCCAGTTTTGGATTGCTGTACAGGCCGATCTATTCCTCCCTGGGTTATGGCGGATGTCGTTATGCGCCGCTTCGTTCTCTTATCCAGGCGGCGCTTCTGCGGGTGGGGATGGGTCCAATTGGCAGCACTTTCCTCATCGGGATTGCTTCGATGGCCGCACTCCTGGCGGCGGCGTTTGTACTCATGCGGCAAATGGAGACGCCCGCCGGCTTCGCCGCGGCGATGATGTGTTTCATCCTCGCCGCTGGTGCGGCACGGTTGGCCGTGCTGGCGGGACTGTCCGATGTCCTGGCGGCTGCGCTCAATTTCTGGGGCATCATTGCCGTGGTGCGGTTGACGGTCGATCCCGGGCGACATCAAAGGATATTTGCGGTGCTTCCGGCATCGACATTGTTCGTCCTCGCCCTTCTCACAAAAATCACCAGTATTTTCGGGATTGTGACCGCGCTGGTCTGGCTGCTGATGCGCCACCGAGGCAGGCTTGCCTCAAAACTGGCAGTGATTTTTTTGATCGAGGCTCTGGTCGCGTTTTTCGCCACGCAATTGGCCAGCCATGGTCGATTTCTGTCGGTCTTTGCCGCCTCCGCGCTGGCCGGCGGCGCGATCCGCGGCCTGGGCGAGGCTCCGATTATTTTCTTCGGCACACTTTTCCGATCGGATCCGGTCACCGGGGGATTCTGGATCGCCGGGGTCATCGCGGCGATCTGCTCGCGGCCGAGGATGCAGCTCGCGACACTCCTCCTGATGGTGACGACCGCGGCAACCGTGCCGATCTTCGGGACGCCGGGCACGGACATCAATCACTTGCTCGACTTGGAAGTTGCCTCGCTGCTTTGCGTCGCGGCTTGCTTCACGTCTGGCCGAACTATCGCGGCGGTGCCCGTGGGACTCGTTATTGCCATGACGTTGTATTCATGCGATTTGTGCCTGCGCGAAGCTCACCGAATCGAGCGCGATTCACCCCGGGCCCAGGTTGAGTTCGCGCTGGCCGACGCCGCCGGATCGCCGCTAACGGGACCGCTTCTTTCCGAAAATCCGCTGCTACCAATTCTGGCGGGCGAGCGGCCCTACCTGCTCGATGGATTCATGTTTGCCGGCTTTGCTTCCAAACGCCCGGAATTCGCGGCAAATCTGTTGGATGATCTGGATCATCGCCGGTTCCGCGCCGTGATTCTCGCCCCGAGCCGCGGCATCGCCGAGGCGAAACTTGAAGCGACCTTCACGCATGAGGTAATGCCGCGCGTTCGCGCCAATTACGAATTGGTTGCGACGGATGGGCGATATCTCGTATTCCTGCCCCGGTCGCGGTAGACGAGATCACGGCTTGACGGCCACGATGATCGGTGATGGGGATGGGGCTTGGACTTTTCTAATCCGCTTGAAGCCGATTTCCTTCAGCCAGCCGGTCATTTGTTTATAGGTGAACGTGTCGCCGTCCTCGGTGTTGACGAGCATGTTGACGGCAAAAAGCAGCGGATAAGGCGGCCCGTTGCGGTCGTCGTTGGGAATGAATTCGGCGATGGCGATGATGCCGCCGGGGGCAAGGGCGTCGTAAACCTTTCTCAAAAGCCGGCGGGATTTGGCGTCGCCCTCGCTGTGAAGAATATGGCCGAGCGTGGCGATGTGAAATCCGCCGCCGAAATCGACGGTCTGAATATCGCCCTCGATCGTGCTGAGGCGATCGGCGAGCTGATGATTGCCGACGATCCGGCGGGTGACTGGAAGCACCTTTGCAAAATCGACCGCCGTGATGTGGGCTTTGGCGATTCGTTTCGCCAGGGGAATGCTCCAGACGCCGGAGCCGGCGGCGATGTCGAGGATTTTTAACCGGTCCGTGTGGGCGGGTGGTTTTTTGGCCAGTTTTTCCGCCAGGGCCTCGGCGGCGGCAATGCTCATGTTGAACAGATCTTCGACGAACTTGCTGAAGAACTCGGCGCCCTGGTCTTCGTGGTCCACCATCGTGGCGGGTTTGCCGGTGCGGACGATTTCGGGAAGTTGACGCCAGTTGTCCAGAAGCTGGGCCGCGAAATGCTGGACGAGACCGCCAAGATAGCCGGGTTTGCTCGAGACCATGAAAGCGGCGCTGTCCGGAGCGAGGCTGAAACGATCGCGCCGGCGACGCAGGAGACCGAATCCAACGAGGGCCTCGGCCAGCGCCAGCGTTCCGCGCCGGGAACATTGGGCGGCGTCGGCGAGTTCATCGACAGTCTTTGGCCCGGCGTCAAGAACGTCGAACACGCGATTCCTGATGGCCGCGTGAAGCATCAGCATGGGAGCGAATCCCCAGGCGAGTTCAGTAATGCGCTGCGGAGTGATCGGGGGCTTGGCAACTTTGCGTTTGGCGGTTTTCTTTTTCGGTTTCGTCTTGTTAGGTTTCGTCTGGGCCATGAGGTTTGGGTCCTTATTTCGTGACGGAGATAGCTCACGATGATGCCTGGGTCAAGTTCGGGATTCATCGGGAGGCGATCGGCCGCTGAAATAATCGCAGGGGTTTGCCCGTGATGTTTGAATCTGCGACGCCCAGGTCGGTAAAGCCGGCGCGGCGATAGTAATTGCACAAGGCTTCGTTCTGGGCCATGCAATCGAGCCGTGCCCACCGGCGAGAATTCTGGGCGATGAGATTTGATGCCGTTGTGAGCAGGATATGTCCCAATCCCCTCCCCGCGGCCCGGCGGCAGACGGCCAGGCCGTGAATGTAACCGGCTGTGCCGTCGAGCCCGCGCCCACCCCAGATTTCCTCGTCTTTCCAATACAGGGTAAAAGTTGCCACGGGCCGCTCGGGCGGATCGAAGACCAGATACGTTTCCGCGCCGATGATTCTGTTTCGAACGAAATCTTTACTGGGCTCAGTGAAAAAGAAAGACCATTGGGAAATGTCGCGGGAGCGAAGCCACGTCGCGGCTTCGACCATCATCGCATAAATCACATCAAAGTCGGCGGTGGTTGCGCGTTTAATCTGTAATTCGCCCTGCGCGGTCGCTATTTTGAGTGCAGGCAACGGCATTCACACCCTGTCTCACGGCATATCAAAGGCCACGCGCACCGCTTTGAAAATCCGCAGGAGTTTCTCCCGACCGATGACCACGATGATTTCAGCCAGCGCCGTCCGTTGGATCGTGAAGATGTTATCGAGAGTCACCGCACAGATCGTGGGGACACCGTCGGCCGGCTCGAGAATCACTTCCGTTTGAAGTTGACGGATTGTTCGAGTCACCGGGGCAACGGTCAAGGCGGTCAGGTGACGAATGGCCGAATCGCGGGTGAGGATGACAACCGGACGACGGCCCGCCAGCGGGGGTAAATTGGCCCAAACGACGGCGCCTTGTTGCAGCCGGCTCACTTGGATTGACTCTTTTTCTCCCAGTCGCTGAAATCTTCGGCCCCGAGAATTTCGGCCGCTGCGGAGGTGCCGGCGATTACTTCCGCGCCTATGTTCGATCGCTCATCGAGCAGATCGATGTCGGGAACGAATTCAACGACGTCTCGATTTCGACTGGGGATGCGCATCAGCACGAAATCGCTGCAACGCTCCGCCGCGGCCTTCAACTGCTGCCGCAAGGCAGGGATGCCGAATCTGGCTGAGACCGCAAGATTACAGCTGGCCAGTTCCTTGCCCTGTACGCGAAGCATGTCGCCGCGAACATACGTCGGCGCTAGGGCCGCCTCATATTCCGGAGCATCGTTCTGCTGCAGGCGAATACGGTCCGGCTGCTCATAACTCGCAGCCAATGTTGTCGTCCTGCGAGCATCCGCATCGCTTTGCCCCAGGAGTTCATCCAGTTCACGGCATTGCGGTCGCGGCAACTCGAGTGCATAGAACGGGTCATGGCCAAGCCGGCCATTTCTTCCCTCGACATATCCGATCGTTGTTTTTGAAATCTTTTTAGCCATGTCCGAAGCTTATGTTTCATCATCGGCGGTGTCAAGTGTAATTTTTAGGTGTTATCACAAAACACTTATCATAACTAACCAATTTTACATCTATTTACAACCTATTAATATCTATAATTCTCGCCCTTATACGGCCCTTCCACTGGCACGCCGATGTATTTGGCCTGGTCGGGGGTGAGTTTGGTCAGCTTGGCTCCGACCTTGGCGAGGTGCAGGCGGGCGACTTTTTCGTCCAGGTGCTTCGGAAGAACGTAAACCTTCTTCTCGTATTTCGATCGATTGGTCGCCAGTTCGATCTGGGCGATGGTCTGGTTGGTGAAGCTGTTGCTCATTACAAAACTCGGATGGCCGGTGGCGCAGCCGAGGTTGAGCAGGCGGCCCTCGGCCAGGATTAGAACACTGTGTCCATCGGGGAACGACCACATGTCGTACTGAGGTTTGATGTTGGTTTTTTTAATGCCTTTGATTTTTTTCAGGCCGGCCATGTCGATCTCGTTGTCGAAGTGGCCGATGTTGCCGACGATGGTTTTGTCTTTCATTTTGGCCATGTGCTGGGCGGTGATGATATTGTGGTTGCCGGTGGCCGTGACGAAAATGTCGGCGAAGGGAAGCGCATCTTCGACGGTCATTACCTGAAAGCCTTCCATGGCGGCCTGGAGGGCGCAGATGGGATCGATTTCGGTGATCACAACGCGCGCGCCCTGGCCGCGGAGGGATTGGGCGCAGCCTTTTCCGACATCGCCATAGCCGCAGACGACGGCGACTTTGCCGCTGAGCATGACATCCGTGGCGCGCATCAGGCCGTCGACGAGTGAATGCCGGCAGCCGTAGAGATTATCGAATTTGCTCTTGGTGACGCTGTCGTTGACGTTGATGGCCGGGAAGAGCAGCGTGCCGGCCGTCTGCATTTCGTAAAGACGATGAACGCCGGTCGTGGTTTCTTCCGAGACGCCCTGGACCTCGGCGGCGACCTTGTGCCAGCGCTGGGGATTCTGCTTGTGGCACTTGGCCAGGAGCTTGAGGATTTCCTTGAATTCCTCGTTGTCGGTGGACTCGGGCGAGGGGATTTTGCCGGTGTTTTCGTATTCGTAGCCTTTGTGGATCAGGAGCGTGGCGTCGCCGCCGTCGTCGACGATCTGATTGGGGCCGCGACCGTCGCCGAAATCGAGGGCGCGCTCGGTGCACCACCAGTACTCTTCGAGGTTCTCGCCCTTCCAGGCAAAAACGGGAATGCCTTTGGGGGTTTCAGCGCTTCCCTTGGGCCCGACCGCCACGGCGGCGGCGGCGTGGTCCTGGGTGCTGAAAATGTTGCAGGAGCACCACCGCACATCAGCGCCCAGGGCGCCGAGGGTTTCGATCAGGACGGCCGTTTGAATCGTCATGTGCAGGGAGCCCATGATGCGTTGCGTCCCGGCGTATTCCTCCCGCACGGACATCAACCCGGGCATTTCCTGCTCGGCAAGCATGATTTCCTTTCTGCCCCATTCGGCCAGGGAAAGGTCGGCCACCTTGAATTCCAGAGATGTCGAGGAATTTTTTGACGATTTCGAGGGTGCGGATATTACACGGGTCATTGAGGCTCCTTAAAAGTTGTGGGTTATCTCAAACGGTTTTAACCGCCGTGGAAATAAAAAGCGCCGGGCCTTTCACGTTGGATTCGGGGGGAAGCGGGCGGCAAGAGGTCACTTCCATGGAAGCATCCGTCAGCCAACCCCGGACGGATTCAAGATCAAAGCCGGGCCAGTGCTGGTTCATCTGTCGGCGGAAGTCGTCCCGGTCA
>Ga0302326_10015337_pt1 | contig 16128 bp, 13 predicted proteins | sample Palsa_T0_3_FD_202264 | JGI IMG/M metagenome (GOLD analysis project Ga0302326, IMG submission 202264) | Peat permafrost microbial communities from Stordalen Mire near Abisko, Sweden - Palsa_T0_3 | ecosystem: Environmental > Terrestrial > Soil > Palsa > Peat permafrost | place: Sweden: Abisko... | reverse complement strand
TGGGAGATTTTCTCCGCTGGTTTAGCTCCAGAGTAACGCAGCGAAATGAATCGTCTGGCGACGGCAGGTGAACAAGGCTGAAAGCTCGAATGCGGCAGGGATGTCGGGTCTCGGTTGCCTGGATTAGTAGGAACTGGCCTCTGTCAATTAACGTAAAAGGACCCATTCCGATTTTCGACCGCGCCGGTCAGCGAAAGCAATCGGGCGAGAGTCAGGAATGAAGTGGCCGCCGGTTGAATTTCAGGAGCAAACCGCAATTGTCCTTGGCAAGGGTTCGAAATCGGAAAAGGCGCAATCGCTGGCTGGAATTGATTGCCGTTTACAAGCTGCTGCAGGCTGCATTGCTGGTGAGCGTCGGCGTGGGCGCGTTGAAGCTATTGCACAAAGACGTTGCGGATGTGCTTTCCAACCTGGTCACGGCTTTGCACCGGAATCCTGAGGGGCGGCTCGTCAGCTTTCTGTTGGATAAGGCAGCGCTCGTGGACGATCACATGTTGCGCCGGATCAGCCTGTTCATGTTCTGCTACGCGGCGCTCGGGCTTCTGGAAGGACTCGGGCTCATGTTGGAGAAGGTTTGGGCAGAATACCTGACAGCCATCATCACGGCTTCATTCCTTCCATTAGAGATTTTTGAACTGACCCATCGTATTACCCCGGTGCGTGTAGGCTTTTTGGTGGCCAATCTGGCTGTGCTCGCTTACCTCGTCTGGCATTTAATTCGCCGCAGGATCGTTTTGGGCAAGTTTGCGCGACTCAACTGAGTAAACACCAGATATTGTGTTCGTGTGATCTCGAAGCCTCTCCCTAGGGGCGAATCTGTCGATCTTTCTCTTTAGCTCCTGGACCTGCCCGAAATCAAGTGCATTTTTTAAAGATTTTGATTCGGAAGAGGAGAAAGCTCGGCTAATCTGGTGGAGATTTTTGGAGTGTAGTGGAGCAAATTCTTGCAATCTCGGGTACTATTAGTCCTGATCCACTCTCTCGGAGTTGCTTTCCGAGAAAGCGGGCACAGATTCGAGGTACGAGATGTTTCGCGGCACCCACGAAGCGAAGGTTGACGAGAAAGGAAGGCTCAAGCTGCCGGCGGATTTCATGAAGCTGATAGCGGAGAAGAATTACGGGCCAACTTTCTTCATCACTTCGAGGGACGGTCAGGGAACTGAAGTCTGGCCGATGCAGGAGTGGGAGATCGAAGAGGCAAAGAAAGCGGTTCTGCCCGAGGACGACCCGGCCAAGATCACCTGGATGCGGATCGTGAATCACTTCGGTGGAGTGGTTGAGATCGACAAGCAGGACCGGCTGATGCTGCCGAAGAAGGTTCGAGAAAGATTCAGCCTGGTGAATGCGGAAGTAGTCGTGACCGGGCAGCAGAGATTTTTGAAGGTGCAGACGGAGCAGGAAGCCGATCAGGAGATCGCCGGTTTGCTGGCTCCCAAAGAGGAATCTGCGAAGCTGATGAGCATCGCGGAAGCAAGGCTGATTCTGGCGAAAAGGGAATCCCCGAATTTTCAGGGATCGTGATTCGCGCAACCCCCGAGGGGGATCGTATGACGGTAGATAAGCGACGCCATACGCCGGTTCTTTCTCAGGATGTGATCCGATACCTCGATGTACGCGAGGGTGGCACCTACCTCGACTGCACGCTTGGTTTCGCGGGCCATGCCAGCCAGATTGCGCGGCTGATCGGGCCAACCGGTCATCTGATCGGTTTCGACCGGGACCCGCAGGCGCTGGAGCTGGCATTGCAGAGATTGCAGGCTCTGGCCGAAGAACTTGGGGACAGGATGCCGAAGCTCACATTGTTTGGCGAGGCATTCAGCAAGGTGGCCGAGCACGTAGAGCCGGGAAGTCTGGATGGATTGCTGGCCGACTTCGGCGTAAGCAGCATGCAGATTGATGAGGCCGAGCGAGGATTTAGTTTTCAGGCGGATGGACCGCTGGATATGCGACAGGATACGCGCCAGGGTCTGACCGCCGCACAAGTGGTAAATGAGATGGACGAGAGAGATCTCGCCAATCTTATTTACGAATACGGAGAAGAGAGGAGGTCGCGGAGAATCGCCAGAGCCATTGTCAGGGCGCGGCCGGTAACGACGACGGGACAGTTAGCCCGGATCGTTGCAGGCAGCGCCCCGACCATGAAATCCGAGCGCATTCACCCGGCGACCAGGACCTTTCAAGCGCTTCGTATTCATGTCAATCGCGAACTGGACGAGATTCGCCAGTTGCTGGAGGCCGCACAGAAGTTGCTTAAGCCCCCCAGCGGTCCGCATAAGGCCAGATTGGTAGTCATCAGCTTTCACTCCCTCGAAGACCGCATCGCGAAAGATGCGTTGCGGGAGGCAGCAGCAAAGGGCATCTGGACGGTGCTTACGCGCAAACCGGTGGTAGCCGATGAAGCGGAGACGGAACACAATCCAAGGGCGCGCAGCGCCAAACTCAGAGCCGCCGAGATGAATGGGCCGGAGGGCTCTGAGCAGAAAGAAAGATCGGAATATCAGGACCCCGGTTCGGTGAGGCAACTGACAGGATTTGCCCAGTTAGCAGCAAAAAAAGCTGAGAAGAAGACAAAAGTGCACAGGCCTGGCAAGAAACCCAGACTGCGCCAGTAAAGGGAGACATCATGGCAGCCTACGCAGCAACCTATTTCGACAGTGGACGCAGCTCCAGCCGGCGTATCGAGGAGCGCAACGCGCGCCTCTTTGCCGAGCAGCAGCGTTTGCGCCGAGGCGCCACGCTGGAGGTCTTCTTTCCCAAGCGAATCGACAATTCGCGGCTCGTGAAAGCGCCGGACACGGTTCGGATTCGCGAGATGCGGATCTTCACCGCGGCTGTCACGGTCCTGTTTTCGCTCATCATGTTCTATGGCCTGCAGCACTTCAGCGCCATCGAGATCGGCTACAACGTCGAGGCGAAGAAGCAGCAGGTCGAGGCGCTGCGCGAGCAGAATCGGCAGCTTCGCCTGGCCGAAGCGCAGCTTTCGCAGCCCCGCCGTATCGACGCCATGGCGCGCCAGATGGGATTGGTCGAGCTGCAGCCGAATCAGGTCGTTCGCGTAACCGATCACTTCGATGCGGGCACGCCGGCATTGGCGCAGGTTTCTCCGTCTGCCGGCACGATTCCGCTTTCCGGAGCGACTCGATAGCACTGCGCGGGGCCACGATCTCAAGGAACCGCTTTGGAGAGTACCCTGCGTGAATCAGATCAACCCGGTTAATCCCAGAGCCTATCGAAGCAGAGGCGCGCAAACCGCGATGCCCCTGCTTCGGCTGCGTTATTGGCTGGTCTGCCTGGGATTTCTGATCTGGGTCTCGCTGATCGTCTCCAAGCTTTTCTGGCTCCAGATCGTGCGCCACAAGGAGTTCGTCGAAAAGGCGCAGAAGCAGCAGCAGCACACATTTGAGGTGGCTCCGCGGCGTGGGGTGCTCTACGACCGCAATCTGCGCCAGCTCGCGATGACAGTGCAGGCCGACTCAGTCTTCGCAGTGCCTTCCGAGATCGACGACAAGAAAGCCACCGTGCATGCGCTGGCGCAGATTGTACATACCAGCCCGGAAGACACCTGGACCAATGAAGATCAGATCGCCGAGCGGGTCAACGCCTCGCGCGGCTTCGCCTGGATCGCCCGCCGTCTAAGCCCGGAAACTGCGGCTAAAGTGAAGGCCCTCAATCTCAAAGGCATCTATTTCCAGAAGGAATTTCAGCGCTTCTATCCGGACAGCGAGATTGCTGCGCAGGTGCTCGGCTACGTCGGCGTGGACGACAACGGCCTGGGCGGTATGGAGCAGAAATTCGATGCGCGTCTGCATGGCCAGCCCGGCCGCATGTACGCCGCCGTGGATGCCAGACGCCACGTCATGGGGTCCACGGAGCGCGAACCGCAGCCGGGCGCGAATCTGGTACTCACTATCGACGAGAACATCCAGTTCATCGCCGAAAGAGCGCTCGACGCGGCGATGCAGCGCACGCACGCGGACAACGGCACGGTCGTGGTCCAGGATGTGCATACCGGGCAGATCCTGGCGCTGGCCATTCGCCCGACCTTCAATCCAAACGATTTTCGTCACACCACGCCAGCGTTGCTGCGCGACCACGCGGTGAGCGATGTCTACGAGCCCGGCTCGACTTTCAAGCTGGTGACCTACGCCTCCGCCATTGACGAGCACGTCGTGAAACCCGACGACATGATCGACTGCCAGGGCGGAGCCATTACCCTCAATGGACGCACCATCCACGACAACCAGGGTGAGCATTACGGCGTCATCCCTGTGCATGAAGCGCTCGAGCACTCGAGCGACGTGGCCGCGGTCAAACTCGCGCTGAAAATGGGGCCGGAACATTTCTATGATTACATTCGCAGCTTCGGCTTCGGTTCGAAGACGGGACTGGAACTGCCCGGCGAGACGCGCGGCCTGCTGCGACCCCCTGCGAAATGGGGATCGACCTCGATCGGCTCCATCGCCATCGGACAGGAAATCGGCGTAACGCCGGTGCAGCTTGTTTCCATGGTTTCAACCATTGCGAACGGGGGAGTTTTTTTGCCGCCTCACGTGGTGCTGACAACTCAGGATCCAAATTCGCAGAACAGCGGCCACACCGCCGGCCAGCCAGGCTCGCAGCTTGTGGCGCTACCTTTCCACGCTGGCGAGGAGTTGCCCAATCCTCTGCCGGCCGGAGCGCATCGTGTCATCAGCACGATGTCCGCCGCCGAGATGCGAAAGATGATGGAGGGCGTAGTGCTTTATGGAACCGGAAAGCAGGCGCAGTTGAACGGCTACTCCTCCGGCGGCAAAACTGGCACGGCGCAGAAGATCGATCCTGCGACACACACCTATTCGAAGACGATGCATATCGCATCCTTTGCGGGTCTCGCGCCGGTGAACTCGCCGGTGATCGCGGTCGCGGTCGTTCTCGACGATCCCAGGGGCGGAGGCCTCTCCTACTACGGCGGTGCTGCATCGGCTCCGGTGTTCGCTCAGGTGGCGCAGGACACGCTCGAATATCTGGGCGTCCCGCACGATATTGAGGTGCGTTCGGTTCACGCACCAGCGAAAAATCTAACCGCCCACGATGTCGAGCCTGAGCAGGAGCATACCGGCGATGTGAATGCGCTGCTCTCCGCAGTCAACGACCTTCCCGCGGATGACCCATTTCGTCAGGCGGTGAGCAACGCACGCGCGCCTGCCGCGCCGACAGTCGCGAAGGTCGCCATCAACGGTGCAGGAAAAGACACCGGCAAAAAGACCGCAAGCAGCGCGGATTCAGCGAAGGCGAAATCCACCGCGCAGCAATCAGTTTCGAATGCCAGTCCATCGCCAGCCGTCGTCGCAGTTTCCCTGCCTGCGGGCAAGACGGTCAAGGTGCCGTCGCTGATCGGCATGCCGGTGCGCCAGGTCGTGGAGCAGGTCGCGATTGCGGGGCTGAACCTGCAGGTAGAAGGACGCGGGCTGGTGCGTTCGCAGGAGCCGGAAGCAGGCGCGCAAGTGCAGCCGGGATCGCAGGTGATCGTGCATTGCGCGCGCTAAGGTCTGCGGATTTGCGGCAAACCGGGCGACAAGGGTCGCTGGGATTTCCGCAGGCAGTCCCGGACGATAAAATCGTATCCGGGATGCATTGGAATGAACTGATTCGCGATGTGACTGCCATTTCCGGCGGTCCAAACTCCGCCGATAATCCTCAATCAGATCTCGCAATCAGCGGAGTCGAGTACGACTCGCGCCGTGTGGTCGCCGGCTCGGTCTTCGTCGCCATGCGCGGCGGCACGACAGATGGCAATCGCTACATCGAGTCTGCAATTCAAATGGGCTCTGCGGGAATCATCACCGACTCGCCCGATGCCTTTGCGCAACTTGCCGCCGACCATCCCGAAACGCCGCGCCTGCTGGTCGAGCATGGCCGCACCGCGCTGGCTCAGGTTGCATCGGCATTCTTCGGTCATCCCGAGCGCAAACTTCACGCCACTGGCGTGACCGGAACCAACGGCAAGACGACGACCGCTTTTCTGATCGAAGCCCTGTTGAACGCGGCTGCGCGTTCCTCCATTCTGGTCGGCACAATCGAGTACCACGTGGCTGGCGAAGTACGGCCCTCAGCGCACACCACGCCGGAGTCGAGGGATCTCTTTGAGCTGATGGCGGATGGAGTCAATCGCGGTGCAACTGAGCTGGTGATGGAGGCTTCCAGCCACGCGCTGGATCAGGGCCGCGTGGCCGGTGTCGGTTTCGATGTGGCCGTCTTCACTAATCTCACACGGGACCATCTCGATTATCACGGCACGATGGAGCATTATTTCGCAGCCAAGCGTCTGTTATTTGATGGGACGCGCTATCCGGCTCCCCGAGTGGCTGTCTTGAACGCAGGCGAACCGCATTGCATGGCATTGGCAAAGGGCTCAACAGGCGCCGGTTCCCAGGTTGTCACCTACGGCGTTGGTGTAGCTGCGGATTGGCGGGCAGACGATCTTCGGCTGGCCCCCGCAGGCGCTGAATTCCTGCTCACGTCCCCATTCGGCACGGCCCGCGTCCAATCAGGATTGGCAGGTGAAGTGAATGTCCTGAATCTGCTGGCTGCGCTTGCTGCGGCCAACGCTCGTGGCGTCCCGTTCGACCCGCTCGTCAACGCCATTCCGAAGCTGCGGCCGGTTCCAGGGCGCTTTCAGCCTCTCGACGCGGGACAGCCTTTTACGGTGATCGTCGATTACGCGCATACGGATGACGCGCTCAGGAATCTCACAGCTCTCGCTCATCAACTCGTCGCGGGGACACAGGGCTGCATTATCACCACCTTCGGTTGCGGCGGAGACCGTGACCGGACCAAGCGTCCGAAGATGGGCCAGGCAGCAGGCGAAGGCAGCGATTTTGTGGTGGTCACAAGCGACAACCCGCGTTCGGAAGATCCCGCGGCCATTATTGCGGAGATATTGCCCGGCGTCGCGGCAACCGGAGTGCGTTATGTTGTCGAAGTGGATCGCGCCGCAGCGATCATGCTCGCGTTAGCGGACGCGGAGCCTGGAGACGTTGTCTTGATCGCCGGAAAGGGCCACGAGAAGGAGCAAATCCTGCGCGACGGGACAATTTTCTTCGATGATGCCGAAGTTGCGCTTTCCGCTTTGCGTTCTCTCGGATATGGTGGAGGGCAATGAAGTTATCGCTGGCCGAAGCCGCCCTGAGTTGCGGCGCCAAGCTGGAAGCTCCAGCGAGCGCCGTGGCAGTCGGTGCGCTTGTCGCCCAGGGCTACTCGATCGACTCGCGTACCGTCGGCGCTGGCGAGCTTTTTTTTGCCGTTCGAGGCGAGCGGCTCGATGGGCACGACTTCATCGCCGGGGCGCTCGAACGAGGCGCGATTGGAGCGGTGGTTTCGCTGGCCCGCGTTGCCGCATTGCCCGATGCGGTGCTGGCCGCGCCGTTGTTGATCGTCGAAGACCCGTTGCAGGCTTTGCAGGCTTTGGCCGCGCACGTTCGCCGTCACTGGGGCGGCCGGGTGGTCGCCGTAACCGGCAGCGCCGGAAAGACCTCGACGAAAGATGCGATTGCCGCGGCACTGGGAGCCCGCTTTCGCGTGTTGAAATCGCTGGGAAATCTGAACAACCACTTCGGCCTGCCGCTGCAACTGCTTCGTCTGGAGCCGGAGCACGAGTTTGCCGTGATCGAAATGGGCATGAATCACGCTGGAGAGATAGCGCAACTGGCGCGCATCGCCGCTCCCGATTGGGGCGTGATCACCAATGTCGGCGTGGCCCACATCGAGAATTTTCCAGACGGGCAGGGCGGGATCGCCAGGGCCAAGTATGAACTCGTGGAAGCGCTACCCGCAACCGGCGTGGCGTTCCTGAACTGCGATGACCGGTACGTGAGCCAATTCGGCCGGGATTTTGCGGGCAAGACAGTCTACTTCGGAGCTGGACCATGCGCTGATCCGCAGATTACGGCTATTCGCGAACCAGCTGTTCCTCTCATGGCAGGTCTGGAGATCGATCTGCTGTCGGAGGCGCAAAATCTAACGCTGAATCTGCCTCTGCTGGGGCATCATAACGCCAGCAACGCTGTGGCAGCCCTGGCCGTGGCGCGTGAGGCCGGCGTACCGCTCGACGCCGCGATCAAGGCGCTTGAGACGTTGACCGCCGGAGACAAGCGCGGCGAAATCCTGACTCTGGCTGGAGCCACGATCATCAACGACTCCTACAACTCCAATCCCGAGGCGCTGCAATCGATGGTCCAGGCGCTGGCCGCGCGGCCCGCGCAGCGAAGGATTCTTGTTGCCGGTGAGATGCTGGAGCTGGGCAGTCACGCTCCTGCGCTGCACGAGGCCTGCGGGAAAGCCGCCGCAGAAGCCCGCATCGACGTCGTGGTCGGCGTTCGCGGTAACGCGGAGCACCTCGTTTTGGCTGTCACAAACGCAGGCGTGACCGGCGTATCGGCGATTTTTCTTCCCGACGCCGACGCAGCTGGCGCCTGGCTCAAGGAAAACCTGAAGCCTGGTGATGTGGTCTTGGTCAAAGGCTCGCGCGGCGTGCGGCTGGAGCGCGCGATCGAAGCGCTATGCAGACCAGGTTCCGAGTGAGGGTCGCGCTGTGAGTACGGCCCATAAGACAACATCCTCTAAACGCCGCCGCGATAGAATCAAGCTCTAGTGAAGAAAACCTTGTCGTAATCCGCCTTCGGAGGCCACTTGCTTTATTGGCTGCTGTATCAAAAGCTCTTTCCGTACTTCCATCCCTTCCGCATCTTCCGGTATGTGACCTTTCGCACGGCGTTCGCTTCGCTGACGGCTCTCCTGATTGCCCTGGTGATCGGGCCGTTTGTGATTGAAAAGCTGCGCCAGTTCCAGATCAGCCAGTACATCCGCGAAGATGGTCCCGAGTCCCACAAGAAGAAGTCAGGAACGCCGACGATGGGCGGCGTGTTGATCGTGATTGCGATCCTGCTCCCCACAGTGCTGTGGTCCGACCCGGCAAATCCGTTTGTCTGGCTGGTGGTCTTTTCGACGATGGCCTTTGGCGCTATTGGCTTTGCGGACGATTACATCAAGGTCGTGAAGCGCCGCAATCTGGGGCTTACGGCGCGGGCTAAACTGGCCTGGCAAGGGATAGTTGCGGCTCTTGTGGCCATCGCGCTCGTGGTGCTGCAACAGTTCCGCATGTTTTCGACGCAACTGACGGTGCCGTTCTTCAAGTCGTTCCGGCCCGACCTGCTGTGGCACATATGGCCGGCAACGCTGCCGCATCTTGCACTTCTGGCCTTTGTTCCCTTTGTGGCCTTTGTGGTCTTTGTCCTGATGGGTTCGTCCAATGCGGTGAACCTGACCGACGGCCTCGATGGCCTGGCGATTGGCTGCACCATCATTGCCGCAGGCGCCCTGACGGTGCTCACCTACGTCAGCGGTCACATCATCTTTTCGAACTATCTGGAACTGCAGCGTATGCCGATGGTAGAGGAGTTGACCGTCTTCTGCGGAGCCATCGTCGGCGCTTCGATCGGATTTCTGTGGTACAACGCCCATCCGGCAGAGGTATTCATGGGCGACGTGGGATCGCTGGCCTTGGGCGGAGCGATTGCGACGGTTGCGGTTGTCATTCGACAGGAGCTGCTGCTCCCATTCATCGGGGGCATCTTCATGCTGGAAGCGGTGTCGGTACTGCTCCAGGTGGGCAGTTATAAGCTGCGCAAGAAGCGTATTTTCAAGATGGCTCCCCTGCACCATCACTTTGAGCTGTTGGGTTGGAAGGAATCGAAGGTCATTGCACGTTTCTGGATTGCCGCGCTGGTGTTTGCATTATTTGCACTCACCACGCTCAAACTCCGCTGACGGAGAGCGACCGGGCACATTTGAATGCCACAATTGGAGTTGGCAGTTTTACCTAGCAGCGCAGGAGTCAGGATGGAGTTGAAGGGCAAGAAAGTTCTGGTCGTGGGGTTGGGCAAGTCTGGGCTGTCCGCCGCGTTGTTTCTCCGCCAGCGCGGAGCGCAAGTGACCGTCTCCGACATGCGCTCTGCCGCAGCCCTGGCCAAGGAGATTCCCCACCTGCTGGAGCACGGCATCATGGTCGAGTCCGGTGGACACGGCCTGCTTACCTTTCGCCGCCAGGATCTGATCGTCGTCAGCCCCGGCGTTCCCATGGACACCCCGGAACTGGTGCAGGTAAAGGCCTTCGGTCTTCCCGTGATTGGCGAACTGGAGCTTGCCGCGCAGTATCTCAAGGGCAATATCCTCGCCATCACCGGTTCGAACGGCAAGACCACGACGACAGCGCTCACTGGCGAGATACTCGCCCGCGCCGGAATCGAGACGCAAGTCGGTGGGAACATCGGCGTGCCGGTCATCGAGTTGATCCCGAAAAGCACGGAAACGAGCTGGTCGGTTCTCGAGGTTTCGAGCTTTCAGCTGGAAAGCACCGAGCAGTTCCATCCTCGAATTGCCGTCATTCTGAACATTACGCCCGACCACCTGGATCGCCATGGAACCTTTGAGAACTACGCCTTGACCAAGGAGCGAATCTTCGCCGCTCAGACGGCGGACGATTCGCTGGTGCTCAATGCGGACAACTCCCGCACCGCTGCCGCGGCAGCCCGCGCCAACTCCAAAGTCTACTGGTTTTCGCTGGAGGGCCCGGTCGCGCAGGGAACCTGGGTGCAGGCGGAGCAGATTGTCTTTCGAGCCGCTAGCGACGCTCGAGTCGAACCGATCATGTCCCTGGATGAGATTCCGCTGAAGGGCTCGCACAACGTCGAAAACGTCCTGGCCGCCGTTTGCGCGGCGCGACTTGCAGGCGCGTCGGCTCAAGGGATTGCAGCGGCGGTTGAAAATTTCCGTGCCGTGGAGCATCGCCTGGAGTATGTGGCTTCAGACAATGGCGTCGAGTACTACAACGACTCCAAGGCCACCAACGTCGATGCGGCGGCCAAGGCCATCGCCGCGTTTCCCGAATGCATCCACTTGATTCTCGGCGGCAAGGACAAAAACTCCAATTACGCCGATCTTGCCGACCTGCTTCGCAAGCGCGTAAAGGCGGTCTACACTATCGGGTCGGCGGCGGCCAAGATCGAGTCTCAGATTCGCGGCATGGCGCCGATCGTCTCCTGCGAAACTCTCGAAAAGGCAGTCGCGGCAGCCAGAAAGGCAGCGCATCCCGGCGATATCGTGCTGCTCTCGCCGGCTTGCTCCAGCTTCGACCAGTTTGAGAACTACGAGCATCGCGGGCAGGTCTTCAAGGAACTGGTTCTGGAGCATATCGGCGCGAAGGGCGTGAGGTAGCGGGCAATGGCAAAGCGCGTGGGAGTCGACAAATGGCTGTTCTTCACCACGCTCTCGCTGGTGGTGGTGGGGCTGGCCATGGTCTTTTCGGCCTCCGCCGTAATGGCCCAGGCACGATTCGGCTCGCCGTACACCTTTCTCGGCCGGCAGGCTCTGTGGGCGCTGCTCGGTGTCATCGCCATGGTTGTGCTGATGCGCGTCGATTACCGCCGCTACAACTCCAAGTTCTTCATTTACAGCGTATTGGGAGTGACGCTGTTGCTCCTGCTGGCGGTCTTCGTTGTGCCGGGTTCGCACGCCACCCATCGCTGGATTCGATTTGGACCGTTCTTCACCTTCCAGCCGTCGGAGATCGCCAAACCGATCCTCGCGATGTATCTGGCGTGGTTTCTGCACACCCGCCTGAACGCCATGCGGGATTGGAAGCACACGCTGCTTCCCGCAGTGCTCCCGGCGCTGATTTTCTTAGGACTGATTGTGAAGGAGCCCGATCTCGGCACCTCCCTCGTCCTGCTCGGCATGACCGTTCTCACGCTGGTGCTGGCAGGCATGGAGTGGCGCTATCTCCTGGGCATCGTTGCCGCAGTCGCCCCCGTTCTAGCCGCGCTCTTGATCTTCGTGCCTTGGCGTCTCGCTCGCATGAAGGTCTTTCTGCATCCCGAGGCTGACCCGCAAGGCGCGGGCTTTCACATCAATCAGTCGCTCATCGCCGTCGGAACCGGCGGCTGGACTGGCCGCGGATACATGGAGGGCGTCCAGAAACTCTTCTATCTCCCAGAGCCGCACACCGACTTCATCTACGCCAATATCGCGGAAGAGCTGGGCTTCCTTGGCGCGATCTTCATTCTGCTGCTCTTTGCGGTGCTTGGCGTTCGCGGGCTGCGGACCGTCTTCCTGCTGCGCGATCCATTCGCGCGCCTGCTCGCCTTCGGCATCACCATGACGATTCTCATTCAGGCATTCTTCAATATGAGCGTGGTAATCGCGCTGTTGCCCACCAAGGGCATTCCGTTGCCATTCATCTCTTCCGGCGGAACGTCGCTGTGCATCATGCTGGCCAGCATCGGAATCCTGCTCAATTTAACGCGAGAGATTGACTGAATTGGTCGTAGCTCACTCAAAATCTCCTCGAATCCTCATCGCCGGCGGCGGAACGGGGGGACACATCATTCCTGCGCTCGCCGTCGCCCGGGAACTGGTTGCCCGGCATGGCGCAGAGATTCTCTTTGTCGGGACGGCTCGCGGCATGGAGTCGCGCATGGTTCCGGCAGCGGGCTTCAAACTGGAACTGATCGTGGTAGGTCCGCTCAACCAGGTTTCGCTGGCCACGCGGATCCGCACACTGGCTCAGTTGCCGCTGAGCCTGCTCACCTGCTCCCGCATCATTCGCGAATTCCGCGCCGATGCTGTTTTCGGCGTCGGCGGATACGCGTCCGGGCCGGCCATGGGAGCCGCAATCCTGCGAAAGGTTCCGGCGATGGCCTTCGAACCCAACGCAGTGCCAGGAATGGCCAACCGGCTGGTCGGCAAATGGGTGCAGGCCGCCGCAGTCAATTTCCCGCAGGCGGCAAAATGGTTTCGTAACGCCGAGGTTACGGGTATTCCCGTGCGTCAGGAGTTTTTCGCCTTGACTCCGCCGCCCGCCGACACCGCACCGCACCTGCTCATCTTTGGTGGTTCGCAGGGCGCGCGAATCTTCAATACTCTGATGCCGCAGCTGGCTCCGGCTCTGCTCGAAGCCGTGCCCGGGCTGAGGTTGCTGCATCAGGCCGGAGCCCGCCACGCGGAATCGACGCGTGCGGCCTATCAAGCATCCGGTGCAGACCCCGCGCGATGGCGGGTCGAGGCGTTCCTGGATAATATGGCGGAGCGATTCCAGGCGGCGCAGTTAGTGATGGCGCGCAGTGGCGCTTCTACGGTGGCCGAACTTGCTGCCGCTGGAAAACCCGCCCTGCTCATCCCGTTTGCCGCTGCCGCCGACAACCATCAGCGCTCCAATGCCGAGGTGATGGTGCAGGCTGGCGCGGCAGTCATGATCGAGGAGCGCCAGCTTGCCCAGCCAGCGACCCTTTTGGAAACTTTGCGCAGCCTGCTGAGCGACCCGGCAACGCTGCAATCGATGGCCGCGCAGGCCCGCACTCAAGCGCGTCCAGGAGCGGCAGAGCGCATCGCGGATCGTCTTGTGCAGATGGTCCTGCATAAGCCGTAAATGAATCAACAAGCTGAAGACAAGAAAAAGGGACGAGCCTGAGCCCGTCCCTTTTTGATTGATCTTGCTTTGCCTTACCGGTGACCGCCACCGCCGCCGTGGAAACCACCGCCACCACCGAATCCGCCAGCATGCCCACCGGCAAACCCGCCGCCCACGCGGCCGCCGCCGTATCCGCCACCTACGCGGCCACCGCCGTATGCGCCACCGGGACGACCACCGTAGGCACCACCGGGACGACCACCATATCCGGGACGACCACCATACCCGTAGCCACCGCGACCGCCGTAGCCGTATCCGCCCCGGCCATAACCGTAGCCAACTCGGCCATATCCGAATCCGCGACCGTAACCGAATCCATATCCACGGCCCCAACCCCATCCGTACCAGGGGCCTACGCCGAGGAAGAGTCCGCCCGTGAACCATCCGGGACCGTAGTATCCGTAGGGCGCGCAGTCATACGGGTAGTACGAGTAGTAGCCGTAGTCGCACGCAGGCGGGCCATAAGCGTAAGGAACCGGTGCGATGGCCGGGCCAATCCCTATGCCGACGAACACGGCTGCATGAGCCTGTGTTGCGAACGATAAGCCGACTGCCAGCAGCGCTGCTAAGATAACCAAGCGAAGATGCCGCATTTTGAACCTCCAATTGCCTTCCGGAATTCGTTCGACCCCGGCTTTCTGGGATTGGCGAGAGAGCGTTTTCAGCTCTTCCGGTTAGCCTACGCCGTTTTCGGCGTCTCTGATACGTTTAACGCATCCAGCCGCGCGAAGTTGCGGTACATCTTTCAAGATTCTTCGAAATGACAATTTGGTGCAGTATTCCTTGAATGCTGCAAAAACGGCTCCTTCACCGGTTAGTGAAGGAGCCGTAAAAAGTTGGCCAGGGGCAGAGGCAATTACGAGAGAACCAAAAGCAACAGTTAGCGGCGTCCCTCAAAGCCCCGGCCAGATCCGCGTTCATATCCGCGGCCCCGGTCGAATCCACGATCGAAGTGTTCGTTCCGACCATAGCCGTACCCAGCTACTTCCGGACGCCCGCGAAAGACCCATCCGCCATTGAGCCAGATGTACCCGTCGCCTGGGTAGGGAGGGATATATCCCTCGGCGTAGGGAGCGCCGACAACAACGCCGAATCCGGGCCGTCCATATCCATACCCACGTACAACAGGCCGTTCGAATCCTCTTCCGTATCCGCGATCAAACCTCTGTTCCGGCCGCCCGCGAAACTCCTGCGGGGCAGCATTGGCAGCGACCGCGCCCGTTCCAAGCAATCCAGCAACCAGAGCCGTTCCGAGCATCCAATTACGCATCATGTTCCGCATGGCAACCTACCTTCTGTCCCGTCAACTGAGCTATGGGACTGCGAGTTGTTTGGGGTAACTTGTCTACTGCTGTTACCTTCAACTCGCCTTTCTTGTAAGGTGCAAACACGGCGTTTTAGAAAGGTTGTGGCTCATTCGTGGGAGTTGCGCAAAATAAATACTCGCAACTTTACGGCAATCGCGGTGTTAGCCGGAGGCTTCGATTGGCGGGAGCATCCGGTTACTTTGCTGCTGCAGGCTGCTTCGGCATTGAGTTATGGTCAAAGCTGATCACGCGCGTCAGCTTCCAGCCTCCATCCTTGAGCTGCCAAAGCTGGACGAACTTCGCGTCACCGACATTGTTGGGGTCGCCCGGATGGCTGAATCGGTGCACGCCTATCTCGACCGCTCCATATCCCTTGAGCGGATAGACCTCCAGTGACCCGGCGACCAACTCCCGCTGCACCTTGCCGCAGATGTTGTTCTTCACCGCGTCGATCAGGCTTTGCCTGCCTACCGAAAGCCCCGTCTGATCGTGGTAAAACTCGAGATTGTCGGCCACCATCGAGCCCATCTTCGCCAGGTCGCAGTGGTTGTAGGCATCAAATATCGCAGTATCCAAACCTGAGACCGTCTGATAGAGCGGGTCAGAGGCAGGTAACTGGGCATTTGCGCTTGCGCTTAACAGCAACCCGGCGCAGACGGTCAAAAACCCGAAGATAGCTTCGGGTGCGGGAAAATTCTTCATCGGCGGTTTCCTCAAAGTTCTCTGGGCACTACCTACGTGCCCAGTCTGGGGAATGTTCCGGGAAAGTTGCCTTTGCGATTGGCAATTCGCCAAGGGCAATTGGATGGGCTGAAAATGCGGCCTTGACTGCCGAAAAGCGAACAAAAGGAGTAGGGCACCCGGGGGAGGGTACTGCTCTTTCGGGCTATCCTCAACTAAATGTGCGACTTGTGATTCATTTCCTGCGCTCTAAGGCACGATTAGCCGGGGTTTTGCGCCGCTTTTGCGCACTTTTTACTGCGAATTGATGCCGATCCGTGATGATACAAAGCGTAAGTGGGATTGCTGCGGAGGGGTGTCGAGGCTCCCAACTCCGTCTCCAGTATGCGCCGGCCAGGGGTAATTCCGCGCAGCAGGGGCGAGACGCTGAGAACGGATGGGCCTGCATGGGTTTGCGATGATCTTATTCCGGGTTGCTGCAATTACTGCGTTTGCACGGCCAATGAGCTGAATCGCTCTCCGCCGAACCTCCGAATGGTAACCTTAACCTTTTACGCATGTTCATTCAGAAGCAGCACGTACACTTCATTGGCATCGGCGGCATTGGCATGAGCGGAATCGCCGAGATTCTGCTGACAC
>Ga0302326_10015335_pt1 | contig 16129 bp, 14 predicted proteins | sample Palsa_T0_3_FD_202264 | JGI IMG/M metagenome (GOLD analysis project Ga0302326, IMG submission 202264) | Peat permafrost microbial communities from Stordalen Mire near Abisko, Sweden - Palsa_T0_3 | ecosystem: Environmental > Terrestrial > Soil > Palsa > Peat permafrost | place: Sweden: Abisko... | reverse complement strand
CACGACCGGACTGCTCAACTCCGCGACCTGGGAACGCGAGGCGACGGCGGAGGTGGCCCGCGCCGTCCGCACCTCCTCGCCGCTGGCGGTGGCCCTGCTTGACCTGGACCGGTTCAAGCGGATCAACGACACCTACGGCCACCTGATCGGCGACGAGGTGCTCCGCCAGATCGCCGACACGATGACCGGGGTGCTGCGCGAGTACGACGTGGCCGGCCGGTTCGGCGGCGAGGAGTTCGTCATGCTGCTGCCGCAGACCCGCGCGCCGGACGCGTTCAAGATCGCCGACCGGGTGCGCGCGCGCATCGCCCGGCAGCCGATCGTCACCAGCTCGGGCGAGCAGGTCGCGATCACGGTCTCCATCGGGGTCGCGGCGCTTGACGCCGGGTCGAGCAGGGAGCTGACCGACCTGCTGGCCGCCGCCGACGCCGCCCTGTACCGGGCCAAAGCCTCCGGCCGCGACCAGGTGCAGATGATCAGCACCAGCCGGGGCCTGAGCGCGGTCCGCTCGCCCGCCGACGACGCCACCCTGTCCGCCGCCGCAGCGGCGATGTGGCGCCCGGCCGCACCCCGGCCGGACGCGGACCTGCCCGCCGACGAGTTCGACGACGAGTTCCACGTCCCAGCGGACGGCACCCCGAGCACCGCCCCCACCTCCGCTATCGCCGTCTGACCAGCTCACGCGGGTGACCAAAACCCCGCCCAGCCGCCGACCCGAACCCGCCCCCGCCGCCGACCCGAACCCCACCCCCGCCGCCGACGCGGCATTTCACCCTATCGACCGCCCGGAAACCATCATCGTGTGCACTTTGGGGCTCTCCACGACCCGAACGGCACACGATCATGACATTGGACCACTGCGTCCGGATCGTCGCCGGGAACGGAATCAGGCGTCGCGTCAATACTTAGGCGTGGACGAGAAACTGAGAGCCGGCCCGATCGGGGCGCCGCCCGACTTCGAGGACGCGTTCCGCGAGCACTTCGCGCCGGTTTACCGGTTCATCGCCCGGCGCGTTGGCACTGACCTGGCCGAGGACCTGGCGGCCGAGGCGTTTGCCACCGCGTACCGGCGCCGGGTTGCCTACGACCCCGATCGCGGGTCCCTGCGGTCCTGGCTGTTCGGGATCGCCGCCAACCTGGTGCGCGAGCACTGGCGCGATGAGCAGCAACTGCTGGAGCTTGACGCGCGGCTGGCGCCCGCGGTCGACATTCGCTCCTTCGACGACGACGCGGACGATCGCGTGGTCGCGGCGGCGCTGGCACCGCGAATCGCGGGGGCGCTCGCGGGACTCAACGCCGAGCAGCGCGACGTGCTGCTGCTGCACGCGTGGGCCGGCCTCAGCCACGAGGAGATCGCGGCCGCCCTCGGGATCGCCAACGGGACGGCCCGCTCGCGGCTGTCGCGGGCCCGGGCGGCGCTGCGGGCCGGACTGGGCGACTTCGACTTCACCCGGTGGACCTTCAAGGAGGCTGGCCATGCCTGACGAGATCGACCTGCTGCGGGCCTTCCGGGCGGACACCCCGGGCCCGGACGACGCCGCCTGGGAGCGTGCCCGGGCGGCGCTGGCGCTGGCCGAGGGCGCGGCCGCGACGGACCCCAGCGCCCGCCCGCAGCGGCCATCCAGGATCCGGGGATTCGGCCGGCCGCGGGCCGCCAGGGGCCGGGTCATCCTCGCTGCCGCGGTGGTCATCGTCGTTGGGGTCGCGGCCGGGGTACTGGCGACGGTCCTGGCGCCGCCGCCGAGCCTGAACGCGCCGGTGACGACCGCGTGGCAGCCGGCCAGGCCGCTGCCAGCCGGGCCCACCGGCGTCACCGTCCCGGCCGGCACCTGGCACCTGATGAGCTATCTGGTCCCCACCGGCTGGCAGGAGAACACGACCGGCCCGGAGCCGGGCTGGCTCACCTGCCCAACGGCGGGGACCTGCTACGTCGAGGGCGACAACGCGACCTCGCCCAGCGGCCCGGCCGACATGAACTCGCTCTACGTCTCCAGTGACGGCGCGCAGACCTGGAGCGTGCTGCCGGTGCCGGGCGGCGTCACGTTCACGTCGGCGCTCGCCTGCGCGTCGGCGACGGACTGCGCGGCGGGCGGCCTGTACTACGGGCATCAGCCCGTGTACCTCAGCACCACCACCGGCGGGCACTCCTGGACCATGCGCCCGCTGCCGGCCGACGTGGGCCAGATCATCACCTTCGCCTGCGTCAGCGCGACGACCTGCCGGGGGCTGGCATCGCCCACCGGGGAGCCGGCCTCCCCCGGTTTCGCGACGATCTTCGCCGGCATGCGGTTCTTCGCCACGACCGACGGCGGCAGGAACTTCACCGTGACGTCGTTTCCGAAGGACGCCGCGATGCAGAGCGTGACCTGCCCGACCGACTCGCACTGCGTGGCGATCGGCGTCTACAGCCACTTCACCGCGGCGGATGGCCCCGACCTCGACCACGGCGTGCTGATGACATCCGCTGACGGCGGCCTGACCTGGCAACGCCATGCCTGGCCGAAGGGCTACGGCCCCGGCCCGCAGCCCGAGGTCACCTGCACGGACGCCAGCCACTGCGCGATGATCGGCTTCGTCGAGCGCAACGGCACCGAGGGAAACCAGGTCGGGTACACGTCAGGAAAGGACGCGGTGCAGTACACCGTGATCGGGTTCTCCGCCGACGGCGGGCAGACCTGGACCAGGACCAGCACGTTCCCGCGCTCAATGCCTTACCCGTCGATCAACGCCCTGACCTGCCCCACCACGACGACCTGCTACGCGGCCGGAAGCGACCTCATCGCGCAGCACATCGGCAACACCTACAACGCCGGGTCCTCGGTCGTCGCCGTCACTGACAACGCCGGCCGCAGCTGGCAGCGTGTCACCTTCGCCGTCCCGGCGAAGGTCCCCGGCGGTATGCAGGGCGACTCGTTCATGGACATCGGCCAGATCGACTGCCCGCAGGCGAACGCCTGCGTCGCGATAGGCGTCTCCGACCAGGGATCACCCTCCACTCCCATCTACACCAATCACGGCTAGCACGCGCCCCGGGGCCCGGCGGAATCGCCTTCCGCCGGGCTTCCATCGGCCCGCTAGGGGGGCGGGGCGGGTAGTCAATTCCCGCTGGGGCGGATACGTCGGTCTGACGATGCGCAGGGTCGGCCCGGCGTGTGATGCTTCATGAAGTCCGCCAACAGCGGCGGACTTCGTGGAAGGAGCGGACATTGCTCAAGAACCGCACACGCTGGCGGGTGCTGGCCGTCGCGCTGGGCGCCGGGGCCCTGCTCGCGGTCGGCGGCGGCGCCGCGCACGCAGAACATCTCGGCCGGCGCGTCGCCGGACAGCTGACGCGCAGCGCACGAGGCCTCCCGCCCGGCGGGGGGCCTCGCTCGAGCACCGCGACAACCTCCGCCGTCGCCCGGGCCACCGGTCTACCGGCCAGGGCGTGACCCGGCGCCGTCATTTCACGCCGGTCAGGCTGTACCCCTCGACCTGCGTGCCGCCGGTCGGGTCGTCGTACCACTCGAATCCGGCGTCGATCGCCTGCAGTTCGGCTCCCGTCTCGACCAGGCCGTGGTCGGCCGCGAACCGGATCAGCGTGGACAGGTGGATCTTGTTGTCGGTGATCGTTGCCGCCCTTGAGGTCGCGAGCGGGGAGGCGAACACCACCGAGCGCCACGGGTGGTGCGCCGTGTACAGGACGTCCCACCGTCGCCCGTCGATCTTGCGATAGCCGAGGGAGCGGTACTCGCCGCGGTCGATGCCGGGCGAGTTAAGCCAGACCATGATCTCGGTTGTGCTGCTTGACGCCTCCTCCGTCGCGGCCGTCGTCCCGTAGCCGGTGTGCTTGCCCGGGCCGGTGATCCAGATGTCGAAACCGGCGTCGCCCGCGAAGCCGGCCACGGTGTGGACCTTGATGCTGGCGGTCAGGGTTCCGGCCCGGCCCACGGGGGCGGGGATCACGTAGCCCTTGCCGACGCCGATCCAGTTGCACTGGGCCGAGTCGTAGCCGTCGGGGTTGTTGCCGGCCGAGATGTAGGCGTCCTGCCAGTAGCCCTGCGGACTGGACCTGACATCGAGCTTCAGGTGCCCGGGATCGGTGTCCAGCCGCACCCGGCCCTCCTCGCTGCCGTCGATGACCGTCATCTCCGGGTTGGTCCTGGCGCACTCGTACTGGTCGCCGGTGAGGACGCTCGGGACGCGCCCGTTCTTGCCGGTCACGTTGTGGCTGGGCGGGGCGGGGGGCGGGGCGGCAGCCTCGGCGGGGGAGCCAAGGCTCGGGGCGGCGGAGAGCGGGGCGGCGGTGGCCGGGGCGGCGGTGGCCGGCGCGGCGGTGGCCAGTGCGGCGGAGGCCGGCGCAGCGGCCGCGGCCAAGAAGACGGTCCCGACGACGGCCGCGATGAGGGCGAGTCGCTTTCCACAAAATGTCCTGGTTGCGATCACGGTTACCCATCATGCAACATCCGCTGCGTTTTGCAACCGTCACTCGATGGCTTTTTGGTCAAATTCGGCATGACTATTAGGAACGTAATCTTCCTAATCGGTTCCTAGCGTGGGCTCTCGAGCACAGGACCAAGGAGGCAGACCGATGGTGGACATGAAGCTGGAGCTGGTGGTCATCCCCGTTTCTGACGTGGACCGAGCCAAGGCGTTCTACACCGACAAGATCGGCTTCATCGCCGACCACGACCAGACGGTCAGCGACGAGATGCGCTTCGTGCAGCTGACGCCGCCAGGATCGGCCTGCTCGATCGCGATCGGCCGGGGCATCGTCGAGGGCGCGCCGGGGAGCGTGCGCGGCCTGCAGATGGTTGTCGCGGACATCGAGGCCGCGCACGCGGAGCTCCTCGCGCGCGGCGCCGACGTCAGCGACGTCCAGGACCTCGACTGGGGCCGGTTCGTCTTCTTCGCCGACCCGGACGGCAACGGGTGGGCGCTGCAGCAGCTGCCGCCCCGTGGCTGACCGCCAGCGGCAGCGCCTGGCCCCAGTGACCTAGGCGGCGTCGATGCCGTCGACGAAGCCGAGGACGGCCTTTGCCAGCTCCTCGGGGGCCTCCATCGCGGCGTAGTGGCCGACGCCGTCGAGCTGGACGGAACTGACCCCCGCCGACGCGGCCTTGGACATGGTGCCGGCCGTGAATGGGCCGCCGCCGGCCCCGACCGCGAGCACCGGCACGGTCAGCCCGGGGGACTCGGCCAGGGCCTTGAGCTCGGGCCCTTCCCGCAGCAACGACCGGTAGAGGCCGGCCGCGCCGCGCCAGCCGTCCGGGCGTGCGTAGGTGCGGGCGAAGTCGTCGATGTCGGCATCGGTGACCGTGCCCGCGACGGCGGTCATGGACGGGAACGCGTACTGCCCGAGGAACTCGCGCTCGCGGCCGGCTAGGAGCATCTCGGGAATGCCGGGCGCGGCGAGGACCCCGATGTGCCAGGCGCCGCCGTGGGCGACGTCGGCCAGCGTCTCCCAGCCGAAACCAGGCAGGCCCGTCTCGATGGCGGTGAGGCTGAGCACGTCTTCCGGGTGGGTGGTGGCCAGCCGGAAGACCGTCGCCCCGCTGATGTCCTGCCCGGTCAGGTGGACCGGGCCGAGGCCGAGGTGCTCGATCAGCTGGTGCAGGTCCTCGACCGAGGCCTTGCTGTCGTAGTCGCCCGGCGCGTTGTCTGAGTCACCGAAACCGCGCAGGTCCACGGCGAAGGCCCGGTGGCTGGCGGCGAGCAGGGGGATGAGCTTGCGGAAGGCCCTCCAGGTCTCGGGGAACCCGTGGACCAGCAGGACCGGGGACCCGGTGGTCCCGGCGGCAGCGTAATGCAGGGTCGTTCCGTTGACGTGGGCGCGGTGGTGGGTGATCTCGGGGACGGTGAGGCTCGCGGGCGCGGTAGTCATATCTCTCCCTATTTCGACAGCTTGACTGTCTAATAATAGACAGCCTGGCTGTCCTTTGTCGAGGGCCGTATCCTTCTCGCATGTCTCGCTCTGGCGCTGATCTCGCGCTGCTGCTGCTCGGGGGCTTCCGCGCGCTCGTGGATGCCGCGACCGCCGAGCTGGCCGATCGCGGCTACGAGGACGTGCGTCCCGTTCATGACTTCGCCATACGGGCCATCGCGGCCGGAGCCGACAGCGCCTCAGAGCTAGCCCGCCGCCTGTCGATCACCAAGCAGTCGGCCGCGAAGACCATCGCGGTCCTGCAGGAGCGCGGGTACGTCGCCCGCGACCCGGACCCGCGCGACGCCCGCCGCAAGCGCCTTCGGGTGACCGAGCGCGGCTTCGACGTGCTGCGCCAGGGCGAGGCGATCTTTGAGGAGCTCCGCGAGCAGTGGGCGCAGCGAATCGGCGCCGCCGAGCTGGAGGGCCTCGAGGATCACCTCACGACGCTCATGGGCGCGCAGCCGGTGCGCTTCGACACGCCTGGGTGGATTGCCCGCGACGTCGGCGAGCCTGCCTGAGCGAGGCGCCGACGGCCCGACGGCGGAGTAACCATCTTGCATATTCATGCAATGGAATGCATACTTCTTCGTGAAGCTAGGAGGCACCATGGGCACACGGGTCGCTGTCGCAGGGGCCAGCGGCTACGCGGGCGGCGAACTGCTCCGCCTGCTGGCCGGCCATCCGGACCTGGAGATCGCGGCGGTCGCCGCGGGCAGCAGCACGGGCAAGCCAATCACGTCGATTCACCCCAACCTCACCGGCCACCCGCGATTCGACGGCAAGAACTTCGACCCGACCAGCGCCGATACGCTGCGGGACGCCGAGCTCATCTTCATGGCCCTCCCGCACGGCGAGTCGGCCATCCTCGCGGACCAGCTGCCGAACGCGAAGATCATCGACCTGTCGGCCGACTTCCGCCTCGGCGACGAGGAAGCCTGGCACCAGTTCTACGGCCAGGACGTCCGCTACGCCGGCCGCTGGGCCTACGGCCTGCCCGAGCTCCCCGGCGCGCGCGAGCAGATCAGGGCGGCCCGCACCGTCGCCGCCCCCGGCTGCTACGCCACCACGTCCATCCTCGCGCTCGCCCCGCTGCTGGCGGCGGGCCTGGTCGAGCCGGCCGACATCGTGATCGTCGCCGCCTCCGGCACCACCGGGGCCGGCCGCTCGCCCCGGGTCGACCTCCTCGCCAGCGAGGTGATGGGGTCGATGTCCGCCTACAAGGTCGGCGGCGCCCACCGCCACACCCCGGAGATCGAGCAGGCGCTCAGCGAAGTTCAAAATCGTGCGTCTGAACGGACCGGTGCTTCGCCTGGCCCGGTCACGCTCTCCTTCACCCCGACCCTGGCCCCGATGCCGCGCGGCATCCTCGCCACCGCGACCGCCCGGCTGACCCGGGGCGTGTCGGAACGCGCCGACGTGACCGAGCGGCTACGCGACGCGTTCGCCGACGCCTACGCGGGCGGCCCGTTCGTCCACCTGCTGCCCGAGGGCCGCTGGCCGGTGACCGGCGCGGTGGCCGGCTCCAACGGCGCGCACGTCCAGGTCGCGGCCGACCTGCACGCGGGCCGCGCGATCGTCGTCGCCACCACCGACAACCTGGGCAAGGGCGCGGCCGGCCAGGCCGTGCAGATCGCCAACCTGATGCTCGGCCTCCCCGAGGCGGCCGGCCTGACCACCCATGGAGTAGCGCCGTGAGCGAGCGTGCGAGCGAACCAGTAAGCCTAGGAGTAGAGCCGTGAGCGAGCGTGCGAGCGAACCAGTAAGCACTGTGCGTCCGCGAATGCGGACGACGAGCGCCAGCGAGGAATCCGTATGAGCGTGACCGCACCGCTGGGTTTCCGCGCGGCCGGCGTGGTGGCCGGCCTGAAGACCTCCGGCGAGCGTGACGTCGCCGTCGTGATCAACGACGGTCCCTCCCGCGCCGCCGCCGCCGTTTTCACCACCAACCGGGTGCAGGCCGCCCCGGTGACGTGGACCAGGCAGGTGGTCAGCGGCGGCCGCGTCCGCGCCGTTGTGCTCAACTCCGGCGGCGCCAACGCCTGCACCGGGCCGGCCGGCTTCCAGGACACGCACGCCACCGCCGAGCGGCTCGCGGCCACGCTGGACGACTCGCCGGGCGAGATCGCGGTCTGCTCGACCGGCCTCATCGGCGAGCGGCTGCCGCTGGACAAGCTGCTGCCGGGCGTGGACGCGGCCGTCGCCGAGGCGGACCGGTCCGGGGGAGTGCACGCGGCCGACGCGATCCGCACCACCGACACGATCATCAAGATCGCCTTCCGCCGCGAATCCGGCTTTACTGTCGGCGGCATGGCCAAGGGCGCCGGCATGCTCGCCCCGTCGCTGGCCACCATGCTGGTGGTGCTCACGACCGACGCGGATCTCACCGCCGAGGAGCTTGACTCGGCGCTGCGCAGCGCGACCGCCGTCACCTTCGACCGGCTCGACTCCGACGGCTGCATGTCCACCAACGACACCGTGCTGCTGATGGCCAGCGGCGCGTCCGGGGTCAAGCCGGACAAACGGGACTTCACCAGGACGCTGACCGAGGTCTGCGCCGACCTGGCCCGCCAGCTGCAGCGCAACGCCGAGGGCGCTTCCAAGTACGTCACCATCGAGGTGATCGGCGCCGCCAGCGAGAACGACGCGGTCACGGTCGGCCGCAGCGTCGCGCGGAACAGCCTGCTCAAGTGCGCGCTGGCCGGATCCGACCCCAACTGGGGCCGGGTGCTGACCGCGGTCGGCACCACCGACGCCGTCTTCGACCCCGACCGGCTCAACGTGGCGATGAACGGCACCTGGGTCTGCCGGGGCGGCGCGCCCGGCGACGACCGCGCCAAGGTCGACCTGTCCGGCAAGGACATCACGATCACGGTCGACCTGTCGGCCGGGCCGCACAGCGCGGTCATCCTCACCACCGACCTGACCGAGGCCTACGTGCACGAGAACTCGGCCTACTCGACATGACGATCATCACCTCGGCCGGCAAGGACGAGGCGCGCCGGGCGTCGGCCACCGCCAAGGCGACGACGCTGATCGAGGCGCTGCCCTGGCTCGACCAGTTCCACGGCGAGACCATCGTGATCAAGTACGGCGGGCACGCGATGACGGCCGACGAACTGCGAGCCGGGTTCGCCCAGGACCTGGTCTTCCTCCGGCACGCGGGGCTCCGCCCGGTGGTCGTGCACGGCGGCGGCCCGCAGGTCACCGACCATCTGGAGCGGCTCGGGATCGGGTCGGTGTTCACCGCCGGGCTCCGGGTGACCACCGCCGAGACCATCGACGTGGTCCGGATGGTGCTCAACGGCAAGGTCAACAAGGACATCGTCGGCCTCGTCAACCGGTACGGCCCGTACGCGGTCGGCCTGTCGGGCGAGGACGCCAACCTGTTCACCGCCGCCCGCAAGCACGCGCTGGTGGACGGCGAGCCGGTCGACATCGGCCTGGTCGGCGAGATCATCGACACCGACCCGTCGATGGTGGAGGCGCTGCTCGACGACGGTCGCATTCCCGTCGTCTCCAGCGTCGCCCGCGGCGACGGCGACGGCGCGGTCTACAACGTCAACGCCGACACCGCCGCCGCCGCCCTGGCGGTGGCGCTGGGCGCGGCCAAGCTGGTCGTGCTGACCGACGTCGAGGGCCTTTACCGGGACTGGCCCGCCTCCGACGAGGTGATCAGCTCACTCGACGCCGACGACCTGGCGAAGCTGCTGCCGTCGCTGTCGGCCGGCATGATCCCGAAGATGGAGGCCTGCCTCACCGCCGTCAACGGCGGCGTCCCCCAGGCCCACGTCCTCGACGGCCGCCTCAGCCACGCGGTGCTGCTGGAGATCTTCACCGACTCCGGCATCGGCACGATGGTCCTCCCCGCCCCCGGAGAACCATCGTGACCGTAATCCCCACCCCGCCCGTCACCCCCACCCCACCATCCGCACCCGGAGGTGCCCGATGAGCGAGAGCGAAGCCCTGCGCAAGCGGTTCGAGGCCGCCATGATGATCAACTACGGCACGCCGCCGCTCGCGCTGGCCCGCGGCGAGGGCAGCCGCGTCTGGGACGTCGACGGCAACCGCTACCTGGACCTGATCGCCGGCATCGCCGTCTCCGCGCTCGGCCACGCCCACCCGGCCATCGTCGACGCGGTCACCGCCCAGGTCGGCCGCATCGCCCACACCAGCAACCTGTTCCTGCACGAGCCGGAGGTCCAGCTGGCCGAGAAGCTGCTCGCGCTGCTGCACGGCGACGCCCACGGCGGCGCCCGGGTCTTCTTCTGCAACTCCGGCACCGAGGCCAACGAGGCCGCGCTCAAGCTGGTCCGTCGTCAGCAGGGCAAAAACGACCGCCCGGTCATCGTCGCCGCCGACCACAGCTTCCACGGCCGCACCATGGGCGCGCTCGCGATCACCGGCAAGGAGTCGATCAGGGCCCCGTTCGCCCCGTTCGGCTTCGACGTCCGCTGGGTCGAGTACGGCGACGCCGACGCGCTCGGCCAGGCGGTCGACGAGCGGACCGCCGTCGTCGTCCTCGAGCCGACCCAGGGCGAGGGCGGCGTCATCCCGGCCCCGGCCGGCTACCTCGCCGCCGCCCGCGCGGCCTGCGACCGGGCGGGCGCGCTGCTGGTGCTTGACGAGATCCAGTCGGGCATCGGCCGGACCGGCGCCTGGTTCGCCCACCAGGCCGAAGGGGTCACCCCCGACGTGCTCACGCTGGCCAAGGGCCTCGGCGGCGGGCTGCCGATCGGCGCCTGCATCGGCTTCGGCGACAGCGCCACCGCGCTGCAGGCGGGCGACCACGGCTCGACCTTCGGCGGCAACCCGATCGCCTGCGCCGCCGCCCTGGCGGTGCTGGACACGATCGAGACCGACGGCCTGCTCGAGAACGTCAAGCTGGTCGGCCAGACCCTGGCCGACGGCATCGAGGCGGTCGACCACCCCCTGCTCAAGGGCGTCCGCGGCAGCGGCCTGTGGCTGGCCGCCGTCCTCACGCAGGACAGCGCGGCCGACGTCACCGCCGCCGCCCGGCAGGCGGGCTTCCTCGTCAACGCCGTCCAGCCGGACGCGGTGCGGCTCGCCCCACCCCTCGTCCTCACCCAGACCGAGGCGGCCGAGTTCACCGCCGCGCTGCCCGCCATCCTGGCCCGGGCCCAGGGGGAGAGGTAAGCACGATGGCCATCAGGCACTTCCTCCGCGACGACGACCTGACCCCGGCCGAGCAGGCCGAGGTGCTCGCGCTGGCGGCGGCGATGAAGACCGACCGGTTCGGCCGCCGCCCGCTGGAGGGACCGCGGGCGGTCGCGGTCCTGTTCGACAAGCCGTCGCTGCGCACCCGCGTCTCGTTCACCGTCGGCATCGCCGAGCTCGGCGGCCTGCCGCTGGTCATCGACACCCAGACCACGCACATCGGCCGGGGCGAGACGATCGGCGACATCGCCCGGGTGCTCGCCCGGCAGACGGCGGCGATCGTCTGGCGCACCGCAGGCCAGGAGCGGATCGACGAACTGGCGGCGGCCTCAAGCGTCCCGGTCATCAACGCGCTGACCGACGAGTTCCACCCCTGCCAGGTCCTGGCCGACCTGCAGACGCTGATCGAGCGCCTCGGCCCGCTGCCCGGCCGCACCCTCACCTACCTGGGCGACGGCGCCAACAACATGGCCCACTCCTACCTGCTGGCCGGGGCCACGGCCGGCCTGCACGTCCGCGTCGCCGCCCCGGCCGGCTACCAGCCCGACCCGGCCATCGTCGCGCAGGCGCAGCAGATCGCGGCCGCCACCGGCGGCTCGGCGACCGTCTCCGACGACCCCGTCGCCGCCGGCAAGGGCGCCGACGTCCTGGCGACCGACGTGTGGCTCTCCATGGGCCAGGCCGACGCGCCCGAGCGCACGTCGGCGCTCACCCCGTTCCAGCTCAACGCCGACCTGCTCGCGGCGGCCGCCCCGGGCGCCCTGGTGCTGCACTGCCTGCCCGCGCACCGCGGCGAGGAGATCACCGCGGAGGTGATCGACGGCCCCGCCAGCGTGGTCTGGGACCAGGCCGAGAACCGCCTGCACGCCCAGAAGGCCCTCCTCGCCTGGCTCCTGGGGCAGCGCTGATGGCGAAGCTTCCGGCCCCCGCCCACGCGACCCCGGCCAAGCCGTCGCGCCCGACTCCCCCGAGCCCGTCCCGCCCGGCCCCCGCGACCAAGGCGGCCAGGCAGTCGCGCATCGTCGCCATCCTCTCGCGCGACCAGGTGCACTCCCAGGAGCAGCTGGCCAGCCTGCTCACCCAGTACGCCGGCCTGCACGTGGCCCAGGCGACGCTCTCGCGCGACCTGGACGAGCTCGGCGTGGTGCGCCTCCGCGCCGCCGACGGCACCCTGGTCTACGCCCTCCCGGGCGATCAGGGCGGCCCCGGCTCGCGTCCCGGCACCGGTCTAGACCCCCAGAATTTTCCTGAACGGTCCGGGCTTGCTCCAGGCTCCCCCGTTCCCGCCGCCAGCGCGGACGACCCCGACCCCGACCCCGCCGCTCCCGACCCCGCCGCTCCCCACCCCGCCGCTCCCCACCCCGCCGCTCCCCACCCCGCCGCTCCCCACCCCGCCGCTCCCCACCCCGCCGGCTCCGCCAGACCCACCGCTCCCGCCGGCCTGACCGGACCCACGGGTCCGGTCAGCAGCGCCTCGGCCCGGCTCACGCGCTACCTCAAGGAGCTGCTGACGTCGGCCGAGGCCAGCGCCAACCTCGTCGTGCTGCGCACCCCGGCCGGCGCGGCCCAGTTCCTCGCCTCCGCCATCGACCACGCCGCCTGGCCCGCCATCCTCGGCACCGTCGCCGGCGACGACACCGTCCTGGTCATCTCCCGCGACCCGGCCGGCGGCAACGACCTCGCGACCGAGTTCCGCCGCCTATCAGAAAGCCGCCGCTGACAATGAACGGTCGTCCCGGACCCGCGCGCTTCCCCCGCGCCCCTTCCGGCTTCCCCGCGCCCCCGCGCGCTTCCCCCGCACGCCGCCTTATCCAGCTTGGGGCGTTAGTTGTACGATTATTCGCCCGAAACATCCCATTTGTCGACTTTCCCGCGTGCAACTAGCGCCCTAAGACGAGGAAGAAGGCGCTGCCTGCCGACGGCTCAGCAGATAACAGCAAGAAGCGCTTGCGCTCACCCCGTGAGACGGTTGGCGGGCGGCGGAGGCGGAGCAACGGTTCGTTCCATATCTCTGAAGACGGCACCAATCGCGACCGGCGCTCCCGAGGACGGCGCTCCCGAGGACGGCGCTCCCGAGGACGGCGCTCCAAAGTCAGCGCCACCTGCGGCGCGCAACCCTGGAGACGGCATCACCGGTAACCTGCACACCGCCGCCCCCTAAACGGCGCCACTGGCGGCCCGCAACCCCGAAAGAGGGGATCACCGGCGACCCGCAGCTCTAATAGGGTGGTGACACGGGGCCGATAAATGTTGGAAGCGAGATTGGTGGGACAAATGGGATCCGGCGAGCAGGCATCGGGCGGCACGCCAACCCGGTTGTGGGGCGGACGGTTTGAGGGCGGACCGGCGGACGCGCTGGCCCGGCTGTCGCTGAGCGTTCAGTTTGACTGGCGGCTGGCCCGCTACGACCTGCTGGCGTCGCGCGCGCACGCGCGGATGCTGCACCGGGCCGGGCTGCTGTCCGATACCGAGGCCGCCTCGATGCTGGCCGCGCTCGACGACCTGGACGGGGCGGTCGAGGACGGCTCGTTCCGGCCGACGCTGGCAGACGAGGACGTGCACACCGCGCTCGAGCGGGGGCTGCTCGAGCGGCTCGGCTCGCTCGGCGGCAAGCTGCGGGCCGGCCGCAGCCGCAACGACCAGGTCGCCACCGACCTGCGGCTGTACCTGCGCGACCACGCGCGGCTCATCGTCAGCAGGCTGGCCGAGCTGGAGACCGCGCTCATCAACCAGGCCGAGCTGTGCGGCGACACGCCCGCGCCGGGCATGACCCACCTGCAGCACGCGCAGCCGGTGCTCTTCGCCCACCAGCTCCTCGCACACGTCCAGGCGTTCGCGCGGGACGTCGACCGGCTGCGCGACTGGGACAAGCGCGCGTCGTTCAGCCCGCTTGGGGCCGGCGCGCTGGCCGGCTCGTCGCTGGCGGTGGACCCGCAGGTGCTGGCCAAGGAACTCGGCTTCAGCGCAGCCGCGCCGAACTCGATGGACGCGGTCGCCGACCGGGACTTCGCAGCCGAGTTCTGCTTCGTCGCGGCGCTGGCGGGCGTGCACCTGTCCCGGCTGGGCGAGGAGATCGTGCTCTGGTCCTCGACGGAGTTCAGCTGGGTCGAGATCGACGACGCGTACGCCACCGGGTCGTCGATCATGCCGCAGAAGAAGAACCCGGACGTGGCCGAGCTCGCCCGGGGCAAGGCGGGCCGGCTCATCGGTGACCTCACCGGGCTGCTCACCACCCTCAAGGGGCTCCCGCTGACCTACAACAGGGACCTGCAAGAGGACAAGGAGCCGGTCTTCGACGCGGTGGACACGCTCCTGCTGGTGCTGCCGGCGATGGCCGGCCTCATCGCGACCCTGCGGATCAACACGCTGCGGCTGCGCGAGCTCGCCCCGGCCGGGTTCACGCTCGCCACCGACCTGGCCGAGTACCTGGTCAAGCGGGGCGTGCCGTTCCGCGACGCGCACGAGATCGTCGGTCACCTGGTCGTGTGGTGCCAGGTGCACGACGTGGCGATGGACGAGGTGAGCGACTCCGACCTGGCGACCGTCTCGCCCTACCTGACCCCGGATGTTCGCGCGGTGCTCACCGTGGACGGCGCGCTGGCCGCGCGCAAGGGGTTCGGCGGCACCGCCCCCGACCGGGTGGCGGAGCAGCTCGCCGCGCTCCGCGGCGTCGTCGACGCCGGCGCGGCCTGGGCAGCGGCGGGCGGCGCGTAACACGCTCCCCAGAGAGTTCTTCGACCGGTCGGCGCTTGAGGTGGCGCCGGCCCTGCTCGGCTGCGTGCTCGAGCATTCGACCGCTGACGGCGTTGTCGCGGTGTCGCTGAGCGAGGTGGAGGCGTACATGGCCGCCGACGACCCCGCCTCGCATGCGTACCGGGGGATGACCGCGCGGAACGCGGTGATGTTCGGCCCGCCGGGACACGCCTACGTCTACTTCACCTACGGCATGCACTTCTGCGTCAACGTCGTCTGCGGGCCGCCCGGCCTGGCCGAGGCGGTGCTGCTGCGGGCCGGCCGTGTCACCGTCGGCGAGGAGCTGGCCCGGGAGCGCCGCGGCTTCGACCCGGCCCGCGCGCCCCGCGACCTCGCCCGCGGCCCCGCCCGGCTCTGCCAGGCGCTGGCCATCGACCGGGCGCAGAACGGGGCCGACCTCTGCGGTCCCGCCAGCGAACTCCGGATGCGCGCGGGCCGGGTCGACGCCGGGGATCCAGCTGCCGGGGATCTGGCGGAGCAGCAGCCTCAGATCAACGTGGGCCCGCGCGTGGGAGTCAGCAAGGCGGCCGACATCCCGTGGCGCTTCTGGCTCGCCCGGGACCCCACCGTGAGCGTCTACCGCCCGAGCGTGCCGCGGGCCTCGCGCTCCGCGCGCCGCGAAACCGCGCAAGTCCCGGCCGCCGTACGGGCGCCTCGCGGTCAAGGCTCGTAAACGCGCTCACCGCGCGAATGACGGGCCGCTCTATCCCGCGAATGACAGCCCCTCGAGCGTCGGAGTGTCTAGTCGTTCCGCCTGCACCAGGCGACAAACCTCGCAAACCTCACTCGTCCCACAAGTACCAAAATGAGTATGTCCAGGTTAAACACAGTGTGGAACATGGGTAGAACCCCCGATTTGACGAGGGTTCTTGGGACCCGTAGAGTTCATCTTGCCCCGAGGGGGACGGAACGCCGCAAGGCGGGACGGGACCCGGGGAGCCACTAAGCAGCTTGCTTCTGGAGCTACCGTGCGTGCGCGGAGCCTCTGGAGGCCGGATGTTGGTGGCTGGAGTCACTTGACTGTCGGCAACCTCCCGGAAAGCTTCCGGAAACGAAGTTGACACGAAAGAGACTCTAGGGTAAAGTTTAAGGGTTGCCCCAACGGGGAAGCGAGAGCTAACCTGACGGTGTGCGTCTGTTTCTTGAGAACTCAACAGTGTGCTAAAAGCCAGTGCATTTAAGATGTACTACCCCCGTCGGGACGGGGTCTTCGGACCTTGGTTCCGCGGAAATCGGCCATGAAGATAGCTCATGGTTGGGTAGCTGGTTTCCGGGGCCTTTAACGGGGTTCTGGTT
>Ga0302326_10015331_pt1 | contig 16133 bp, 8 predicted proteins | sample Palsa_T0_3_FD_202264 | JGI IMG/M metagenome (GOLD analysis project Ga0302326, IMG submission 202264) | Peat permafrost microbial communities from Stordalen Mire near Abisko, Sweden - Palsa_T0_3 | ecosystem: Environmental > Terrestrial > Soil > Palsa > Peat permafrost | place: Sweden: Abisko... | reverse complement strand
GAAGTGGAAGCCCAAACTGCTGCAAGCGCGAGAAATGCAGCATCGCCGCGTGGCCGCCGGCTGCTGCAGTGCAGGAATCCGTAGTGCACCGACGCGCGCGCGCTGCCCTCAACTAAACATGTCACCGCGCGACTTAGAGCATAAACAGGCGGCCTCATTGCGCGAGAGCGAGCGCCGGTTCAGCGAGATGCTGAGCAATGTCGCACTGATATCAATGATGCTCGATCGTCAGGCAAACATCGAATACTGTAACGACTATCTACTCAACTTGACGGGTTGGCGTCGCGAGGAGGTGCTGGGACGATCCTTCTTGGAGCTGTTCCTGCCGCTGGATCTCCACGAGGAGCTTCGCGGCGTCTATGCAGCGATGCTCGAAAACTCTCCCGCGGCTTGGCATCACGAGAACGACATCCTCACACGCTCAGGAGAGCGGCGGCTAATCCGCTGGAACAATTCCGTGTTGCGCTCGAGCTCGGGCGCAGTGATGGGGGTCGCAAGTATCGGCGAGGACGTGACCGTGCAAAAGCGCGCGGAAATGGGAGTCAAGCGCCTGACTCGCGTATATGCAGTGCTTAGCCAGATCAATGCGCTCATTGTCCGTGTGCGCGATCGAACCGAGCTGTTCCGGGAAACATGCCGGATCGCGGTCGAAGCGGGTGCGTTTCGGATGGCGTGGATAGGCGGCATCGATTCGCAAACGCTCGACGGCAAGGTTCTCGCTTGGCACGGCGGCGAAGAAGGATACATCGATAAGATCAAGCTCACGGCGCGCGAAGGGACGCCTGACAGCGAACGGCCGGCGTGCCGCGCGCTGCGGCATTTGCAACCCGTGATTTGCAACGACATTGCGACCGACTCCTCCATGAGTGAGGTGCGGGAGGAATTGCTAAAGCGGGGGCACAGATCCGTAGGATGCTTTCCCCTCACGGTGGCGGGGCGGACAGAGGTTGTTATCGCGTTGTTTGCGGGGGAGGCCAATGCCTTTGACCAAGAGGAAGTGCGCCTACTCCTGGAGTTAGCTGGCAACATCTCATTCGCAGTTGATCACATTGAGAAACAGGAACGGCTCAATTACTTGGCCTACTACGACGAGCTCACGGGACTTGCCAACCGTAGTCTGTTCCTCGAAAGGGTCGCGCAGCACATACGCAGCACCCCCGCAGCCAGCGGAAAGCTTGCAGTGACGCTGATCGATCTGGAACGATTCAAAAATATCAACCACAGTCTTGGCCGCCCGACCGGAGATGTCCTCCTGCAGCGAGTCGCAAAGTGGTTGACCGAGAACTTTGGAGACGCCAGCCTGTTAGCGCGCGTAGATTCGGACCATTTTGCGATAGTATTTCCGGCCGTCAGGCACGAAGCGGAGCTCGCGCGCAATCTCGAAAGGACGTTGGAATTGCTGCTGCAGCATCCGTTCCAGGTCAATGGCGACGCTTTTCATGTCGGCGCTAAGATTGGAGTAGCAATGTTCCCTGATGACGGTGCCGGCGCCGATGCGTTGCTCAAGAACGCAGAAGCCGCCCTCAAAAAGGCCAAGATGAGCGGCGAGCGCTACCTCTTTTACGCGCAGAGAATGACCGACACGGTCGTGGGCAGGTTCACGCTGGAATTTCACCTGCATGAGGCGCTCGATAAAGGAGAATTTGTTCTCCATTATCAGCCCAAGGTAAACCTTCTTAGTGGCGAGCTCACCGGCGCCGAGGCCCTCCTGCGATGGAATGATCCGCGCACGGGCCTTGTGCCGCCGACAAAATTCATTCCGCTTCTGGAAGAAACAGGCTTGATTTATGCCGTCGGGCGCTGGGTATTGCAAAGGGCGATCGATGACTACCTCCGCTGGCGCGCGGCAGGCCTGGAGGTCATGCGCATCGCGGTAAACGTGTCACCGCTGCAGTTGCGCAATCGCGGTTTCATTGCCGAGTTGAAGCAGGCTGTCAGCATTCACGACTATGCGGCAGCGGGACTCGAGCTCGAAATTACCGAAGGCGTGATTATGGAAGACATCGGGCACAGTATCGCGAGCCTGCGGGCGATCAGAAGCATGGGTGTGAGCGTAGCGATCGATGACTTTGGTACTGGCTTCTCATCGCTGAGCTACTTGTCCAAGCTGCCAGCGGACACGCTGAAGATCGACCGTTCGTTCGTCAACGATATGACGGCAGGCACTGCTGGACGCGCGCTCGTGTCCACAATCATAGGTCTGGCACATGCGCTTGAGCTCAAGGTTGTGGCAGAGGGCGTTGAGACCGAGGAGCAAGCGAACATACTTCGGTTGCTTAACTGCGACGAAATGCAGGGCTATTTATGCAGCAAGCCGCTGCCGTGCGGAATATTCGAAACACGATATCTCCGTCGTCCGTCGGCCAGTGTGTCTCATATAATTTGACGCCGAGAGCGAGACGCCCAATGATCTTGGCCCAACTCCAGCGGTCTCTGGTAATACCAAAGAGCGCAATGGATCCCAACACAAGCGAAGCAAGAAACATTCCAGTTCGGATAGTCATGAGCAGCTTGCGGAGGCGCCGGCAGGCGAAGTGGTTAATGTGCGCTCAGGAGAGAGTGCAATGGTGAAGTGTCTCTCCCCGTGCATTCGATTCGTCGAGGCGTGCAGTCTATTCATCATCACAGAGGCTTGCGAAGTTCTTGGCAGCAACCGGGCGTCGCGCCGGAGCGGACGCGAAAAGGAGCCAGTGGAGCTGCTGCTTTGCCAGTAACCCTGTCGCACATACTGTCCATTCCGGGGGGGGGGTTAACGTTTTATACCGACCGAGGACATGGTTGACTTGTGCCCGGCAGGACAATTTACTACTTAGTTGACTCCTCGTCAGCTGCGAAGCGTCGAAGCCAAGTTGTTGCGGGACTTTCAACAACCTAGTCTTTACCCAGGCAGTCGAATTCCTTGCGACGCAGACAGCGATCGCTGCAGGTGCTAAAAAACCGTTGTGACCCGTCGGTCAGACTTCAAGAAGCAGCGTCGCTGGTGCGCGGCGTCAGGCGACTTAGTTGCCCGCGGTACGCCGGTCTACAACTCGACGGCCTAAAGGAATACACGGCCATTCAGGTTCTTAACGTGGCTCGTTAGTCGATCCGCCGCCCGGATTGCGTCTTTCGAATCCGCATCGGCTTGTTCTGGCCGAAGGCGGCACGTACGTTTCCATCCGCAGCAAATGGCACTGCCTGTATCAAGAGGTAGATAAGGACGGCAAAGGCGTCGATTTTTCTGCAGCTCGGGATCGTGGCATCGAACGGGTGATCTTGACCGTGCCCGGGGAGTCCTGGAAGTCGCGGTCGTCGCTGGCCCGCACCCCATGCTGGTCGAGATGTCCCGACCTTCCGGACGAGAACAAGCTGCACGTTTCCGGTGAGAATATTGCTCTCAGTAACGTGGGCATTGTTAAAGGGCTTCTCGGTGATTACAAATGATCCCGTTTCCCTCGCGACGTGCTTCGGCAGCCAGAGTTTCGATCGGAAGCCAAGCACCTGGTCACAAACCAGGTTGTCGGGTCATCATGACCGGAAAGCAGCGGCCTGAAAGCTTCAATCCGTATTCGAGCTGACCGTGACGAGCTTGTTCGAGCTGCAGGCGGCCAACTGACGGTTCCTGCGGTAATACGCCTCGGCCTGGGCGCGAGGAATTCGGGGTCCGATATGATAAAGGGCCGATATCGACGAAACAGTGAGTTAAGATGGCACATCTTGGGAGATATCGGACAACGTTAGCTAATTTACGTCGATATATCAAGGACTTGTGACGACATACGGCTCGCCTACGAACCGAGGGATCGAGAGTTCGAATATCTCTCCGGGCGCGCCAATTTGGTTAAATACCGTGGCGCTTACCGTTCACTCCTTTGATCGTATCAAAAAATGTGGCACACCCGAGTCCGCCAAGAAACTAAATTCGCGACCTGCGCTTCCGCCCCCCCGATATCGCACCCGTCCCAAGCCGTACTGTTCCTCTGAAAACGTCAATCGACAAACGTAAAACTGCAGCCTTAATGCTTGGCGCGCGCTGATCGCAACGGCGACCTCGTCCGATTAAGCAAGTACAACGTACTTTATTCTGCTCTTGGCGGTCGGTTGATCAAGCCACGCGCGGGCTCTTACCGAGATCCCATTCCGGTCCACAGATATCACCTCCCAAGCAACACGACGAAGCTCGCGCTTCTCGAAAATTCCCAGCTAGTTATAAGTGGCCAACTTGCCGCTGTTAGCTGCGGCGTTTCGTATTAGAATCTAGCTCCCGCGTAAATGGACACGCTGTCGGGTAATCATTCACTCGACACGAATTCGCCGTGAGCTGGAACAACGCAATGCAAACCAATGCCCTGATACAACCAATGCAATCAGACGGACAGCCTTCGCCGAAGCGTGTACCACCTTCTGTTTTCCGGCCGATACAGTATCTCGGTAATAAATTGCGATCGGTCGCGGCGATTACAGAAGTGGCCCAAAACTTGGTCAAACCGAATGCGCGCATATTAGACCTCTTTACCGGATCTTCCGTAGTCTCTCAGTCTTTCGCACATCTTGGTTTTCAAGTCACGGCTGTTGATAGCCAAATGTATTCGCAGGTATTGGCGAGCGCCTTATTAGGAATTAATCGAGCCAATCACGATACATTGAGTTGGAACGTCATTCTGGAATTGCTTGAACGTATCACAGCCAAGTGTCAAATATCAGAATGGGACCCCTACATCGCCGAAGAGAACGCTGCTCTTGCGTCGGATGACTACGAAAGGCTTATTGTTTTGTATGCTGATCTACCCTTAATCTGGCGCGCAACAAATTCAAAAAGCCAGGATGGAGGACACCTTCAAGTCATTGGGAAGCCTTTAATTACCATGTTGCAAGCAGGCATCTACTTCGGCGTTAAGCAATCTCTTGCACTAGATGCGATTCGTCTGGCCATTGAGCTTGCGTACGCGCGGCGGTCCATTTCTTTGTGGGCAAGACATGCAGCATTGACTGCCTTGATGTCCGCAATGTCATCAGCGGTACATTCTGCGGGCAAGCACTTCGCTCAACCCCTATCCGCCGGGGCCTCGACAAATTATCCTTTTTTGCGAACACGCATGTTGCAGGACCGCCGTATCGACATAACGGAGGCGTTTGTAGAACGGTGCGCAATAATTAATCGTATGGCAGAGCCGTCTGATCGCGGCCATAGTTCGTTTCAGGGCCTCGCGGAAGACTTCTTAGGCTCATCGTCATCGACGTTTGAACTCGTGTATGCCGACCCCCCGTATACTGCTCAACAATACTCGCGCTTCTACCATCTCCTAGAAACGCTTGTGCTATATAAGATGCCCGATCTCTATCATAAGGGTCGCGTAACTATTGGGCTTTATCCTACAAATAGATTCAAGTCCGCTTTTTGCTCCAAGCGTTTCGCCCCGGATGCATTTGGAAAACTGATTTGCGCTGCACGGCAGAAATCGGCCCATTTGCTCATTAGCTACTCAAGGTCCACAATTGCTTCAAACGGAAACTCGAGGATGATATCAATGGAAGATCTTCTTTCCCTTTGTAGGAAAGAATTTGGGCGGCAACACGTCGAGTGCGTTCCGCTCTCGCATACATATCGCCAATTTAATAGCCAGGAGCGGTCAAATTCAGAACGAAGCGACCCTGAGATATTAATTGTTTGCGCACAACGATGATTCAGAGATATCTCGGTAATAAATCTCCGCTCGTTGGTGACATTGCGTCGATTGTGGGAGAGCTCGCTCGGCCTGGGGAGCTCATTTTTGACGCCTTTTCTGGAACTCTCGCTGTCTCGTTAGCCTTGAAAGCTCGCGGCTATCGTGTAGCTGCGAACGATGTGAATTTCTTCTCGTGGATCTATGCACAGGCGTATTTGGGCCGTGCGTCGCTGCCCGCTCCGGAGCGCGAGGTCGCGCCGCTAAAAACACGTTCTAGGCGTGACGCCTGGCATTGCCTCTTAAGTGATCTTGTATCACCCTATAAAAGATGCATACCCAGAAAAGTCCGTCGGACTGATGTGTTCGATCATTACTGTGAGGCGGGCGCAAACAGTGCATTTAAAAGCTCTCGCGGGCAAACGGGGAGAAGACGCTTTTTCTCGGCGGATAACGCCCTATTGATAGATCGAAGCCTCTCCCGATTACGTTGGTGGTATCACTCAGGCGCGATCGGCGATACGACGCGATGCATATTGACAGCGTCGCTATTGGACGCCACAGAGCGTATTAGCAATACACAAGGCACATATCACGATTTTCCGAGAGCATACTTTGATCCTCGTGCGCTAAAAGTCCTCACCCTGGTTAGTCCCGACCCGGCGCAATTTGTAGGGCCGATCTCGCGCTGGTTTGGCAAAGCGGAAGATTCTCTGGAGTTCGTGAGCAAAGTACCGCGGCACGAAGTGCTGTACCTCGATCCGCCCTACAATTTTAGGCAATACTCTTCCTACTATTTTATGCTCAATCTCCTGGCCAGGTACCCTGAAATCGACAACCTGGATGAGTATTTCGCCAACATTCAATACGTTCGTGGACAGAACATGGAAGACGACTTTTCCTCATCGTTTTGCAGCAGCAGTGGCTTCTTGCCATCTCTGGAAACACTTGTTAAGCGCGCCAAGACTAAATACGTCCTTCTTAGCTATTTTGACGGCAGAAATCATTGGGGACACTTCAAGTCAGGAGCAGATGACGAAGGGCGACGCTCGCTGGAGCTGCTTTTCAGCAGTGAATTATTCGTTCCCAAGTCCATGAAATGTGTGCCAGTTACACGTCTTAACTATCAGAGTTACGGCGGCTACAAAGCAAGACCCGTGCAGGAATTTCTCTTTGTAGCCGAAAAACGGTACCACGCCCGAAGAGTCCGACGGAATCGGGAGGATATATGGACTGGAGAAGCGTTGGCGTAACGGACCAGCTTATAACGTGGCTGACAGAATCCAATCTCGGACAATATGTCGGAGAGAGGAAGCTTGACCCCTTTGCGACCTCGATGCGCAACTTCGATGATGTCACGCCCGACCTGCAGAGACTTCGCTCTGATCTACTCCCCGACCGAGTGGACTCTCGTCAACGTATTGCCGATTTGCGCGCGGCCCACCTGGTAGCTCGAGGAACTTCCAAGCTAAGCCAGCTCGGCGGTGCAGTAGTTCGATCATGGGAGTTCTATGATGTCGCAAATGGTGATATCAATCAGGAGTTTTTCAGACTTCTTCTGTTGATACTAGAGGCCAGGCGTATTCACGATACTCATTACGGCGAATTTATTACCTACTGGGATGAACTAAGAAGAGACTTTAACCCATTGGCCCTCATTCAAAACTGGGATTCGCTATTTATCCTGAGCTATTTGGATTTCAAGCATGATGGCTTTTCCCCCGGCGACTCGTTTCGTGCTCAGAAACTTCCTGTTGAGGACATAGAACTAGATCTAATAGAATTTACTCGCGTCGTAGATGCGCCTGCGGAAGCAACATTGGGCGCTCGAAGAGTGGAACGAACGATCGCATCTAAGATTCCCCGCGGCCGTCATCGCGCGACCTTTTGCATGGCATTGGAAGCAGCTCGCGCAGGAGCGTCCGTCAGTGATAATCTAATGGAGCTGTTTGGCGTTCCAAAGAGACCGCGGTTATGGAACCCATTCCCAATAGCACATCAAGAGACTTTGAATAAGATTCTTCGCGACTACGCAATCATGCCTCAGCGTGCCAACTACGAAATTGTTGCACGTTCTCCGAACGAGCTGCCTGTCTATGATGTATCCGTCGAAGGGCTCGAGCGAGAGTACGACGAAATGGTTCTTCCCGACAATATTGATTTCTCACAGGTTGTGGTTGACATTCCGCGAGGACCGCGAATGTCAATAGGCGCTGGAGAGCGTCCGGTGCGTGCAAAAAAGGTAGATTATATTCGGAAGGCCGTGAGGGCCGGGCAAATTGGTAAATTGGGTGAAGAGTTTGCATTGAGATTCGAGCGTTGGAGGCTGAGGGAACTGCCAACACTGCGAGACAAGGTTCGCGTTGTCGCGGACGTGAATGACTCGCTCGGATACGACATCGAATCCTATGAACTGGACGGAACTCGGCGTTATGTCGAAGTCAAAGGTACTGTGGGCTCGATCACGTCCCCATTCTTCATTACCGCCAACGAGTTGCGTGTCGCAGAATCTCTTGGTAGCTCATACGTCATCGTGCGCGTGGCGGAAATTCCGCATGGAATTGAGTGTTTCGAGATCCGGCAACCTTTTGAGGCACATGTAAAGTTTGTCCCTGAGATCTTTGTAGCTTATTTGGTATAAGTCTAGCGCCTAAGAGAATTACGTTATCTGGACGACATTGGATATTATTCAAGAAACCGTCATTGAGCATGGCAAATGCAACTGTATTGTTGGTGTCGTTGGGGTGCGGTGCGAAGCGCATTGTCGCAGTCATTTTTACGATAATCTCCGACTGGCACCGCGCCACTTGCGCGCTGAAATTCGCGATCGCCAGAAGGACTCCAGTTTTGATCTCTACTGCGTTGCTTGGGGCTGCCCGTTATTATAACCGCGGCGATTGCGTGCCGGCACTTTAACACTTGAACTGCACGCCTGGCTCGAGACTACACTCAAGAGCAAAGGTGCGGCCAGCCTCTACCACGCTATCGCCAGAGCGGAGGCTGGGTGAGGAGCTTGGGGGGATAGGCGCATATTCACGTTGTGGTGGACGCGTTCAGGCCAAGGCGCTGACACTTATTTCTCGGAAGTCGCGGTGTATGTCAAACTAACCCAGCACGTTTAAGATCGCCACGCTCGCCGGAAACTATGCTCCGGGCTGAAGAAGGGGCGGCACAGCCATTGGAAGAATGGACACACACGGAAATGGATATTCATAATGATAAACCGCATTTTTCCTCTGCGGACTTAACGGACTTCCTTGCGTGCCGACACCTTACGGCTCTTGAACGCCTGTCAGCAAATGGGCGTGTCAAGCGCCCATTCTTTGACGATCCAATGCTCGAAGTCCTGCGCCAGCGCGGCCTCGAGCATGAACAGGACTACCTGCGGTGGCTCGCGCAGACCGGAAAGCGGATCGTACAGATCGAGCGCTCAAACTCCAATGCGTTAGAGGTGACGCTGCGTGCGATGCGCGTTGGTGCGGATGCAATCGTTCAGGGACGACTTGAGCACCAAAGCTGGGCAGGCTGGGCGGACGTCATTTTGCGTGTCCCGGGCGAAAGCATTTTCGGATCATGGCGCTACGAGCCAGTTGAGACAAAGCTCGCTACGGAGACTCGCGGCGCAACTCTTATCCAGCTATGTCTTTACGCCGAGCTTCTTTCGGCGATTCAGGCAGCGCCCCCGGAGGTTCTCCGAGTCATCACTCCAGACACCGACTTTGAAGCTGAATGCTACCGTTTCAAGGAATTTCGCGCGTACTTTCGTCTAGTGCGCCGCAATTTTGAACTTTATCTCGCTAAACCGCTACCTGAGTCGATCATGGCAGCGCTTCCGTATCCAGATCCGGTGGCACATTGTGAGATTTGTAATTGGTCTCGGCAGTGCGAGGCTCGGCGACAAGCGGATGACCACATCTCGCTGGTCGCTGGAATCCAAGAATCACAGCGAACGGAGCTCAAGGATTGGGGTGTAGTCACACTCACTGCGCTCGCCGAACTTCCACTGCCCCTGAGTCGTAAACCGAGCCGAGGGAGTGCCAAGACATTTGAGCGTCTGCGCGAGCAAGCGCGGCTCCAATGTGAGGCGCGCTCATCTCGGTCGCTGCCGTACGAGCTGCTGCCGATTGAGCCTGAGCAGGGGCTTGCAGCGTTGCCGTTCCCATCGCACCTAGACATCTTTCTCGATCTCGAGGGAGACAGATTTGCTGAAAGAGGCGGCTTCGAATACCTGTTTGGCTACGCATTCCGCAAAGGAAGCCAGTCGGTGCGATACCAAGCGATTTGGGCGCTGTCATCCGACGCTGAAAAAGCTGCGTTCGAAAAACTGATTGATTTCATCATCGATTGCCGCGCGCACGATTCAAGGATGCACGTGTACCACTACGCGGCGTATGAGCCCACGGCAATGAAGCGCCTCATGGGGAAGTACGCCACGAGGGCCGACGAACTAGATACGTTGTTGCGCGCGGAGGTGTTTGTCGACCTCTACAGTGTAGTTCGAAGGGGACTTCGCGCGGGCATCGATAGTTACTCCATCAAGAAGCTCGAGCCTCTCTATGGCCTCGTTCGAGAAGTCGATCTCCAAATGGCATCCCGCCACCTACGAGCTGTGGAATATGCGATTGCCAAGAAGGATGCGGGCTTACTTACGCCAGAATTGCTCGAAGCAGTTCGTTCCTATAATAAGGACGATTGCGTGTCCGCATTGGAACTGCGTTCCTGGCTCGAGACAGTTCGGGCCGCTGAGGAGCGCAGGAGTGGTGTAGTTCTGCCGCGGCCAACGCCGCCGGAGCTTAGGCTGAGTGAAAAGCTTGGGGAGCAGTTGGTTCGCATTCGTACCTTGGCGAACGCGCTGACTGCGCATCTACCCCTTCAACATAGCTCGAGCGAGCACGCACAATGGGTCCTTGCGCAGCTTCTGGAATGGCATAGGCGTGAAGACAAGGTCGATTGGTGGGAGTACTTCCGGCTTAACGACATGCCACCGGACGAGCTCTTCAACGAGCGTGATGCCATATCCGATCTTCAGTTCGACCATCGACTCGAAACGACTGGACGAGGTGTAGTGGTAGATCGCTACAACTTCCCGCCCCAGGACACCGAGTTGAGACGGGGGAACGATGCTTATGAGCCAGGATCAGAAAAGCCTTCAACGTTGGGGACGGTGGAATCGATTGATCTCGCACAGCGAACCATCGATCTTCGGAAAGGCGCCAAACGCGCTGAGCATCATCCGAAGGGCTTGTTCAAGCACGACAAGGTGGATAATCCAGACGCCGCAAATGCTCTGCTTCGCCTGGGAGAATTCGTCCGCGATCATGGGATCGACGCGCCGGGTTCTTTTCGAGCCGCGCGCGATCTCTTGCTCCGCCGGAATCCAAGGCTAAAGCCCGGCAATGCACTACGAATACCCGATGAGACTACTGTGGCTTCGGCTCGGCGCGCGGTACTCAAACTCGACTGCGGAGTTCTGGCAGTACAGGGGCCCCCAGGGGCTGGAAAGACGTTCACAGGCGCTCGAATGATTATTGATCTAGTTCGCGAGAAGAAGAGGGTCGGCGTAACCGCTGTCAGCCACAAGGTGATCCGAAATCTATTGACCGAAATCGTAAAAGCGGGGGCAGACACGAAAACGGCGGTCCGGTGTATGCATCGCCTCCGCGAGAAATCCAATAAGCCAGGCGTAGAAATCCATGAGGAAACCGACTCGGCCAAGGCGGTCGCGAGTATCCTGCACGGTGATTACAGTGTTGTCGGCGGCACTGCCTGGGTATGGGCGAAGGAGGCGCTGGCTGATACGCTCGATGTTCTCGTCGTCGACGAGGCAGGCCAGATGTCCCTGGCCAACGTGGTCGCGTGTGCGCAGGCTGCGAAGAATCTTGTGCTGCTAGGGGACCCACAACAACTCGAGCAACCACAGAAGGCATGTCATCCGGATGGATCCGAGCTGTCGGCTCTCGAGTATCTTCTCGATGGTCACGAGACAATGCCCGAGGAACGTGGCCTTTTTCTCGGCGAATCCTGGCGCTTGCATCCGGTAATTTGTCGATTCACTTCGGAGCTGTTCTACGAGGGACGACTGACTTCTCACCCGGGACTAGAGCAGCAGGCGCTAGCTGGCCCTACGCCCTTTGCCGGCTCCGGTCTTTTCTATTCGCCCGTCGTCCATCAAGGGAACCAAAACGCTTCTCCGGCGGAAGCACTTCGCGTCGTGGATATAGTCAAGGTCCTCATCGGGCCGGGAATCACTTGGACAAACTACCAGGGTATCTCCAAGCCCTTGACGCTTGAGGATGTTCTGATTGTCGCCCCCTACAACGCACAAGTATCCGAGATTGCCGGACGAATCCCGGGGGCGAAAGTCGGGACAGTCGACAAGTTTCAAGGGCAGGAGGCACCGGTTGTCATTTATTCGACCGCGACTTCGAGTTGGAAGGACGCCCCTCATGGGATGGAATTCTTATTTAACCGTCACAGGTTAAACGTTGCGACTTCGCGTGCCCGTTGTGTTTGCATTCTCGTCGGGAACCCCGCGCTTTTTGAGCCGGAGTGCCGTACACCGGAACAGATGCGAATGGCGAATGCGTTCTGTAGATACTTAGAATTGGCGAAGCCCTGGAGCCCCTTATAGCTGTCTCGCCCCTAGGATACGGCGGTAATAGGAACACCGGGGCAAAGGCCGCATATGAGAGAGGTTGTGGGCGTTATTAGGAGTGACTGTCAATTAAGCCCTTGGTCTATACAAGAGTTCGTATCTAACAAAAAATGAATGCAAAGCGTAGCGAAGAATGAACAAACTTTTGTCGCAGCTGAACCCCCAGATTCGTATGCTAGAAACCTTGGTAGTTAGCAATCGGGATCTGGACCGCCTGGAGGACCTCCTTGACGAGTTCAATCTTTTCGAAGCCTGTGGCGCAACGCGCGTAGAACTGCGCCATTCGGATTTTCTGCGTTTCCTGCTTGACCCGGGGGAAACTCACGGGCTCGGAGATTATTTCCTTAAGGCATTGCTGAAGCGCTGTCTCGTAGGTGTCGTGGGCCAGGACGTATCTGCTATCGTTATAGATGTGGCAGATTTATCGGATGCTGTCGCCGAACGAGAGCGATGGGGTATCGATGCCCTGGTACATTCAGAGCGGTCTAGGCTGGTCATCGCGTTTGAGAATAAAATCGACTCTGGTGAACACTCGAATCAGCTGGCGCGATATCGCGAAACCGTCCAGCGCGAGTTTCCTAATTACAGAAGAGTACTAATATATTTGACGCCGGAAGGCGACGAGCCGTCGGATCCGGAACAATGGTTAGCGCTTTCATACGAGACGTTGATGGATGCTGTGCGTGGCGTAGTCGAAGCCCGTCGCAACACACTTGGCAGTGCGGTCGTTACGACGCTGGAACATTACGCAACAATGATTGGGAGGCATATCGTGGAAGAGTCGGAGATTGCAAAACTGTGCCAGCAGATCTACCGGCAGCACAAAGGCGCACTTGACCTCATCTTCGAGCATAAGCCCGACCTTCAAATGGATCTGAAGGGGGTACTTGAAGAGGAGATCTGTAAGCAGACGGGACTGCGTTTAGATCATTGCACAAAGAGTGCTATTAGGTTTTTCCATGAAGAATGGGACCGCGACCCTCGAGAGAAGTTAGGCAATGGGTGGACACCAACTAAGAGAGTTGTTCTGTTCGAGTTGAGCAATGCACCAGATTCCTTGAAGTTCAAATTGATAATTGGTCCGGTTGAGAAAGCCGACATCGCGGCTATCGAGTTCCGAAGGGCAATTTTTACATGCTCGCAGAGTCATCGTGAGGATTTTCCAGGTGGCATGCCAACCTTATATCCTCAATGGACCACGATCTTGTCCAGGGATCTGATGAAAAAGAAGGACTACAGTGAACCAGAGAGCATTGCGGAAAAGGCGAGGGAGGCCATGAGTCACGCACTTCGGGATAATATGCCGAAGGTTCTGGCGCGCTTGAAAGAGGTAATTCGCGGACCGCAGCCTCCCCCGTTACATGATCAGACAATCTCAGGATGATGCAGAAAGCCTCTTGGAATCAGTAGTCGGGAGCGTGCAGCTTCGGAAAGGTAATATAGGTTGGCACGTCACTGAGGTCTCCTCTCTCCTCTCGGGACCCTTCCGAGATATTATATTTAGAGATATCGGGGCTAGAAGAACCCTGGTCGAAGCAATGCACTGCATACTCGCCGATCTTGTCGGATAGAAAATCGGTTGAGGTCCGGCCGTCAATTAGCTCATGAGAATCATCTTTTCCAGAAAAGGCTTCGATTCATCCGCCGGGGGTGCATCTAGCCCTCTTCTTGATGACCGACCTATCTCGTTGCCAATACCAACTAAGATGCCGAGCCCGACCCGGTATGGCAATTTGCCCAGTGAGATTGTCGAGCTCGTTGTTGATTTAACGAAGGGTCGAATCGGTCCGGATTGTTTCTGTCATCTCGACCCCGACGTTGATGGCCGGCTGCTCCCGCGGCTAGCGGGTTGGCGTGGAACGTTGGGGCAGGTGTCATCGGCACAAAGCCACCTTGCGAACAAACACGTAGGAGTGGGAGATCTGTTCATCTTCTGGGGACTATATCGCCCGGTGGTACGAGCATCCAATGGACAATGGGTATATAAGGGAAGTCCAGAGCATCGGATATTTGGCTGGTTGCAGGTCGATGAAGTTCTGAATGTCGGGACCAATCCCACATTAGTAATCGGTACCCACCCGTGGCTTCAGTCTCATCCTCATATTTCCTCGGGATGGTCTCCTAACAACACCGTGTACGTTGCAAAGCAAAAACTGGATCTAGCTGGGCTGGATAGTAACCTTGCGGGATATGGGGTGTTTAAACGCGGCTATCGGTTAACAGCCCCCTCAAGCGGCAGGCCATCGGTGTGGGCGCCCCCTCGGTGGCTGGATCCCAATCGTGGCGGCACTGGACTGACATATAACCCACCCGAACGGTGGCAGTCCGATGGAATCCTTTCGGCAGCATGCAGGGGTCAAGAGTTTGTTGCCGATGTGGGCGGACGTCCGGATGCTATACATTGGGTGAAAGAGCTACTCTCAGGAGCGTATTAATGAGAGCACTGATCTATAAGCGAACACACGACAATGATCCCGATCCACGCTCAGGGATTTTCGGCAGCAGCGGTGGCAAGGGCTGCATGGGGCAGGTCCGCCGCTATGAATACGACGCCGTAATCGGCGTCGGAGGCATCAGTGCGTGGCCTCGACGGGAAGGAATCGCCGGGAGAGTCACATGGATCGGGATCGGCCCACATAGGTACGGAGACCCGCAGTTTCCAAAGGTCGGATTTGATCACTTTAAGCACTATGGAAAAAATGGTGAGTTCCTTCAGGATGTTGCCCCCAAACTGTTCAAGCGTATCTACATAAAAAAAGTTCGGCTGATCATGAGCAGTAATCTCAAGGAGGACGAACTTGCAGAGGCTGATGCGATTCTAGACCGTGCCCGCAATGCTCCGCCCTCTGGCAAGGGCAGCAGCGCCGCCAATCCTAGAAGTAATGGCTGTCCTCCGAAATCCGGCGATTGCCCGCCGAGATCGAAAACAAAATGCTGATGTCTGACTCAGACCGTGCGAGAAACATCAAGGCTCTGGCAGAGAGGTCGATCTACGTCGAGAATGTGTTAATTCACTCTTTCGTGGCAAAGCTATCGTCCGTAGTTTGGAGTCGAAATCCAGAGGACGCATTGCAGGTTTTTTACGCTGAAGTTGGCGATTCCGGATTTGATGTTGTCTTGGGATTTCTATCGCAGGTCCGTTATGTACAGCTAAAGCAGGCACATGATGAGAAAGAAGGGTGGGGGCGATACTCTGTTAGGTTGTCTTTTTCGGATCTCCCCGGGTCATGTGTAGTGCTCCGGTTGTATTCCCTGTGCTCGCTGGTCCTGGCCTCATTTAGATTCCTCGGCTCGACACCGGATGTGTCAATGCCAGACATGACCGGCTTAAGAGTAATCAAATCCCCTGGCCGTCGCAATCTCGCAGGAGAACAAAAAAGCCGTGCTCAATACCGAGACGTGCCTATTAGAAGATTCAGAGATCGAATGTCGGCAGAGGGGTAGCTGGACGTGCTGTTTCCAAAGCAAGCAGTTGGTTAACGCGGTCTACCGAAAGAACGACAGCAAAATTTACCGGAAGTCCACCGGTCGCTGGTGCGAGCACACGTAACTCGAGTGCGCTCGTGGGATTGCTGGAATTCTCGACTCAGAGCGTACGATCAGCAGAAGTATCTGGGCAGGGGGATATTTTGCCGAAGGCGCGCGCTGTCTAGGTCGCCACAGGCCAGCGCCATCGTCGGATTATGTCCCCGCAGGACGGCTCTGCCGGGTACCTGGTTGCAGACCAGGTACTCGGGGACGGAAACCTGACCGTTTGCCGCTACGGATCTGCTTATAGAGAGTCTGCGTTGCGTGCTCGACTCTCTATATGGGTCGTAGTGGCAAGGGATTTCTTC
>Ga0302326_10015330_pt1 | contig 16134 bp, 11 predicted proteins | sample Palsa_T0_3_FD_202264 | JGI IMG/M metagenome (GOLD analysis project Ga0302326, IMG submission 202264) | Peat permafrost microbial communities from Stordalen Mire near Abisko, Sweden - Palsa_T0_3 | ecosystem: Environmental > Terrestrial > Soil > Palsa > Peat permafrost | place: Sweden: Abisko... | reverse complement strand
ATCTTGTCATCCTGGTGCATGACCGCGAGCGTCAGACACGAGTTGATGCGGTGCCCATCCACCAGCACCGTACAGGCACCGCACTGGCCGTGGTCGCAGCCCTTCTTGCTGCCGGTCAGGTGCAGGTGCTCGCGCAGGGCGTCGAGCAGCGTGGTGCGCGTATCGAGTTCCAATTCGCAGGCCTTGCCGTTCACTTCGAAGGCGACCTTCGACAAAACCGCCGGCTCAGCGTCATTTCCCATGGTTTCGGCCGCCAGGGCCTGCGCTTCTTTGGCGATGGGCGACACCAGGGCGGCCGCCAGCGCCGCAGTTCCGGCCAGTAGAAACTTGCGCCGGGTGAGTGCGAAGTCGTCCGTTCCTTCTATGGAGCGCTCCCCAGATGATCTGTTTTTCATTGGATTATTTCCTTCGACAATTAGTCGTGTTGGGTAAGAAAGTGCGGAAGATGTCACGCCTCGGGCGGAAAGTCCTCGAAGCGGCGAGTTCGGTCTGTGCTTCGAAGCCGGCAACGCGCTTGCACAGGGTCGTCAGGGCACCTTCCAATGGCTGTGAGCCGAGGACCAGCGGCAACGGCGCGGGCTCCACGTCGACGCGCTCGATGATGAGCGCGGCGATTCGTTCCGGGTCACCAGGACCCAGCCCGTTCTTGGGATCGAGCATCCGCAAGAAGCTATCGCCGGGAGTTTGATCGTAGATGGGCATGAGCTTTGCCGACCCGCGCGCCGCCGTAGCGGAGTTCAGTGCGCGCGCCGCCAAGCTCAATAATCGTAATGCCAAACCCGAAAGACGCAACTTCCCGCTAACCTCCCGACGATTGCGTTCTCCATTAACCCTCTTCCATCCTTGCAAACCGCCGCCATCGCCAACCGAGGACGAAGGACGACGACGTGGAGGATTGGGCCAGACGCTAAAGCAGATACGCGCTCGAAGAGCGCCTCGAAGGTCGAAGCTGTCTCTCCGCCAACGGTGTCGAGATGGATGTTCTCGGAATCGCCTACTCGGAATTCTCCGACGCTGATCGCCAGGCGATCGTCGCCGCGTATCCGCGCACCGAGCACTTTAAAGAAGACATCATCCAGACCTTTTACGACGGCATCAAGCACAAGCCTGAGACGACATCCGGCAATGTGAAGGCATGGGCCTCCTGATGCTCGTCCTGATGGTGGCGCTTTCTTCCTCTTTACCCTTGAATTCGGACATGAAGCCTGCTGAATTTCAACGACTCACGACTGAACCGGGATGGAAATAGTTGATCCTCCTCCCTGCGACTCAAGATGTCGTCTTAAATCAAGCCCACCCGTTTTAGAGGCGCGCGGCCGGTCTCGATAAGAGACCAGGATGTCGCCAGCGCTTGCACTGGAGCTTGACATTTTGCTTCCTCGACGATAATCGACACTCCGGATTAGCTTTATGGTACCGTTAAAATCTTCCACCAACGCCGTGCAGCTTTCCACCCAATCCCCCGCGTTGTAGTAGTCCATCGTACCGATTTTCCGGACCTTTGCGCTATGGATGTGCCCACAAACCGCCCCATCTGCATCCTGCGCGTCCGCATAGCTCACCGCCGCTCTTTCGAAGTCATCAATGAACTTGAGGACATTCTTCGCACGGCTTTTTACATAGGCACTAAGCGACCAATCACTAAGTCCCATCAAGCGTCTTCCCAAACTGACTGTCCTGTTACACCCGACTAGTAACGTGTAAGCAATATCCCCGACCTGCCCGCGCCAACCTAGGTTGTGCACGAGCATGGCATCGAGTTCATGTCCGTGAAAAACCAGAATACGTTTACCATCGGCAGTTGTATGTATCGCATTCTTCTCAACCGCGACGCAACCGAACAACCCGAGGTAACCGCCAACATGTTCGTCGTGGTTACCGGGGACGTAGATTATTCGAGCACCCTTTCGGCCTTTTCGAAGAAGCTTCTGGATGATGTCATTGTGTTCCTGAGGCCAATAGATTCGACGCTTCAACGCGGAAAAGTCGATCAGATCTCCAACGACATACAACGTCTCAAAATCGTTTTCTCTAAGAAAATTCAGCAACGCTTCGGCCTTGCAGATTTTGTTGCCAAGATGAACATCCGAAATCCACGCTGTCCTCCACTTGGCCAATTCTTCCAGCATTGATCAGTACGCTATTCAAAGACCGAACATTTATCAAGAATTAGGTTTAAATGTGCTAGTCTCCTGGCGCCCAGTCCCGCCGCCTCCTTCGTCGGGAGCACGAAATTACCCGATTCGTTCTTTAGCCATGCAGTGCCCAATCCCGCATTGGCGATCTCAGTATTGTAGCTCACGCCAATAATATGCCAGCGAGTAGACTGTTTTCTGGGCAGGCTGTACCATCTCAACGTTGCCGATTGCCTCCAGACTTCCAGGCACGGCCGGCCAGTTAATTTCGTGGAAAAAACTCGTCATCACTGCAGAATTCAACGGTATTCTGCCGAAGACGCAGATATTATCCATCAAGCGACGCAGCGCGAACATTCGTCGGAGGTAGCGACTCACTTCCATGCTAAAATGAGCGCCCCGGCGGCGATGAAGAATCCTCCTATTCCTTCGCGAGCCGTTAGGCGTTCGTGCAGAAAGAAAGCTCCAAAGGCCATGGCCATCACGACACTGAGCTTGTCGACTGGCGCGACCTTGGACAACTCACCAATCTGCAGAGCTCGAAAATAACAGAGCCAGGATAGACCTGTGGCCACGCCGGAGAGTACCAGGAAGATCCACGTTTTTCGGCTGATGGAATGCACATCAACAACGCCTCCGGTGGTGACAAAGACTATCGCCCAACTAAATATTAGAATGACAGACGTTCTGATCGCCGTTGCAAGATTAGAGTTAAGTCCGGATACTCCGATCTTGGCGAGGAGAGCGGTGACTCCCGCAAAAAAGGCGGATGACAGTGCCCAAAAAATCCATTGCATAGGTTCTGTTCCGATCACTCAGACGAATTCGCCTGTTTGTTTTCAAATCAGTTTAATTCTTACGTCCAACAAAGAACCGCCGGCGGGATGAAAGCCGGCGGTCCACGGAGAGCGCTGAGTCTAGCTTCAGCCCTTTCTACCAGTTTCGATCGTTGACAGGCTCACCTGACTGTGGATCCAGAATCAGGCGGCGGGCATGTTGGTGACGATGGTGGTCACCAAATTCTAACATGTTGAGCAGAGTTCCTGAGTATTGATCGAACGACGAATCCCCGATTCGGCCGAGATTCCAGTTATCTTCGATAAACCGAACAATCGAAGATTGGTCAGTCACGGTGTGATCGACGTAGTTTTCCTTCGAAAATGGCGAAATGACGATCAACGGCATTCGAGGTCCGAACGAAAAGCGGCCTTGATACCCGCCGAGGGGAGCGTTGGTTCCGGATTGTCCTCCCGAATCATCAGGCGCAGTGAGAAAATCATATGCTGTCTGCGATTCATTCACTACTGGAGGCATCACATGGTCGTACCAGCCATCTGAATCGTCGTAGGCAAGGATGATGGCGATGCTGTCCCAGTCTGACGAGCACATCAATCGATTGACGGTCTCCACCACGAATTGTTGTTCCAGGAGTGGGTCTGAATAACCTGGATGCCCGTCCTGGTAGCCTGGGGCCTTTAAATAGGAGACAGATGGCAAATTGTGAGTATCTAGCGCTTGCCAGAAACGGTTGATGTCATACTGGTGATTGGCTTGATCTGTTTTCCCGACGAAGGCAATTGATGTTGGAGGCTTATGTGTCGGGTTCGCTGTCTGCGCATAGTATTGAAACGGCTCATGATGGGGGATGTAATCAAGTTTCGCTACTCCATTGGCGCCGATATGAGATTGGGAGGGGTTGTCGAAGCCACCTTCGAACCAGCCCCAGGTCACGTTCTTGGCGTTCAGCAAGTCGCCGATATTCTTGCCGGTCATGCTGAAGGTCGTCCCCCCGGAAGCGATATCGCCGGCGGGATCGTCATCGGAGATTACAGAGCCCTGCTCTACGGTGCCGGTAATCTGGGTCGGCACAGCACCGTGAGTCTGTCCGGAGACCACGTTGATTGCGCCGGGCGTTGAAGGTCCCGGCACCGAACCGAACGAATTGTCGTTCATGGCAAAGTTTTGTGCGTAGTTCCAGTAGGCGGTGACGGTGTTCCCGTCAAAATAATCCATCACCACCGTCGGCGAGGTCGCGGATTCTGGAGTTCCGGTAAATTCAACGAACTTGTCCATCAAACCATGATCAAACGCCTCTTGTTCGTTCGGGTAATCGTGGTTCTGATCTTGCGTTGCAGCATGAGAAGGATCAAGTCGCTGCGGCTGTAAGGAGTTTTGGTTTCTGGTCCGCAGGTCCGGAGTCAGCCCATTGACGGATGGGGTTCCCGGCTTAGCAACGAAACTCGGTTCTCCAGGCGGATTGGTGGCCACTGGATAGGTCGCAAAGTAATGGTCGAATGAAATATTCTCCTGAAAAATGACCACCAGGTGTTTGATAGGGTAGGCTGTGTCGGAGCATTGATGACTGTTTTCTGCATTCTCTTGCCCGCAGGCAATATCGACAAAAGGCGCGCTCACAGCGAGTGCTGCCAAATAAAGTGTCTTAAGTTTTGTCATTTCGGTACGTTTTCGGCTTGTGAGTAGGTGAGGAGGACGATTTCGCTGGCTGCTCGGCGGGTTGCGAGTTCTTCCAGTCAGCGAGGTCGAAACCTTTTCATGGACCAGCAGAAGAAGGCAAAAGGAAACCTGCAACATTTCTGTAACAGTTCACCTTCTGTACAGCTCATTCTGCTTTTCGTATTTGTTTAGCGTCCTACGGCCCGAAGGAGTTTGGACGTCTCCAATCCGTGGCCCGAAGTGGCCAAGAAAGCATAGCCCAGGGTTTACCCTGTGCTATGCTTTCTGGCGCCTTCGGGGCGGGCCCTTCGGGCCGTATGACCGGGGCTAAACACATACGCTAAAGTCCTTCACGAAGTGTCACGGTTTGGTTATACCTGGCCTGCGCCAGCGGCTCAACGGTCCCGATTGCCGGATCGCTCATACTGTCGTGTCCGGTCTCCAGGTGGCCAGCGAGCCGATGTTCAAAACTCGGATCCGAAGGCGTCGTAATCTTAAAATCATACCACCCATGGGATCTTTCCAAGGGCCAGAATTCACTCAGCTCTCCGTTCGGACGCAGCCTGAATTCTATCGCCTCTTGCAAGTAATGATCGAACACGATGACCTTCCACTCAGTTCTGGTGCGATTGTGAATCCCAAGGAGCACGCCGTTACCCGGATTAACATACGTGATGTTGCTGGCGATGTCTGCCTTCCCACGCGCAATGCTTCCCTTGAAGACACGGAGAAACGCGTTCGGTCCAAAGACTGAGAGATGATAGTCGGTCTGTCCGATCGACGTCAGGTTCCAGCTGTCGGAGAGCTCAGTATCCGGGGCGACCGTGTATGTCCACGGGCCACTCTGTCCGTCAGCAGCGTAGACTTGATAGACGGCACCGATCTTACCCGTATTCCCGAAAAAAATGTTCACCGCTCCAGTGGCGAGATCCGCTCTAGCGCGGACATGCAGTTCATATGGTAAGGCACGCGAGGGACGTACCCCCAACTCTTGCGCCGGCAGCGCCTGCACCGTGGGCGGGACCGGCACATAATCCGGGTGTCTCTGATTATCCGGAGGGATGTAGGCAACTGTGCTCGGCAGCGGAACCATTACGTCATTAGGTGATCTGAAATTGAACGCGGAGGTCAGGTCGCCGGAAACGGAACGACGCCATTTGGTGATATTGCTTTCCATGATACCGGGGTACTGGGAACCAAAGCGGCGCTCGATAAATCGAATAAGCGAAGTGTGATCGAAAAGCTGCGAATTGACCCACCCGCCCTTGCTCCATGGTGAAATTACGGTCATCGGCACGCGGATACCCATTCCATAAGGGCCAGGAGCATATTCAGAACTGCCCGCAAAAATCTCGTTTGCCGTATCAACGTTAGAGAGACCTTGGGCGCGGTTTTGCGGCACCGTGGGCGGAACGACGTGATCGAAAAATCCGTCATTTTCATCGTAGGTGGCGAAAAAGGCGGTCTTGCTCCAGACGTCCGGATGATCCGTCAAGGCATCGAGTATTTGCGAAACATACCATGCGCCATAGTTGGCGGGCCAATTGGGGTGCTCTGTATACGCTTCGGGTGCAACCACCCAGGAGACTTGCGGCAGGTTGCCGCTAGCAACATCCTTCCGAAAGAGATCAAAGAGCGTTCCGCCGGCCGAAATGTTTGTTCCGGTCTTTGCACCATGGGCCAGCGGCGAACCTGCTGCCGCATTCTGGTACTGGTGGAAGTAGAGAAGGGAATTGTCGCCGTAGTTGCCAATATAGGCATCTTCTGTGTAGCCCCATTCCCCGGCCGCGGTCAGTCCCAATCCTATATCCTGATAAATCTTCCAGGAAACTCCCGCCCCTTGCAAAAGCTCCGGATAAGTTGACCAACTGTACCCGGCCTCCGCGTTGTCAACCACCGGACCGCCTCCCGACCCGTCATTTCCGACCCAACCGGTCCACATATAGTAGCGGTTGGGATCCGTCGGCCCGAAGAGAGAACAATGATAGGCATCGCAAATTGTGAAGGCGTCCGCCAGCGCATAGTGAAAAGGAATGTCGCTTCTGACCAAGTGCGCCATCGTCGTCGTTCCTTTGTTCGGCACCCACTGATCGTACTTACCCCGGTTCCAGGCCGCGTGCGTCGTCGTCCAGTCATGCGCAAGGTCCTCAATAAATTGTAGCCCGAGATTGGGGGCACCAGGATGGAATGGCAGTAAATAGCCACCGTTATTTGGTTGGTACCAAACAGGGTCTCCGTTCGGCAAATGAATCGTTCGATTGTCACCATATCCACGGACGCCGCGGAGCGTGCCGTAGTAATGATCGAAAGAGCGATTCTCCTGCATCATAATGACGACGTGCTCAACATCGTTAATGGTGCCTGTTCGGTTGCAAGCGGGGATCGACAGCGCCCGGGCAATGCTCGGAGGGAAAGCTGCAGAAAGCGCTCCGGTAGTTAGTAATTGGAGGAAAGTGCGGCGATCGGTACTCATGGTAGGCAGTGTCCGTAACGAAGTTTTGTGACACTTTGATGTCAATTGCGTTGCGATTGTGAAACTTCTGAAAAAGAGCATCGCGCCTCTCTCAGCCCTGCTGAGGAAAACTTGAGAAATCGGTATCACTGAGATTGCACTGGGAACGCCAGGCCGCTAATCGCTGGCTCTCGAAGACTTCATCGATTCCGAGATCCGCGAGCGTCGGGCTAGCATGCCGTCCCTTATACCGTGATCGCCTTGCCGCCAAGCGCTGTAGCCGCTCAGAAGCTGGTACCACCAGATGCCTATTTAGGCGCTGATAAATCCGGCGCACGACTTCCAACGGGTCGGCAATCAATTCGTCATAATCAACGTCAATGAACCGTCCGGCAAATTCGGGATGGGCTTTTCGAAACGAGCGGATAGAATCCATGCTCTCGATTAGACTTCTAGCCTCCCGGATCCTGGTTTGCGCCCGATCGCTCGGATAGGCAAACACTCCCTCCAACACCTCATTCAATTGAAGCGAGGATCTTAGCACTTCAAGCGGATTGCGATGCGTCTGGATGATCACCGCGTCTGGAAATACGGAAAGAAGATGATCCAAACCATACACATGTTCGGGCGATTTTAGAATCCAATTCTTGTGCGGGCCAGACAACTGCAGGTACTGCAAAAAACGTTTCTGCCAAGCGTAGGCGGGACCAAGATTTCCGCCGCGAAGAAAAGTCTCATAGGCAGGAATACGGCAAGTTATAACGAATTCTTGGGACAACATTGTATAACTATGGATTCCGACACATTCATGTGGAGTAGATGCGCGCATCGGATACACCGCATCGGCAAGCGGCGCCAAGCGACGAAACCACCACAAACAAGCTTCCGCCTTCCGTATTCGAGGATCGACGCTGCTCCACACATCTTTTCGAGTCGGAATGGGAAACATCACTTCCCAAACTCGGGGAGCTCGGTTTTCCGGATCCTCCGCCATTAATTCGTGCAAGAAAGTGGAACCGCTTCGCGGCATCCCGGTAATAAAAACGGGTCGCTGAATGAGCGAGGTATCCATCGCCTCCATGTGCTCGCGCCACGCCTGAGTCAGTCGCAATCGAGTCTCGAGCAGGCCCCGCAGATGGACCCACATGAGAAAACGCCCCAGCGGATGCAAATCTGCCTCAAGTTCCAGGCTATTCACTAAAATCGAGAGCGCAGTCTCAATGGAGGGAACACCAAAATCTGTCAGCCCAGTTCGTTGCCTTGCCTCGGCACAGAGCGCCTCGCCATTGAGCGGCCAGAACTGCCGACTGAGAACGTCGCCCAAGCTCCTACACCCTCCGACCCATCCACGGAAGCGCCGCCACTCAGTGATTGTTAATCGTTGCATTCGGTGACCTTTCGAATTACCACTTCGCGGATAAGCCCGAAGAAATTCAGGGACCGCGCCTGTTGGCTATGACTCAGGGGACTCACTCCGCCATGGGTTCCCGGACCTCAACTTCCGGTCGTCGGTGCACTTCTTCCTGGGGCACGAACTCAATACGCATCCCCCAGCCCTCATAGGTCGTAAGCAGCTTCCCAAACTGCTTCAATCGCAGGTCCTGCTCGTCAACTCTAATAAGCAACTGACCGTGCAGGCCGTCCCGGATCAGGCAACGCAACACACTGCCTCTTGGAACCCATTGATCGCATCGGGCAAAGTATTCGATCTGAGCTGAACCCACGGGCACCTCGACGGCCAGCTGCTTGTATTCGGACGCCTGCGCGGCCTTTTCTCGCAGACCTTCGTTATGTAATTCAACGATCTCACTGTCGCTCATCTCGCGTATTTCAGGACCGATTTTCAGAACTGTTGCCGCAATGTCTCCTTCCTTATACTCAATCCGAGCATAATCGCCGTCTCGCGTGACGATCACCTCCGGCAAACGTGCGATATAACGAGCTTTGCCGTTCATAGTCCGCGGCGCCATGGGTCCATGAAACCACCAAATCAATCGTCTCAATCCCGTTATGAGCATACTGACGCTCGGTATGGAACTTCACCAAACTCCCGTGTTACCAGGTGGGACAAGCGGAGTTGGCGATCATCATCACTGAAATTAAGTCGAGCGCCAAGTAACGATTTCGTAACAGCCAGACTCAAGTCGCCTTCAAGAAATTCTGCCCGGCGCTCGCCCGGATGAAGCCTGATTAGAAAGTACGAGATTGTATCTTTGCCTGACAAATACCCTCTTCCTTTTCGGTAGCAATCGGACGCATTTGGCCCGCGTGATCTCTCGCCCTTTCAGGGCGAACCGCTTTTTTGGATGTTTCCCAGGGTTGAAACCCTGGGCTGAATCCTACAGCCCCTGCTGCGGGGCAAAAACATCCCAAACAATCCTTATCTTAGTGCCATTCGTGCCAGCGCCTATAAATCCTACTTGCATGACGAATCTCCTTTAAAGACCGTGGGACCCAGTTCTTCCCTCAAAGACGCACGCGTCTGTATGTGATTAGCGCCGGTCGTACGGCCCGAAGGGGCCAGAAAGCTTAGCCCAGGCTTTGCCTCAGTTTAGCGTCAGCTCCGAATCCTTCTCGTCCTTCGTCGTCCTTCGTCCTCGGCCGTTTTCGGGTGACTGGTACAAGCGAACCTCGCGCCGATTGCTTTCTCTATCCCACCCTCTTCCATCCTGGCAAACCACCTCCATCCCCAACCGAGGACGAAGGACGAGGAGGATTGGGACCGGCGCTAAACAGATGCAAGCGTCTTAGGTCCACGGGTCTTCGCAGCCGGGTTAGGTGTACCAAACCCCTGCCGTAAACGACGAACGCGGCCAAGGCCTCGTTAGGCAAAAGCTAATCCCGCGGCGAGCGGATCGCTATGGGGTGAACACCCCAATAATGGCCCAGCGCCAGTTGAACTGGCACAACAATTGTTCGTTACTGATGGTGGTCACAATTCTTATCAATTCTTGTTGTTTGCTGCCATCGACCCGACGCCAAGGCTCCTGCAGATCCTAAGAAGAAAGTCACTCCAGCACTGAAGAAGAGGTGAGTCTGGCCGCACTTCCTCGCGCTGGTCGCGATCGGCTCGCTCTTTTTCGCTATATCGCTGACCCGCTTCCGCAAAACCATCGCGCAGATGGCTTGACTCATCGCTACCCGGCTAGCTTGTGTGCAAGGGATGTGAAGACCAATGCTCCAGCTTTGAATTCCACGGTGATGTGACTCCCATCGGTGATCTCGCCCACAATGAGCTTGCGGGAGAGCGGTGTTTCGACATAGCGCTGGATAAAGCGCTTCAACGGGCGCGCTCCATACACCGGGTCGTAGGCTTCGCGCGCGATGTATTCCTTCGCCGCGTCGGTGAGGTCGATGGCTATGTTGCGCTCCGCGAGCCGCGCGCGCAGAAGGTTGAGTTGGAGATCGACAATCCGCATCAGTTCGGCCAGCGTGAGCGACCGGAAGAGCACTATATCGTCCACCCGGTTGAGGAACTCGGGCCGAAAATGGGCGCGCAGCTCGGCCAAAACCTTTTCGCGCACGTCCTCAGCGATTTCGCCGGTGTCGCTCGCATTCTCAATCAGCAGCGGACTCCCGATGTTTGAAGTCATGATGATCAGCGTGTTCTTGAAGTTAATCGTGCGCCCCTGGCTATCGGTGAGCCGGCCGTCGTCGAGGATTTGCAGGAGCACGTTGAAAACCTCGTGATGCGCCTTCTCAATCTCGTCGAAGAGCACAACCGAATAGGGTTTTCGGCGCACGGCTTCGGTGAGCTGGCCGCCTTCCTCGTAACCGACGTAACCCGGAGGTGCGCCGATCAGCCGCGCGACGGCGTGCTTCTCCATGTATTCGCTCATGTCGATCCGAATCATGTTGTCCTCGCTGTCAAAAAGAGACTCGGAGAGAGCGCGCGCCAGCTCGGTTTTACCCACGCCGGTGGGGCCGAGGAAGATAAACGAGCCGATCGGGCGTTTCGGGTCCTTCAGGCCGGAGCGGGCGCGGATCACCGCATCCGCCACCGCGTCGACGGCTTCATCCTGCCCAATCACGCGCTCGTGCAAGATCTTGTCGAGCCGCAGTAGCTTTTCCTTTTCACCCTCGATGAGGCGAGTGACGGGAATGCCCGTCCAGCGCGCGACAACTTCCGCAATTTCCTCGGGCGTGACCTCTTCCTGGAGCAACTGACCTTCTTTCCCTGCTGCTTTATCTTCGAGGTCCTTGAGCTGCTTTTCGAGACCGGGAATGGTGCCGTATTGTAACTCCGCCACGCGCGGAAGTTCGCCCAGGCGTTGTGCCTGTTCCATTTGGGTCCGCACCTGTTCGAGCGTTTCGCGCAGTTTTTGGATTTCCACGTGCGCTCGCTTCTCGCTTTCCCAGCGTGCCTTCAGTGCGTCGCGCTGGCTCTTGATTTCCGCCAATTCTTTCTCCAGCGCCTTGAGTCGCTCTTTGCTGGGCTTGTCCTTCTCCTTGCGCAGCGCCTCGCGTTCGATCTCGAGTTGCATCAGGCGCCGTTCCAACCCTTCGAGTTCCTCGGGCATCGACTCCATTTCGGTGCGCAGCTTTGCCGCCGCTTCGTCGATCAAGTCGATGGCCTTGTCCGGCAAAAACCGATCCGAGATGTAGCGGTGAGAAAGCTGCGCAGCGGCAACCAGCGCAGCGTCCTGGATGCGCACGCCGTGGTGCAATTCGTAGCGTTCACGCAACCCGCGCAGGATGGAAATAGTATCCTCGACGCTCGGTTCGTCCACCATCACCGGCTGGAAGCGCCGTTCCAGGGCGGCGTCCTTTTCGATGTGCTTGCGGTACTCGTCCAAGGTTGTGGCGCCGATGCAGTGCAATTCGCCGCGGGCGAGCATCGGCTTGAGCATGTTGCCGGCATCCATCGCGCCCTCAGCCGCACCTGCACCAACCATCGTGTGGATTTCGTCGATAAAGAGGACGACCTGCCCCTCAGCCTTGACGACTTCCTGGAGCACGGCTTTGAGACGTTCCTCGAATTCACCGCGGAATTTCGCGCCGGCGATCAGCGCGGCAAGGTCCAGGGAGATGAGTCGTTTGTCTTTGAGGCTCTCGGGCACATCGCCCGCGACGATGCGGCGCGCCAAACCCTCGACGATCGCTGTCTTACCGACACCCGGTTCGCCGATGAGCACCGGATTATTCTTCGTCCGGCGTGAGAGTACCTGAATGCACCGGCGAATTTCCGCGTCGCGACCAATGACGGGATCGAGTTTGTTCTGCTGCGCCAGTTTGGTCAGATCACGCCCGTATTTTTCCAGCGCTTCATAGGTGGCTTCGGGATTTGCACTGGTCACACGCTGGTTGCCGCGCACCTCGATGAGCGCCTTCAGGAAGTCGTCGCGGCGAACGTTGAGCGATTTGAAAACCTTGCCGATCCCGGTGCTTAGTGACTCATCGAACATCGCAAGCACGAGATGCTCGACGCTCACATACTCATCTTTCAGTCTCTTCGCTTCGTCCTGCGCCGCGACGAGCAACTTATTCAGCCGCTGGGTGACGTAGAGGCCATGGCCGGTGGTGGTGTCTCCAGAGACCCGCGGGAGCCGGCCAAGTTCCTCCTCGACTTTGGCTTTCAGGAAGTCAGGTGCAACCCTGGCCTTCTCAAACAGGCTCCGCACAAGGCCGCCCTGCTGTTCGAGCAGGGCGAGCAGGAGGTGCTCGACATCCACTGCTTGATGCTGGAGACGCGTCCCGATGTTCTGCGCCTCGGTCAGCGCTTCGCGCGATTTCTCAGTGAAGTTGTTCAGATCCATGATGATGTGTCGCTCCTCAGGGCCCAAGCCAGCCTCAACAGCTCAGATCGCGCGGAGCCAGCCGAACCTCGTAAGTTAATAGTCTTAGACATAGAAACAATGTGTTGTGCTCCCTCCAGGTCACCCGTCCCCCAAACCGACTTGGGAAAGGCTCCGTTGGTAGCCTCGCGATGCTGTCGGCGGCGCCAGAACCTGTTTAATACCGGTATAATTATTATTTTTATCCGAATCGGCAGGCTGCACAGCGTTCACTGTTTTCAGCGAACGCTGTGAGCTTTCTCTCGCCTTTTCACCTTCAGAAAATGAAGCTTGCTGACAAGATTCTTCGGCGGTTGGTTCGGAATGTAACGATAGGCCTCAGCAAAAATCTGGAACCTTGGGGCTAAAAACTTTGGGATCATCGGAAACCATACTCTCAGCTCTGCCCTTCTGATATACTCTTTTCGATGTGTTCTGATTGCTTTCACCTATAGCCAAAGATGAGGCGCCGTTTCCGGGTATTCTTGCCGACGGGCTCGCGTTTTTTCAATCAATCGATAGGGAATGGTCATCATCCTTAATGCCAGTGCCAGCAGCGCTGCACGGGACCCGAGCGACACGCGGTCGAAGGTCTCGACACTGTTTGGCGCGGCCGGGGCGTATCCTCGAATAATCGTTGCCGAGGGAAAGGATGTGCACGCAATTGCCTGTCAAGCAGTCGCCGCCAATGAAAGAACGATTATAGCCGGCGGAGGCGACGGAACGGTCAGCACAATCGGCGCGGAGCTGGCCGGCACCGGGATAACAATGGGGATACTGCCGCTGGGGACGCTCAATCATTTTGCAAGGGATCTTCGGATTCCGCTCGATCTCGAAGGCGCGGTGCAAACCGTGGTCGACAATCACGTCGCGGCGGTGGATGTCGGGGAGGTGAACGATCGGATTTTTGTTAACAATTCGAGTCTCGGAATTTATCCGCACGTTGTCGCCCTGCGCGAGGCTGAACAGCACTGGCTTAAACGCGGGAAATTTCGGGCGAACGTCTCAGCGATAATTCATGTTTTACGTCGCTTCCAATTTCTCGATCTCCGCATCACCGTGGACGGAAAGCGGCTGCTGCGACGGACGCCATTTATTTTCATCGGTAACAACGAATACGAGATGACCGGCTTCCGCGTCGGCCGCCGCACCCGTCTGAATGCCGGAACGCTGAGCGTTTTTCTAACGGATCGCACGGGGTGGCCTGGACTCCTGGAACTTACCGTGGAAGCACTATTCAGGAAATTAAAGCATGGCAGGAATTTTGAGATTTATTCGGCAGAGGAAATTTGTATCGAAGCGCGCCGGCGGCGGCTTCTCGTTGCGACCGACGGTGAAGTGAGGTGGATGAAACCGCCCCTACATTATCGGGTGCGGCCCAATGCGTTGCGCGTCGTTGTTCCTCAAGATCGAGCTGGCTAATGCGCACAGTGATCCATCTTTCCGATCTGCACTTTGGCCGTATCGATCCGACGATCGTGACGCCGCTGCTCGATTTTATCCACGCAACCAAGCCCGATCTGGTCGCGATCTCGGGCGATCTGACCCAGCGTGCGCGCATACCTGAGTTCCAGTCAGCGCGGAGATTTCTCGACGCGATTCCGTTTCCGCAAATCGTTGTGCCTGGAAATCACGACGTTCCATTCCACAATTTATTCTCGCGGTTCCTGCGCAAACTCGATCGTTACCAGTGCTTTATCAGCGCAAATCTCGAGCCTTTCTACTGCGACTCCGAAATTGCTGTCTCGGGCGTGAACACCGCGCGCGCACTCACCCGCAAGAACGGTCGCATCAATCGTCAGCAACTGGAAAAAATTCGCGCTCGATTCTCGAATGTGCCGGCGACGGACGTTAAAATTATCGTCACGCATCATCCTTTCGACCTACCGGAGGGGCTGAGCGGCGAACATGTGGTGGGTCGTGCTCGGCTCGCGATGCGGATTCTTGCGAAATCCCGCGTGGATCTTTTTCTGGCGGGACATTTCCACGTCGGCGCTACCGGGCGTACGACCACGCGTTACCCGATCGAAAGCTACTCAGCGCTGATCGTTTCTTCCGGCACAAGCACGTCGACGCGCCTGCGCGGCCAGCCGAATTCATTGAACGTAATTCAAATCGATGGCGCGAAGGTCATGATCGCCCGGCAGACATGGCGCTCAGAGCGGGGCGTCTTCGACCTTTTCTCAACGGAACGATTTAGTCGTGGCGAGAATGGTTGGACGCGCGAAAGATGAAAGCTGCAGGGGAACGCTTGAAATTCACCGATGCGCGTGCTCAAAGCGAGCCTTTGAGATTGTTGAGGTGCCCGATCACGGATGCTGGCGGAGGCGACCAAGACGGCTTACATCGTATGAGTTAAGCAATTTGCTTGCGGAATATCCAGTTGGCGGACGTTAGGGTTACTATTGCAATCAAGATAAGGGGCCACGTGTTTTGCAAGACGAACGCGACGGACACGTCCTTCAGGAAAATACCCTTGACGACAATGATAAAATGTTTGAGCGGGTTAATAAATGTCGCGGCTTGCAGCCAGCCCGGCATGTATTCAACAGGAGAGGCGTAGCCGGAAAGAAGGATGGCCGGCATCATGAACGCAAACCCGCCGAGGAAAGCTTGCTGCTGTGTTGAGCAAACGGACGAGATGAGCAAACCAAAGCCGGCGAGAGCCAGAGCGTAGCAAATCATACTGAAGTAGAGGAGCACAAGATTGCCTTTGAATGGTATCTGAAAGATAAAAATCGCGGCGAGCAGGATCATTGTTCCCTGGACCGTGGCGACCAGAATGGCTGGAATCGTTTTCCCCAACATGATCATGCCCGGCGTGAGAGGAGAAACGAGAAGCTGCTCAAAAGTACCCTGCTCCCGCTCACGCGCGATCGACAGGGCGGTTATGGTTAGCACGCTAGTCGTGGTGATGATCGCGACAAGGCACGGCAGAGTGAAATACTTATAGTCGAGGTTCGGATTGAACCAGTGGCGGACGACCAGCTTGGAAATGACCGCCTGACCGGGTGAGGCGCCAGGAAGCTCGTCGTTATAGCTTTGTACCATCGTTTGAATGTAGCCAAGGGCGATCTGGCCACTGTTCGATCGCCGGCCATCGACGATGGCCTGGATCGAAGAGGATCTCCCGGCTAGGATGTTGCGGGAGAAATCGACAGGAAAATAAAGCACGATCAGGGCGTCCTGATTATTGATGGTATTGCGCAGCGCCTTCTCGCTATCGAGACGCAGAAAGTGAGTGAACGCTTCGGCCCGCGAGAAACGCTGCATGAGCTCGACCGAAACTTGGCCCGCGTCCTGGTTGAGCACAGCGAGC
>Ga0302326_10015328_pt1 | contig 16136 bp, 16 predicted proteins | sample Palsa_T0_3_FD_202264 | JGI IMG/M metagenome (GOLD analysis project Ga0302326, IMG submission 202264) | Peat permafrost microbial communities from Stordalen Mire near Abisko, Sweden - Palsa_T0_3 | ecosystem: Environmental > Terrestrial > Soil > Palsa > Peat permafrost | place: Sweden: Abisko... | reverse complement strand
CGGCCCGCTACTACGCCGAACACGTGCTCCCAAAGACGAGCGCCCTCGCGCACGAAATCCAGCACGGCGGCCCGAGCACGATGGCCCTCACCGAAGACCAGTTCGACATCGACCGCAAGAGCTTAGCGCTGGCCTAGCGGGCCGATTTTTTCCAAGACGGGGACTCCGCCATGCGCTATCATGGCCGCATGGAAACACTCATCACAACCCGCCAGACAATCTACCCCGCGGTTCGTTATCTCGAAGCTCACGCGGCCATCGACTGGCTCGAGCGCGCGTTCGGCGCCGAGCGGCACGTCGTCTACGATACCCCCGACGGCAAAGTCGCGCACGCTCAAGTGCGCGTCGCGGGCAACCTCGTCATGCTGGGAGACAATCAGTCCTCCGACTATCCGGTCCGCTCCGCGCAGGAGACCGGTGTGGCGACGGGGGGGTTCTACATCGTCCTCCCCGACGCCGCCGCGGTCGACGCGATGCACGCGCGCGCGGTCGCAGCGGGCGCTCGCATCCACCGTGAACTGAACGACACCGACTACGGCTCGCACGAGTTCGGCGCGCTCGATCTCGAAGGCCACCCCTGGAGTTTCGGCACGTACGATCCCGAAACGGCGTAGCCGCTCGGCTTGCGCGCGAGAGATGAAACGCTCTCGCGCGCGTCGCAAACCCACGAGCGGTGAATTCCCAAAAAGAGCGCTCCGGTTCGTGCGACGTGCTCGTCGCCGGTGCCGGCCCCGTCGGGTTGTTCTTGGCGCAGCAACTCGTCGCGCGCGGACGGTCCGTGCGCTTGGTCGAGGCGCGCACGAACCAGTCGGAGCACTCGAAGGCACTCGCCATCATGCCGCGCACGATGGAAGCATTTGCCGTCGCCGGGTTCTGCGCGCCGTTTGAAAACGCGGCATATCGGCTGAATGCGGCGACGATCCTCACCCACCGCCAGGTGCTCGGACGCATACCGATCGAGCCGGCACAAACGCGTTTCGATTATATTGCGATCGTTCCGCAAAACGTCACCGAGCAGATTCTGCACGAGCAACTCGTGGCGGCGGGTGGAGCGGTCGAGTACGGCACGGAGTTCATCGGCCTCGTCGACGCGCCCGACGGCGTCACCGTGCGGCTTCGCTCGGCGCGCGGCGAAGAACGCAGTGCGGCACGCTTCGTCGTTGGGTGCGACGGCGCGCATAGCACCGTTCGGCAGCTGATCGGCTTTGGGTTCGAGGGCGGCGAATACGAGGACACTTTCGTGGCCTTCGACGTCGACACGGTCGGTGACGCGCCGACGGGCGAGATGCTCGTCTGCCCGCACGAGGCCGGCTCTTTGGTCCTTTTGCCGATCACGAAGAAGCGGCAGCGCCTGGTAGCGATGGTGGCGCGCGATTTCGCGGCCGAGCCGACGCTCGATCTCGCGAACGAACTGATCGGGCAGCGGGGACCGTGGAATCTCGGCGCGTCGAAACTGCATTGGAGCAGCACCTTTCGCATCCATCACCGTCAGGCGCCCGGGATGCACAAGGGCTCCGTGTTCCTTGCCGGCGACGCGGCGCACGTTCACAGCCCGCTCGGCGGACAAGGCATGAATACGGGGCTCGGCGACGCGTTTAACCTCGCTTGGAAACTCGACTACGTGCTCGGCGGTTACGGCACCCCAAACCTCTTACCGAGTTACTCGCTCGAACGCCGTCGCGTCGCGAAAGACGTCATCCGTGCGACCGATCTTTTGACCCGCGCGATGGCAACCGCAAACCCGATCGCGCGGGGATTGCGGAATTATTTCCTTCCGCGGCTCGCCGAAAACGCAGCGTTTCGCGAGCGTTTCGTCACGACGCTCTCGGGGCTTGGGGTTCGTTATCGCAACTCGCCGATCGTCGACGGGGCGGGCGCCCGCGCGCCCGACGAACGGCTTCGCGCCGGCGATCGGGAGCGCCGGCTCTACGACGTCCTGGACGGCCGCTATCTGCTCGTCTATCCGGCGTCCGCGCCCGTCACCGCAGCCGCGGCGTTCGACAACTTCACGCAGCACTATGGCGGCGCCGTGACCGCGATCTCGTCGGACGAAATCGGCGAACCGTTCGTGCGTCTCGTCCGTCCCGACGCGTACGTCGCCGTCGAAGCGGCTTTGCACGGGGACGATCCGACGCCGGTGCTCGAACGCCTCGCGCGGGTGCTTGGGACCCACGTGCGCCGCAGCGCTCGGCCTGCTTTGGTCGTCTAGCGTTTGCGCGCGAGGAAGCGCAGACGCACGTAGTCGCCGGTCCAGTTTCCCGCGTCGTCACGCAAGCTCGGTGCGAGCAGCGCGGTGACTTTGTCGAGGATCGCGGCGCGTTCGTCCTTCGGCACCCCGGTGACGAACGGGTTCGCGAACGTCTCGAGCCACCTACGCATCCCCGCGGGCAGCGGGGTCGGACGCGCGAACGTCTCGATCCGCTCGACGTCGAAACCGTTTGCGCGCAGGCGTTCTTCGTATTCGCCCACGGTTGGATAATACCACGGAAAGCGCGACGCCGCTTCGATGCCGCGCGCATCGAGCACCGCGATGAGCGCGGTCGCGATCGCCGCAACGTTGCCTTTTCCGCCGAACTCCGCTACGAACCGTCCGCCGCGCCGCAAGGCGCGAGCGACGCCGGCCAGCACCGCATCGGGTGCGCCCATCCAATGCAGCGCCGCGTTGGAGAACGCCGCATCGAACTCCGCATCGAACGCGAGCGCGCGTGCGTCGCCGAGCCGCGCGTCGATGCCGCGCGCGCGTGCGGCTTCAACGAACTCCGGTGATGCGTCGACCCCGACGACCCTTGCCCCGGCCTCGACGAGCAGGGTCGTTAACGTCCCATCGCCGCAGCCAAGGTCGAGGATCCGTTCGCCGGGCTGCGGCGCGAGCAGTTCGACGACGGGCCGTCCCAGCTCGGGCACGAACGCGGCATTGCGCGCATAGTCTTCTGGATCCCAACGCTGCCCGCTCGCTTGCATGAAGTTTCTCTTGATGGATGCCCGTTGTAGCTTTCTTGCCGTACCGCAACCTTGAGCAGTGATACGGCCGCCGCGGCGAGAAGATTCGTAACGCGGCGCTGGTAACCCCTTGCCATTACCGCTTCGCGTTCCTTAGTCTGAGAGGAGCTCGTGGTCCGTGCAAAATCGGAGCGTATTTCGTTATCTCTTCTCGGTCGCGGCGTTCGCCGCTTTCGGTGCGGTGGGCCGGGCACCGGTTGCCCTCGCGGAATGCGCTGCTCCGAGCGGGCACATCTTTGGCGTAGTCACGCTCGACAATCGCGATCCATCCAACCGGATCACGCTGCCGGCCGGCGCGAGCGTGCGGGTAAACATTGCGGAAGTCGTCAACAGCTCCTACCGGCAAATCGGCGTGGTCGAGCTTGGCCCCGTGATCGAAGGGCCTGACGGCGTACGCCGGGTGAGATACAGCGTGAGTCATTTGCCCCTCGGCGTCGAGTTGCGAATTTGGGTCGAGCTCGTGCAGCCGCCGAACGCGTCGCCGGCGCCGTCTTCCGAAGGACTGAATCTGATCCACTTCCGGCCAAAGGATCCATCGTTGCAATTGAGCGAGGTGTACGCGGTAACATTGACGGGCGCACATTCGTCGGCAGAAGATCGCGACTTCGTTCCGTACGTGCTCGAAATGCCCCCGATGCCCGAGGGCGTCCCAGCCCCAACACCGAGTAGGACCTAGAGGTCTGAATTGCACGTGAGTGACGTTGCGTCGGCATCGCCTCATAATAAGGACGTTCCGCCGCCGGTGGAGGAACGCGGAAGTGAGGCGCGCGCCGAGCCGTCCCCCGCCGCAACCACTCCAGACAACGGCGAGAAACCCGCACCCGAAGACGAGGGCACACCACCGGATCCTCGCAGCACCGGTGCTGTGCTTGCGGAGTGGGCGAACAAAGCCAAGGAGCTTTGGCAGATCGTTTCGGGTCTGGCCCTAAGCATCTTCGGCGTTCTTGCGATTCTCGCGATTGCGGTTCCCATTCTCGACGAAGTTAGCGGCAAGTCGATCGCGATCTCCGACATCAGCATGCCGAGCGATTTGGCCGGCCGGGGCTACTCACCGGTCGTTGCAGCTTCGCGGCTGCGCGATGCGGTCGAGGCTTACGTGGAAGAAGTAAGTACGGTGGGCCAATTTTCGGCGCTATCGCTTGCGCAGGAACAGCCGGCGCTGGTGCTGCCGTCGCTCGGGCTACCGCTCGATGTCGTGGGTGACACGATGGCGCGCACGTTTCATTTAGGTGGTCGCAAACGCATCACCGGCGAGATCACCGACGGACCGTCGGGCCTTTCACTCCGCCTTCGGCTCAACGATCGCGTCATTTTTCAGGGCTCTCGGCGAGTAAGACGGGGAAGCGATCCCGCCGACAGCATCGACGCGCTGCTTGCTGCCGCGGTTCCGTCGATCTTGGAACAGTACGCACCGTATATCGAAGCTGCTCATTTACTCGACAAGGAGAAGTTGCCGGATCTCGCCATGCAGAAAGCGCAAGCAATCATCGACGCACTTCCGGACTCGAACGATAACGTTCCCGGGGCGTACATCGTTTTTGGCATCGTGTACTACCAGAAGAAGGAGTACGCCGCCGCCACCGGCGCGTTAAGAAATGCGATTCGACTGCGGCCAAACAGCCCGCTGGCCGCGGTCGCCTGGAGGAATCTCGGTTTAATCGACGTCCAGCAGAACAAATTCGACGACGCAGTCGCCGACGAACAACGGTCGGCCGCGGCCGAACCTGGCCTCGATCCGCTTGCTGAACTCGCCGTCATCTATGCAGAACAAGGTAAGAACGACCAGGCGATCGCCGAAAACGAAGCGGTGCTTCGCCTCAATCCGCCCGCGTCCACGGCCGAAGGGGCCTATTTGAATCTTGGCGCCCTATACAATCGTGAAGGGAAACGCGACCGTGCGCTTGCGGCTTTCGAAAGCGCTGCGCGAATCAATCCCAGAAGCGCCGAGGCACACACGGCCCTAGGCACCGTTCTGACTATGATAGGGAAGTTGACACCGGCAGCTTCCGAGCTTCGGACGGCTGTCAGACTCGACCGGCGCGATGGCGACGCCGCGTTCAACCTCGGCGTGGTCGAGAGCGCACAAGGGAAGACCGAACAGGCCATCGCGGATTTCCGCGACGCGCTGTCCCTCGATCCACGTCGCAGCGCGGCTCGATTTGGCCTTTCCAATTTGTACGATGCCGAGGGCAAGAGCGCGCTCGCGGTCGAGCAACTCGTCGCGGTTCTGCGCTACGATCCCCGCAACGCGATCGCGCTCAACGCCCTCGGCGGTGCCTACTACAACGAGGGCAAAAAAGACCAGGCCGCTGCCGAGTGGCAGAAGGCCATCCGCATCGACCCGAAGCTGCCCGACCCATATCAAAATCTCGCCGTGTACTACGCGAGCATCGGCAAGCCTCATGAAGCAAAGCTCTCGGACGAGCGCGCTATAGCGGCGGACCCGACGTTTGCGCCCGCATACTACGATCTCGGGCTCGCTTACGACACAGAGAAGAACTACGACGCGGCGTCTCGTCAGTTTCGTCACGCCATCCTGATCGACCCGAAGAATTCTGCGTATCATCGGGCGCTGGGCGAAGCTTACGCGAGGGCTCGCAAGAACGACGCTGCTATCACCGAGTACCAGACCGCCGCTTCGCTCAGCCCTCGTAACGCCGGCATCTATCACGACTTAGCCATTATCTACGATCGCGAAGGCAAACACGATCGAGCAGCAATCGAGTCTCGGAAAGCGCACGAGCTCAATCCAAATCTCGCCCCTCGCGATCTCTCTCGAGGGCACTCCTAACTCTATCATTCTTCTAAAGTACGGCAGTATTACGAAAGGATCTCCATGAGTAGCCGCTTTATGCTACGAGGTGCCAAGCGTCCATTAGAGGTCATCGCTGTATTGTTGCTTGCTGTTGCCCTCTTTAGGACGCCGCCTGCCCGGGCGCAGATTGACGTCAGCGCGGCGGTCACTAAGACTTGCGCGGTGATGTCCGGGCAAACAAAGGCCGACGGACAGTCGCTGCAATTCTTGATGTTGCTCGACAACGACCTCTCGGATACGAACCCGGTCGCACTGGCTCTTCAGCGCGGCGTCCTCGCACAATGCCCGAAAGCATATCTAAGCTATCAGCAACGTCTGCGCGTCAACAATCCCTACGCAAACGGGTCGCTCCTCGGCAAGCCGGTCACGCTGCTCAACTCCGGTACGTCTTCGAACACCGCGGCGTCGAGGCCGCAAGACTATGCGCTTCGGTGCCGTGGCGGAGCCGGCATGGCTTCGGCTGCCGGCCGTACGCTCGTCGTGAAATTCTCGGATCCCGGGCATCCGGCGATGCAAGGCCTGCAGCCGGGCCAATGCGGTTGGGATGGCCGATCGTTACGGGCGGACGAGCCGAGAGTGATCAACGCGCTGCTGGACACCAATCGTCGCGCTCTCAGCGGGGTCAAGGCAACGAACGCCGGCGGCATGTGGACGTTCTGGGTTTACAACGTAAAGGGGCAGTTCTTTAACACGACGGCGATCGCCAAGGGAACGCCGGCGCAAAAGCCCTGAGAGCACCACGAGTTGCCGGGCCGCAACCTTGAGTCGCGTTGCTTACCTTCAACAGATGCTGACGGAACGAGGCTCCCGGCGGAGATACGATCGAGGACTCGCGCATCAGGCAACGACAAATCTTTTTAGAATCCAACGAGGAATACATGGCTAGTACCAAAGGCACCGTGGTCGTCACGGGCGCGAGCAACGGCTTCGGCCGTCTTGCCGCGGAGCTGTTCGTGCGCGACGGCTGGCGCACGTTCGCCACGATGCGCGAATCTACGGGACGCAACGCGAAAGCGGCGGCGGAGCTGCGTTCGCTCGGTGCGGAGGTCGTCGAACTCGATGTAACGAGCGACGCATCCGTCGACGCCGCCGCCGCGACGATCCACGCCGCCGCAGGCTCGGTCGACGTGCTCGTCAACAACGCCGGAAACGCTTACATGGGCATCACCGAGGCGTTCACGCCGGCGGCGGCCGAGCGGCAGTTCGCGACTAATGTAATCGGGCCGCTGCGCGTCAACCGCGCATTCCTCGGCGGCATGCGCGAGCGGCGCCGGGGCCTCGTCATCTACGTGAGCTCGGTCGTCGGGCGCCTCGCGATTCCATTTATGGGAATCTACGCCGCAAGCAAATGGGCGCTCGAAGTGCTCGCAGAGTCGTCGTCGTACGAATTGCGTCCGTTCGGCGTCGAGGTCGCGATCGTGCAACCGGGCGCCTACGAAACGAACGTTATTGCTTCGATGACCGCGGCCGACGATACGGCGCGCGTCGCCGCCTACGGCGACGTCGCCAAGATCTTCGACCAACTCGGCGCCGGTCTGGCTGCGAGCGCGAAGGAGCGGTCCGCCGGCGAAGTCGCGCAAGCGATTCTCGCGCTAGCGAATGCCCCGGACGGAACCCGCCCGCTGCGCACGGTCGTCGGCGGCAACGCGGAGGTCGAGCAGATCAACGCTCGTACGGCTCCGCTCGAGCGCGCCGTGCTCGAGTCCTTCGGTCTGAGCGCATTGCTCGGCCCGGAGCCCGCGCTGGCCGGCCAAAACTAGTCGACGCAGAGCCGGCCTCTTAGGCAGCCGCCCAAGCCGCGAGCAGTTCGGCTTCCCGTTCGGGCGTGAGCCCAGCCTTCCACGGGCGATCCGGCGGCCGCGTTTGCAGCCAGGCGAGCGTGTCGCGGGCGGTTTCGACGAGTGGGCGCACGCGCAAGCCGCTTTGCATCGCACGCGCGTTACCGACGTCGAAGAAGCCGGGGTAGCCCGCGCTCGCCGGAATCCAGAGCGGCAGCCCCATCCAGGCTTCGACACCGTGCGCTTCGAGAAACGCTTCCTCGACCCAAATGAAGTTGGGATCGCAGCCGGCAGCTTCGGCGCACGATGCGAGCACGTCGCCGATCGTAAATGCGCGCGGCGGGGAGACGGCGTTATATGCGCCGCTTGCGCCGGTCTCGAGCAGGTGCACGATCCACTCTGCGAGATCGCGGGCGTCGATGAACTGCATAGGATCGGCCGGCGAGTTCGGCGCGAGCACGTCGCCGCCTCGGGCGATGCGATGCGGCCAATACGTGTAGCGATCGGTCGGATCGTACGGGCCGACGATCAAGCCCGGTCGGATCACGATCGTGCGTTCCGCGCCGAACTCGTCTTGCGCGGCTCGTTCGCACAGCGCTTTGAGCGGGCCGTAGTGCTCGATCGCGAACTCTTGCGCCGATGCGCCCTCCGGCAAGACCGCAAGCGGGGCCGACTCGTCCCGCACGAGCTGCTTGTCGTCGTGGGCGGACACGGAGCTGATGAAGACGTAGCGCTGCGCGCGCTCGGCGAGATAGCGCGCCGACAACCCGACGACGTGCGGGACGAAGCCGCACGTGTCGACCACCGCATCGAAGTTCCGGTCGCCAAGGCGCGCGAAATCGACGGCTCGGTCGCCCACCAGACGTTCGACCCCCGGGAACTCCTCCGCTGCCGCCTTCCCGCGATTGAACATGGCGACGTCGTGACCGCGCCCCTGCAATGCCTGCGTCAGGTGGCGCCCGACGAAGACCGTACCGCCGATGATCAGGACCCGCATGGTGATTTGCCTCAACTCGCTTGGCCGTGAGGGAACGAGTTCCCGGCAGAGATAAGGGTGCGAACAATGAAGACGCACTGGATCGAGCGCGAGGTTACCGGCTCGAGTATGCGAGCGTATGTGGCCGAGCCACGCGGCGTGCCGAAGGCCGGCGTCATCGTTCTCCAAGAGATTTACGGCGTCAACGATTTCGTTCGGACGATTGCCGAAGGCGTCGCCCGCGAGGGCTATCTCGCGATTGCGCCGGACCTCTACCATCGAACGGACCCCGGTCTCGATCTCTCGCGCCCCGAGGGCCAGGAGAGAGGCATCGCGGCCGCCTTCGCCACGACCCTCCCGCAGATCGTTGCCGACTTGACGGCAAGCGGCGCTTACCTAAGCGAACGGCTCGGCCCCGAGGCGCAGATCGGCACCTGGGGCTTTTGTTTTGGCGGCTCGATCGCGTTTATCTCGGCGACTTTGCCCTTCGTCCGCTGCGCCGTCTCGTTTTACGGAGGCTCGATCGCGCGCTCGCCCGTTCCGGACCGTCCCGCGTGGATCGAGCAGGCGCGCGAGGTGCGCGCCCCGATTTTCTTTGCGTTCGGCGGCGCCGACGAGCACATCCCTCCCGAAGATCGTGAGACGATCCGCAAGGCGCTCGACGGGCGCGGTAAGCACTATGAGATGCACGTTCTCGAGGGTGAAGGACACGCATTTTTTCGGCTGGGTTCCGAGAGCAACGCCGGCTCCCGCGAAATCTGGCCACGCGTGCAAGCGTTCCTCGCGCGCTATCTTATTCTGTAGCCGCCGGTTCGAATCGCCCGCTCTCGGCCGCGCGTTCGAGCGCGGCGGGCACCCGCCAAAACGCGGGATCTTCTACGGCAAACGTGCGAACCGTCGCGAGAACGCTTGCGACACCGATTTCCTCGGCGTAGGCCATCGGGCCGCCGCGCGTTCGCGGAAAGCCGTAGCCGTGAAGCCAGATCGTGTCGATGTCGCCGCGAGAGGTCGCGATGCCGTCGTCGAGGATGCGCGCGCCCTCCATGACGAGCGCGTAGACGCAGCGTTGCACGATCTCTTCGTCGCCGAGGTGGCGCGGCGCAAAGCCGGCGCGCGCTCGTTCGGCGGCGACGATTGCGTCGACGGCAGGATCGGGCCGCCGCGCACGGTCGCCGGGCTCGTAGCGATAGTAGCCCTGCCCCGTTTTCTGGCCGAGCCGGTTCGCCGCGACCATCGCGTCGGGAAGATCGGAGACGGCAAACGGCGGCGCGGCGCCGCGCTTAATGCGCTCGTGCTTCGCGCGCCAGCCGACGTCGATGCCGGCGAGGTCCGAAACGGCGAACGGCCCCATCGCGAACCCAAAGCCCTCGAGCGCGGCGTCGACCCGCGCCGGTGTCGCACCGGCAAGGACCGCGAAATCCGCTTCGCGCTTGTAGCCGAGGAGCATGCGATTGCCGACGAAGCCGTCGCAGTTGCCGACGACGACCGGAATCTTTCCGATCCGTTCGCCGAGTGCGACCGCAGCCTCGATCGTGGCGCGGGCGGTCGCGCGACCGCGCACGACCTCGAGGAGTTTCATCACGTGCGCGGGACTGAAGAAGTGCATCCCGATGCTGCGCTCCGGCTCAGGTGCGGCGCTCGCGATCGCGTCGATGTCGAGCGTTGACGTGTTCGTTGCAAGGAGGGCGTCGTGCGCGCAGAGCGCTCCGAGTCGCGCGAAGATGTCGCGCTTGAGCGCAAGATCTTCGAAGACCGCTTCGATCGCGACGTCGACGTCCGCCAAGTCTTCGAGTCGCTCGCTGCGTGCGATGCGGGCGAGCCGTTGCTCAGCCTCATCGGGCCCAAGGCGGCCGCGCGCGACCTGCGCGTCATAGGTCGCGGCGATGTGCGCGCCCGCGCGCTCGAGCGCTTCGGGCGACGCATCGACGAGTCGCACGTTGATGCCGGCGTTCGCGAAATTCATCGCGATCCCGGCGCCCATTGTTCCGGAGCCGACGACCCCGGCGCGGCGAACGTTCGTAGCAGGCATCGCCGCTACGGTACGGCCGGAGGCACGAAGTACCTACCGACCGAACGGCTCGCGGATGGAGCAACCAAGGCGCCCGTACGATATCGATCGTCTCACGGACGTCGCGCTAGCGGTTTTTGCGCAGCGCGGTTTCGACGGCGCCTCGATGGACGACGTCGCGCGAGCGGCCGGCATCACCAAGGCCGCGATCTATCACCACGTCAGCGGAAAGGAAGAACTGCTCGAACGCGGTCTGCGCCGAGCCCTCGAGGCGTTGTTCGCGATGCTCGATGAATCGGGGGCTTCCGAAGGCCGGCCGGTCGAGCGCCTGCGCTACATCGTCCGCCGCGTCGCCGAACTCGCGATTGAAGTCCTGCCCGAGCTGACCGTTCTCGTTCGCGTGCGCGGCAATTCCGAGACCGAGCGCAACGCAATCGAACGGCGGCGCGCGTTCGATGCGATCGTTGCCGGGATCGTGCGCGCGGCCCAAGAGGCCGGTGAGTTCGATCCGGCGCTCGACGCCGCCATCGTGGTCCGCTTGATCTTTGGAATGTGCAACTCGATCGTCGAGTGGTACCGGCCGCATGGCCGTTACACGAGCAGCGACATCGCCGACGCCGTCGTTCGGATCGTCTTCGAAGGACCGCAGCTAGGGCCATAGATTTCATCATGTGAAAAGGAATAGGTTCAAATATGAACGTATTCACCTTTGCATGAAACGTGTGCTTCCGTTCACCTCCGGCTCCGGGCTCTTTCTGCTCTTCATGCCGCTCGCGATCGCGTGGCGCGGATGGTGGGCCTGGTTGCCGATCGCGATCATCTTCGTCGTCGTCCCGATCCTCGATCGCTTCGGCGGCATTTCGACCTGGAATCCCGATCCCGCATCCGAGTCGGAGCTCTCGGCCGATCGCCGCTTCCGGACCGTGGTCTGTCTCTGGGTGCCGGTCGCGTTCGCCTACACCGTTTGGGCGCTCGTCGTCGCCGCGGCTCCGGCGACGCCGTGGGTCGACCGCATCGGCCTCGCGCTCTCGATCGGGTTCATGAACGGCGTAATCGGGATTACCTATGCGCACGAGTTGATCCATCAACCATCGCGCTTCGAACAATTCTGCGGCGAAGCGCTCTTGGGGCTCGTCTCGTATCTGCACTGGCGCATCGAACACGTTTTCGGACACCACCGCTGGGTCGCGACACCGCGGGATCCCGCCACCTCGCGACTCGGCGAACCAATTCACGCGTTCTACGTTCGGTCGGTCGCCGGATCGCTTGTCTCCGCCTGGCATTTGGAATGCGACCGGCTCCAACGCACCGGCGCGCGCAGGTTCGGACCACGCAATCGCATGCTCTGGTACGCGCTCGTCACCGCGCTCGCCTACGGGCTCGCGTTCGCCGTCGGCGGACCGATCGGCGCGCTCTTCTTTGCGCTGCAAGGCATCGCGGGCTTCTCGAGCCTCGAGGTCATCAACTACATCGAGCACTACGGCTTGCAACGCCGCGAGATCCTGCCCGGCCGTTACGAGACGACCCGGCCCCGGCACTCTTGGAACGCGGGCCAGCGGCTTTCGAACGCGCTGCTGATCAACCTCGCGCGCCACTCCGACCATCACGCGATCGCGAGCCGGCGTTATCAGATCCTGCGCACGTTCGACGAGGACCAGGCTCCGCAGTTGCCGCAAGGGTACGCCACGATGTTCTTGATCGCGCTCGTTCCGCCGCTGTGGTTTCGGATCATGGATCCGCTCGTGGCGCAGTGGAACGCGCGCGAAGACGTCGCGGCCTGAGTTCCCCGCAGCCGGGGCGGCGCGAACGCAAGAAGCTCGCCGCCCGTTCTGCGATCCTCGACGCATCGGCGCGCCTCTTCGTGAAGAAGGGCTTCGAGGGGACCCGAATCGAGACGATCGCACAGGATGCCGACGTCGGCGTCGGGACCGTGTACAATCACTTCGCAACCAAGGCCGACATCCTGGTTGCGATCCTGTTTGGCGACGTCGCCGACGTGGTCGCGGGGACGCGCGCGATCGTCGAGCGCGGCGGCCCGGATGCGGCGGCGGTTGTCGGGGCTGCGGTCGGCGTGCTGCTCGGCGTGATGGAGCGCCGCCCGCGCAATTTGTGGCGCGATTTGATCGGGCACGCGCTGCTCGACGGCGGCGCCCTCGGCCTTGCTTACCGCAGCGCCGAGACCGTGCTGCTCGGCGTCGTTCGCACCGGCTTCGAGCGCCTGCGCGCGAACGGCCGCATCGATGCGAAGCTTCCGGCCGAAGAATCGACCGAAATTGCGTTCGCGCTGGCCAAAACCGGCATTTACCGCTACGCGTTCAACGACGTCTCGGCGGCCGACGTCGTGAAAGACCTGGAGCGCCAGATCCGTACCGTCGCTCCGGCGCCGGAGAGCGCCACCGTAGCGCGAATACCGGCGGAGACATGAGCTCGACAAGGGGTCATTCGTGAGCAGCGACTTAGCGGTACTCTTAGTTGAAGATCGTGCGGACGACATCGAACTAACGCTACGGGCTTTTAAAAAAGGAAATATCGCGAATCCGATCGTCGTCAAGGAAGACGCCGTTTCCGCCTTGGCTTACCTCACCGACGCCGAAAAATCCGCTCCGGCAATAATTTTGTTGGACATCAATCTGCCGGGCATGAGCGGCCTCGAGCTCTTAAAGCGCATTCGACAAAGTCCCAAGACGAAAAGAACCCCCGTAATCATGATGACCTCATCGAGTCAAGATGAGGACGTCATAAAGGCCTATGACGATGGGGCGAACAGCTATATCCGCAAGCCGATAAATACGACGGAGTTTAACGCTTTAGTCGTGCAATTAGGAATGTATTGGCTAGCAACGAACATCCCGCCGTGCCGGTAGAACCGTTTCGCCGCGGGGACCCGACGACAGCGCCCGCACGCCCGCGATGCCGAATGCGAGCGACGCGACGATCTCAAGCGAGACGACGACCCACGAAATCGGGGCCACGCCGTTACCGGGGAACGCATCGCTAAAGGCGCTCCAGCGCGGCAGCAGGTGCACGGCGGCGATGCCGATTGCGTGGGTCAAGCCGACGAAAGCGGCGACCGGCGCGGCGTAGCGGTTCGCCGCGAGCGCAAGGCCGATCGCAACCGCCGCGAGGACCGTGGCCGCGATCCCGGACCAGAAGACCTCCGGCGTGATCGCGTCGATGCCGCGCCGGAAATGGTCGGCCGTGTGCGCTGCAATCGCAAGCCCATACAAAATGGCGGTAATCCGAAGCCCCTTCACACCTGCAAGCGTACGCGATATCCTACTTCCAATGAAAGAGGCATTTGGAAGCAGAACCGCGCGAATCGACGCCCCCGGCGCCGCGCGGCTGCTCCGCGATCCGCGCGTGCTGCAGCTCGTCGGGGCATTCCTCGAGCGAGCGGCGTTGCTCAGCGACGTGGCGCGAGAACTCGATATTCCTCTAAGCACGGCTTGGCGCATGGTCACCCGGCTGGTGGCGTGCGACGTTTTGCGCGTCCGAAGCATCGAACGGCGCGCGGGCCGGGCGTTGCGGCGCTACCAGGCGGTAGCGCCGGTACTGTTCTTGCCCTATGAGGCCGAGGGCGACCGGCTGCCCGACGACGTGGTCCGTGGGCTCGTCGAGATGCGAGTCGACGAACAGGTTCGCGGGCTGATGGCGGCTGCCGGGCTGACCTTGCGAAAGAGTGGCGTGCTGTCATGGGGCACCGTAATCTATGCGGATCGTCACGGTCACTTGGTCGTGCGCCCCGACTTCGAAACGGGCCGGACGCCCGCATTGCTCGCGTCCGACGGCCCGGCGTATTTGAATTTCTATTCCGACGACCTGCGACTGACAAGTACCCAGGCCAAGCGGCTGCAGATCGAACTGGTCGCGCTGCTCAAGCGATACAAAGCGTGCACGGGTACGTCGACCTACACCGTGTCCGCGGTGCTCGCGCCGCTCGTGCGCCCGGCCAAAAAGACGGCCGGGACTCGTGCGTTGCGGCGCGGAAAGCGAGCGGGATGAAGCTCCAGAGCTACGCCGCCGGGCGCTGGTACGAGGCGCCGTCCGGCTTCGTCGAGGTCAAGAGCGCCGTCGACGGCCGAACGATTGCGGAGGTGTCGAGCGCGGGGCTCGATTTCGGCGCGATGGCGCGTTACGCGCGCGAGACCGGCGGCTCGGCGTTACGCGCCCTGACGTTCCACCGGCGTGCGACCCTGCTCAAAGACCTTGCAACGTACCTGAACGAGCGCAAAGAGATCTTCTACGAACGCTCGTACGACACGGGTGCGACCAAACGCGATCACGCCTTCGATATCGACGGCGGCATCGCAACCCTGTTCGCGTATTCGTCGATGGCGCGGCGCGCGCTGCCCGACGAATGCTTTGCGCTCGACGGCGATATCGAGGCGCTCGGCAAGAAGGGCACGTTCGTCGCACGCCACATCATGACGTCCTTGCACGGCGTCGCCGTCTTCATCAACGCCTACAACTTTCCGTGTTGGGGAATGCTGGAGAAACTTGCGCCCGCGTTCGTGGCCGGCGTGCCCTGCATCGTCAAACCCGCGACGGCGAGCGCGTACGTCACGCACGCGATCTTCAAAGCGATCGTCGAGTCGCAGATCCTGCCTGAAGGCTCCGCGCAGCTGATCGCCGGCGGCACGGGCGACCTCTTCGATCATCTCGGCAGCCAAGACGTCGTTTCATTTACCGGGTCGCTATCGACCTCGCTGCGGTTGCGCAACCATCCCGTCGTTGCAGAGAAGGCGGTGCGGTTCGTCGCCGAACGCGATTCGCTCAACGCGGCGATTCTGGGGCCCGACGCCGCGCCCGGAACACCGGAGTTCGATCTGTTCGTGCGCGAGCTCGTTCGCGAGATGACGACCAAGGCGGGCCAAAAGTGCACGGCCATTCGGCGCGCGCTCGTTCCGCGCGCCTTCTATGGCGCGGCGGCAGCCGCAATCGCTGAAAAGCTGCGCGCGGTAACGATCGGCGATCCGCGGCTCGAAAACGTGCGGATGGGCGCGCTCGTCGGGCTCGCCGAGCGTGAAGCCGTGCGCGCGAACGTCGACCTCCTCGAAATGGAGACGAAGGTGCTCTTCGGCGATGCCCGTCGCGTCGAGGTCGTCGGTGCGGACGCCGAGCACGGGGCCTTTATGTCGCCCGTGCTTTTGGGCTGCGAGCTGCCGCTCGAGGCGACGAAGGTGCACGAAGTTGAGGCGTTCGGTCCGGTCGCGACGTTGATGGCCTACGACACGCTCGCGGACGCCGTCGAAATCGTCCGGCGCGGCGGCGGCAGTTTAGCCGCCTCGATTTTCACCTACGACGCGCAGGCCGCAAACGCATTGATCCTCGGCATCGGTTCGTACCACGGCCGCATCATCTCCATCGACCGCGACGACGCGGGCGAACAGACCGGTCACGGATCGCCGCTTCCCTCGCTCGTCCACGGCGGTCCCGGGCGCGCCGGCGGCAGCGAGGAACTCGGCGGGATCCGCGGCGTGTTCCACTACATGCAGCGCACGGCGATTCAGGGTTCGCCCACGCGGCTCGCTTCGCTCTTGCGCGCGTGGTCGCGCGGCG
>Ga0302326_10015326_pt1 | contig 16136 bp, 15 predicted proteins | sample Palsa_T0_3_FD_202264 | JGI IMG/M metagenome (GOLD analysis project Ga0302326, IMG submission 202264) | Peat permafrost microbial communities from Stordalen Mire near Abisko, Sweden - Palsa_T0_3 | ecosystem: Environmental > Terrestrial > Soil > Palsa > Peat permafrost | place: Sweden: Abisko... | reverse complement strand
CACGCCGGCCCCTGCGGTCAGGTCGCGGATACGCTCGCCGAACTCGTGCGGATCATCGCCCGGGTAGTCCAACACGTCGGTGGCGCCGGCCTGCCGCGACAGCTCGGCCTTGGCCGGTGTGGACACCGTCGTGATCACCCGGACGCCCAGGCTTGCCGCCCACTGCGTCAAGATCATCCCCACCCCACCTGCGCCGGCGTGAACGAGAATCGTGTCGCCGGCCTGCACAAGGTACACCGACTTCATCAAATAATGTGCCGTCATGCCCTTCAGCAGTGCCGAAGCGGCCACGTCCAAACCGACTTCAGGCGGCACAGGAGCGATGAATTGTGCTGGAGCGATGCTGAATTCGGCGTAAGCACCTGATGCCGCGGCGGTCACCACCCGGTCGTCGACGTTCAGCCCTGTGACAGCGTCGCCGACGGCGGCCACCGTCCCGGCCAGTTCGGTGCCCAGCGCGAAGGGCAGATCGCGGGGGTACAGCCCGGAGCGGAAATAGGTGTCGATGAAATTCACGCCGATCGCCTCGGCCTTGATCAGGACCTCACCCGGACCCGGGGACGGCTGTGGCTTCTCGACATAGTTCAGAACTTCCGGACCACCGATTTCGGCGACTTCGATTGCGTGCATGCTGACTATCATCCGCAAGCATGGAGTCCGCATGAAGTTGGCCCGGCCCGACATTCGCCATCCCCGGATCGTGCTGGCCGGTTCGCAGAGCGGCGACGACGCGGGTCTGGTCGCTGCGCTGCGAACGCGCGGCCACCATGCCCGGTGGCTGGCCTGGGACGATCCGGCCACGCTGGATGCCGACGTGGTGATCCTGCGGACCGTCACTGACTACGTCGGCCGGCTCGACGAGTTCCTGGCCTGGACCAGGCGGGTGCCCAAGCTGCTCAACGCGCCCGACGCCGTCGCCTGGAACGCGGGTCGGCATTACCTGCGTGACCTTCGTGACGCGGGGGTGCCGACCCGGGACCGGCGCCCGGCTGCGTCGGTCGCCCGAACGGCGCTGGTGTTCCTCGGCGGCATAGAGTCTCACGCGTTTTCCACCGATGCGGAGTCGCCTGTCGAGGCCGACTTCGAATTGTGGGACCTCGGTCAGGCCGGCCTGCAAGCCGCCGCCGGCCAGCTGGGCATCGGTGTCGAGGAGCTGCTGTACGCCCGCGTCGACGCGATCGGCGGACCGGGTGATGCCGAAGTGATGGAGCTGAACGTCGTTGCCCCGTCCTTGGGTTGGCGGCAGCTCGACGACACCGCTCGCGACGACGGGCAGCGTCAGTTCGCGCTGTGCGTCGAGTCAGCTCTGAACCGGTTGGGGCTGGGTCCGCTGTCGCATCGAGGCCCATAACGCCGCGGTGGCCGCCGTGCACACCGCAGCCCCGGCGACATGTACCGCGACCAGCGCCGCGGGAACCCCGGTGAAGAACTGCACGGTCCCGACGGCGGCCTGACCGCACACCGCCAGCAGCAGTACGCCCAGCCGCAGCAGCACCGCCCGCGGCGCGTGCAGCGCCAGCAACCCGAAACCAAGCCCGACCAGCAGCGCAAAATAGGCCACCAGCAGCGACGAATGCGCATGCACCAGCGTGGTGATCTCGATCCGCAGCCGCGGCACGGTCCGACGGGGGCTGGTGTCACCGGCATGTGGGCCCGCGGCGGTGACCAGTGTGCCGGCCACCAGCACGGCAGCGAGCGTCATCGCGCAGAGCAAGGTGAGCGCCCGCAGCGGCCTGGCCACCTGATAGCCGACCACAACGTTGTCGGGTTCGCCGACCTTGACGAACAGCAGCACCGAAAGCCACACCATCGCCATCGAGGTCAGCAAGTGGATGGCCACCGTCCACCACAGCAGCCCGGTGAGCACGGTGATGCCGCCGATCAACGCCTGCAGCACGGTGGAGGCCGGCATCAACCACGCGTAGACCAAGACCTCGGCTCGGCGGCGGGCGCGGGTGACGGCCAGCACCCCCAGCGCCGCGGTGATGACCACGGCGAAGGTGATCATGCGGTTGCCGAACTCGACGGCCTGGTGGATGCGGGGGACTTCGGAGACGGCGACCGGGGTGAAACTGCCCGGAAAGCATTGCGGCCAGGTCGGGCAGCCCAGCCCGGAGGCGGTGACGCGAACGATCGCTCCGGTGACGGCGATGCCGCCCTGAGTCACGACGACTGCCGCTGCGATGAACCGCTGCGCGCGAAGGCTGGGTTCGGGCAACAGGTCCACGAATCGCAGCAGTAACCGCCCGACAGGCATCGCCCGATCGTAGGGTAACGAAAACTACGTCACGTAGTAGGGCCGGGTCAGGTGAACCGGAACCAGCGCAGCGCGGCCATGCCGGCCAGCGTGCCCCACCCGACGAGCACCAGCACGCCGAACCAGTCCGCCGACAGGCTCATCGCCCGGGACAGCGACTCGGTCAGCGCGCCGGCCGGGGTGAGCCGCGCGGTCCACTTGACGGCGGGCGCGATCATGCCGGTTTCGACGGTCAGCGCGGCGAGTCCGGCGAAGACGAACCACAACAGGTTGGCCACCGCCAGCACGATCTCGGCGCGCAATGTGCCGCCAAGCAGCAGCCCCAGCGCCGCGAAAACCGCGGTGCCCAGTGCGATGACGACGGCACCCAACGCCAGACCCGCCGGTGGTGGCCGCCATCCGAGCGTAAAACCGATGGCGCCCAATATGATTGCCTGCAGAAATACCACTGTCACGACCGCCGCTGACTTACCGGCGATGATGCCCCATACCGGCAGCGCCGTGGCGCCCAGACGTTTGAGCGCGCCGTAGCGCCGATCGAAGGCGACCGCGATGGCTTGGCCGGTGAACGCGGTCGAGATCACCGCGAGCGCCATGATCACCGGCACGAATGTGGCCGCGCGATTGTCGCCGAACGATCCCAACGGCAGCAACGTCAAACCGACCAGCAGCGTGATGGGAATGAACATGGTCAGCAGTAGTTGTTCGCCGTTGCGCAGCAGCAGCTTCAGCTCCAGGTTGAACTGTGCGGCCAGCATCTTCGGCACCGCGGCGGGATGCGGGTTGGGTGCGAAAGTCCCTGCGGGAAAGTGGCTTTCGCCGCTGGTGGTCACAGTCGCAACTCCCGTCCGGTCAGCTCCAGGAACACGTCTTCCAGGCTGCGCTGCTCCACGCGCAGATCGGTTGCCAGCACGTCGATCTGGGCACACCACGCCGTCACAGTCGCCAGTACCTGCGGGTCGATCGCGCCTTCCACCAAGTACTCGCCCGGCGCCGACTCGGAGGCCAGGTAGTCCTCGGGCAGCGCCGACAACAGCAGCGACAGGTCGAGGCGCGGCGGTGCACTGAAGCGCAATTGGCCTTTGGCGCCGCTGCGAGTCAACTCTGCCGGGGTTCCGGCCGCCACCGTCACCCCGTGATCGATGATGACCAGCCGGTCGGCGAGTTCTTCGGCTTCTTTGAGCTGGTGGGTGGTCAGCACCACCGTCACGCCGTCGCGGCGCAACGCATCGATCAACTCCCACACCAGAATCCGGGCCTGAGCATCCAAGCCCGCTGTGGGCTCGTCGAGGAACACCAATTCAGGTCGGCCGACCAATGCGCAGGCCAGCGCCAGCCGCTGCTGCTGCCCGCCGGAGAGCCGCCGGTAGGTGGTGCGGGCAGCGTCGGTCAGGCCCAGCGTGGACAACAGCCACTGCGGATCCAGGGGGTTGGCGGCGTAGGAGGCCACCAGGTTGAGCATCTCGCCGGCCCGGGCTGCGGGATAGCCGCCGCCGCCTTGCAGCATCACGCCGATGCGCGCCCGCAGCCGGGCGTTGTCGGCGATCGGATCCAGCCCGAGCACCTCGATGGTGCCGGCATCGGGGCGGACGAACCCCTCGCACATCTCGACCGTCGTCGTCTTGCCTGCGCCGTTGGGACCCAGCAGCGCCAGCACCTCGGCCGCATGCACGTCGAGGTCAAGGTTTGAGACGGCCGTGATCGCAGTCGCGCCCGAGCCGTACTGTTTGCACACCCCGCGCAAGCGCACATGGATGTCGGGGTCCGGGCTCACGACGATTTAGCGTAAGCGTCGGGCAACGGAGTGGGCGGCGGGGTCGGGCTGGCGGGCAACGGTTCCTGTGCTGCGGCGTCGCGGGTGAGCTCGGTGACCCGCAGCGGCCGCCACGGCAACCGGTGCGCGGTCATCGCGATGAGCAGCACCGCGATGACGGTGCTGGCTACCGTGGCGTCCACGATCTGGAACAGCGCGAATCGGTCCCCGTTGGCAGTCGGGCCGAAGATACCCACGACGATCGTCACCACGATCGCCGCGATCCGGAAACCGGGCCGCGTCGCCCAGGCCGCCAGCGGGATGATGGCCCACAGCAGATACCACGGCTGCACCACCGGGAACAGCAGCACCGTGCCACCCAGCGCGACGCCGAGCCCGCCGACCGGGTGCAGCCGGCCCCGCAGCACGGCCAGCAGCAACCAGCTGACCAGCACCGCGATGATCAAGACGCCAATGCCACGGGTCAGCGACAGCACCGCGGTGGTGTGATCGCCGAGACCCAGCAGGATTCCGACCTGCCCGGTGCCCAGGGCGATCAGCGTCGGCGGCGACATCCAGCTGCGCACCACGTTGGCGGTTCCCAGCGTGTAGATCCAGCCGAAGCCAAGCCGGCTCGCCCAGCCGACGACGGCCATCACGGCCAGCGCCAATCCGGCCATCAATCCACCGGCTAACAGGAATCCCCGCAGGTTGCCGCCCCATCGGTGGCCCAGCGCCATCGCGACGAAGCCCAGCGCCAGCAGCGACGGCAGCTTGATCTGCGAGGACAGCGCGATCAGCACCGCACCTGCCAACAACATGCCCAGCGGCGTCCAGTCGAGCCGGTGGGTCCGCATGCCGGGCCACGGCTGGGGCAGCAGCGGACGCGCGGAGTCGACACCGCGCAGCGCGAACTCGGTGCCGGCCAGCATCAGCCCGAGCATCGGTGCCTCGTTGTGGATGCCCGCGACCAGATGCATGATCAGCAGCGGATTGGCCGCCCCTAACCACAGCGCGCTGACTTCGGCGACCCCGCAGCGGTGGGCCAGTCGGGGGGTCGCCCACACGATCAGGCCCACACCGACCAAAACCACCAGCCGATGGCACAGCACCGCAGCGACGATGTTTTCGCCGGTCAACGCCGAAATCCCGCGGCCGATCCACAAGAACAGTGGTCCGTAGGGCGCTGGGGTTTCCCGCCACAGGCTTGGCACCGACAAGGTGAAGACGTGGTCGAGGCCCAGGCCGGTCGCCGGACCGACCCGATAGGGGTCCAGGCCCAACCAGCAGATCCGACTCTGCGCAAGGTAGGAGTAGACGTCCTTGCTGTACATCGGCGGTGCCACCAGCAGCGGCAGCACCCACAACAAGAGCGTGCGGTCCAGCTCGCCGCGGGACATCCGCCGCCTGCCCAGCGCGAACCGGCCCAGCATCAGCCAGGCCAGGGCCATCATCACCGCGCCGGTCGTGGTCATCGTCAACGAAACGGTCTGGATGCGCGACGGCAGGTTGAGCAGTCGAACCCCGAACGTCGGGTCCTGGATCACCGGCCGGGCCCCGGCTCCCAGCGCTCCGATGCCCATCAACACCGTGCCGGTGGCACCGAACAGCCGAGTGGAACGAAGCGCGACCAGGTCGGTGTCGTTCAGGGGCTGGCGCTCCGCCAGTTCGTCGCCGTGCAAGCTGGCGATCGACGAACTCAGCGTGTGGTGGCGGGCTGCCATCACTGCAGCGTAACTGGCACCCGGGCGCGGACGGACCAGTCAGGTGTGACCAGCGCAACCATCACAGAGGGTAGCCTTGCTGGACCCCATCCCGGAATTGCGTCACACTGGTGTTGTGAAATTCCCGCCGCCCGTCAGAGGTGCCGAAGCCGCAGCAGCAGCTTCCACCCACGACGGTCAGACCCGCAGTGCCGTCGTGCGGCTGCTGCTGGAGTCCGGGTCTATCACCGCCGGGCAGATCGGTGAGCGGCTGGGTCTGTCCGCTGCCGGGGTGCGCCGCCACCTCGACGCGCTGATCGACACGGGCGAGGCCGAGTCGGTTCCCGCGGCGCCATGGCAGCAGGCTGGACGGGGACGGCCGGCCAAGCGATACCGGCTGACCGCGACCGGTCGCGCCAAGCTGAGCCACAGCTATGACGATCTGGCGTCCGCGGCGATGCGCCAACTCCGTGAGATCGGCGGCGAAGAGGCGGTCCGCAGCTTTGCCAGGGGGCGCATCGATGCGATCTTGGCCGGCGTCGAGGCCACCGATTCCAGCGCCGACGAGGACATCGAGGCCACCGCCGAGCGAATCGCCGGCGCGCTTTCGGAAGCCGGCTACGTCGCGACCACCACGAAGGTAGGCGGTCCGATCCACGGTGTGCAGATCTGTCAGCATCATTGCCCGGTGTCGCATGTCGCCGAGGAGTTCCCGGAACTATGTGAGACCGAGCAGCAAGCCATGGCCGAGGTACTTGGGACCCACGTGCAGCGGTTGGCGACCATCGTCAACGGCGACTACGCCTGCACCACCCACGTCCCGCTCACCACGAATGAGGCCAAACCGCCTGTACTTCAGCGCACAGCCCGCGCCGAAGCCACCACGAGCACCAAAGGAGCGTCGTTATGACCCTCACCCCGGAGGCCACCAAGACGGGTGTGCCCGTCGAGCCGTTGACCCAGGAACAGACGATCGAGTCGCTGGGTAAGTACGGCTACGGCTGGTCGGACTCTGACGTCGCGGGCGCCAGCGCGCAGCGGGGTCTTTCTGAGGCGGTGGTACGCGACATCTCGGCCAAGAAGAGCGAGCCGGAGTGGATGCTGGAACACCGGCTCAAGGCGTTGCGCATCTTCGACCGCAAGCCGATGCCGAACTGGGGCTCCAACCTTGATGGCATTCACTTCGACAACATCAAGTACTTCGTGCGGTCCAGTGAGAAGCAGGCTGCGACCTGGGACGATCTGCCCGCAGACATCAAGAACACCTACGACAGGCTGGGCATCCCCGAAGCCGAGAAGCAGCGGTTGGTGTCCGGTGTCGCCGCCCAGTACGAGTCGGAGGTGGTCTACCACTCCATCCGCGAGGACCTGGAGAAACTGGGCGTCATCTTCCTGGACACCGATACCGCGCTGCGGGAGCACCCCGAGATCTTCCGGCAGTACTTCGGCACGGTGATCCCGGCCGGCGACAACAAATTCTCGGCGTTGAACTCTGCTGTCTGGAGTGGAGGATCGTTCATCTACATCCCGCCGGGCGTGCACGTCGACATTCCGCTGCAGGCCTACTTCCGGATCAACACCGAGAACATGGGTCAGTTCGAGCGGACGCTGATCATCGTCGACGAGGGCGCCTATGTGCACTACGTCGAGGGCTGTACCGCGCCGATCTACAAGTCGGATTCACTGCACTCGGCGGTGGTGGAGATCATCGTCAAGCCCGGTGGTCGCTGTCGCTACACCACGATTCAGAACTGGTCGAACAACGTCTACAACCTGGTCACCAAGCGGGCCCGCGCCGAGGCCGGGGCCACCATGGAATGGGTCGACGGCAACATCGGGTCCAAGGTCACCATGAAATACCCGGCGGTGTGGATGACCGGCGAACACGCCAAAGGCGAGGTGCTGTCGGTGGCGTTCGCCGGTGAGGGCCAGCACCAGGACACCGGCGCCAAGATGCTGCACCTGGCGCCCAACACGTCGAGCAACATCGTGTCCAAGTCGGTGGCTCGCGGCGGTGGTCGCACCTCTTACCGCGGACTGGTCCAGGTGAACAAGGGCGCACACGGATCACGGTCCAGCGTGAAATGCGATGCGCTGCTGGTGGATACGATCAGCCGCAGTGACACCTACCCGTACGTCGACATTCGCGAGGACGACGTCACGATGGGCCACGAGGCCACCGTGTCCAAGGTCAGCGCGGACCAACTGTTCTATCTGATGAGCCGCGGGCTGACCGAGGACGAGGCGATGGCGATGGTAGTGCGCGGCTTCGTCGAGCCGATCGCCAAGGAGCTGCCGATGGAGTATGCCCTGGAGCTCAACCGGCTGATCGAGCTGCAGATGGAGGGCTCCGTCGGATGACGGCCCAGAAGACAGCTGTCGAGGGTTCCTCGCTGACCGGATTGACCAAGGGAGCGGTGTTCTCCTCTTTCGACGTCAACGCGTTCGAGGTGCCCGGCGGTCGTGACGAGATCTGGCGATTCACCCCGTTGCGCAGGCTGCGTGGCCTGCACGACGGTTCAGCGCCGGCCACCGGGAGTGCGAGGGTCACGGTCAGTGAACGGCCCGGCGTGCGGTCCGAGACAGTACGTCGCGGCGACGAGCGACTCGGGCAGGGCGGTATCCCTGCGGACCGCGTTGCCGCGCAGGCTTTTTCGTCGTTCAATACGGCGACCATCGTCACCGTTGCGCGTGACACGCAGACCGCCGAGCCGGTGGAGATCGTGATCGAAGGACCCGGTGAAGGCGCGGTGGCCTATGGGCACCTGCAGGTGCGGGTCGAGGAGCTCGCCGAAGCGGTCGTCGTCGTCGACCATCGTGGCAGCGGAACTTATGCCGACAACGTGGAATTCGTCGTCGACGACGCCACCCGGCTCACAGTGGTGTGGATCGCCGACTGGGCCGACGACGCGGTGCACGTCAGCGCGCACCACGCTCGGCTGGGCAAGGACGCGGTCTTGCGTCATGTCGCGATCACGCTCGGCGGCGACGTGGCGCGGATGTCGGCCACGGTGCGCTTCGAAGCACCCGGCGGCGACGCCGAGTTACTCGGCTTGTATTTCGCCGACGACGGTCAGCACCTCGAGTCGCGGCTGCTGATCGATCACGCTCAACCGGACTGCAAATCCAACGTGCTGTATAAAGGTGCGCTGCAAGGGGATCCGGACTCGAACCGGCCCGACGCCCACACGGTCTGGGTTGGCGACGTGTTGATCCGGGCCGCGGCCACCGGCACCAACACCTTCGAGGTCAACCGGAATCTGGTGCTCACCGACGGCGCCCGCGCCGACTCGGTGCCCAACTTGGAAATCGAGACCGGCGAAATCGTCGGCGCGGGACACGCCAGCGCCACCGGACGATTCGACGACGAGCAACTGTTTTATCTGCGTGCCCGCGGCATCCCCGAAGAGCAGGCCCGCCGACTGGTGGTCCGTGGTTTCTTCAACGAGATCATCGCCAAGATCGCGGTACCGGACATACGGGAACGCTTGACCACAGCCATCGAACACGAACTGGCCATCACGGAATCGAGAATTACCGCCTCATGACAACTCTGGAAATCAACGACCTGCATGTCAGCGTCGAGGACCTATCCGGCGGCGACGACATCGCCATCCTCAACGGAGTCAACCTGACGGTGCGCTCCGGTGAAACGCATGCGGTGATGGGGCCCAACGGGTCCGGCAAGTCCACGCTGTCCTACGCCATCGCCGGACACCCGAAGTACCGTGTCACGTCGGGCTCGATCACGCTTGACGGGCAGAACGTTCTGGACATGAGCATCGACGAGCGCGCCCGCGCCGGCCTCTTCCTGGCCATGCAGTACCCGATCGAGGTGCCCGGGGTGTCGATGTCGAACTTCCTGCGTTCTGCCGCGACCGCGGTCCGCGGCGAGGCGCCCAAGCTGCGGCACTGGGTCAAAGAGGTCAAGGCCGCGATGAGTGACCTGGACATCGACTCGGCGTTCGGCGAGCGCAGTGTCAATGAAGGCTTTTCCGGCGGCGAGAAGAAACGCCACGAGATCCTGCAGCTGGGATTGCTCAAGCCCAAGATCGCCATCCTCGACGAAACCGACTCCGGGCTGGACGTCGACGCGTTACGGGTGGTCAGCGAGGGCGTCAACCGCTACGCCGAAGCCGAGCACGCCGGCATCCTGCTGATCACGCACTACACCCGGATCCTGCGGTACATCCATCCGCAGTTCGTGCACGTGTTCGTCGGCGGCCGCATCACCGAATCCGGCGGCCCGGAGTTGGCCGATGAGCTCGAAGAAAACGGGTACGAGCGCTTCACTCAGACGGCCGCCTCGGGGGCCTGAAATGACGGTCTCGATCACTCGGCCCACCGCACTGGACCTCGCTGCGATCCGGGCCGACTTCCCGATCCTGAGTCGCGTCATGCGGGGCGGAAATCAGCTGGCGTACTTGGATTCCGGGGCGACGTCGCAGCGTCCGATCCAAGTCCTCGACGCCGAACGCGAATTTCTCATCACCTCCAATGGCGGGGTGCATCGGGGTGCGCATCAACTGATGGAGGAGGCGACCGAAGCCTACGAGCAGGGCCGTGCCGACATCGCCGGATTCGTCGGCGCCGACCCGGACGAGCTGGTGTTCACCAAGAACGCCACCGAGTCGCTCAACCTGCTGTCATACGTTCTGGGTGACAAACGGTTCGAACGAGCCGTCGGCGAAGGCGACGTCATCGTCACCACCGAGCTCGAGCACCACGCCAACCTCGTCCCGTGGCAGGAACTGGCCCGGCGCACCGGCGCCACGCTGCGCTGGTACGGCGTGACCGACGACGGTCGCATCGATCTGGACTCGCTCGAATTAGGCAATAACGTCAAAGTCGTTACTTTCAGCCATCATTCGAACGTAACCGGAGCGGTGGCCCCAGTGGCCGAGCTGGTCGAGCGGGCCAAGGCCGTCGGCGCGTTGACGGTGCTGGACGCCTGCCAGTCGGTGCCGCACCAGCCGGTCGACTTCCACGCGCTCGACGTCGACTTCGGGGCGTTCTCTGGCCATAAGATGTTGGGCCCCAACGGAATCGGCGTGCTCTACGGCCGCAGCGAGCTGCTCAACGCGATGCCGCCGTTCATCACCGGCGGCTCGATGATCGAGACGGTCACCATGGAGGCCACCACCTACGCCGCGGCGCCGCAACGCTTCGAGGCCGGCACCCCGATGACCTCCCAGGTCGTCGGGCTGGCCGCGGCAGCACGCTATCTCGGCGCTCTCGGAATGGACGCCGTCGAAGCCCATGAGCGCGAGCTGGTGGCCGCCGCGATCGACGGCCTGTCCGGGATCGACGCAGTGCGGATCATCGGTCCGATGATTATGGAAAACCGTGGATCACCAGTGTCTTTCGTGGTCGATGGCGTGCACGCGCACGACGTCGGTCAGGTTCTCGACGACGACGCGGTCGCCGTCCGGGTCGGACATCACTGCGCGCTGCCGCTGCACCGCCGGTTCGATGTCGCCGCCACCGCGCGCGCATCGTTCGCGGTATACAACACCCTCGATGAGGTCGAGCGTCTGGTCGCCGGCGTGCGGCGGTCCCTGGACTTCTTCGGAAGGGCCTGAGCCGTCGTGCGTCTCGAGCAGATCTACCAGGACGTGATCCTCGATCACTACAAGCATCCGCAGCATCGCGGGCTGCGCGAGCCGTTCGGTGCGCAGGTGCATCATGTCAACCCGGTGTGCGGCGACGAGGTGACGCTGCGGGTGGCGCTGTCCGACGACGGCGAGCAGGTGGTCGACGTCTCCTACGGCGGGCAGGGTTGTTCGATCAGCCAAGCTGCTACCTCGGTACTCACCGAGCAGGTGATCGGTCGAAGCGTCGGACAGGCGTTGACGACGGTCACCGCATTCACCGAGATGGTGTCGTCCCGGGGAAATGTCGCCGGTGACGAGGACGTCCTGGGCGACGGGGTCGCGTTCGCCGGCGTTGCCAAATATCCGGCCCGGGTCAAATGCGCGCTGCTCGGCTGGATGGCGTTCAAGGATGCGCTGGCCCAGGCCAGCGCGGCTAAGCACGCGCCGTCGCACGCGACCGACGAAGTGGAGGAGTTCAAAAGATGAGTGAAACCGTAGCGCCGGACAACGAGCTGCTGGGCGCCATCGAGGAGGCGATGCGCGATGTCGTCGACCCCGAGTTGGGCATCAATGTCGTTGACCTGGGCTTGGTTTACGGCGTCAACCTCGAAGCGGCGGAGGAGGGCACCGTCGCGCTGATCGACATGACGTTGACGTCGCCGGCCTGCCCGCTGACCGACGTCATCGAGGACCAGTCTCGTAACGCGCTGATCGGCGCCGGCCTGGTCGACGAGCTGCGCATCAACTGGGTGTGGAATCCACCGTGGGGTCCGGACAAGATCACCGACGACGGCCGCGACCAACTCCGCGCGCTCGGTTTCACCGTCTGACGTTCTGGCGCTTAATCGGTAGAGGCTCGCGACGGGCAGGCACTCAAGCCGGAAGCTCCGGCAAAATCAGCTCGCCGCGGGGTCGTTGATGCCGAACCGCCGGGTGTTTTTTGTTAACGGCCGGAAAATCATTACCGGTCGCTGTCTAACGAGTAGCGCCGCTCGGGTCTTGCCCGCACAATATCTAAGGAACCGCAAAGAAAGGGACTGCCAGATGACCAGGAAACTGATTATGGTCGCGGCCTGCGCCGCTACCGTGCTGCTGGGCAGCGGCGTTGCGTATGCAGACCCGCCGCCGGCACCTGAGCCGAACGGGCCGAAGTGTTGGGTAGACAACGATGAGGGGCACAGGCAACTTACGCCCTGCGGCTGGGCGTACTCGGACGGGTCGGGCTGGTATCAGGTTCCTTGGGGTTTCCGGGGCATGTGATCAGTCGTCTTCCCGCCTGAAGCCGTCCGGACGCTTCGGGCCGGCGGAGTCGCGATCGGCTCCACAAAGTATGAATACCAATGTGTGAATACTGCGGCGCCACCGGCGCCGCAGTATTCACCTCTGTGCGGTTGCGGCCCGACCAGTCCTGGTTACGATCAAGGTTGTGAATGATGCCGGGACACCCCGCGGGCCCAATCAGCAACTAATCGGTGCGGCACCGAACGTCATCGTGATGTTCGGCGCCACAGGCGATTTAGCGCGCCGAAAGCTGCTACCCGGCCTCCTGCACCTGGCCAACTCCAACCTAGCTCCCGAGATCCGCGTCATCGGCACGTCGCTCGATGAACTCGACAACGACGCCTTCCGCGACCTGGCACGGAAGGCCTCCGCCGAGTTCTGCCGCGACGAGGTTTCCGATGAGTTCATGGATGAGTTCATCGGCAATTTGATCTATGTGCCTCAGGGCGCCGGCCCGGAAGCGCTGGCCGCCGCTGTGTCCGAGCAGCGCGATGCTCTCGGTGGCGACGCCCACCTGCTGCACTACTTGAGTGTCCCGCCGGCGGCGGTGATGCACGTCATGGAGGCGCTGCACAAGGCGGATTTGGTGCGGGACTCTCGGGTCATCATGGAGAAGCCGTTCGGCGTCGATCTGGCCAGCGCCCGGAAACTGAACGCGGCGATTCATGAACGATTCGAAGAAGAACAGATCTTCCGGATCGACCACTTCCTCGGCAAAGAGGCTGCGCAGAACATTCTGGCGTTTCGGTTCGCGAACGGATTGTTCGAGCCGATCTGGAATCGAAACTTCATCGACCACATCCAGATCGACGTGCCCGAGAGGCTCACATGTGAGAGCCGCGCGCATTTTTATGATGCCGTGGGCGCGTTCAAAGACATGGTGGTCACCCACTTGTTTCAGATTCTGGCGTTCGTCGCGATGGAACCGCCTACCGAGCTTGCTTCCGGTGCTATCAGCGACGAGAAAAACAAGGTATTCCGCTCGATGCGCCTGCTTGATCCCAGCGAAGTGGTGCGGGGGCAATACCGGGGCTACCGCGAGGAGCCCGGGGTCCCGGCGGAATCGGATACCGAAACGTTCGTCGCGCTCAAATGCGAGATCGACAACTGGCGCTGGGCGGGCGTCCCGTTTTTCCTGCGCACCGGCAAAGGTATGGCAGAGGGGCAGCGCATCATCTCCATCGCGTTCCACGAGCCGCCCAGAAGCATGTTTCCGCCCGGATCCGGTGTGGGACAAAAGGGTCCGGATCATCTGACGTTCGATCTCGCCGATGTGTCGAAGGTGTCGCTATCGTTTTACGGCAAGCGGCCTGGACCCGGAATGAAGCTGGACAAGCTGAGCCTGCAGTTCACCATGGCAGAGAGCGGCCACGCCGGCGATGTGCTCGAGGCCTACGAACGTCTCATTCTTGACGCGATGCGTGGGGACCGGACGTTGTACAACACAGCGGAGGGCATCGAACGGCTCTGGGAGGTCTCGGCGCCGTTGCTCGACGATCCGCCGCCGACGCGCAGCTACGACATCGACTCGTGGGGCCCCAACGCGGTCCATCCGCTGATCGCCCCACGGGCATGGCGGCTGCCGTTCGAACGTGGCTGGCGCGGCAAGGACTGACAGCGCAGCGCTGTCGCGGACGTATTGAGACAGCCGGCTAGTGCCGGTGCCGCCCGCCGCCGGGTTCCCCGCAGCCGCCGTTGTCGGCCTGCTGAACGGTGATGGCCGTCGCCTGCAACGTGCCGGCGTTGTCCTTGGTGCCATGCGCCGCAATGCACTTGCCTTGGGCGAGCGCTTGCGCGTCCGTAATTGTCTCCTTGATGTATTTGGTCCTGTCGGTGACGGTCACGGTGGTTTGAGACGGGTTACCGCTCGGATCGGAGTTGTTCAACGTGACGGTGTTGCCCGCGACGGAGACGACCTGGCCACGTACTTGGCCATGTGGAACCGATGCGCCCGGAGGCGGGGTGGTCTCGGCGCCCGCGGGCTGCTTGGGCGACGAGCACTTGCCGTCGACGGCGGGGCTGACACGCACCGATCGAGCGGTGATCCCGCTGCCGCTGGTGGAGGCGCTGTGGCGGCCGGCCTGCGCGCTGATGCAGCTGCCTGCGGTGACATCGGCCAGCTGGGCGGGCGCGAGCTCGGAGACGTCCGTTGACGGCGTGAAGTCGACAGTTGCAGTCCCAGATCGCTGGCTGACCTGGATCGTGTTGCCCGACACCGAATCGATCAGTCCGCGCACCCAGTCGCTGCCCTTGGCCGACGCTGACGGCGACGACGACGTGGGAGGTGGGCTGGTCGGATTCGCCGACGTGGGCTTTGCATTGTTCGACGTGCCGCCGCAGGCTGCGACGGACAGCGCCGCGGCCCCGGTGACCGCAAGGATCGCGAATCGGGACAGTCGGGCGGTCTGGGAGGTGGCGAACATCGAGGTCCTTTCGATCGTCGGCCGCGGTGAGCGGACCGACTCTGGCATCGGCCTTCACGATCGTTGTCGCCGCTGAGCGCAGGCTGGTGTCGGCATGAGAGGGCGCTGTGCATACCGGCGTGCGCCACACGATGTCAACGCGTCCTGTGGTCCAGTGATAGGCGGCCCGCCGCGCCCGAGGGAACACCGCGGCGGCGCGCCGCGTTGGAGAGGGCGTGACTACCCAAGACCTCACCGCCGCACAGTTCAATGAGACGGTCAACGGCAACGACATCGTGCTTGTCGACTTCTGGGCGTCCTGGTGCGGACCGTGCCGCCAGTTCGCGCCGACGTTCGCCGCTTCGGCGGAAAAACACCCCGACGTCGTCCACGCCAAGGTGGATACCGAAGCCGAACAGGAACTCGCCGCGGCCGCGCAGATTCGATCCATCCCTACGCTGATGGCGTTCAAGAAGGGCAAGCTGATCTTCAACCAGGCCGGTGCCCTGCCGCCCGCCGCGCTGGAGGATCTGGTGCAGCAAGTCAAGGAATTCGACGTCGATGCGGTGACCGCTTCGCACGAGGGCGAGCAGGCCTGAGCCAGCTCCGCGAAGGGGCGGGTTACCGTTCTACGGTGAGTATGGTCCTCGTCGAACATCCGCGACCGCAGGTCGCGCTGATCACCCTCAATCGGCCGGAGCGGATGAACTCGATGGCGTTCGACGTCATGGTGCCGCTGAAAGAGGCGCTGGAGACCATCACCTACGACAACGCCGTACGCGTGGTCGTGTTGACCGGCGCGGGCACGGGGTTCTCCTCGGGCGCCGACCACAAGTCGGCCGGTGATGTTCCCCACGTTGCGGGCCTGACCCGGCCCACCTACGCGTTGCGCTCCATGCAGATTCTCGACGACGTCATCCTGGCGCTGCGACGGCTGCACCAGCCGGTGATCGCGGCGGTCAACGGCGCCGCCATCGGCGGTGGGCTGTGTCTGGCGCTTGCTGCGGACATTCGCGTCGCGGCAAACGGGGCTTACTTTCGGGCCGCGGGAATCAACAACGGGTTGACCGCCAGTGAGCTGGGCTTGAGCTACTTGCTGCCCCGGGCAATCGGGTCGTCGCGGGCCTTCGAGATCATGCTGACCGG
>Ga0302326_10015325_pt1 | contig 16136 bp, 11 predicted proteins | sample Palsa_T0_3_FD_202264 | JGI IMG/M metagenome (GOLD analysis project Ga0302326, IMG submission 202264) | Peat permafrost microbial communities from Stordalen Mire near Abisko, Sweden - Palsa_T0_3 | ecosystem: Environmental > Terrestrial > Soil > Palsa > Peat permafrost | place: Sweden: Abisko... | reverse complement strand
CTCTGGTGACGATGGATTTGCGCGGCCCTCTATCGGTCGTGTTGCAGAAAATATCGAGGTAAGTCTCGGTTCGTTCGAAGCCGATCAGTGTTGCGAGCCTCTCGAATCGACTGGCTTGATCGCAATCATTCTTGCTGCCCTGCGCCAACACTTTGGCCAGAGTCGGCCATTCGGTTTCGCCGATCGGCGATGCCGAAAAGAGTTGCTCGTCGAGCGAGTCGACGTTCGCGCCGGGATCGACTGCGAGCGTTTCCGAAAGCTTGGCGATGGCGGTTTTGACGTCGCCGTCGCCGACCCAGCGGCCGATGGCGTCACGTCGGCCGATCGCTTCCCGCACTACCTCGCGGAACGTCCGATCTGCCGCCATTACCATCGACATTGCTAAGGCCTGGCCTAATTCACTGTCGGGCGCGTTTGCCCCTTCGAGCAACACTTCGAGAGTCAGTTTTTCGAGCAGTTGAGTGTGCTCGGCTTCATCAAGCACGGTAAACCGCGCCACCACGTTGGCCTCGAACGGAAACTGATGCAGCAACTGGGTGCAGAACGCATGGATCGTCTGCACTTTCAGTCCGCCGGGCGTCTCAAGCGCGCGGGCAAACAGTTTTCGCGCCAAGGCTCGGCGACGCGGATCAGGCGGCACATTTGTTTCCTCCCTGATCGCTGTGTCGAGCACAACGTCATCGAGCGTGGTCCATGCGGCAAGCTTGTCGAAGACCCGCTTCGCCATGTTGGCGGCGGCGGCCTTGGTGAAGGTGATGCAGAGAATCATTTCCGGCTCGACACCGTCCAGCAGCAAATTGATCACGCGCTGCACCAGCACGTGGGTCTTGCCAGATCCGGCATTGGCTGAAACCCAGGCCGATATTTTCGAACTGGAGACATCGCGTTGCAGTGCGCGGACATAATCGGGAATGATGCGCGAATTTTTCATCCGCCAAGCCCGATATCATCTTCGATGCCGCCGACACTCGACCACTCGCGCACTCGCGCGAGATGATCGTAGTCTCCGTAATAGTTTTTCCACATCGGATGCGCGAGCGATCGATAGGGAGTGGTTTCATCGTCGAACCGCTGCGCGAGTTCGCGGAGCTTTTGCAGGGCGTAGTCGGCATGTTCGTCGGGAGTGCCCTTTTCGAACTCGATCAGTTCGTCGCGGCCTGCGGGCTCACCGCCCTTGAGAAGCACATAACCGATCGCCGAAACCGACGCGCCTTTCCCAATTTCCGCAAAACCACCTTCGCGTAGGATCGCTGCTTCGAGGGTCAGTTGGGGAGCGAGCCCTGAGCGAACCTGCTTCTCGGTGCGGGCCGAGCCGGTCTTGTAGTCGATAATAGTGTAACTGCCGTTTGCGGCCTGTTCGATGCGATCGGCAATGCCGCTGAGAGTCAATTCGCTCTCAGCGAGCGGAATTTTGATGCTGCCGCGAATTTCGGCCGCAATCGCCGAGATCTCGGCGCGCCGCTTATGCTCCCAAGCCGTGAACCACCGCGCGATGCGCAGGAAACGCGGCCACCAGAAAGCGCGGGCTTCCGGGAAATCCTCAAGCGCGCCAAAGCGGGGCTTGCCGAGCGCGATCAGTTCCGCTTCGGGATCGGCGGGTAACCCATTCGCGAACTGCTTTGTGAAGTCACCGATCGCGCTGTGAATGAGCGTCCCACGCTCCGCGGCGCCCGGCGCAGTGTCGACCGCATCGAGCGGCGCGAGCTTCAGTACGTGCCTAGCGTAAATCGTGTAGGGATCACGCAGCCAGTCTTCAATTTCCGTCACCGAGAGACGCTTTGGCCGGGCGGCCCGCGGCGGCGTCGGCGCCGGTGGCGCCACCGGTTTGGGTGCGTGCTCAGGCCGGTCGAGCTCACGAGCCCAAGTGAGATAATGCTCACCGCGCGCAACGGCGGCATCCCAATTTTTTCCAGTGACCGCAGCGAGCCGCTGCACGAAGCGCGATACAACCGTCGGAGAGCCGGCGACCTTTGCGGCATGGGTTAGTATTACTTCAGGAGCGCCGAGAAGCTGCGCGAAGTCGTGTGCTGAAAGTCCAATACGCCGCTCCGGCAGATCGAGTCCCAGCTCAAGCCGCATCGGCCGGTTGAGCCATGCATCGATCCGGCCTTCGGGCGGCCAGATGCCTTCGACCAGACCGCCGAGTATGACTCGATCGCTTTTTATGAGGCGCGCTTCAAGTGGGCCGAGGATTTGAATGCGTACACCGTGCTGCGGCGGCCGGCGCAGCATGCGGCCGGCGAATGCTGCGGTCATAAGCTCCGTGTAGTCGGACGTTGCAACGGCGAGAGTGGCTGCCGCCTTGCTTGTTGCAAGTTCGTCGAGCGCGTCGGCGAGCTTGGTGCCGGCAGGGCCGGTTAATGCTGCTTCGCGGTCGCCGTCGTAGGAAAGCGCGGCAACCACTTCGCGATGACGTTTCGCAATCTCGCTCAAGGGCGGCGATTTTTTGCCCAGCGACTCCAGCGGCGCAAGCGCTTCCGTGAGGCGTGCCACGAGCGCCTCGGCCGCGTCTATTTCGCCGGCCCCTAGCGCCCTCCGCGGATCGGAATGATGCAGCCCATCCTTGCTTGCGCGAAATGATTTCAGCGCGTGGACAAGGCCGGATGTCCCCGGTCGCGGCCGGGGCCCGCGCAATATTGCCCGTTCCAGTGCGGTGATCGCCTGGTCATGGTTACCGCCGCCGAGCCGCAGTAGCGGATGCTTAAGCAACGCGAGCAGTGTGATCGGTTTGAGCCCACCCAATGCGGCCTCGGCGGCAAGCCGGGCAAAGACGCCGGCCAGCGTATCAGTCAGCTCTTCACCGCCTGAATCTTCCGCCGCGATATTCCAGCGACTGAGTGCCGCCAGCACGCGCCGGCCGAGCGCACGGTCCAGTGTGACGAGCGCGGCGGTCTTGCCGTCTTGCACTGCCTCACGCAGCGCAACCGCGATGGCGAGCGCTTCATCTTCGCCGTGCGCCGCTTTGATGACCGTGAGTGTCTTGACCGCAGCCTCGACCTGCGCGGCAAACGCCGGGTCGCTTGCGTTTTTTTGCCACTGATCGGTCGTTTCGGACGGTCGCAGGGCCTCCGACAGGATTCGTTCCCCTCCGCTCGGCTTCGCGAGATGCCCTACGCCGCTTCGCGTGATGCCGATCCGTGCGAGCAAGGACTGCATCGCGAATTGCGGGTGCCCAAAAGTAGCTGGGGTTTTTTTGGCACTGTCGCCCCCGATCAGTTGCCATGTTTCTTCGTCGAGATCGGTGTCGAGGCCGGGCAGAACGACGGCGCCGTAGGGGAGATTTGCGATGGTCGCGATCAAATCCGCGGTTGCCGGAATCGAGCCCGTCGAACCGGCGGCGATCACCAATCCATCGGTCTTGCGGGCAAGACGGGTGGCTTCGGCCTTGATCAGCGCGTCACGCCGCTCGACGACCCCCATGCGTTCCTCGGCTTTGAGGATGTCCGGCCAAAACTCGCGCGCAATCTCCAGAAACCTCAATGTCTGCTGCCAGTACCGGTCAAGGTTGTCGGGCACTAGTTTGTCGAGCTTGGTCCACGGCACCCCACGCGTCGCCATGTCGTCAATGAGACGCGCTAAATCATCGGCCAACGCGCACGCTGCTGCCGGCGTCTGCGCCACAAGCGGCGCGCCGCTTTGTCCGTGCAGGTCAGGCGAGTTAGCCCATTTAACGATGAGTTGCGCCAGCAGCAGGCGCCGTTCCAGTCCGTCCAGTGCCGGCGGCAGGTTGAGCGCCTCAAAAGCAACTTCATCAGCTGCGGCGTCGGCAAATGCGATCTCGTCTTCGTCGATGTCACCAAGCGGTACGATGCGCGGCAGGATCGCCGCGTCGTCTTCCAGTACGTCGAGGAAGGCATCGCGCGCCAGCCGACAGGCGCGCCGGGTCGGCAGATAGAGCGTTGCCGAGGCCAGCGCCAACGGATCGCGCAACGGCGGCAGGCCGAGCTTGCCGTCAGTCAATGCTTCAATCAGCGTCGGCAGAAACGGCGCCGACGCCGGAATCGTGAAGACGCGTGGGGCCATTACTGGTGTTTCCCGGTTCTACGGCGCACCGTTTCACGCTGCACCGCATCCGGGAAACGGCTTATCAGATTTCAGTTCGTCGCGGCGAGCGCAGCTTCCGCCTCGGCGACCGCCTGCGGCGTGCCGACGTGCATCCACACGCCTTCAAGCCGCAGTCCAAACAACCGGCCTTTGCCGCCGGCCTGATCGAACAATCGGGTCAGCGAGAATGCACCTGCTGGCGTGTTGGCAAACAGCGCGGGCGCAAGGATCGCCGCGCCGGCATAGATATAAGGTACGACTTCCTGTTCGCCACGCCGGCGCAGCCTGCCGTCCGGCAGCATGGCGTAGTCGCCGCGTCCTTCGTAGCCGATGCTGCCGGTGGTCGGCGCGAGCAGCAGCAGCGCGTCTATGGTTTTTGCATCGTAGGCTTCGGCAAGCCGCCCGAAATTCGGCTTTACGCCGTCAAGCCAGAACGTGTCGGAGTTGATCAGGAAGAACGGCGCGTCGCCGAGCTTCGGCAGCGCCTTGGCGATACCGCCGCCGGTGCCGAGTAACTCCGCGCGCTCATCGGAGATGATGACGTGGGGACGTTGCCGCTTTGCCAGATGCTTTTCCAGTGCGTCGGCGAGATGGTGGACGTTGACGACCGCCTGCTCGATTCCGGCTTCGGCGAGCCGGTCGAGGCCGTAGTCGATCAGCGATTTGCCTCTGACAGTGACCAGCGGCTTCGGCAAATGACCATTGTGCGGACGCATCCGCGTGCCAAGCCCCGCTGCCAGCACGAACGCACTTTTCGGCGTCAAAGTCTTGCCCCGGCCCGTGAGGTTCCGCCCAATAACCGCTCGACTCGCCGCATCATAACCCATCTCGTGGCGGGACATTGGCGTCATACCAGCCTTTTAGGGGCGCAAGGGCGGGATGGGACAGCGAACGCTGCAAATAGTTCCATATGCGGGGCATATGACGCAGATATTGCGGCTTGCCATCCCGCTTGTTCAACCGGGCAAAGATGCCAAGGATCTTGGTGGCCCGTTGCGCCGCCAGCGTCGAATAGAGTTGTGTGAACGCGGCGGCGTCAAAATTGATGGTGTCGTTGCGCCGGGCCCGGACGTAGCGGCTGAGCAGGGCGACTTCCATGAGTTCTGGGACATCGACCCGCGCATCCTGCAACAGCGAGGCGACGTCGTAAGCCGGCGGTCCGATCAAGGCATCCTGAAAATCGAGCACGCCGATCCGGGCGACATCCTCGCGGTCGGAAAGCCACATCAGATTGGGCGAATGATAGTCGCGCAGTACCCAGGTGGTCGGCGCTTCGAACACCGGCGCCAGTGCGTCGCGCCACAGCGTGGCGAAAGATTGGCGCGTCTCTTTGGTCGGTGGTTTGCTTTCCGCCAGATACCAGTCGAGCAACAGCTCGGCTTCGATGAGAAAGGCGTCGGTATCGTAGCGCGGCAGCCGGTAATTGAGGTGCGGCGCGACCGGCAAGTTTTCCGGCAGTTTGCGGCGATGCAGCGAGATCAGCAGGTCAACTGCGGCTTCGTAGCGTGTTTCGATCGGCGCCGGTGGTTCGCCGGCGACGACGAGGTCCTCGCCGAGGTCTTCCATAATGAGCAAGCCACGCGACGGGTCGGCGTGCAGGATTTCGGGCGCCGACAGGTTGCGCTCGCGCAAGCCCTTGGCCATCGCAACGTAGGGTATGGTGTCCTCGGCGAGATGAGCGATGGCGCTGTAGGGCTTGCCGTCGCGCACCGGCGGGCCGTCGGGCTTCGGCGGCGCGTTCATAAATATCGTTGTTTGGCCGTCGAGGATCAGGCGCTCGAAAATGCGGGTGGAAGCGTCGCCCTGCATGCGCTGGCGCGTTGCCGCGGCGTAGCCGGACTCCTCCAGAAAATTATGGATCATCGGGATGCGCTCGGCGCGCGCGGCGAAAGTGCCATAGCCGGTGACGCGGACCGTGCGGCCTTCGTCGCCAAGTGCGGGCGCGAGCGCGAACGAAATGTCGAAACGATCCGACGGCAAAAATCCGGCTGCGCGATCCGGCCATTCCAGCAGCACCACGGCGCGGTCGGGCAGGTCGTCGAAGCCGAGTTCGGCAAGGTCGGCCGTGCCGGTGACCCGATAGAGATCGGCATGCACCAGCGAGAAGCGCGGAAGTGCGTAGGTTTGCACGAACGTGAAAGTCGGGCTCGGCACCTCGACCGTCTCGTCGCCCGCAAGGAAGCGGATCAGGGCGCGGGCAAAGGTGGTTTTGCCGGCGCCGAGATCGCCCGACAGCGTCACTAGATCGCCGGGCTCCAGCGCACAGGCGATGTCTGTCACGAAGTCTGCCAACGCCTGCAGGTTCGGCAAGGTCACGGTAAAGCTTGCGCCGCCGCTGGTGGTGAGAAGCATAGATCAAGCCGCTGTCCGCGCGGCGGCCTGGCCGAGCGGGAAGCTGCAGGTCACGGTGGTGCCCTGCCCAACAACAGAGGAAATAGTGACCGTTCCGCCATGGAGTTCCACGAACGATCGTACCAGAGAAAGCCCGATACCGGGGCCGCGATGCTGCGATCCGAGCGAATGGGATTCGAACCAGTCGAACACCTTGCCCAGCACGTCGGCGGGGATGCCCGGCCCGCGATCGGTCACCGAGAACATGACGGCCTCGGCGTTGCGTTCGGCGAGCAGCGTCACGGTCGCGCCGGGCGGCGAGAAGCTGACGGCATTGGCCATGAGATTGAACAGCACTTGGCGCACCCGGCGCTCATCGGCAACGAAGCTGCCGATCTGCGAACCCGAGCGGATATCGAGGGTGAGGCCGGCGGCGACCAGCCGGTCCTGTACCCCTTCGGCTGCGCCTTCCATGGTGCCGCGGATATCGACCTCGCCGAGATTAAGCTGCATACGGCCGGCATCGATGGTAGCGAGGTCGAGAATGTTGTTGATCAGCGCCAGCAGCGTGTTGGTCGAGACGGTGATGTAGTCGAGATATTCGCGCTGCTTTTGCTCGAGCGGTCCGGTCGCTGGATCGTCGAGCAAGTGCACAAAGCCGATGATGTTGGTGAGCGGCGAGCGCAGTTCGTAAGACACGTGGTGGACAAAATCGATCTTGATCTTGTCGGCGTCCACCAGCGCTTCGTTGCGCTCGCGCAGCGCGCGCTCGACGTTCACCGAGTCGGTCACATCGTGGAACGTCACCAGCGTTGCGCCGTCGTGCAATGGTACGGCAGAGCAATCGACTGCGCTGCCGTCGCGCCGTTCCAGCCGCCGCCCGGAAATGGCCTCGCGGTCCTCGATTGCGGTGACCATTTCGCGCAGCGCCTGCCAGGTAGCGTCGCCGCCATGGAGTCCCTGGCTTTCAATCGAAATGGTTTCGATGTGCGGTCGCAACGCGAGAAATTCCGGCGATAGATGCCACATCCGGGAGAAAGCCGGATTGTGCAGCCGGATGCGGCCGTCGCTGGCGAACACCGCGACGCCTTCGGCGAGGTTGTCGAGGGTCTCACGCTGAAAGCGGATCAGCTCTTCGAAGCGGCGCTCGAGATCGAGCCGCTTGGTGACGTCGTCAAACAGATAGGTAACGCCGCCGTCCGGATTGGGCGTGGTGACGACGCGAAACGTGCGGCCGTCGGGCAGGTGCCACTCGGTCTCTTTGGCTTCGACCGCGCGATAGGCTTCGTGGAGCTCCGCTTTCCATTCGCGGTAGTTCTGTTGCTCCTCGAGCTTGTCAGCAGTGCGCAGCCGCTCGAGTACGCTGGAGTCGGTTGGCCGCTGATCCAGGTAGGCGGCGTCTAGATCCCAGAGCGATCGATATTCGGCGTTGTAAAACGACAGCCGCTGGTCGGCGTCGAACATGGCGACGCCGGTTGAGACCGCGTCGAGAGTACGGCGATGCGCTTCGGCGAGGCGGGTGAGCGCGAGCCGCATGTTCTCGGCTTCGGTGGCATCGATGCCGATACCGGCGCTGCCGGTTTCGGTCTTGAAATCGAACACATCGAAGGTTCGCCGGGTGCCGGCGACGATGGCGGGAAGCCGTCCGGAATAACCGCCGCTGGCGATGCTTTCGTGCGTGATGGCTTCTCGCGAGCCGCTGTCGAGCAATTCCAGATGCCGCGCTACTGCGTCTTCGGCATCCTTGGCCTCGACCGCGCGAGCGTAAGCGGGATTGACGAAGTCAAGCTGACCTGCGGCGTCGCGTGTCCATACCGGCGAGGGCAGGGCTTCGATCAGGCTGCGCAGCGAAGTAACTTTGGTGCGCAGAGATTCGTGGCGCGACAAAAGATCGGCGAGATCGCGCTTGACGCCGCTGGCATCTTTCAGCCGCAGCACGGCACAGCCGCCGATGGCGCGGCCCTGCGCTTCGATCGGTTGGCCGGACAATGTCGTTAGCGTCATCGCGAAACCTTCGCCGCGCGTGCGAAGAGCGTCGACCGCCTGCTCCATGGCCCGCGCCTTGCCGGCCTCAAGCCAGGTGCCGAACGCCAGCACACGGTGCGGCGCGGAAGCGCCGACGATAGCCGGATCGCCATCGATGCTCGGTTCGTCGGAGGCCGCCTGCCAATCTACCAATATCTGTGGTTCCGACGACAACAGGGCGTTGGCCCGATCGAGATCGTTGCGCAGCGTTGCGATTTCGTCGCGCGACCATGATTCCAGGCGCGCGGCGCGGGTTCGCGTGCGCAGATACATGATTGCGGTCAGGACTGAAAACAGGATCAGGCCGAGCACCAGAACCAGCACAGCGATTTCATGGCGGTCGATGCTATCCTGCGCGGTCAGGACCAGTTCGTGCAGCGCCAGCGCCGGTGGCTCGGCTAAGGCTGGCCGGGACGAAGCAGCGCAGGTTGCGGCGGCAATGGCTGCAATGAATCCGTTACGCCACGGATGAGCGCAGCCCCCGTTGATCCGGATCGTGTCCGGCATGCCCCTGTGCCTCTACCGGCTGATTGCCGCTACTGGCTCCCACCGCCAACGCGCCAGCGAATCATTTGACTTTACTCTCAAGGGGAATCGCGCCGAAAGAGTCCAGATCGTGAACGTGTGTGCGGCTCAGGATTTCAGCGCCTCGGCATCGCGCGCCATGTCTTCCAGGTTGATGCGGCTCAGCGCAATGCCGAACTCCTGTTCCGCAGTGGACAGGGCGGGCAGCACCACTTTGTTGAGCAATTCGGAGTTGGCCGGCTGTTCCTCAGCCTCGTCCACCGTTCCGGCTGCACGCAAGATGTCGTTGGCGGTAACCCGGCACTGCTCGCGCGCCAATTCGTAGCCGCCGCGCGGACCTCGGATGCCCTTCAGAATTCCCTCGCGCACCAGCGCTTGCAGCACGGATTCCAGGTGACGCGGCGGCAAGCCGTGGCGAGCCGCGAGTGTTTTTGCTGAGATCGGCCGTCCCTGCGCATGTAATGCAACGTCGATTACCGCAGCAATCGCAAGGATTCCTTTGCGAGAAAGCAATGGCATGTATGAAAGGAAACGCTTGGGCAGGGCAGAAGTTCGAATACCGGTGATATCGTATGCCCAAGTTTTGGTCTCTGTAATAAGACGTTCAGTCGCGCTCATCGGCAATATTCGTTTCAGTTCCCGTGGAACCGAAACCGCCTGAAGCCCGTTTTGTGGTCTCTAAATTGGCGGATTCAACAAGTTTCGCATGTAGAATTGGCGCGATTACTAGTTGCGCGATCCGCATTCCTCGCTGAACCACAAATTTCTCGGAACTAATATTTACAAGAATGACCTGTAATTCGCCCCGATAGTCGGCATCGATTGTTCCCGGTGAATTCAACACGGTAATGCCGTGGTGTGCCGCCAGGCCTGAACGCGGCCTGACCTGGCCTTCAGTGCCGGCCGGCAACGCAATTGCAATACCGGTTGGAATCATCGCGCGATTGTTTGGCGCAATCTCGACCGGCGCATCGGCCGGCACCGCGGCGAGAAGATCGAGCCCTGCAGCGAAAGCGCTTTGATATTCCGGCAGCGGCAAGTCGGCGCCGTGCGGCAGCCGCATGATAAGCACGTCGATGGCGGGCTGATTGCTCACGTCTTGTTCTCCGCAAGCGCAGTAACCACACGCTCGATCAGGCTGCGCGCCACGTCGTCTTTCGATTGCGGCGGCCAGTCCTCGACGCCGCTCGCGGTGACGAGATGTACGGTGTTGCTATCACCGCCCATGATCCCGGTCGCGGGCGAGACGTCGTTGGCGACAATCCAGTCGCAGCCTTTTTTGGCGAGCTTTGCCCTGGCATTGGCGATGATGTCGTTGGTCTCCGCGGCAAAGCCGACGACGAGGCGCGGCCGGTTGCTGCGCAGATGCGCGATCGTTGCAAGGATGTCGGGATTTTCCGTGAGCATCAGGGTCGGAGTTTGGCCCGGCTGCTTTTTGATCTTGCTGTCGCTCGGCCGGTCGGCGCGCCAGTCGGCAACTGCGGCGGCGAAGATCGCGGCGTCGGCCGGCAGCGCGTTTTCGACCGCTTTGAGCATCTGCTGTGCGGTCTCGACTTTCACCACAGTAAGGCCGTGCGGATCGGGCAGGTTGACCGGGCCGGACACCAGCACCACGTCGGCGCCGGCGGCAGCCGCTGCGCTGGCGATGGCGTGGCCCTGTTTGCCTGATGAACGATTGGCGATGTAGCGCACCGGATCGATCGGCTCGTTGGTCGGTCCCGACGTCACCAGCACGCGCTTGCCTGTGAGCGGGCCGGCTTTGCGCGCCAACGCTTCGACGGCAGCAACGATTTCCAAAGGCTCGGCCATGCGGCCAACGCCCCCTTCGCCACGCTCCGCCATCTCGCCTGCATTCGGTCCGATGACATTGATGCCGTCAGCTATGAGTTGCGCCAGATTGCGCCGTGTCGCTTTCGCCGCCCACATGTGCGGGTTCATTGCCGGCGAGATCAGGATCGGTTTGTCGGTCGCGAGCAATACTGCGGTGGCAAGATCGTCAGCGTGGCCACCCGCCATCTTCGCCAGAAGGTCAGCAGTAGCCGGCGCGACCACAACGAGGTCGGTGTCGCGCGCCATGCGGATGTGGCCGACATCGAACTCGCTCCGTGCATCAAACAGGTCCGTAAACGCGTGCTCGCCGCTCAGTGCGCCAACCGACAGCGGCGTGATGAAATGCTGCGCGGCGGCGGTGAGGATGCAGCGCACTTGCGCGCCGCGATCCTGCAAGCGCCGGATCAGGTCGAGCGATTTATAGGCGGCGATGCCGCCGCCGATGATGAGAAGGATACGTTTGCTGTCCGCCGCTACTGCGCGAGCCGGCTCCCGTTTCGGGCGCGAGGGCGGCTCGAATTGTTCGAGGATTTCGCCGCCGGCTTGCTCCGCCGCTGCCCGCAGAATGACGCGGATCTCGTCTTCCATGGAGCGGCCGTTGCGGGCGGCACGCAGCCGCAGCAGCTTCTTCAGCCTGTCGTCGAGCTGCCTGACGGTGAGACTGGCCATGCGCATTTCCTCAACCGCATGAGGATACTAATGTCGGTATGATTGCATTGCAATCAATGCAATCATACTATCTTGATGGCAATCCATAGCAACAGGGCAGCGATGACCCAAAGCGCCACCACAGTCCAGCGGCTGCGGCGGCTTTCCGCCCTGCCCAGTTCAACGATGGTCCACGGCGAGAGCAAGAGGCCGTCGCGCGTGACTTCGTCGAGTCGTTCGAGCACGCGCGCCCCGCGCCGCAACAAGCCGGGGGCGCTGCCGATGAAGCGGCCGAGGTCGGTCGCGCCTTCCGCCACCGATTCCAGCTTCCCGGCCGGGCCGAGGTGCCGTGTCATCCATTCGCGCACTACCGGCTCGGCGGTGCTCCACATATCGAGCTTGGGATCGAGCGAACGCGCGACGCCTTCCACCACCACCATGGTTTTTTGCAGCAGCAACAGCTCCGGGCGCGTGCGCATATCGAACAGTCCGGTGACCTCGAACAGCAAAGTCAACAGCTTCGCCATCGAAATGTCTTCGGCAGTGCGATTGTGGATCGGTTCGCCAATGGCGCGGATCGCCTGCGCAAAATCGTCGACCGAATGCTGCGGCGGTACATAGCCGGCTTCGAAATGCACTTCCGCGGTGCGGCGATAATCGCGGGTTATGAAGCCGTGCAAAATCTCGGCAAGAAACAGACGTTCCTTGGCGCCGAGGCGGCCCATGATGCCGAAGTCCACTGCGACCAGCCGGCCCTTGTCATCGACGAACAGGTTTCCCGGATGCATGTCGGCATGAAAGAAGCCGTCGCGCAGCGCGTGACGCAGGAATGACTGGATCACGGTGCGGCCGAGTTTCGGCAGGTCGAAGCCTTTTGCCGCAAGGCGCACGCGATCGGATAGCGGCGTGCCTTCGATCCATTCCAGCGTCAGCACTTCTTTTGCGGTGCGGTCCCAATCGACCGTGGGCACGCGGAAGTCAGGATCGTTCTTGGTGTTCTCGGCCATCTCCGAGAGCGCCGCTGCTTCCAGCCGAAAGTCCATTTCGACCGAAACCGAGCGTCGTAAGGTCTCGACAACTTCGATCAGGCGGAGCCGCCGCGCTTCGGCGGATGAATTTTCTGCATGCTGGGCCGCAAAGGTGAAGGCGGTCAGATCATCGTGGAAACGCTGTTCGACGCCCGGTCTTAAGACTTTGACAGCGACGGCCCGGGGTCCGTCGGCAGTCGCCACTTCGGCGCGATGCACTTGGGCGATCGACGCGGCGGCCACTGCGGGACCGAAGCTCAAAAACGCGGAATGGAGCGGCTTGCCGAGCGATGCCGCGACTGCGGCCTCAGCCTCGGCTTGCGGGAACGGCGGCATCTGATCTTGCAGCCGCTCCAGATCTTTCGCCAGCACCGCCCCGACCACATCGGGCCGCGTCGCCAGGAATTGGCCGAGCTTGACGTAACTGGGGCCGAGCCGTGTCAGCGCGGTGGAAAGCCGCTTCTCCGCCGTGCCTTTGGAGCGCCGCTCGATGAGCCGCGCCATGCGTAGCAGTGGGCGCGCCGGCACCGGCACTGCGGCCGGATCGACCAGTCCGAAAACACCCTCGCGGGCGAAGACATAGCCGGCGCGGCCCAGCCGGATGACGTGCGCGGGAGCGGAGATCACAAACGCCAGCCGGAATGCAGCGCGACGACGCCGCCAGTCATTTGCTGATACGAGACGCGCCTAAAGCCGGCCGCCCGCAGCATATCAGCAAAGGCGTCGGGCTTCGGGAAGCGGCGGATTGATTCGACGAGATAGCGATAGGATTCGGCGTCGCCAGCCACGGTGCGGCCGAGCGCCGGGATGACATTGAACGAATAGAAGTCGTACAGCCGGTCAAGGCCCGGCACATCGACGGCGGAGAACTCCAGGCACAAGAACTTGCCGCCGATTTTCAGCACGCGAAACGCTTCGGCGAGTGCCGCATCGATGCGCGGCACATTGCGGATGCCGAACGCGATGGTGACGGCGTCGAAGCTTTTGTCGGTAAATGGCAGCGACTCCGCATTGCCTTCCGCAAAAGTCATGAGGTCGCCGTCCGCCAACTTCGCTGCGCGCTCCCGGCCGACCGCGAGCATGTCGTGATTGATGTCGCACACCGTGACGCGGGTCTGATCGCCGCCGGCTTCGAGGGCGCGGAACGCGATGTCGCCGGTGCCGCCGGCAACGTCGAGCAGCGCGAACGGCGCGCGCTTCGGCGGGTTGAGCGCGGTGATCAGCGCATCCTTCCAGGCACGGTGCAGCCCGAACGACATCAGGTCGTTCATCAGGTCGTAGCGCCGCGCCACGCTGTGAAATACGTCGTCGACCAGCGCCTGCTTGTCCTCAAGCGGCACCCGGCGCGAACCGAAATGGGTCTCTGCCATCGTCAAAATCCGTCTCGTTCAAACCATAGCGCGGCGGCGCAAGCGACGCTATGAGTTGTGCAATTAACCATATATGGCGTGTCGAACGCCGGATGAAGCGATGCCTGAATTGCCCGAAGTCGAAACCGTACGCCGCGGCCTCGAGCCTGCGATGGACGGCGCGCGCTTTTCCAAGGTGGAGCTGCGCCGTGGTGATCTGCGCTGGCCGCTGCCGAAGGATTTTGTCGCGCGCCTCGAAGGCAAAACCGTCACCGGGCTTGGCCGCCGCGCCAAATACCTGCTCACCGATCTTTCATCGGGCGACGTGCTGGTGATGCACCTCGGCATGTCCGGCTCGTTCCACGTTTTCGAGAAGGAACGGCAGACGGCGCCCGGCGCCTACTATCACGAGCGCGCCAAGCACAAGGCGCATGACCATGTGGTGTTTCACATGTCGTCGGGGGCGATCGTCACCTTCAACGATCCGCGGCGGTTCGGCTCGATGAAGATTGTGCCGCGGGATAAGCTCGATGCCGAGCCGCTGCTGCGCGGCCTGGGCCCGGAGCCGCTCGGTAATGAATTCGATGCAGTAATGCTGGCGCGCGCCTGCGCCGGAAAGAAAACCAGCCTCAAGGCAGCACTGCTGGACCAGCGTATCGTCGCCGGCCTTGGCAATATTTATGTCTGCGAAGCGCTGCACCGCGCGAGGCTGTCGCCGAAGCGTAAAGCCTCCACCATTGCCGATCGCAAAGGTGCGCCGAATGAGCGCGCGGTCAAACTCGTCGATGCCATCAAGGCCGTGCTCAATGAGGCGATTAAGCAGGGCGGCTCGTCGCTACGTGACCACAAGCTCACCGACGGTGAGCTTGGCATGTTTCAGCACAATTTTCGCGTCTATGATCGCGAAGGCGAAAAATGCCGTACGCCGGGCTGCCCCGGCACCGTCAAGCGTTTCGTGCAGAACGGCCGCTCGACGTTCTATTGCCCGGCTTGTCAGAACTGATCTTTTCCTCCGCTACGGCGTTGGCGAAGAGTCACTCCTTCACAGTGTCGTCCAGCCACTTCGCGATCACGGCTGCGATCTCCTTGTTGTTCTTCTCCAGCATCATGACGTGGCTGTTGCCGTGAATGCCGAGGTCGGCGAGCCGGATATAGCTTGGCTTCACGCCGGCTTGGCGCAGATAGTTCACCGTGCAGTGGTCGTAGGGCGAGTGGTAAGACGCTTCCGAGGTCAGCACCAGGATCGGCATCTTTTGTAGGTTGGGAAGCTGCCGCGCCGGTTCGGCTTGTGCGTAGCAGCGCACGTGATCGGGCGCGTCGGCTTTGTCCTGCTGCACCATCTTGAGCTCGGACGCGTCCTTGATCGCCGGTGAGTAAGTCAGTGGCATCGCGGTGATGCCGTAGGGCAGGGCAAGCGTGCCTTGCTTGAACCAGTCAGGCGCGCCGATGAACTCGACCTGATAGAACGGCGGCCCGTTTGGCTCGATGGCGAGGATTGCCTTCACCAGATCGGGCCGCGCGTCGGCCACCGGCCAGCCGAACGCACCGGCCTGTGAATGCGTGAGCAGGATCGATGGCCCGATTTTCTCAAGCAGCGCAATCAGTGCATCGCGATTGAGGATTTGCTGCTCGTTGAAATCGGCGATCGCCGGCATCTGGCTCGCGGCAAGCTGGATGGTCGCCGGATCGTCCGGCTCTCCGGTGCCCGGCCATTGAGTATGCAGCACGGCCTGCGGCCACAGCTTGAATTTCTCCTGCGCGACGAAGCGCGACAGTGCGTTGTCCTTCTGCACATTGTTGGTCGGGCCGTAGGCTGCGGTGAGGTAGCCCGACCGCGCGCGGCCTGGCTGATCGACCACATAGACCGCGTAACCCTGCCGCACGAAATACTGCGCCCAGCCTTCGCGGCCGTCTGGCGTGCCGGTGTAGTTGGTGCCGGACATGGTGCCGCCATGCACCATGATGATCGGATAGGGATGCGTCTGTTTTGCGGGGACACGCACCTCGACATACATCTGGTGGCTGACATAGTCCTTGCCGTTCACCGACGTCGTCTTGGCGTTGACGTAGAAGAAGCCGTCACGCGCCAGCATCAGCGGGCCGTCGCCGTCATCGGCTCTCGCCGGTTTTGCCAAAACTCCAAACACGGCGGCCCCAGCAACGATTAGCGCGAGCACCAAGCCCGCATATGTCATGATATCGTTTGTTTTCACGGCGTTCTCCCTATGTGGGGATTATAACAGAGTGGCAGCGGACTAAAATATCCGCTACGCCTTCGCCGTCCGGGAGCAGCAGCCATGAGCTACGATAATCTCCTCGTCGAATCGCGCGGCCGCGTCGGCCTGATCCGGCTCAA